>WLWD01000667.1_pt1 | contig 48385 bp, 43 predicted proteins | sample 6712731 | NCBI WGS metagenome assembly WLWD01 (sample SAMN12718690, study PRJNA576275) | sponge metagenome | isolation source: marine sponge | host: Mycale hentscheli | place: New Zealand: South Island, Marlborough, Capsize Point | collected 2014-11-01 | reverse complement strand
ATTCACACAGAATAAATCACACGAAGTTTTAGATCACGTGAAATTTTAGCTAATACATTATATACAGTAGCCCTTACCTCTCTCCATGTTTCAAGTTTATAAATTTGCCGGGAAATTCATGCCGACAGCAATATCCGAAAACAGCTGTCTCATCCAAACTTTTGTACCTAGTTGCACTTCGCATCCAACTTCCAGCGAGAAAATCATTGCAGTCCTGCAATAAACATAGCTCACACTTGTCTCAAAACATACACCACACACGCACACACACACTTGTCTTCCAATGCCAAAATTGGTCACGTGCCCCCCCCCCCCCCAAGATAGGGGGAAGCGGGAAAGACGTATCCACAGCATATCACTGGCATGCACACTCATGCACACATGCACATATGCACACGCACAGACACACACAACACATACACACACACACACACACACAAGCAACAATACCCCAAACACTTACTGTATTCAAATGCTGTGATTTTGAATAATCCTGAACATAGAGATCCACTGCATTTTGACCTAGGAAAGCTAGATCGCCATACAGTGGACTCAGGTAACTTATGCCAGCAGCTTTTCTTCGCCGAAGTCCCATATTAGCATCTATAGACACTACCTGCTTCCCACCGCCCTAAGAGGTATTCACATCATTAATTAGCATAGATAAATCTCAACATGCTACAGATTGCAAGTTTAATATAATTACACAACTGTGAACACTCAGCGCTAGTTGTGCATGAACACTTCTCAGCTATCACAAAAATATAATGTTCTGGATGGAAAGAACTGCAGTATATTGCTATTACCTAAACTAAGAATGAGCACTGCAACTCTCATGAGCATGTGTAATGAGGTTTAATAGTTACACAAGGTCATGACAACGACAAAAAATGCACTATTTCAATGGCAACAAAAACTGTGGCCATTTAAAAAGTTAAATCAAAAGTAAAACCATATGATATTTACTATATACGCTACTGTCGTGCAAATGTGGGTATAAACCAATATATTTGTTGTATTGTTATCCCATTTATTGATGGTGACCTCAACTAGTGGTTGAAATGTCGGTTTCATCACATAAAAATTAGACTCGTGAAATATTAAAAATAAAACAGTAAGTATAATTGCACTCAATGCAAGCTCTTCATCATGCAATTACACCAAATATTGCATTTGGTATCATATTAATAACAGCAACATTAACCATACCTGTGGACAAGCTGGACACACATTGCCCGAATCCAGTTTTTCATCATGAAAATTCATATGTCTCATTTGGTGTCTTGCAAATCTATAGAAGAAAAAACAGATTTAAGTAAATGTATGTAAATTATATTTGACTTTAAAAGGTACCTATACTCTTCACAAGAATGAATCAAAGAACTGTAGAAGTCTCTACACTGTATAAAATCCACACATAAAGTTAAAAAAAAAAAAAAGTACAATTATAGAATATTAATGTACCTTGACTTCAGGGAATGGATTTCTAAATCGTAAGGCACTACAATAGTCCTTTATGGCCACTTGGCACTCCAACAATAATGCTTCTGCTAAATCCAACAGTGCAAAGGAAAAAGCAAATCGTGGATTTGAAGGAGTTGCTGGCCACAATCTAGCACGTGCAAGAGTAACAACCAGGGGCTCACAGGCACAGCAAGTGAACCGAATCTTATGATTGATACCTTTTAACACACACACACGAACAAATACACACACATAAATACACACACACACAAATACACACACAAAAAAAATCCTTAACAAACTGTGAACCCCCCCCCCCTCTCTCTCTCTTATTCTTACCATACTCATCCACACACTCCATTTGAATTGTCCTTGTTGAAGAACACTGGTGGCTGACTCTAACGTCAGGGTGATCAATTGTACGATCAACCACACGGAAGTGATTATTCTAGAACAAAGAAACACAATCAAACGGAAAGCTAAGATAGCAATTAAAAATATTACCTCCCACTTTTCGGCAACATGAAATAAGTTTGTAAAGCTATGGCAAGCTTCAAAGCATTCCCAGCAGTAAAAACCACAAGGTCCGCATAGCTGACAGCGATATGAAGCTAGAACCGTCTTACAGCTGAAGCAATACCGATCAATTGGCATACCTGTATTTATTACAAAATAAAACAACAACAACGGAATGTAAAGGGCCTATTCCTACTGAACATACATTGTTTTATCATCTCTAAGGAACACCGAAAAAATATTGGCGTTCTATGACACGAAACTTGGAATATTTTTTTGTGCTTACTGTATTTGTATGTGTTTTGATCAGTACGGGCGCAGGATGTTTCCTTTTATCAGTTTGAGAGCTTCCAGTAATAGTGTGGTTGGTGATGCACCACACGAAGCGCTCCACCTACTCTTTTTTTAACACATCTACCCGGATTCTGACAGTATGAGATTACTGACTGTGCAGATGATTTAGCTTGGTTTACAAGTTAAAATGTTAGGTCAAAGAAACAAACAAGTTACTATTTTTAGCAGTATCAATCTTTAGCTAAGCTACTGGAACATTGGGCATGTGGTAAGGAAAATATTGTCCGAATTTAATGTATTCGGTAATGGTCATCAAACATTTTAGTTAGGTGCGCGATCTATTGGAGAGTAAGAAAGACATATCATGTGCAGTCTATTTTAGGGTGCGATCTAACTGAGGGTGTGGTCTAATCGACAGCGTGATCTAACCAAGGACGCCAATGGAGGAAATATGGTATATATTTCTGTCAGCATAATTTCAATGGTATTCATTGTCCACATTTGGCTTCCAGTTGCTTAGCATTAAAAGAAACAGCTTAAAAATGGCACTCACAGAAATAATCTAGTCCGGTGTGCCGACCCTTTACCTCACGAGGAAGAAGAAAGGGTTTGGTCAAACTCATGTCAACGACTTGTTCTGCACAATCAGCAAAATATTTCTGCCAGGATGTATTTATGATGTCAGTAGTTGTCACTACGTATCATCACCGCATGGTCTCCTCGTTAGCTTTGACTGCAACCGCAAGGGCGTGTTATGACGTAGACCTAACTTCTGTCCAAGAAAAAGTCGGACATTTGGAACAACTCAATGTATTGAGTTTTTCAAGACCCTTTTTTCCCGCCGCAAGTCGGAAAGGGTCTGGCTCGTGAGATTAGAAAGATTCAATGTCTTCAGATAAAATAAATATTTATCAATGTCACTTGATTTTTAATTAGCTCATGGGCTACAACAGGAATCAAGTGAGTGTGTTAGGCTAAATAGATCCCTGGCTACCACGTGTCGAGATTAGTCTTGTGTGACCGACCCTAATAGCAGTCAGGTAAAGGGTCGGGCCGCAAAACTAGCTTTGGGACTTCAACGATGCAGATTAGAAACCCTTGCTACTACTTATAATAATTTCACGTAGCAGCATCGGTTGATAGCAAGATGGTCCTTTAAATACAAATAACTAACACAACCTACATAACTTGCCTGCAAATTCAACAGCTGTGGAGAGCAACTTTCTTCTTATTTGCTCCCATCCTAAAGCAGCAGCCTTCAGCTCCAATTCATTAATTTTGGGGTCTTCAGGTGGTGGTAAATCAACCATTTCGATATCATCTCTCAACTCCTCAGGTTCCAGTAACTGTTCCTTTGCTGACCCACAACTCCTTTTCTGCAAAGTTCTAGGGCTAGGGGCGTACGTCACAGACCTTGAAGCTTTATTGTGTTTAGTCACTTTAAAAGCTGGCAATGTAAAACTTCGCCTTCCCGCCATTGCTCTACCGACTACTGAAGTACTGTAGTCTGGTGGTGGTGTGGTGGAGTTCCGGTTTAGTTAAATAGTATACACTGGGGTGCCCATATATCGAAGTACTGTACTTTTAGTCCACGGTTGTTCCTCAGTTTTATAGACTATAGTACATTCAGTTCATAAATTTCCTATACCGGGTGCGTAGTGAGCTCCTTTTTGCGTTTGGGAAGCCTTAGTACAGAGCACGGTTTGGATAGCTGTGATATAGCGATCAGGCTGCCGACTTTGGAGGAAGGATAAAGGTTAGGGCTAGGGGGAAAGCATCTAGTGCTGCTCAGACTCCCCGTTTAAATGCTCTATTCAAAGCTGGATGGCTGGTGCGTGTTTCAGTGAAGCATATGTATGTGTTGGAAGAAGCTGCTGATGATACTGGCTTAACTGTGCAACAAGTAGCAGTAAGTTACCATTATTTGTTCTATGAAGAAGAAATAGTACAAGCTAGAGCATGCCAGAAACACTGGATCAGTAAAGATTTTTCAAGATACCTTTCAGCAGGAATAGGCAAAATGAAATGGTTAGTGGAACTGATATTTAATAATGCAATCTAAGTTTTTATTTATTTATTTATTTTTGATTTTGCTTAAGAAGGGGCTGGGTGGTGTGATCCAGGGCTCCGCTAGAGTTTGTATTACAGAGATTTATGGAATAGCCGGGCATCAAACTACTTTCCCCTCGAAACAACAATATTTGTCATCTTTTAAAGTATTTGCAATCGTAACTATGGCACAAAATAGTTTAACCACGGCAGCAACTTTCGGAATTATTACTAGATAGTCGCCCTCTCTCTAGGGCTTCCTCCTCAGGATCGGGCTGGTTATCAGCGATAATGCCTCAAACGCATGGTTCACCTATTATTTAATGTTACAATAATTATACCATTGGTTTGAAGAATTATCGCTCCAGCCTGGAGAGGGTGTTTATCTAGTGATAATTGCTGTGGTTTAACAATTTTATTCTATGGTTACCATTTCATGCTGTGTAAATGACCAAAATAATAGCATGTTTTGACGGTAACAAATTGTCCAAAATTAACAATTACTAGCAAGTACCCCACCACACAGTGGCACTTGATTTATTACAAAGTAAGAATGCAGAATCATAAGTTTTTTTATTCATTGTTATCATCCTCTCCCACTTGGTTTATCTACATCAGTTTCCCTCTCCTGGTCTCTTTTTTCCTGAACTATTTCAGCTTTTTCTTATCTCCTTCCTTCCTTTCTTCAGCTCTTCTTCTTGCGTTGTGGAGTCCCTTCTCCTCCTTTGTCTATCTCTCCTGCTTCTGAATCTCTCTGTCCTTCTATCATGATAGTGGACTTACGCTTTTGCGAAACTTTTGCTTCTCTATCTTTCTTTCACCTTCCTTTTTTAAACCTACGCCGCCTTCCCTCGCCAATTCCACCTGCTTTTAGTTAATGCAATAATCATCTTCTACTGAATGTTATTTAGCGTATTGATCTATGCATTACAATTAAAAAATTTTGAAAATTTAATATTATTAAATCCTAAAATATAGCTGAGCTATCTCACTTACTATTATAGTGCTCTAGCACCACTAGTAATTATATCTAGTGATGTGCTTGAGCGTAAATGGCGAGTGAGCCTAAAACTACACTACTGTTAAGAGATTGATTTTAAATTCTAGCACTCAAGCTACTAAAAAGAAAGGTCGAGTTTTAAATTACGTGTATAGGTGATTCAATGCCATAGTAACCACTCGCCGCAACTATTTGAATTGAAAAAACAACAACAACAACAACAAAAACAAAACAAATCATGTTATTTAAACATTTTCTTTGTTATATTCTTTAGTTACTGTAAGTAGTAGCTCTAACACACAATACTTTCACACAACTGGACTTACACAAGACTTATTGTCGTGTTAGTTTGTGGTTAGCCTAATGGCCAATGAATTTTCAAGTAAATACTATTGCATAGGCTTCCTGCAAAAGAATTCAAAGCGGTAAACAATTCAATTTCTAGGATGATACGGGTAATGATCGATAAACCAGAAGATTCTTTTTAGTGAAGTTTGGGACGGGGTTGACCGCCAAACTAACACAAAAATGCCAGGGTCAAGGTACAAATGACATACGTACATCCAAACATATATATAAACTAATATCCCCAATTTTCAATTGCGTTACTCCTGATAGTGTCTCGCTTGCTTCGCTCACTCACCAGTTATACAAACAGCTTTGTCCCTAGCAGCTGTTTATTGAAACACCACTTTGGCGTGCATACATGTGTGTGTGTATGTGTATATGTGAGTGAAGTTTCCCATACACACCTCAATCTTTGTATTGTTTCAATTACGACAGCACAGCCAAAGCTCTCTGTACATGTATTGTGTTGTGTTGAAGACCAAAGCCTAAGTTCATTCCACTTGTCAATATTTTTTAGTCCACATTTATACTTATCTAGCATGCAGAATTCTTCCGTATTTGTACATGCATTTATATCACTTTCGCATATCACCTGATGTTAGTAGCAACAACAAAAATGGTGGTATTCATGAATAATTCATGAGCTTAAACGGTTAGGTAAAGCAATGTCATTGAATGAATGGGTATATTTTTTAGTTTCTCACCTCAAGTCTTGAACCTAAGTGAAGTGTTTCATACTCACAGTGAAGTTGAAATTTATCAGTACTCTTGAGATCAGAGTGCACTCTCCATGTAATAGTAGTATTTTATCAGGAGCTCAGTCTGCTTTGCTTTTAAAGCGGTAAGTTTTTGATCCAGCTGTGCTCACTGTGTAATGACACTAATATGGTGGTGCAGTCTTATGATAGGTCTCATAGTCGACTATGTGCTGTTGATAGACAACGTAAACTAAATTTCAAGTCCTCACATCTACCCCAAGGATAGCCAGCTTTTATAGGCACAAACTTTAATTCATTAGGATTCTTACGATGTTGGTACAATAATTAAAGGCAGCTGAACTCACTAGCTTCACTGGCTTGCCAATTATTGTTGTTAGTATTATCGCAGTCTACAGGGTAAGCACCCACTCATGAAAGCGCCCACTCTGTCCTTTTCTCTGATATATATAAACGTCCACGTACCAAGTTAAAGCCCAGGTTTTAAATTGCTTACACGAACAGATATTCATTGTCAATATTCATTATCAATTATGTGACCAGCAATAGGAATCTACTGTAGCATTCCAAGCAAAATTGACGGCAGTGAAACCACTTTTCTGACGAGGATAGTGATGGCAAAATCCAGAGAGCCTTCCAGACAATTGAATTTGATATCTTACTTTAATTTTGTTCCTGAACAAAGGCCCAATTGTCTAATAGAGTAGGTATGCAGCCTTTGCAGGTTTTCAATAGTGCCGTGCAAATTCTCGTGTAAACAAAAAATGGGTAACCGCCCACTAGGCCAATTTTTGTAAGTGAATGGTTAAGAGCTATTGGCACTTAACTGGTAGACACGGTAGACTATGATATTATTATTATTATTATTATTATTGCCATCATCATCTATATAATAATATGTGATGACAACAACGTGTGTGCTCATAAATAATTGATTAGCTGGGCCAGAATAGTAAATTGATGGTTTTCCCTTGTACTGTCCAAGCCTGAAATTCTCAGCATTGCCACTGCTCTCGATTCTCCGATTTTTTAAAAATTCGGTTCGTTCAAATTTTGTTTTTACGTTACTCTGGTGTAGTACTTCCTGTAATAAAATAATGAAAAAAAATGAGTACACTGGTATTTATTGTTTTTATATGATTTTTTTAAAAGTATGGCTACTAGAACGCTTCCATTGAGCGTCTGTCCACCCGGATTTTATTTTTAGTACGGGGCTCTGAAGCTCAGAATACAGCGACTAGAAGGTGAACAAACCGTGCACTCTGTCAGAACCTGCAACAACTCTGAGATCGGCGGAAATTGAGCTTCAGCTAAAATGCCGTTAGAAACGGTAAGTCCGAATTTTTCGCTCTTCTCTTTGCAGACTATTATACTTGAATCATCTAGTGCGCAATTAAGCATAGCGGCTGGTTACTCAGTATAAGTAACACAACTTGCCCTTGAAGGAACCGAACACTGCACTGGGAATGTCGCTTCCTGCGCAAATGTTCCGCTGTATGCTAGCCTAGAGTAAAGTTAAACAACACCCCAGGCAATCAAAGTAGATAGGTTTTGAAATTATATTGAATTGATGATAATACAATGATGAGCAAATGAATAGAAAGTTGAATAGTATTGAAGAAAAATACGCATTGAAGAAGAATTCCAGGATAATGGCTAGAAGAGTTGAAGAACTGTATAGCAGAGGGACTTGAACCACAACTGCAACAACTGAAAAACAACCACAACTGAACTGGACTGAGCTGGGTCAGTCCACTATATAATGTAGCTCAGTCCAAGGGGGGTGTTTACATGAAAGTAATGAGTGTGTATGTGTGTGTGGTTGTGTGGTGTAGTGGTTGTGTGGTGTAGTGGTGTGTGGTGTAGTGGTTGTGTGGTGTAGTGGTTGTGTGGTGTAGTGGTTGTGTGGTGTAGTGGTTGTGTGGTGTAGTGGTTGTGTGGTGTAGTGGTTGTGTGGTGTAGTGGTTGTGTGGTGTAGTGGTGGTTGTGGTGGTGTAGTGGCTGTGTGTGTGTAGTGGCTGTTGTGTTTTTTGTGTGGTGTAGTGGTTGTGTGGTGTGTCCGTGGTTGTGTTGGTGTGGTTTGGTGGTTCGTGGTTGTGTGGGTGAGTGTTGGTGTGGTGTTAGTGGTGTGGGGTTGGTTGTGTGGTGTGTAGTGGTTTGGTGTGGTGTCGTGGTCGTGTTGTGTGTGGGTGTCGTGGTTGGTTTTGTGGTTCGTCGGTTTGTGGGTGGTGTGTGTGTGTGGTTTGTGTGGTGTGTGGTGGTGTGTTGTGTGTGGTGTGTTGGTGTCCGTTGTTTGTTTTGTTTCTTGGTTTTTTGTGTCCGTGGTTGTGTGTTGTTTGTGGTTGTGTTGTGTCTTGTTGTTGTGGCGTGTGGTTGGTGTTGTTGTTGTGTTTGTTTCTTTGTGTGTTTGTGTCCTTGTTGTGGTTGTTGTAGTTGTTTTGTGTTGTTTTGTTCTTGTTTTTGTTTTGGTTTGTGTTGTGGTGTCGTGTGTTGTTTTTTTCCTTTTTTTTGTTTTGTGTTGTTTTTTTTTGTGTGTTTTATTTTTTTTTTTTTTTTTCCTGGTCTCCTTGCCTCAGGTCCCCCGAGTTCAAGCCCAACTCTGGCATTTTTTCCATCTGATTTTCCATCTGCCTCCTACCAGCCCCACCAGTCCACCCAGCTGTGATTGGGTACCTGGCATTTGCTGGGGTGCAAATTCAAGGCCTTTTCTCATGAACAGCAATGGTCCAGGTGGGACTTTGGGTACCCACACCACTTGCTGTGAGGAAAAGCCTGTTCTCTTGCGAGTTCCTAGCCCGGCTCCAGGAGCTTTGCTTGCACGGCTCACAGTGCCTGCTTAGTGCACAGGCATCAGCCAGGATGCCTAGCGGCAGCAAGAGAATTTGCTTTTTTTTTTTGTGTGTGTGTGTGAATGACGTGTGAATGCATGTTTGTCCTAATGTCATATGTGAAGTAATAATTAATTGTTTACTGTTTGTGTCATCTGGCCTATGTTTGTCCCTTGCTTGCTTGTTCCTCCATCATGCCGATCTTACTCGCTCACTCCAACTTTACTTCTTTTGCGTAATAGTAAAGAGTTTTGGTGTAAAAACTTCAATTCTTGCTGAAATGCCTTTACAGAAATGAAATAAAAAAATAAAATATTCATACATTTTTAAAGCTAAAAATTCGGACTTACCTTTTATGATGGTTTGATCTTAAACTCAATTACAGATAGTCATGACGCTGCTACGGAGTTCAAACACAGTGCACGGCTTGTTCACTTTCTAGTTACTAAATTTTGAGCTTCAGAGCCTCGTACCATAAAACAATTTGGGCAGACTGACGCTCAAAGGTAAGCGTTACGGCGACCATAATTTTTTAAAGTATTCTAAAAGATAAAATACTGATGCTTCATTTCCAATGTTTTTTATTACAGGAAGTGCTACATAAAAACAAAAAAAATTAGAATGTTACATTGATTTTTTTAATCAGAGAAGTGCCGACTGAATGATCAGTGCCATATGCGCTTATGCCTGTGAATGGGATAAGGAAATGACGACTTGTGTGTAGCTAAGAACAAGTGAGGATTCAACAGGGAAGGCAAAGTCCACAATCATGGGTTGAAGTACAGTGAGACTGAGAATCAGGAAAAGGTACTGACGAAGGAGCAGAAGGGAATCCACTACTCTTGAAGAAAGAGCTCAAGAAGAAAGAGAGCAGGAGAGGGAAAATGCTGGAACTAAACCAAGTGGTAGAGAATATAAGAGATAAAAGTTTATGCATTCCTAATTTGCGGAACATGTTATATCAAGCGCCGTTGTGTGGTAGGGTACTTGCTACTTATTATTAATTAATTAATTAATTTATTTATTATTGTAGTTGTTATTATTATTATTATTACTATTTTTATTGTTTTTTGTTGCTATTATTTATTCTTGTTATTATCATTCGTTGGGGGGACTTGGTACTAGATTCTTATTAATCCTGCAGCATGTACCCTGTAACTCCCAAGTTCACTGCCAGTTTCCCATGCCCTGGCCGTGAACAATCTTATTCCATTAATTATGCATGCCTACTTACCTGTCATCCATTAACTCTCACCACATCCATCGCCGCAGCTCTAGTAGCAGAGTTGTTTGGCACAGGCGGGGCCAGAAACCCCACCCCCTAATCAGCTTTTGCCTGACTGGGGCATAATTAATGGGGAGGGACAAGCCCCTTTAATTCCGGCACCCACGTTTTTACGATAAGCAGGCTAGCTGTTTACCAGAGGTTAGAATAATAATAACAAATAAATAGGAATAAATAATAAGGATCCCTTCCCCTCTCCTATTTATCAAAGAAGGTGTGGGTGGTGGGGAATTGCAACACTCCCTCTAGTTCCTCACCTGAACACGTGCGCTGTCATTTGCTGTACACGTGGGGCCCCTTGCTCGTATAACCTCACCACACCACTCACCTAAAGCACTGGCCAGGAAGTGTTCAGGTAAATTCTAATCGACTAGCAAATAAAGTCAGGGCAGTGCAAATTTTGAAAATCTCTTACCACACTTCCCCCTCTCTCTCCCCACCCCCCTCCTTAATATAGCTCCCAACATTCCGATGACGGACCACACCTACCAACATGCCTATGAATTAAATTTTCCATTGACTACAATACTGAGATGGTGCAATGACAGATAATATTACACTGTATTACAATTAGTACTTCAAGATATATCTGGGAATTGCCAACTAAACCTCTTTAGCACTCAAACAAATGCTTGCATATTAAAACATTGATCCACCTACATTCTTTTAAGTTTGTTCGTCTGTTTATTTATTTTTTTGTTTCTTGGTGTGAGGGGTGTAAATGATTTGTACTTCAACATGATGATGTATTTAGGGTGCCATGTTGTTGATGTTTTTTTGTTTGTTGTTGTTGTTATTTTTTTAATTTTATTTTTTGTTGTTGTTTTTTGTTTTGTTTTTTTGGTATGGTTGAGTTTACAACATGGTTGTGTTGTATTTAGATTATTGAGCTAGAGCAACTGAGTTTTATTGCGATGGTGTGCAGTGCTGTTACAATGAAGTTTGTGAAGCTTGTGTGAGGCTTCAAGTTGTGGATTATATCCACTTGCGAGTAAGTGAAATTTATACTCATTTTTGGTCTGTTTTAGTTGTTTTTTTTTAATGTTATCTTTAGAGAAAGTATGTCACATCAAGACAGTGGGATCACTCCAGGATAGTGGCAACCAATTCATGTCTGGGATCACAGCAGGATGTGTCTATTGATGAGCGGAATTTCTGGATATAAAAAGTTTCAATCACATTTGTTGCCACAAATTTCCCAAAAATATGTTCTCTATGATCACTTTGTCCATGAATAAATCGGTTAGCACTTCCAATCAAGCTTAGATCATTAGTAAGACCTCGATGAATATGCAAAGTCATGATGTGATTCAGCCTGTCTTGAGCCATTGTCGAACGCAAATACGTTTTTACTCTTCATAAAGCACTAAAGGACCTTTCACTGACAGCATTAGTTGCTGGTATTACAAGTAGGAGTTGAAACAATTGACACACTTCAGATAGAAGTTCTCGCTGACCTCGCTGAAATCGATCAGTAATAGAAGTGGGTGATGAGATCCAATGCTTCAAAGTAGATAGGTCTGTAGTAGTCATCTGGTGTTTCAGGAAACACACTCTCTGCATCTCCTTCTTCGAATCATCGAGGAGCTTTACGACGACGTGGCAAACCTGGTGGTGAAATACTAAAATGTTCAACCTCTTTACAAATCTTTTCCCAAAATAACTTAAAGATGTCATCGGAACGTATAGATTTAAGAGTCAAAGTCATGGAGGCCACTTCCTGACCTTCTGAGGCTGATATGTCACTCTTTTGCAATGCTCTGCTCAAGTTATCTCTGTGTTTAAGAATCAAATGCCCTAAACAAATTCCAAAATAATAATCAAATGTCTTCATTTGAGATGCAACTCCATTTATACGAGCCTTCATTTCAGTGTCTTTCACTGAGTCAATAGCTTCTTCCCACAATTCTTGAAGAACTTTAAAATTGTCTAAGATACTCTTTAAGGAGTCTGCCCTTACTGTCCATCTTGTTGGACAAAGAACTCTAACACCAGGTGTATCAGGGGCCAACTCACTTTTCAGTTTCTCAAACAATGTAACTCCACGATGTGGGGACTTCTTTATAAGTTTTGTGATTTCATGAGTTGTATCAAGTGAATCTTTCATAATTTTAGAATGTTTGATTGCATCTCCACATGCAAGGCTGAGTGAATTGCCATAGCAGTGTGTGTACAAAGCTTTAGGCTCTTCTTTTAATACTTTAGCAACTACTCCAGCATATTTACTTGACATTGTAGCAAAACCGATCTTTTTACGACATTTTTCTTCCCAAATTCTCTCCTTGGGAACTTAAATGGAAGAGAGGATGGCTGGTGCGGCTCTGTTCCAACTACTGGCACTTGCAGCTTTCTAGGCTTCATGGATGATTGAATGCAGCCAAAACTTTAGTAGCTAGTTGACTGTATTTTAGCTCTGGCTACACTCACAATGGTGGTTAGCTAGGTAGTGGTAAGGTTAGTTCACGAGGTTCTTCAATATATATATCTTGAAAATCTTTACTGATCCAGTGTTTCTGGCATGCTCTATCTTGTACTACTTCTTCATAGAACAAATAAATACAGCAGCTTCTTCCAACACATGCATATGCTTCACTGAAACACGCACCAGCCATCCAGCTTTGAATAGAGCATTTAAACGGGGTGTCTGAGCAGCACTAGATGGTTTCCCCCTCCCCCTAGCCTTTACCCTTCCTTCGAAGTCGGCAGCCTGATCGCTATCACAGCTATCAAAACCGTGCTCTGTACTAAGGCTTCCCAAACGCAAAAATGAGCTCACTAATTGGGTGAAAAGGCCAGAAGCATATGACATGATAGTGACGGCTCTCAAAAGTCCATTTCCAAAGTCTTCTAGCAGTCACTCCAAGAATCCTCTGGATCTTGTACATAGCGATGTGTGTGGGAAAATAGGTGAGAAATCAATGGGTGGTGCTGAATATTTCTTAACATTATTTGTTGATGGTAAAACTCGCTATGTGTGGGTTTATCCGCTGAAGAAAAAAAGTGATGTTTTTGAGAAATTCAAATTTATGGAAAACAATGGCAGAAAAGTCAAGTGGCTGCGTTCTAAAAACTCTTCGTACAGACAATGGTGGGGAGTTTATATCTGCACAGTTTGGGAGATAAGGTCATTTTTAGTCGAGATGTATATTTTCACGAAACCAGGAAAAACAATTCATTGGAACCACTTGAGAAGCAACATTCAAAAGCTGAAAAGATTGTTCTTCAAAATGACGAAGACTTAGAAGACAATGATGAAGAATCTGAAATGCTACCAGAGGTTCAACAAGAGGTTCAAGAACCAGTTGTAAGATGATCACAAAGGATAAGAAGGCAACCGGACAGGTATACAGCAGAAAATGTGACTATTGCAAACAAAAGTTTTGAGGAACCATCATTCTATGAAGAGGCTATTAGTAGGTCAAATTGTGACAATTGGAAAGAGGCCATGGAGCAAGAAATGAAGTCACTGAGAGACAATCATACATGGGACTTAGTAGAATTACCTAGAGATCGAAAAACTGTGGGAAGCAAATGGATATATAAAATCAAGATCAAAGCTGATGGATCTATTGAAAGGTATAAAGCCCGTTTGGTTGCACAAGGATATAGCTACTCAAAAATTTGGAGTAGACTATGATGAAACATTTTGTCCTGTAGTAAGAATGGAGTCTTTTCGAACTATCTTAGCCTCAGCAATACAGAAGGATCTAAAATTGCACCAAATTGATGTTACAACAGCATTTTTGAATGGTGAACTTGAGGAGGAGGTGTACATGAATGAAACAGCCTCAAGGATTTATTTTGGAAGGACAAGAAAAGCTAGTCTGCAGGCTGAACAAGAGTATTTATGGATTAAAGCAATCTCCTCGATGTTGGACCACCGCATTACACAGAAAACTTGATGATATGGGTTTTGTTCAATCAACTAGTGATCCATGTGTGTACAAAAAGGATTCAGGAGGAGATATTTTCATCATTGGTGTGTATGTGGACGACATTGTGCTGGCTGGAAAGACCGACAGAGAAATTGGAGAAGTCAAGACTGCACTTTCAGCTTCATTTGACATCAAAGATTTGGGCAAGCTGGATCATTTTCTTGGTATGAACATTCTTCATAATGATGAGAAAGGTGAAATATGGATTGGTCAGCCTATTTATACTGAGAATCTATTGAAAAAATATGGCATGGAAAATTCTAATCCTGCAAAGATACCAATGGATCCAAGTGAAATATTTATGAAATCCACTGATTTAGATGAACGATTTGATCAGCACTTGTATCAGTCTGCAATTGGAAGTCTGTCATATCTCTCTGTCACTACAAGACCTGACATTACCTATTCTGTGAACAAAATGGCAAAGTTTTGTGTTGATCCATCAAAGCATCACTGGACAGGAGTGAAGCACATTTTGCGGTATCTCAAGGGAACCATTCAGCATGGAATCACCTACACAAAGCAATCATCTGGAGAATGTGTGGCATATTCAGATGCTGACTGGGGAAGATATCTCGATGACCGCAAGTCTACTTCAGGATATTTGTTTGTGATCAGTGGTGGTCCAGTAAGCTGGAAAAGTAAGAAGCAGTCATCAGTAGCTCTTTCTACTGCAGAAGCTGAATATATGGCTCTGGCTTCCTCAGCTCAAGAAGCAGTTTGGATGAGACAGCTTTCAAGTGAAATGGGTATTGAATATACAAAACCAGTCATTATATATGAGGATAATCAATCTGCAATAGCCATGACAAAAAATCCTCAGTTTCATGGACGAACAAAACATATAGCCATTAAGTATCATTATTTAGAGAGCAAGTTAATGATGGATCTATAACTGTACAATACTGCTCTACCGAAAATATGTTGGCAGACATGCTAACCAAACCTCTTGCTAGCACTCAATTTTCGAAGCTTTGTTCACTGATTGGAGTTAAACCAAGTCCAAAGTACATTTTTCAGAAGTGAGGAGTGTTGAAAGTAACACTTCTGACTTTGACCACTAGTCATTTAGCTTTAAGGATATAACCTGTTTTGACTGTTGTCATAGATATATTTATACCCACTGGTCATTTATCTTCAGGCACAAAACATGTTTGTTTGGTTTTCATAGTTACTTGCTTGTATTGTATTCTAATAAGATAACCTAAAACTGAGAGTGTTTTTCAATTGTAATAGTGTCGGTTTTTTTCACCATGTGGAAATTAACTGTAATACTGGCTTCCCTTGCAGTGCTGGGAAGTACAACAATCACCAAGAACTCAACTGTGTTGTGTGCACTAAATAGAGAACGATTGGTAATGTATAACTATCAATGGACTTACTATGTAGATTTTTCTTTACCAATTATGTTTTAATTTGAACATTCGCACTATCTGTTCTACATGATTAGGATGATTGTTTGAATTACCTGATTAATGGTAACTTTTGTAGTAGTATCAAACATCAACCATTCTGATAATCTCAATTACCAGTAACTAAAAAATAAACCAGTGTTATTATTTGTAATTTATAGCCAACAAATATGGAATTACTACTTGCCTCAATTTCCTATTGATAACTTCTATAGTATCAAATTTAAGTTACTTTGACTATCTGATCATGAATTACTGTGAATTCTTGACAACAAGCTCTCAGCTACAAAAACAAAAGACAATCAATTTTAGCACATAAATACAAAATTACTTTCTTACCTCATTTTCTTGAGCAGTGGTAACTTTTGTAGTACCAAATTTGAGCCATTCTGACTACTTGAATTTACCAGTCACTGTTGACAATAAGCTCTTAGCTACAAAAAAGAAAGGCCAGAGTTAATTTTGCATATTTAGCTAACAAATATGGAATTACGTACTTACCTCAGCTTCCCTCGAGTAGTAGTAGCTTCCTTAGCATTAATACTACGGCATTCTGACTGTGGTGTAGTAGCCAGATACTCCCCCACACTTACAGAATACCCACTAACATTAACACTTAGTTTATTAACATGCACCTGTCTTAGTCGTTTTGTAATGTCTATTCAGACTATTCACCTCATTTCCATTCCCACACCACGCCGCAGACATACGTGTGACTACATCATTCCCATGCACTGGGCATGCCCGGGGAAGTTGTCTATATATATTGGCTCCCCCAGGTGTGTCCCATGTGATCAGTTGTACATTTGGTCTTAATTCCTTATAATCTTAACTTAGACTTAAACAATCTGAGATTGGGGTTGAGGGAAAGCATTAGAAAGCTTGACTACTTGTTCAACTTTGGTGGCAGCGTACCCTTGGCTCCTTTTCGCTACTCCCTAGTCATCACACCTGGCGACAGCAGTGGTTCAGTTGGCTTTCAACCCTTCTGGTTCAAGAGATCGAGTTCACGTCTTCGATAGTTTGCACAACTTCTTCTTGTTGTTCTTACCTGCTTTACTGTTTCATTGCTTTTCAGAACCTGCCTGCTCTAGAGTCTTCAGTGTGTTGCTTCTTTGATTTTCAGCAGTTCTCCAGTGCTTCTTGAGTCTTCTTGCCCTTCACTTCAGTTCAGCCAGCAGTTCTACAGTGCTTCTTGAGTCTTCTTGCCCTTCACTTCAGTTCAGCCAGCAGTTCTACAGTGCTTCTTGAGTCTTCTTGCCCTTCACTTCAGTTCAGCCAGCAGTTCTACAGTGCTTCTTGAGTCTTCTTGCCCTTCACTTCAGTTCAGCAAGTTATTTTGTTACATTATTGCATCGTTGTTGTTACATTTTGTTGTGCTGAACGTTATATTGTGGGTTATCGTTTCTTACATTGTGTCATTTATACTCTATCATGTCTAATAAGCGTAGGCAACGGGGTAAGCAACTTCCCTCTGTTCCACTTGAGCTTGACTCACAAGCTACATGTGGGGGTTCTGATTCCGCCTCACTTTCTTCCAAATCTGCTAGCTCTTCCAGTTCAGAACATTCTCAGAGTACTATTACAGAATTCGACCGCTTTAGTGATTTTGATGGCTTTTCCTCAGCTCCAAAAAGTAAATCTGGCTCTTTCACTTCTGCCTCAGCTTCCGAACGCACTGAACGCACAGGAAACTCGGAAAGCTCAGTACACTGTTCGGTAGAGCGTCCTATTCTTCCTGGGTCTGATGACTTTGAGAGAGCTCAAGCCTTTGCTACTAATCTTAAGAGTACTAACATAGACCCTAATTACTTGGATGCTTTACCATATGCAAGAGGAGATGCGTAAGATTTCTGACAACACTAGCTCTAGGTACTCTGATTTTTCCCGAAACAGAAATTCAATAGGCGAGCTGAAAAATGGTGACGACATTTTTGTATTCCTCCACAAATTTGAGGCTATCATGCATTCAAAACACATTCCTCAAGAGTTTTGGTTAGAGCACCTATCACCTTCCTTTACGGGAAAGTTTTGTGAGGCCTATTTTAATTGTTTAAAAGATACTTCCACTTATGCTGATATGCGTGTTGTTCTGTTGGACGCAGGGGGTATTCTCTCGTTGAATGTTTAGACTCTTTAGATTTTAAATTCAGAAATAATGGTTCTCTCTCTCTTATGGAATACTTTACACACTGGAAATATAAATTTGAAGTGATTTTAGATACCTTGCCCTACCTTAATAATTTCCCTGATAAAGCTGTGGACTTAATGGCTAAAACCTTTTCCATTATCAGTGTCTTGTCGGGTATACCGCAAGATAGGCGAGAGTTGATCTTTGCTAAGGAAGCCCGTACCTTTGATGACTTCTTTAAGGATTGTGTGTCTTTCTCTCCATCTAATGACCATGCTCATAGACAACGTTCTCATTTTCACCATTCTCACCATTCTCGTTACAACCATTACAACCATTCTCAGCCCAATCAGCACTTTAACCGGACTCAACAACCTCACCATTCAAATCGTGGTTATCAGCCTACCACTAGCCATACTGATTTCTTTCATCAAGGTTCCAGACCTTCCTTCAATAGGCAGCAGCGTGATCCATTGCTTCCACACCCTCCACACCCAGTTACTCAGCTGCTAGGCGCGACATTGCAACTATAACATGTTTTAAGTGCAATGCACAAGGGCACTATGCCAATAACTGTCCGAGTCCCCAATCATTTGGTGCATGTTCACAGACTCAATACATCCAGTCCAAACAACAATCAGCTCAAGCTCAACCTCAGGTTCCACAATCTCAATCTCAGACTAGACCATTTTCCAATAATTCTGGCCCCACTAGGGGTAACACCCAAGCACCCAGGCCTGTTCGTGTTGTTTCCAGTAATTCTGATGACACCAATTCATTAGACACAGAGTTCCTTAATGATCACAACTTAAATGATTCATTCATAGTAAAAGGTTCAGTTAACGACATTCAAACAGATGCTCTGGGGCAAAAGTCTCTCTGATTTCTTCCAATTTCATTGGCCCCAATGATACTCCTACTGCACACACCACCTTGTGGGGCATTTCCCAGGTCAGACATGAAGTCCCAGTGTATGAGTTGGATGTTTCTTTGCCTTCATTGGAGGGCAAGTGTAGATTGACAGTTCTTGACCGTCTGCCTCGTTACACTTTCCTATTTGGTACAGATTTTGGCAGGGAGAAACTCCTTGATTTGTTGTCGCATGTTAAGTCCTCACCTGCCCCTGCTTTGGCCGTCACACGGGCCATGGCAGCTAGTGATGAGCTGGCTGAGAAGATGGCTCAGGCTTTGCAGTTGTCTGAAGGCGCCTCTCCCGTGGCGTTGGAAGACATTGCTGAGGTCGTTGAATCAGAGTCAGTTCCAGAGCAGAGTCCAGACCTTGCTATATCGCCTTCACTTGACACTTCAGATCACCTCTCACTTGCTAATACCATTTCAGATTCAGATCTTGTTGCTAGCCTTCCTTCCTTGACATTTGATGGTGTTTCTAAAGATGAATTCCTAGCACTTCAGAAGTCTGATCCCTCTCTTAAACAGTTATGGGATGACGCACATAAGGATTCTAACACTTTATTCATTGTCAAAGATCTTTTAATGTGCTTGACTACTACTTCCAATCATGTGTCATCAGCTCTTATAGTTCCAAAGTCTCTCCGCACCAAAGTCATACAGGTTGCACATGATGGGCACGGACACGGTGGCTTAAACGCTACACGGTCTCTCATTAACCCACACTTCTCATGGCCAAACATGGCATCAGACATTCGTGAACATATCTCCAAGTGTTGTCATTGTTTAAAGAATAATAAATCAGGTGCATTGAAGGTCCCCATGTTACCGGCGGAAGTGATTTCCGAACGGTGTGAGAAATTAGCAGTGGACATTGTTGGTCCGCTGCCCAAGGCTAAGCACAACTTTCGCTTTATTTTCACGGCTATGGAGCTGGCTTCAGGCTTCCCATTCGCGGTGCCGTTGAAGTCATACACTGCGGAGAATACTGCACAAGCTCTCCTTGGTGCTATCTCTGTTACTGGTCCGCCTTTAGCTGTGTTATCGGACCAAGGGCCCAACTTTATGTCCAAGGTGCTGTTACTGTTATATAAGAAGTTGGGCATTTACCGTGTAAGGACCTCACCATACCACCCCCAGTCAAACGGGCGGTTGGAACGGTTTCATGCAACACTTAAGACTATGCTGGTTAAGTTCATACACAACAAACATGATTGGCCCACAGCCCTTGATCTTGTCTTGTTCTTTATTCGGAATATCCCTCACAGTAGACACGTCCATACGCCGCACGAGCTGCTTTTCCTTAAGCCCTCACCGTTCATTTTGTCCACTTCAAAATCATTTTGGGTGGGTGATTCTGATTCCCACGTTAGTTCATCCATGACTTAAATGCCCAGGCTGCTTGTCAAAACTCTGTCGTGAAATCGGCTCTTAACACTAAGATGGCTAAACACAGGCTCGCTAAGGAGGAGTCTGCCCTTTCAAACCTCAAAGTTGGTAGTAGAGTTTTTAAGAGAGTCCCAGGTCTCAACCGCTGTTTGGAGTCCTCCTGGGAAGGACCGTATGTGATAGACAAGCTGATACACCCGGTAAATTGTTCCATTAAGGGCGCTGACAAGAAGAGCAGATCCCAGGTTGTGCATGCTTCGCAACTCAAATTAGCTCCAGATCCTTCAGTTTTCAGGGTGGCTACAGTGGTTGAAAATCCACTGGACGAGGTTGTCAGCGAGATACCTATTGTACTCTCCACTGCTCAGCAACAGCGGCTAGATGAGACTTTGTTACTATTTCCCACAGTGTTTTCAGACAAGCCAGGACTAACTTCGGCTGTTTTTCATTCCATTCAGTTGACCAGCCCCACCCCTGTGTGGACACCACCGTATAGCATTCCACTTGCCTATCAAGATGAGTTCCGTAAAGAGATTCAGAACTTGTTAGCATTGGGAATTATAGAGCCTTCCACCTCTAATTGGTCGAGCTCGCCCTTGCCCGTCAAGAAGAAAGACGGTGGTCTCAGAATCGTGGTTGATTTTCGTAAACTGAACTGTGTCACAGAACCCGAACCTTTTGTTATGCCTACCATAGAGTTTATCATTGCACAGTTAGGAAAGGCTAAGTTCTTGTCGAAACTCGACCTACTCAAAGGCTTTCACCAGGTTCCTCTGGCGGAAGAATGTAGACAGTACACAGCTTTCTCTTGCTTAATGGGGAAATTTCAGTACCGAGTGATGCCGTTTGGACTCAGAAATGCTCCGCAACCTTTCAGTTGTTAATGCAGGCAGTACTTTTTGGTTTTGAGAATTTCAGCCTTGCTTATATAGACGATGTTATCATTTATTCTTCCACCTTCGAAGAGCACTTACAGCACATTTCCAAAGTTCTTGAGAGTCTAGCTAATGCCAACCTTACAGTAAAGAGATCTAAATGCAGTTGGGTATACTTTTCTTTTGACTTTCTTGGATTTTGCATCGGGTCTGGAAAGATTTCTATCCCATCAATTCGTGTTAGTCAATTTCAATCATTTGCTCGTCCCACAACCAAATCACAGTTAAGATCATTTCTTGGTTTATGCAACTTTTATTCCCGTTTTATTGCACACTTTGCTATTTTAGTTGCTCCATTAATTCATTGTTAAGACGAACATCTCCAGACACTTTACCCTGGAACGACGACCATGACGTTTCCTTCAGTTCTATAATCACAGCCATTATCAATCACTCTGCTTTAATTGTACCTAATTCTGACGAGGTACGGTGTGTATTCTCCGATGCCTCTACAACAGGCATTGGAGGTGCTTTGTGTGTTTGTAGGAATGATATATGGATGCCCTGCTCATTCTTTTCCAGGAAGCTGATTCCCAGGGAGCGAAAAATTTCTGCCACGGAGTTGGAAGCTCTGGCGCTACTTGAGACCGTTGAACATTTTCGTCTCTACTTGGCAGGCAGACAGTTCAAGGCATTCACCGACCATCAGGCTCTCTCTGGTATTCTCGATGGTGTTCCATCGTCATCAAAGTTGACGAGATGGAAATTGAAGTTGGCAGACTATGACATCGCCATTGAGCACATCAAGGGTCTCCACAATCCCATTGCTGACTCTCTCTCCCGGCAGGGATGGTCCGAGCCTGATTCTCCTTCACAAGACGATTCACAGTGAACATTTTCCTTCGATGAACTTGCTTTTATTTTATGGTACTCCGCCCTTTTCAAAATGGGGGGGAGGTGTGGTGTAGTAGCCAGATACTCCCCCACACTTACAGAACACCCACTAACATTAACACTTAGTATATTAACATGCACCTGTCTTAGTCGTTTTGTAATGATACCTCTATTCAGACTATTCACCATTCATTTCCATTCCCACACCACGCCGCAGACATACGTGTGACTACATCATTCCCATGCACTGGGCATGCCCGGGAAAGTTGTCTATATATATTGGCTCCCCCAGGTGTGTCCCATGTGATCAGTTGTACATTTGGTCTTAATTCCTTATAATCTTAACTTAGACTTAAACAATCTGAGATTGGGGTTGATGGAAAGCATTAGAAAGCTTGACTACTTGTTCAACTCTGGTGGCAGCGTACCCTTGGCTCCTTCTCGCTACTCCCCAGTCACCACACTGACTACCAATGACTCTTGACAACCAACAATCGGCACTCCGTATCCCCCCTAAAACGGAGAAGTTTTGAAATTAAGTCTGGAAAAGGGTCTTCAATGCCATAGTAACCGGTCTTATCAACTTTTTGTTTCTTGAAAAGCAAGCGTTTTCGCAGGAATTTTCTCACACTTTGGAGCTTAAGTATAAAGTAAGGCTAGCTTAATGCTGTAGTTTCAGAATAAACTGTGGTCAAGCCTAAAAAGCCGTGTTTTTTGGAGAAAAAGGTTCCCCGCACGTGCGTTTAAGGGGCATACGTACCATCCATACATACATACATACTAGTGGTGTGTTTGAGCACAAATGGCGAGCGAGCCTGATAGTTAGGTAACATAAAATGTTACTATTTTTAGCTTACTTCATGCAAACACTATAATAGCAGTTATGATATTTGATTTCAGCAAACAAATGCAAAATTACTCTCTTACCTGATTAATGGTAACTTTTGTAGTATCAAACATCTGCCATTCTGATAATCCAGTAACTCTTGAACAAGCTCTCAGCTACGATAAAAAATAAACCAGTGTTATTATTTGTAATTTTAGCCAACAAATATGGAACTACTACTTACCTCAATTTCCTGAGTATTGATAACTTCTGTAGTATCAAATTGAAGTTACTTTGACTATCTGAATTACCGTGAATTCTTGACAACAAGCTCTCAGCTACAAATACAAAAGACAATCAATTTTAGCACACAAATACAAAATTACTTTCTTACCTCATTTTCTTGCAGCAGTGGTAACTTTTAATTTGAGCCAATCTGACTATTTGAATTTACCAGTTACTGTTGACAAGCTCTTAGCTACAAAAAAGAAAGGCCAGAGTTAATTTTGCATATTATTTAGCTAACAAATATGGAATTGCGTACTTACCTCAGCTTCCCTCGAGAAGTAGTAGCTTCCTTAGCACTTTTTTTTAAAATTTTATTATTGTAGATAGCTACAGCCTTACTGGATGTGGATCCTAAATTTCAAGACCATTGGACATTTCTACAGCTTATAATGATTTTTTTTTATACACACTAGTTCATTGTTTCAGTTATTGAATCACCCCGGAAAGACTTTATTTCTTACCGTTACTTTCTATCGATCGACTATTTCTTTGTTTACTGTCAAAACTATTCTTTTTATAGTAAAAAAACAGTACTCAGTGACTATAGCAACAAGCAATTACGTAGTAGAAGTAGGCGGGAGTGCGCACGGCCGATGTTTTTTTCTTTGCTTGATTAGAACTTGAACTTGTGTCCGCTTGGCTCTCTCTTCATTCTCGTTGTTTCTTGAAACGACGCCTAGGAGAACTTGTAGAAAGCGCCCTAAAGGGTTCCTTGGCACTCAGTGGCAACAACAGTCACCTACCAAACGAAGAAGGATGGATTCAGAGGCTACCCGTCCCTCGGTGAGTAAGACTAAATTGTCTAGCTCACCACCGGTCTATAGGGTTTACTTCTGGGAGCTCTAGTGCTCTATTGCGCCCAAGAAATAGTAAATCCTCAAGTCCATTGTCAGACAATAGTTCTGTAGCTCTCCCTGGTGCTGGTTCAACTGAAGCAGATAATATTATATACTGGGAATTAGGCTAATGAGAATGGCGGTGATGAGTCTAGGAATGACATGGCAGAAGCAAATGAACTTGACAATGCAGAGTCAGATCAAAATGATGATGCAGAGTCAAGTGAAAATGATGATGCCGAGTCAAGTGGTTCAGAGGAGGAATCATCTGAGTCAGATTCTGAGGCTAGTTGCAGTCATGATGATCAGGCTGACTCTGACGGGGTTGGTGTCGGCAGTGACGTCCCATCCAACGATTGGACCGAGCCCCCATCAGATGTTACTGTAACGTTTAACCCTTTCGTTCCGGATCCCGCTTCGAAGCGGGTGAAGACCGATTGACTTCTCCGAATTTTTAAAAATAGTTACTTTATAGCTAGAACCTTCAGATTGCATACACAGGTGCCCAATGCATTGGAGAAGCATCTAAAATAGCTTTCAGCCAGGACTGCTTCGACAGTACCTCACAGCAGTTGCGTTTATTTCTTCCTCGGCAAAAAAAACAAACATCGGTTCTCCGTCGAATTAAAAAAAAAGTTACCTTCTTCACAGCAGCTTCATTTATGGATCCAGTCATCTCCAGAGCTTTGTAGAAGCAGCAAAAAATTGCTTGAGCTCAGTAGCCTTCCATAACACATTGAAACAACCGCTTCTTTGCCGACCAAGACTTTACGGTTTGACTTACTGTCTTCTCCATTTTTTATAAAATCGCCAGTTCAACTGGGGACCTCCCTATTACGTACAGTCTTAGGTAATGCTTATTACATCATAGGAAAAAAGTGAGCGTGTCGTGTGACCCCGGTAACTATGCAAAAAAAATGTTTTTTCAAAGTCATTTTTTGGAAGATGGCGTCTAGAAGTTACAATGCGGTGCAAGTTTTAGACTTGCTTAATGCTGACTCTAGCGACTCAGGATCAAGCGGAGAGAAGGGAGACGACATCTAGGGCTATAGGAGGCCCTGTATCAGGGTTGGTGGACCAGACCCCGTCAACTCTGATACTGAAAATGGGAGTCAAGAAGATGATCGAGGTAAGCTTGTCTTTCTCTTGTCTTTCTCTTAAAAAATAGCAAGCTTCTGTTGTGGAAAGGACTTATTTATAGCTATATTGAGATAGAGTAAGCTGTTTAGCTATAATATATATATATTTCATTGAGTTTTGAGATTTGAAAGTGGCTTGTGTGGTTTTTTGAACAAATTCAAATTTAAAAAAAAATTAAAATTTTTTTTTACCACATATACTACTAGGACCAGATGTGAATGCAGTCACCATCCCCGATTACGCAGATGAGGCGACAGGAGCAGAGTCTTCCAGTGATGAAGGAGAGGATACCGGACCTGAGTCTTCCAATGATGAAACACGAATAGGCAGCAGGTTCCAGTGATGAAGAAGAGGAAGTGGCTCCTCCTGCTCCGAGTTCTGGACGTCCTCGCAGTCGGAAAAGGTGGGAACCGAAGAACAAGAGTCGGGTGGATGAGGTAGGGGGAGAGTGGCACACCCATTGATATTCCATAATCTTTTGTGTGAAGGACCACAGACTTTGATATTTGTGGCTGCTCCCCCCCCCCCCCCCCTGAACATCCCAAAAGTTGTAATATGTATTGTTATTGTCGTTGTCGTTGTCTGTGTTTTTGTGGTGTTGTAGTGGAGCTTCACACTCGATGTATATGTGTGTGCGTGGAGTTGAAATGTTATTCTGGCACTTCCAGATCTAACCGGGGAGGGAACGAACTCGGGAGTGGGGGGGGGTGGGGTCTTTTCTAATCAGGGCTACTATGCCCTGATAAGTTGAATTTCATGTGTGTGTGTGTGTGTACACCAGTCAATTTATATTATACATTTATTTTTATGATCTGTATTCACCTGTATCTTCTTTTTTCTAGTGTGTGTGTGTGTGTATGTGTGTGTGTGCATTTGCGGAATGAGAGAGAGCATGCGTGGACAAACAGTATGTGGCACTTCCGTATACAACCTGGGAGGGAACTCTGGATCTTTTTGGATCGTGACTACTATGCCCATGTAAGTTGAATTTCATGTGTGTGTGTGTGTGTGTACACCAGTCAATTTATGTATAATAAAATATACATTTATTTTTATGATCTGTATTCACCTGTAGCTTCTTTTTTCTTGTGTGTGTGTGTGTGTGTGTGTGTGTGTATGTGTGTGCGTGCATTTGTGGAAAGAGAGAGAGAGCAACCATGAACAAACAGTATGTGGCGTTTCCGGATCCAACCTGAGAGAGAACGAACTCGGTGGTCTTTTTCGGTCTGTGACATCATCCATGCCTGGTAAGTTGAATTTCATTTTTTCAACTTACTGATATTTGGGTGTCCAGCTAGGGCTGGGGGGGTTATGGTACAAGAATGTCAGTGAAAAGTAATGACGGGGGAGGGGGGGTTATGGTACAAGAATGTCAGTGAAAAGTAATGACGGGGGAGGGGGGGGGGGCAATTCAGCGAGGCCAGCTGTTATGTTACAAATATCATTGTTGTCTTGTGTTTTTTTGGTATTGTATGGAGGTTCCGGATCCTATGGGAGGGATCGTTCAGTCTGTGACACCATCCATGCCGGGTAAGTTGAATTCCACGTGTGTGCTTGTACTGCTTTTCATTTTCAAATTACACTTTCTCAATACATGTTTCTCTCATGTACAGTGTGGAGTATACATACCAGGGGTTCATACAGTGGGAGGCTAGCGCTGGGTTCCCCCCTAGAATTTTGGGAGTTGAATAGAAATGAACATTTAGGAAGCATTTATTTTTAGTTTGATATTGTGTCCCATTATGTTCCTATCATAACTGAGCCATTTAGTGCATAGGACCGAACACTGATCATCAGTGTGAAGTATAGACTCGTATGCAAAAATGTGCATCAAAGTAGTGTAGGTTCCAAAAAATGGGTGTGGCGAAGTACACTCGGAGCCCCACCCCAAACAAAAATCCTGTATGAAACCGCATACAATACATCATAAAGTTGCAATTATATAGGATCATGAATAATTTGTTGTTTGTATTACAAATATCTTTGTTGTTTGTGTTTTTGTGTATATGAAATTGTTTTGTAGTGAAGCTCGACGTCCGATGGCATACGTTCCTTGTGGACACTCATAGATGTCTCCTACATGATCACAATCAGCACCACACACAACAAACAACATATTTTATTGTTGAACTAATATAATATTGGTATAAAATGCATCAAACAATATTATTTCTATTTTATTTTATTTTTTTATTGATGGGAAAAGTGGATTTTTTGGGGGAAAATTTTTTTTTTTTGAAGTATTAGTAGATGGCTTAAATATTATTCAATTTTCTCAATCAAAAAATGAGGGGAATCCCAAACTCTTGGTCTATTTAGTGATATGGTTGCTATGGGGTTTTCCCAGCCAGCATCGAGTTAAAAAAATAAAACGGCAATGCTCTATTCCGCGGTAGAAAATTAGATAAGGGTTAATGGAACTTGGTCTAACCAATATATCAAGGTAACTTCTAAAACCTGAATTTAGGTCTAAATATTCATTGTATGCAATATTATGCTTTCTTGCAGGCATTGTCAGCTGTTATTACAAGTGTCGTGTTTAACCTCAATTATCTCAAAACTACATTTTCCTAGTCTGGCGAGCCGACCCTTTACCGTACGAGGAAGAAAATAAGGGTCTGGACAAACTCGCTTGAACTCGTTGTCCCGCGCAATCAGCATTTTTATACCTGACCGGAAGTATGCGTGACGTAACGGCACAAACGAGCGCATTATTTGTATCTCATCGTTCACTCATTTTGTTAGTAGGAGGTATGGATATGGCGGACGATTTACAGAGCGTGATTCTCAATTGTGCTAAGTTGCTAGGGTACACTAGTCTGAAAGAAAAACAGAATGAAGCTATTTGTGCATTCATTGAGGGGTGTGATATTTTTGTGTCACTGCCAATTATGTCGCGAAAGTATTGTATTGTGCATCAGTCCCCTGACATCTCTGATGATGGATCAGCGAAACAAATATACACCTAAAGGAATAGCCTCAGAGTTTGTAAGTGGACAGCAAGCTGATTCAAATATCACAAGGAATATTTTAAATGGTGCAGTTCAGCTGGTATTCATTACTCCAGAAAGCATTCTGGAGAACCCGTTGTACAGAAATATGCTACTGTCACAGCCTTACAGAGATAAACTTGTAGCACTTGTCGTAGATGAGGCACACTGTGTGAAGTTATGGGGTGACAAGTTTAGAAGAGTGTTTGGAGAAATCGGAGATCTGCGCAGCCTTATATCTGGAAATGTCCAAGTGATGGCACTAACTGCTACAGCTACAGAAGAAACACTTTCCATAGTTACTAAGAAATTATCTATGAGAAAACCTACTTTAATTGCACTATCACCTTTTAGAGTGAATATTGGCATGTAAAGTTCACCCTAAAATTAATATTCAAGAGTTCGCTGATTCCTTATGTTCTGAGCTATTAGAAAAACGAATTCTATTTCCAAAGACTGTTGTGTATGTTCGAAAATTCAGAGATTGTGAAGCAATATATGGTCATCTAAAGAAATCACTAGGTCTCTTCATTACAGAGCCAATTGGCTATCCATATCACATCTCAAAATTTAGGCTGGTAGATATATCTCAGATAATGTCTTTATGACATCATCAAAATCTTTGCCAAAGTTGGGAACATTGTGTTTCGTTGATCGGACTTCATGACGCGTTTCTTTTTCAAATTGCTCACAAACATCCTGAATGCACTTCACTAGTTTTCCTGCTCTAAGAACTGAACCAGAATTCACACTAGATCTTTGTCCAGCGATTATGCTCTTCAATCTTCTATTCAAGTGTTCATTATGCAAATCCCCTGGTATGTTTTCACCTGCAGTGCCTCTGGTATTTACACATCGACTCCAAAGTAGCTGTGCCTTTTGTCTCTCTGACAACAAAGTTAGTTGCAAAAGAAAATTAACAGCTTCTTTTGCATAATTATATCGCTTTGCCACTTTGAAAATTATCAAAAGGAATTTCCAATGCCTAGCAATTCTCTCGCCATCTCCTTCTTTGATTGATCATGGAACCCATGCCAAAGAAGACCAAGTGTTAATAACTCAGTAGCGTACACATAAACTTTGTCATCATCACCAGTAGTAATAGGTTTGTCCTCCTTGGTGCCGTCAGTCTCAGGAAATCGCATGTAGTTAGTAATAATTAACCTGGCCAGATCTTTGACAGATGTTTGTGGGTTAAACTTCATGACTGTTTTTGCAGCTGCTACAACATGAGCATGCACTATTAACCTGAAATAGTCTTCTGCTGCATTCATGTTATTCTGAGGGTCACTGGGAACATTGGTACATCTGATCAGGTTTCTCAGTTGATACATCGTACCCCTTTCTGCCACAGATGAAGATTTGTAGAGCCTCCCCCAAATCATCTAAAAAATTATTTGTATTATCATAATTCAAGCAAGCAAATAGTTATGCAAACAAATAAACAAACAAATTGGCAGGCAACCACAGTGATGTGCTTATAAATACAATTCGCACTCACTCAGATATTTATCGCCCCTTGTTACACTGTATGTAGTTACACGTACACTCACTCAGATATTTATCACCCCTTGTTACACTGTATGTAGTTACACGTACACTCACTTTAAATACACAAACACATGTCATTTGTCACTCCAGCATTGATCTATTCATTAGTTATTTACCACTAACTGTATCCTATTTAGCTGGTACATCTAGTTGTAATTTCAGTATGCACAACCCTTGCAGAGATTCCAAGTTAATAGTCAGCCCTATCTAAATGAACAGGGTCCAATTATCTAGAATTTTTGAAAGAGATGAAACTGAAAAACAATTTCCCTGGTCATCTTGTAAGAGAGGAGCTCAAGCATTTCTCAGTACTCTGTCACAGCAATTCATTCAAATCTCAATTCAGCTATAATTAATATCCAAATATATATTATATATATGTGACCCGTGTACAGGAAAATCGGGCACAATGTGGCACCCTTCAAAACATTATTTTTTCACTTACCTTCAAGAGTGTCATCCTAGTGTGCCAATCTTCAATGACAGGAATCAATCCCTCAAATCGATCTACCTTCCTATCTTGTGTGTCTCGTAATACTTGAACCCCACGTATTCGGGCAACAGTAAGTTGATCTCCTCCAAATAAGATGGAAAGGAACTGGCTATCATCAAAATGTTCTACACTTCCATCCGGCAGAAGGAGTTGGCCGCTGTCAGTCACAGTTGGAACAAGACTCATGTAGTGGGTTAGTATCTTTCCCATATCATCCAGCTTGTTCTCATTGAACAGTAATACACCTAAGGGAATCTGTAGTGGTATTGTAGCAGTCATTTATTCACTTTCGGCAATAAATACAACAGAAAAACTTACAACTTCAGACTTGGAGCCCATCTCTGCAGAATATTTATTAGGAATGTGAGCTTGAATCATTCTTTTCTGGTCTTGAAATTCTTCCATGTGTTGTACCACTATTCTAAAAATACAATACGCAGAAAAATTCAGGCCTGTATGTTCTGTACTTGGCTTAGCCTGACATATCATTGTGGTTAATGCATTCTCTCTATAAAGATTAAATATGTGCTAATTCAATGAGCTAGCTTAATTAAGTAGGTAGCTAATTAATTGCGTGAAATGATGCAGAGAAAAGCAATTATGTAAATTTGTAAGCAATTTTCTTTGACTAATTAACTAACCGAGAAACTAGAACTGTGAGCTCATCACTCAAGCAGGATATATCATTCTTTGAAGGTAAGAAGGTTGCTGGGTCTGGCTTGTGAAAAGGGGGAGTCACATCAGACAAAGTGCTGAGGTCTATTCTATCACGGACAGCATACCCATGAAAATAATGTAGAGATTGGCCTCTTTTTTCATGGCGCTGAAATCTTGGGTGAATGTTTTTGTCGATGTTATCTCCAACAAATTTAAATCCATGCAATTTGCTATTGTTCTCCACAACTATTGTGCTCTTGACTCATCCTGAATAAAATAATGCACAAATTTACATCAAATATATATTTTTTCCCCAACAGAATGAACTTTCGGACATAAAACATACACCCCCCCCACCACTTTTTTTTCTTTTGCATTTATGGATATAGTCATCCCACTTTTGATTACATACGCAACTAAACTGTATCACACTACTGCGGGATTATTGTAGAATTAAAATTTTTATTTTTTATCGGTTATGCAGAACCATTATGGATGGTCACAAATAAACATACATACCTGCATAATGTTTTGTATATCCAAATCACAGCCTTCTTCTTGATCATCTTCCAATTGAGACCAATTCGTCATCTGATCCACTACATCTTGAAAGTGGGCTATATGGTGGAGCACCTACGATGCTGTCATCATCATCACTATGGTGATACTCCGCCAACGGAAGTTCGTTATTTCCATCGTAATCGTCACTCCACAAAACTGTATTGTCATCAGTCAATAGTGAAGCAATTGGTTGTTGTGGACCTACTAAAGTGTGTAAGGAGTAGTTTGTCACCTACATGAACATTTTTCAGAACAATATATTATAATTCTTCATTAGGCAAGGATAAACCTAGTTTTTCTCCCTATATGTTTATCACTAACATAGCCACTACGTATGAACATGCCTTCCAGCTAGCAATACTGTCCTTTCTAACTTCACCACTTCACACTTATTTTTGGCTAATTACATTTACTTTTTGTCATTTCCTCCCAGTTCTGTGATTCATATGCTTCTACACACAGCTCCACAAAATTGCATAACTTACACAATTAGATGGGACTTCCATGTCTTTCTTTAGCTCGTCTGCCCAGATGCTTACTTCAATATCATGGTTTTCACTAAGAACTTTTACAATGTCCAAGGTTCTTTGATATGACATACACACGCTAAGAGGGTGCATATTTTGGAATACCTGAAACAAATGAATAAATGAATGAATTATTATCATTATTATTATTATTATTATTATTATTATTATTATTATTATTTATTGTGTACCATTACTAACTACTAGGTATCAATTACCTGCTTAGCAGTACCATTGCCTGCTTAGCAGTACCATTGCCATACATCATAATCGAAACTGCTCTCTGGACTAGTCCCATGCGTTGATGCCTTGATTTTAATATTTGTGAAGCTAGAAAGCAAAGAAGAGGTTTGTGTTCATCTGGTTTGGGGATAAGGTGAGAAAGCAAAGACATAAGTGTTGGAATTTTCTGAGTTAGTTCTAGCCACACAGTCTGCCAGCTAAAATGCTTCACTGCTTCTATAGTGTCTCGCAGTATAGAATCATGTGCATCGGAACTAATTGCCTTCATTTCTTTCTTGATTTTGAGAGAAAGGTTAACTATAACTGGTTGAGACAATCTTGGAGAATTTACAATACTTGATGCCATTGATGTGAAACTTTTCCTTGTAATTTTACGTATATACTTTTTACGTGATGGAGTACCAATATTGAAAGTGTTGGTACCAGCCTTGTAAGGAATCAATACCTAAGAAAACACAGGCAAATATCAAATTATACAGTTCTATTGAATAACAATATTTACCTTCACTGTTGGACTACAAGTAGATGTGCTGGCACCGATGTCATCTCCAGCCTGAGTAGTACCACTGTCCAAACATGGTCTCTTAGCTTGAAATCCTTCTTCATCTGACGAGCTACTTGTGAAAGAAATTTGTGAAGATAGCATTTCCATGATATTTTTTTTTCAATGTTTCAACTTTGGATTGATAATGGTTAATGTTGTTTGCTTTTTTTTCACAATTGCTGCAAACGGTTGCAGTTGGAGCGTTCAACGCATCGACTTTTCCAAAGGCACAGACAATAAACCAACTATAATAGCTTTCACAGTTTCACACTTATCGCCATGCAAGCATTTCTTTCTTCTGCGATCTAACGGCAGAGCTTCACGACATAGTCAACACCTGCGTTCCATCTTTGAAAAGTAAATTTTGAGATGGGCTTGCTTGCAGCGATCCTATATTTGCGCGCATGACAAGTGCACACCCCCACGGAAGGACGCGTATGACGTTTCACTTGCTTCCGTCCAAGAAAAAGTTGGACATGAGTTTGTCCAGACCTTCCTCGTAGGGTAAAGGGTCGGCTCGCCAGACTAACATTTTCCCAAAGTGGTCATACTTCGGTACATCATAACTTACTCTCACTATGTTTTAATTCTTATGTTTATATATCATCTTAAAGCTCATATTCTACTCTTTAAAATGAATTGATACTTTTTCAAAAAATTATTTTTTTCTTCAGTTATGCAAGTTTTTCTAAAAAAAATGAATTTTTGGACAAAAACAATTATAAAAAAATAAATAAAGAGAAATTCCAAAAAGTATCAATTCAATTATGAGATAAAAGTATACTGAATGTGTGAAAAAAGTTTGGAGTGTTGAGGATCATGTCTGATGGGGTAACATCGTACCGAATAGGTAAAGGGTGAGTAGACGATGAAACCGATCACTTTGGGTAGGTGGGGCCAAGTTGATATATCTGTAGTTCATCTTGAAGATGATGTTTTACTCATCATTTTAAGACTTGAAGTATGAAAAAATACACATGGATGACTGAGTTATGACCAAATAAGCAAAACACCCCAAAAATGGTTCCATCCCCCCTTACCTCAATTTCCTGAGTATTCTGTAGTATCAAATTGAAGTTACTTTGACTATCTGAATTACGGTGAATTCTTGACAACAAGCTCTCAGCTACAAATACAAAAGACAATCAATTTTAGCACACAAATACAAAATTACTTTCTTACCTCATTTTCTTGAGCAGTGGTAACTTTTAATTTGAGCCAATCTGACTATTTGAATTTACCAGTCACTGTTGACAAGCTCTTAGCTATACAAAAAAGAAAGGCCAGAGTTAATTTTGCATATTATTTAGCTAACAAATATGGAATTGCGTACTTATCTCAGCTTCCCTCGAGAAGCTTCCTTAGCATTTTTTTTTTTTAATTTTATTATTGTAGACACAGGCTTACTGGATGTGGATCCCAAATTTCAAGACCATTGAACATTTCTACATCTTATAATGATTTTTTTTATACACACTAGTTCATTGTTTCAGTTATTGAATCTCCCAGGAAAGAACCGATCACTTTATTTCTTACCGTTACTTTTTATCGATCGACTATTTCTTTGTTTACTGTCAAACCTATGCTTTTTATAGTTCAAAATAAAGCACACAGGAAGTGCTCAGTGACTATAGCAACAAGCAATTATGTAGTAGAAGTAGGCGGGAGTGCGCACGGCCGATGTTTTTTTCTTTGCTTGATTAGAAACGGAGTGCCGGTTGTTGGTTGTCAAGAGCCGTTGGTAGTCAGAATGCCGTAGTATTAATGCTATGGAAGCTACTACTTCTCGAGGGAAGCTGAGATAAGTACGCAATTCCATATTTGTTAGCTAAATATGCAAAATTAACTCTGGCCTTTCTTTTTTGTAGCTAAGAGCTAGTTAACAGTGACTGGTAAATTCAAATGGTCAGATTGGCTCAAATTTGGTACTACAAAAGTTACCACTGCTCAAGAAAATGAGGTAAGAAAGTAGTTGTGTATTTGTGTGCTAAAATTGATTGTCTTTTGTTTTTGTAGGTGAGAGCTTGTCAAGAATTCAAGGTAATTCCGATGGTCAAAGTAACTTCAATTTGATACTACAGAAGTTATCAATACTCAAGAATGATGTAAGTAGTAATTCCATATTTGTTGGCTAAAATTACAAATAATAACACTGGTTTATTTTTTATCGTAGCTGAGAGCTTATTCAAGAGTTACTGGTGATTGAAATTATCAGAATGGTTATGTTTGATACTACAAAAGTTACCATTAATCAGGTAAAAGAGTGATTTTGTATTTGTTTGCTGAAATCAAATGTCATAACTGCTATTATAGTGTTTTCATGAAGTAAGCTTAAAAATAGTAACATTTTTATGTTACCTAACTATCAGGCTCGCTCGCCATTTGTGCTCAAGCACACCACTAGTTTGTATATATGTTTGGACGTACGTATGTCATTTTGTACTTTGACCCTCGCGTTTTGTGTTAGTTATTTGTTCGACCCCGTCCCAAATTGCACTAAACAGAATCCTTGGTTTATCGATCAGTACCCGTATCACCCTAGAAATTGAATTGTTTACCGTTTTGAATTCTTTTGCGGGTGCAGTTAAAACTTGAAAACTTAAGGGACTTCCATTTCTATTCGAGTTAGTGGCGGTGGTAAGTCAATGCGCTCTTTGTCATGGTTATAAGCCGTGCCCAACAGTATTTACTTGAAAATACATTGTCCACTAGACTACTGCGAAGGTAAGTCTGTGTAGGTGGATGTCCAGTTGTGTCAAAGCATTGTGTGTTACAACCACTACTTAGCTAAAGAATATCACAAAGAAAACTTTTAAATAACGTGTATTATTTTGTTGTTGTTTTTTCCTTCAATTCAAGCAGTTGCAGAGAGTTGTTACTATGGCACTGAAATCCCTTTACCGTGTATGTGAAATTTAAAAACTGGACCTTATTTTCAGTAACTTCAGTGTTGGAAGTCAAAATCATTCATATAAAAATAGTATAGTCTTTAGGCTCGCTCGCCATTTGTGCTCAAGCACATCACTAGTTTATTTATTTATCTGTTTATGGGGTACGTGAGACCTCTGTTTTCGTCCGCGCTTCTAATTACGTAAGTTAGGTAAAGCGTTCACAGTTCCAGTATTTTTCAATGAACGAGCTCTGAGAATCCTTAGTGGTGGTGGTAAGTCAACGTGCTCTTTGTCATGGTTATAAGCTGTGCGCAACAGTATTTACTTAAAAATACATTGTTCACTATACTACTGCGAATAATATAGCGAAATCACGATTGCGTTACCCATGAGAGTGTCTCGCTCGCTTCGCTCGCTCGCCAATAAACAAATATCCCCGATTTTCAATTGTGTTACCCCTGTAAGTGTCTCGCTCGCTACGCTCGCTCGCCAATTATTCTTTTGATTCAGGAGAATATCACGAATCTGTTGGCTTAGTATTTACGCGATTTGTTCTCAAGCACATCACTAGTGTTATATGTATGAATGTATGTGTGGATGGTAAGTATGCCCTTTAAACGCACGTACAGAAGTGTGAGAATATTCCTGCGAAAACGCTTGCTTTAAAGAAACAAGTTTTCTTTGTGATATTGTTTAGCTAAGTAGTGGTTGTAACACACAATGCTTTGACACAACTGGACATGCACCTACACAGACTTACCTTCGCGGTAGTCTAGTGGACAATGTATTTTCAAGTAAATACTGTTGCGCACGGCTTATGACCATGACAAAGAGCGCATTGACTTACCACAGCCACTAACTCGAATAGAAATGGAAGTCCTGTAAGTTTTCACGTTTACTGCACCAGTAAAAAAATTAAAAAAAGTAAACAATTCAATTTCTAGGGTGATACGGGTACTGATCGATAAACGGAGGATTCTGTTCAGTGAAGTTTGGGACGGGGTAGACAACCGAACTAACACAAAAACGCGAGGGTCAAAGTACAAAAATGCCTTACGTACGTCCATACATGTATACAAATAAACTAGTGGTGCGCTCGAATAGCGCTTAAATAACGTGTATTGTTTTGTTGTTGTTGTTTTCCTTCAATTCAAGCAGTTGCAGAGAGTTTGTTACTATGGCACTGGAATCCCTTTACCGTGTATGCGACATTTAAAAACTGGACCTTATTTTCAGTAGCTTCAGTGTTAGAAGTCAAAATCATTCATATAAAAATAGTATAGTCTTTAGGCTCGCTTTATTTGTGCTCAAGCACATCACTAGTTTTATTTTATTTATTTATTTTTTTTGAAACTCTTTGCACTGCTGTTTCATTTTGAATATGCTTCCTTTGAAGTGCAGACTTATCTTCTAACCTGGTGACTCTTTTTTGGGGGCTTTCTTCAGAAGATATTAATTTTCTTTTCCCCAACCGAATCTTCTTATCTTGTGTGCTTTCCTCTCTTCTTCTAGCTCTATCTTTTTCATTCCTTTTTTCAAGCCGCTTCCTTTTCTCTACCTCAGTTTCTGTCCTTCTCTTGGCTCTCGCTCTCTCTCATTCTTTTTATCAAGTCTAGCTCTTCCTTCATCTTCATTTATGAAGTTTTTCTTTTCAGTTTGATTTTTCAACATCTCCATGCTTAGATTAAAGTATGAAGAACACCAAAAACTCTAGCTATAGCTAGCACAGTTCTACTGCGACAATTAAAAAGAGAACTAACTTTTAACACAACTGGACATGCACCTACACAGACTTACCTTCGCAGTAGTATAGTGGACAATGTATTTTCAAGTAAATACTGTTGCGCACGGCTTATAACCATGACAAAGAGCGCGTTGACTTACCACCGCCACTAAGGATTCTCAGAGCTCGTTCATTGAAAAATACTGGAACTGTGAACGCTTTACCTAACTTACGTAATTAGAAGCGCGGACGAAAACAGAGGTCTCACGTACCCCATAAACAGATAAATAAACTAGTGGTGTGCTTGAGCACAAATGGCGAGCGAGCCTAAAGACTATACTATTTTTATATGAATGATTTTGACTTCTAACACTGAAGCTACTGAAAATAAGGTCCAGTTTTTTAATTTAGCATACAGGGTAAAGGTATTTCAGTGCCATAGTAACTAACTCTCTGCAACTGCTTGAATTGAAGGAAAAAAACAACAAAACAATACACGTTATTTAAAAGTTTTCTTTGTGATATTCTTTAGCTAAGTAGTGGTTGTAACACACAATGCTTTGACACAACTGGACATGCACCTACACAGACTTAACTTCGCGGTAGTCTAGTGGACAATGTATTTTCAAGTAAATACTGTTGCGCACGGCTTATAACCATGACAAAGAGCGCATTGACTTACCACCGCCACTAACTCGAAATGGAAGTCCCGTAAGTTTTCAATTTTAACTGGACCAGTAAAAGAATTCAAAACGGTAAACAATTCAATTTCTAGGGTGATACGGGTACTGATCGATAAACAGAGGATTCTGTTTAGTGAATTTTGGGACGGGGTCGACCACCGAACTAACACAAAAACGCGAGGGTCAAAGTACAAAAATGCCTTACGTACGTCCATACATATATACAAATAAATAAATAAATAAACAAACATCCCCGATTTTCGATTGTGTTACACCTGTAAGTGTCTCGCTCGCTACGCTCGCTCGCCAATAAACTAGTGATGTGCTTGAGCACAAATAGCGAGCGAGCCTAAAGACTATAATATTTTTATATGAATGATTTTGACTTCTAACACTAAAGCTACTGAAAATAAGGTCCAGTTTGTTTATTTAGCATACTGGGTAAAGGGATTTCAGTGCCATAGTAACAACTAACTCTCTGCAACTGCTTGAATTGAAGGAAAAAAACAACAACAAAACAATACACGGTATTTAAAAGTTTTCTTTGTGATATTCTTTAGCTAAGTAGTGGTTGTAACACACAATGCTTTGACACAACTGGACATGCACCTACACAGACTTACATTCGCAGTAGTCTAGTGGACAATGTATTTTCAAGTAAATACTGTTGCGCACAGCTTATAACCATGACAAAGAGCGCATTGACTTACCACCGCCACTAACTCGAATAGAAATGGAAGTCCCTTAAGTTTTCAAGTTATAACTGCACCCGCAAAAGAATTCAAAAAGGTAAACAATTCAATTTCTAGGGTGATACGGGTACTGATCGATAAACAGAGGATTCTGTTTAGTGAAGTTTGGGACGGGGTCGACAACCGAACTAACACAAAAACCCGAGGGTCAAAGTACAAAAATGCCTTATGTACGTCCATACATATATACAAATAAATAAATAAATAAACAAACATTCCCGATTTTCGATTGTGTTACCCCTGTAAGTGTCTCGCTCGCTACGCTCGCTCGCCAATAAATATAGCTAAATTTCGATTGCGTTACCCCTGAAAGTGTCTCGCTCGCTTCGCTCGCTCGCCAATAAACAAACATCCCCGATTTTCAATTGTGTTACCTCTGTAACTGTCTCGCTCGCTACGCTCGCTCGCCAATTATTCATTTGATACAGGAGAATATCACGAATCTGTTGGCTTAGTATTTACGCGAGTGCCGCAGGCACGAGCGTAAATACCACCAATCAGACGAGTGATATTCTCGGGTATCCAATGGATAATACATTTATAAGGTACTGCTCATGCGCGAATACCTTGGTAACACATTTCTTGTGCGATGGCGGCTTCTGGTTCCTCTAGTGTTCCAGATCTCCCTGAAGAAGAAACTCAAGCTTTACTTTCTTTGTTTTCTGAAGACATCACTGATTGGCTATTTTCAGCGTGTCCTGTTGAAGGAGAAAATCAGGAAATGACCGAAAAGGGAGGAAAAGAGCGAGCGTGCGAAGCGTATTAGACGACAAAGAGCTTGAAGATTTTGTAGAAATGCAAAAAAACATCAACACAAAACGGAAGACGGCATCAGACTTGAAAACATGGTATAAATGGTGCAAGTCGATTAAGGAAGAAAGACTAATAGAAGACATTCCACCTGTGGAGCTGGACAGATTATTAGGCCATTTTTATTGCAAAATCAGACGTACTGATGGAAATTTTTATGAGCCTGATACCCTAATTTGTTTCCAGAGAAGTCTTGACAGGTATTTGAAAGAAAAACATAAGACCTATAGCATCATCAGAGATGCAGAATTTGCCAGTTCCCGTCAGAAATTAGTAGCCTGCAGAAAAATGCTAAAAAAAGAGGGTAAAGGTAGTAGATCTAAAGCTTCCGAATCTCTAGGAGATGATGAAATACAACAACTTTGGGAGAATGGTGCATTGGGTTGTAGTTGTCCAGAGGTGTTACAAATAACTATTTGGTTCCTTTTATGTATGCATATGGGCATGAGAGGCCCTACCTTTGGAGATTTGGAACTTAAATGTTCATCAGATGGCTCAAAGTATATAGAGTTTAGTGAGCGAGACACAAAAACTAGATCTGGGGAATCAAACAATACTCGAGCCTTTAAGCCAAAAATGTGGAGCACTCCCAGCAATCCTGAAAAGTGCCCTGTTCTGATTTTTGAGAAGTATATTGCCCAGCGGCCAACTGAAATGTGCAACCCAGATTCTCCTTTCTATCTATCTATCAATTATAAACCTGGTGATGGCGCACATTGGTATAAAAAACAGAAAATGGGAAAGGATAGAATTGGGCAGATTATGAAGAGAATTTCTACTCAAGGCTCATTACAAGGGAGGAAGACAAACCATTCTGCTAGAAAAACCATGATAACAAAATTGGCACGCTGTGATGTTCCAGATAGTCGAATTATGCAATTGTCTGGCCATAAAAATGTTCAGAGTTTGAATTCATATAAGCAAGCTTCGCTCAAACAGCAACAACACATGTCACACATATTGAGTTCATACAAAGATATAGAACAAATGAAGGATAAAGAATTCTCTAAAAATGATGTAGCCTCCAATTCAGCGATGCCATTAGGATTATTCCAAGGAGCAAATATCTCAAACTGCACCATTAATATCAACTGCAATACAAACAACACAGCTACACACTCACAATTGAACTGACACACAAACACACAAACAACAGCAACAAAGTAACACTTCATATAATATTGTAGCTAGATATAATAGATATATTAGTTGTCATAATCACATCAATTTTATTAATTATAAGCAATTACAAATGATTTTACAGCTAAAACATGGTGAACAATTCTATAACCTAGGGGGACGTAATAACCCAACGTAATAACTATGAACACAGGTGATATGGAAAAATATTGCCCTAAGCCACATCCTGTTTACTTTAATGCATTTTCTATGTGGCAACAGTTATCAGGCTCTGTTCAGTACCTAATAAGAAGTTTTAATTGCAGTTTTCTCGAAATACCTGTGCTCAAGTTGGTTAGATTGCCGCTCGTATATTTAGTGAACCAAGCAGCGCCTGCCTATAAACTTGGTATCCAAATACTCCATATGAAGTGCTCTACACAGTGGAATGAATAACTCATTTTTTAATTTTTAACGCAATTGGTCCCTTTTCCCAAGTACTGTCACATATCACTACAAAAAGATTGACCTTCTTGACCCATGAGGAGAATTTCAGTAAAAGTTAAAACATCATGTTAAGTTTTAAGTATGATATATATTAGCCATTGAAACAACTTCTTAAATATGATGATAAAAAATTGAGCTAGTTATAACCATTCTAAATAGTCACTAATGGGAGGAAAATCTTTAACTATTGGATATAAATTATTAATTAGTGTCATATGGATAACTATCTACTAGTGACATTCTGAAAGTCATCACAGCAATATGGTAAATGGTGGAAACATCCTTCTTTGCAGATCCAGGGTCTAAAGTAGCAGATTGAGGTCCTCCAAACATGACCCAGAAACAGATCACATATGGTATGAAGAACACTGAGGCCAAAACAAAGTAACGAAATATGTCCTTTTTAATGGCAGAGATGGCAGCAATGAGGGGGCCCAAGAATTTGATAGCTCAAGAATATTATCAGCCGACTCCACAGAAGTACAGTCGTGCAGCATCCCACTCTGTATATGTAATACAAAGGTTAAAAAGTGTTAATGAATAAGTTAACCTAATGTATGATAGAAATATAGTACATGGAGACTGCTGTTGATTGTTGAATCCATCCCATTTTGCATTACAATTAAATTATCCCTTTGATTAAGTACATGTTAGAACCAATATTAACTCTAAGTACTATTGGGATGAGTATGTATATCCTTTGAATCAAAACGAGTGATTTGTGTACGTATCTTGTACATACACTATGTGGGATTATATGTGTGTATTGCTATCAAGCTGAGCTTGTAACTGGCCTTACAAAGTAAAAGAATGCAGGCATTATGAATCACATCTACTGCCAAAAATGAGAAAAAACTGGTATTAAAAAACAATAGAAATTATTAACAATATCATCACATGAACATCTTATGATAGTTCTTTTGTTTTTTCATTCATAGAGCATAGCTGCAAACCATACCAAATTTGGCATGACAGTCATGAATTTCAGTCCAACTTGTCGCCCTGTCATGCTTACCTCGTCTTTGTCATAATTTTGTTTACCACTGTTCAGTTGTCACTGTGTAAACCATTCCTAGCTAAACTAGCTAGTCTTTCTGGTATGGCAATGCTATAGCTATAGGTATTCATGAAATTTATAGCTATACCACAAAACTCTTTCATTTTATTCATAACTGCCATTTTGCTTCTAAATATGAAAATAAAATTTACATATACAAAACATTTTTTAATTCCATGTAATAATTTCTGTTACACAGCAGAATAGAAAGTAGCTGATAGCTAAATCAGCATAACCAATTAATGAGAAAGAAGAAAACAATCCTGAAGTAAAGTAAAGCTTTATAAGTTTCTCCTCTCCCGAATCATTAGGTTCTTTGCACTGATAAACCTGGATAATACAGTATTGCTGTAATGGTTTTATCAGCTTTATTGTTATTACATTGGTTATAAAATTAAAAATATTATCTATTATCATTAAATCATACCATGTTTAAGAGAGAGGATGTACAAACACATATGCATCATAATACATGGAATCTTACTGAACCCACTTGGCCACCCAGGTAGCAAAAGTGGGTGTGTGTGCTGCCACGTTTACCGAATGCATCACTAGTTAAAAAAATTAGAGATGTTGATCAACACGTTAGGCAATTCTTTGCAATATGGAGGAATGTAGTCCAATGGCTTTATCCTAGCTTTCAACATCAAAGGTCTTTCTTCTTTCTCTGAACATAGACTAAAAATATTTGGTTTATAATGAAAAATAAACTTTTATATTGTCTATTATTATTTATTAAAGGTCTTTCTTCTTTCTCTGAACATTAGACTGTTAACTTTTCAAATCTTCCTCTTTCTGTCTCTGCTGTTTCTATAATGTATATCTACACATATTATAAATACTATTAATTCACAACTCTAGTAATACTTATTTTTGGAATCTGGACATTTTGATGTCCATAAAAACAAACAACAAAAATAATAGCAAATTTTCTCATTCTAACAGCCAATATTGTTAATTAATACTTAACCAGACATTTCAACTTCTTGAGTACTCTCCAGAAATTTTGCTGTTTAAGTTGTGTTTTTATATCACCTCGGAGAGTTCGACCTCAGCTTGCCCATGAAGAGGACTTCGGCAAGAAGTTGAAACATCTGGTTAAATTTTAATTAACAATATTGGCTATTAGAACGAGAAAAATTGCTATTAATATAATTATTTCAGCCGAGAATGACTGAATCATTGAAACAACAAAAATATTAGTAATCAGGATAATACAGGGAAATAAAATGTGTAAGGTATCATCAGTACAGCAAATATACTTGTATCCTATATCATATGCACATGGTTTAAATACAACTTTGGCTTATTTATTCACTAATACTAAGAGTGCCATTAACAGGAGGACTTAATTCTAAATACTGAACTTGTATCTCAGAGGAGTAGGAAGCCAAATTGTATTGATGCAGCTATTATAACCACACCCACTAAATTGCATCCACTCATCCATTATATTAATGAATTGGATAAAAGACAATATAGAAGTTTATTTTTCATTATAAACCAAATATTTTTAGTCTATGTTCAGAGTTTCCATAAATTCAATTTCCACTGTAATCATTCAGTAAAGCTATATAATAATACACTGGTGTGTCAGTAACAATGACCACGATGGTGACCCATAGTGTGTGTACTTAGGAATAATTCAAGAGCTCAGAAAAGATGGCAAATCGTTTCCACTACTTGAATGGGTAAAGTGTCAAGCTACCCACTCTATTCACGGTAGTTGGCAAGAAATAAAAAGAAAAGAACAAAAAGAAAAGAAAAGAGATATGCCTATATCGGGACTCCAACCTGTGACTATCAGCTGTGTCGCCAGTGGACAATTCTTAGTAAACTTAGTTGTCTTTTTGCTATAACACCTAAACAGAAAAATAATGCTTATAAACATTTCACTTACGTACAAATCAAATAATTTTTTTTACAATTTTAAGCTATAGTACAATTTTAAAGGAGTTATGAATTATGTACATATATATACAGGGGCGGATGCAGCATTATAGAGGGGGGGGGGGGCCGAAAGTTAAGTGGAAACTTGACCACACCCATTTTATCACACCCACTAATTAATTTTTTTTTGGTTTCTTTCTGAATATTTCAATTTGTTACATACACGAAAAAAATTACACTCACTGACAACATTAACGAATTAGTCAAGAATTTATTGAAGCAAGTTATATAGTCATAATACCATCCGTCTTGGATGGCGACGAGAGAATTCATCCACCACTTCCTCTGAAGTAATTTGCCAATCCATTAAGACTGTCTTGTCCCATACTACTCCTCAGTGAAGTCTTGATCAATTTGAGCATGCTGATGGAACGTTCACATTCACAGCTTGTAACTGGCAATGCGCCCATTGTACATAAAAGAGTGTGAATATTGGGAAAGAAATCACAATCTGCATGTACTAGGCTTTTCTCTGGAGTACAAAGGCTTACAGCTAATTCAGAGTCAGCTTTCCATTTGTGCTGCCGAGCTCAAATTGGATCTTTAGACTGAACTCTCTTTGACATTTTCACATTACAAACTGGCAATCTTGCTATCATAAGGCAATGTTAGTAGAATGCCAGCACAAGCATGGGTAAGTGGTCATGGTGTAAACGAAGTACACTAACCACAGAAAGAAGTATTAAATGCTGGCTGTATTACATGTTTGTGCCTTGTGTGTATCACATGTCGGTGTGTGTGGTGTGTGTGTAAGGGAGGGGGGGGGGGGCCAGGGGGGGGGGGGGGGGGGGGGGGGGGGGGGGGGGGGGGGGGGGGGGGGGGGGGGGGGGGGGGGGCCAGGGCCCCCTGGGCCCCCCCCCCTGGATCTGCCCCAGATATAGTCTGATATAATGTCTATACAATACAGTAGACCCTCAATTATCCGAACACCTCAGGACCGAGGGTTGTTTTGAAATGTTTGGATATTCGAAATAAGTCATTTTGAATGGGGTCTTAATCTCTTATCTATTTAATGCACAGCAAAATTCCAATGAATATCATTATAATTCCCAAAAAACTGGTGTTAATTCGGATTAGCGACAGTTCGGATAAACGGGGTTCGGATAACTGCTGAGGGTCTACTGTATATAGTATTTGTAACTGTGATATCAAACTTGTCACCTTCTAAACTATTTTTCATACCGACGCATACACATCCCCACATCTTTCATTATATCATCCCTTACCCATTCCCTTAATTGTATTCATCCTTGTAGTGTGTGTGCGGTATTAAGAAAAAAGTTTGCTCCTTGGGAAAGACACGCTTACATATTGCTAATACTATTCATAGTTCTGTCTACCTTTAACTAATCCACCCCTTCCTACCCTTTCCTTATCCCTACAAATGCATTCTCTTACTTGGTCCCAGTAGCTGATTTCATCCTACCTGTTGCCATAGTGATTATATTCAGTACTTACAATGTCTTATTGAAGTGATTACTAATGTGATGACTTCTTCCACACAACCTGAAATGAAAGTTTAATGAGATTATTGCTATTGAACTTCCTGAATTACTGGTATTGCAAACTTAATTCTGCCACAGTTACCTGCAATGCTATGCTCCATAAAACTTGAGGGATATTATAAATGTGTTGTTCTTGAACTGTAGGGTACAAGATTAGCAAAGACCAGAGGAGGAGAAATACTGAGTAAATCGTAAAATGAGCATAGAACAGAAATCTGGCAAACTTCCACTCAATTTTAGAAAATGCCAGCATGACTGGGTGGACTAAAATTTTTCTTCTTCTATCTGATACTGCAGTGTCATACTAAATGAAAGTCACACATTGAGAATGTATTAAATAGAATTTTATGATACTCTGAAAACAGCTCTTACTGGAGATTTGGTTCCCTTCTCCTGCATATTGTCTTGTTTTAAAGACAGAATTAACCTTTCTGTCCTAGTGGTCACATTAACATCATGGAGTTGATCAAGAGCCTTCAAAGCCTGAAATAATACCAGTACAATGACAAAATAAAGTTGAATAGCTAATTTGACAATCTGTGTTTCAGAATCTTCATTTTTAAGGCTAAAAATTTCAGCTTCCAGTCCACCCATGCCTGAAAATTTGGTAAGGGATGGGAAGTGTACTATAATTTTCTTCCATCATATTATTTGACCTGATGTCTATTGCTGTGTACTTTTGTTTCATTTCTTGTTAGCATTTTCAGTTCCAAGGATGTGCTAAGAAGGGAAAACTGTAGCTAAAACATTTTTAACAACTTGCTATTGTACAGCTTGACTGTATTACATAATAAATATTGTAATGCGTACAGGTGTCTCCCTTAGGGGGAGGGGGCCGAGGGGTTCTAGCCTATACACAGTGATGTATCTAGTAATAAGCAGTAGACTTAGGTTAGCAAAGAAGACTTACTCATATAATCCTAATTAAAAAATTGAGAACCAAGCACTGTACAGATGGCACAACTTTTTCCAAACTATTACATTAAACGATCTTGAGTATTTAAATCTAGGTGTTCTCATTAAAAACATTTTTTTGAAAAAGAATCCAGCCTTCATTTCCATGGTTCTTTCCTATTGGATAACATGCAGCACTTTAGCATGTTGTTGCATTCTCATTAGTGATTAGTGAAAAGTGCTTTGCAATTGGTTTTTCTTTTAGGTGTTTATGTTTATATTTTGGTATCAAAACTGATTGCTTAACAGGTGCATCAAAGGACAAAACACCTATGCTTGATGAAAAGGCAACTTACTTTAATCTACAAAATAACCATGACTGTTCTTTGAACACAGTAGCTATATCATTGGTTGTTATATCAACACACTCAAACTGACTTGTTATAGAAGTATATGTGTATGCACTTCTTTGATAATCAGAAGAAGAACTTAGCTACTAAATCAAGTTTTACAAAAATAAAAAATAAATTTTTCTATACTGGTAAAGTCAAATTTTATTGAAGAGATCTCAGTTGGATGAAGTTTTGACTATCAAATCAATCCACTCTCAAGTGGCCAACATCACAAGATAGGAAGTTAAAATGTCAACTGTAGATATTTGGGAGTTTTGTTTATCTGAGGTTCTGCTGGTTTAAGTCTCCCTTAAATAATGTATGGGATCATGTCTATTACATGAGTGTATCTGTGTGAGTAATGGTGTGTAGTAATAGTCTAATCTATTATTGGTGGTTTTAATGCTTCTTTTGGGTCAAGAGAAATATAAGGGTGGCCGATATTAAAAAAACTCATCAATCACTTTGTTTTCATCCTCATCAAGCACTCTTAGTTCAATCATGTCACTTTAATCCTAAAGCCATCTATACTCTACCAACCAAACAATAATCTTCCAGGGCAGCATCAAACAAGATCAGAACAACATATACCAAAATTCATTGTTATTCATATATTCAGAACTTCACACAAGATCATCCAAAGTCTACTTTTATGTTACATTGAGTGTATGGGTACAACAGTGGTCAATTTTGACCCCTTTGACATGTAGGTTTCATTTTGACAAAGAGCAGGCTAATTTATTTTCAAGGGCCAGAAGAGAGTGCAAATAAAGCCTAAGAGTGAAATATCTAGCCATATCACTCTGACAGAGTGTAATAAGTGGTTTATTCCATGCTAGATGCCTTCACTGAAGTAGTTTATACTAGGGTTGGTAACTTCAGGTGTAAAGTTGGCTGTAAACCGCTCTAGGGGCTCACCCCACTCCCAGGTGATATTTTAGCAGCTGCTCTAATCTGTTTGGGTAGGCTATACTAGAGGAAGGTAGCAGTTAAAACCCAGAAAACTGGTAAGCCAGACCAGTTGCTATAACTAATATAGAGTAATAAGATTGCACAACTATTATGGGTCACTTACCTAAACATTACATTGTGAAGATACCTAGCATGGAATATTATATATATTAATACAATATATCTATATGTGTATATTTATTCCACGCTAGATATCTTCACAATGACATTTTTAGGTACTGACCCGTGAGATATGTCACGATATCACAAAGTGTTATCTCATGGCTGTTAAAAAAAAACTACTTCAGTGAAGATATCTAGTGTGGAATAAACCACTTATTACACTTGTCAGAGTGATATGGCTAGATATTTCACTCTCAGGCTTTATTTTCACTTGACTTTGGCTCGGCCTGCTCATGAAATATTTCACCATATCACACTCTGACTCAT
>WLWD01004408.1_pt1 | contig 48406 bp, 34 predicted proteins | sample 6712731 | NCBI WGS metagenome assembly WLWD01 (sample SAMN12718690, study PRJNA576275) | sponge metagenome | isolation source: marine sponge | host: Mycale hentscheli | place: New Zealand: South Island, Marlborough, Capsize Point | collected 2014-11-01 | reverse complement strand
CCCTATCGCTGGCACTCTGATGGCACTTGCAATGGGGAAAAAAAAGCACAGACTCGCAAGAGGGTGATTTGCGTGGCAAAAAACATCATTGAACGCTTGTACAATTGCACACACTTTTATGACCTGCACTATGAAACATTTGATGTGGTTTGAGGTTATATGAATATGATTATAGAGGTTAATGGGTATAGGATCGGTTTAACTGTGTGCACATAAGATTGTTAGAGTTCATAAGAAGGCTGGCTTCATTGTTATTCATCTCGGAACACAGCCTCAGGCGTCTCTACAGCTTGAGAGTTGGGCTCATAGCCCTGACATGTATTGATAAAAAAAAATCTGTTAGTCTTACATGATTGAGACATAATTAATTAAACACTTTGATTGCACCAGTTATTGATGTGCATTGAGCAAAAATATACAATCACACCTTCAAATATATTTTGTAAAGAGCTTCAAACAACAGTATAATAAGAAGAAAAAAATGTAAGAATTAAAAATTTATAGAAGTGTTCACAAAATGATAGGAGGCTGAATATTAAGTTCTTTATAATATTGACTAATATTTTTTAGAATACCTAAAAACATCAATTTCTGATGGAGTACTTTTAAGACATCCTGTTGTTTGTTCTAACTACATTTTTGTAAAAAAAATACAAAAATAAGTTCATGATACCTTCTGGTAGCAATTAAAAACCAGTCATAGAAATATTATTACTTTGTTCAATGTGTTGTGTAATTCATGACTCATTCTGATATACAATATATTATTATAATTATTACCTTGTTCAATCTTTTGTGCAGAGTAAGATTCAGAATCAATTTTTTTAATAACTTCCTCTTTAAATGAATCCATTTTATCTTTTACAGCTTTTTGAAGAAGACTTTTAATGTTTTCTGGGTTCTACAAGATATATACCCACACATGCAATAATCTGTATGCAGAAAAACTTATTTTTATCCATATAATAATAATTTAATGTACAAGTTGCATTGAGGACTACATGGCAATGCCTGCTTTGATGCATACATGAACTTTCAATTTGTTAAATATAAATTTAAAAATTTAATAGTGTTTAGTAAAATTTCAACATTTTACAGATAGTATTAAGAAACGAGAAAAATTAAACTGAAAGTTTTACAAATAATAGTTCCAATTGAAGACAGCAAAGTAAACTAAGGAAAAATATGGATTAGCTGTAGATTATTGTTAGCTAATCACTATGGAATAGCTCACATGCTCTACTATATTACTATTTGTATCTATTGTTCAAGCTTAATTGCTTCATTTCATGTCTCCTTACTGGATTTTTTTCTGTTCTGTGTTCTCACCTCATAGGAATTTTAACCTCCCTAGCTCAATACTATTGCTTTTTTGTTAACTCGCATTAAATTATTGCTAAATATTGCCATGGAACATCATAACACATGCAGTCTCAACATTAGTAGAAAAGGATAGTACACACACACATTCGGCAAAAAGGGTACACGCCTATGCAAATTGAATTGAAGATATAAAATTCTGATACCGCTAATTCATTACTTTACAGCTTTGCTGAAATAATTTACACATGATGACATACGAAACAGGGGAATAGGAAACCAGATCTATTTGGTGCGGTCATTATAACCACACCCACCCACTTATTTGTTCAAGTAATTAACAGAAAAGACAATACCGTGGTTTTTCTATCAAATGAATGAAAGAGTTTACTTGGACATATAAAGCAAACAATGCAATGACTAAAAAAAACTTTAAAAAATAAAAAATGAATCCAACATACTTACAAATGCCTGCCTTTTGCCGCAGTCATAGTTTTATTTTCTCAAATATGTGTGGAAAATAACTGAATGGGAAGACTCCTAGTAGCAAAAATGGCCATGTTGCAGACCAACATCACTGGAAGGATTTCTGAACTACTGTTTGTTCTTCCAAAAGATCACTTTGGAATAGTAAACAAAGGACAAGGCTGGTCAGGAGTTTCCTAACAGTCTTCCGAAAGGTTTGATATTTCTATCTAATAGTAGCCTATTTGTATGGGAAAAATCACTGTTCAATTAAAATCGCACGGGGAAAGTGAAATAGCGCGTAAGTAATTGAAAAAGCATGCACAGTAACTAAGTAGAATCTAAGTGAAAACCATGGTAGCTGTGTGAAATAGTACACATTGGTGTGCATGAGTGCAGCATTAACCTTAGAAACGAACAGTTCAAGTAGTTAATAATAGGAGACAATGTCATTCTTTACCACTTAAGCTCTACCCGTATTAGACTGAATGTTTTTCACCATTATAGGAGGAGTAGAATGTTGCCAGCGGTAGTTAATCCTGAAATAAGGAGATAGTGAGTGAATGATACAGTGTAGCTACAACTGTAATAGACTCTTAGCTGGTCTACTATTTTCAAGTGATAGAATGGGTAACCTGAGCTATTTGGGATTAAAAGCATGAGTAATGCCATTGAAATAGCATGAGGCATTATTACTCATACTAATGCTGGCAGATGTCATTTCAAGGCTCGATTTTGACCACCCATGTCCAATAACAAGAACAAATAGGTAAAGAGTAGGGGGAAAAATGAACACATCCTTTTTGCTAGAATATTGGTGCACGATGGCCCCTCAGCCACATCATTCTGACGCCCCTGCCAAACTACCTGGCTTTCTTTCAATTTGTGTATTTTAAATAGCACATCAATAATTGACTATCTGGAAACTCTAATTAATAGTCTTATAAATTTCTTTTTAATTCTGAATACTGTATATAATTCTAAATGTTGAAATATGACATATGTGACCGGCTCCCAGAAAATCGACCATTTGCAAAAAAAAATGAAAATTCATTTTTTAGCTTCAGTAAGCCCAAAATTTATCAGGAAGTACGATGAGCCCTTAAGCGTTTTTCTCCCACGCTTCTCCTCAAAGATACAAACAAAAACACTACACGTGTTTTCACCAATTAACCGTTCGTTTGTACGAGAAAAATCACTTTACAGCGAGACGCCTAAAGTCCGTAAATTTCTCCGCGTCACGGTTACGCCCACATTTGCCGGGGAAAAAATGGCCGTTTGTTTACTCAAACCACGTTCTCTATAGATTTCTAGCCTTTTGGCCTTCTTGTTCACTAACTGGATATGCTGTAGTGCAAGCTGTCAGCACCCAGAAGGTTTGTAGCGTTAGCTATTCTCTCTGCCATATTGGTCGACACTATTAGGCTGGAGCTATTTTGCGGGAGTTGTTATGGTGACTCTGTGATGACGTTTTTTTATAAGTTCGTTCACGGACCGTTTCAAAAGACAAAGTAAGTTTAGTGTATGAAAACGCTATCTACTAACGCTGAAATTTTGCACAGAAGTCGAGAAACCCTTGTACTTACCCCTGTTAAATTTTTTTTTTAATCCAGAAAAAAAAATTTTCGGCTTTTTTCGGCCTTGACGCGTTTCAAGGTCGATTTTCACGGAGCGGGTCACATATTACTAACTTAGATGACTGTTGTTGTGAACAATATTATTCACTGTATAAACCTGATTGGATAAAAATCAACAACAAACAACGGATAAATCACAGCAAATCAGAAATGAGAGTATAAGTGCATAAAAAATAATGCATGCACACACTAGACACATACACACAATTATTTACACTAGACTCATTTGATTTTAATAAAGAGAAGACAAAATAGTATATAACATGCGTCAAAGAGTCGAATGAAAACAAAAAATAAAATGGAGAGCATATTTAAAATGGCTTTTTTCATTAAAGTTTAAACCATAATGAATTTTGATTCAATTTTTGTAAGGAGTGTTGCATATGCTCAGTAGATACTAGCACTGTGAGTATATTAGTGGAATAAACAGCTAACCCCACTAGTCAGACTCATTCTATCATCTATTAACACATCAATAAAAGCATTAATAGACTCTTATCAATACCTTCATTCAGTCACCAACTGCTCTATTATATCTCATACCTATATAAACTTCTGTATCACCATCACCCAGCCATTTCAGTTATATTCCACCTGAAGAAGATCGAGCAACTTCGATCGAAACGTTGTATTTCAAATAAAAAAGACGTGTGTAGTCCACTAACTTAATCTAGAAATTACCGATTCCACGTCAAGAATGACCCTTCGAAATCATAGAATCATAGAGGTCATAAATTTGATAATTAATTATTAACAACTGTACATGATTAAGTTTTAGTTATCTATAATCTGGAAAAATCAGCTTTTTTTTTTGTACCCAATTTAAGTAACAAGATTTCAAGAAGAAGAAAGCTAGTTTATAGGGTTAAATGTAAGATTTTGAAAAAAATAATTGTAAATAGTCATCTCAAAATTATTTTGTGACTTTCAGACAACATAAACTATACTGTCAACTAGAAAAGTAAAAAAAAAATTAACCATTGCCAGTCTCCCTATAATGTATACAATTGTATTTTTGTAACAGATACACATAAGTACCTGCATATCTTGAGTAATAGCTGTCTTGAAATCTGAGTAAACTGATGCTTCAGTGAAATTCTCATGTGCAATACTTTTTTCAGTAATTGCATTACTATACACGTCATGAAGTGAATCTATCATTTGTTCAAGTGCTTTCAATTCACGTTTACAACCTACAGTAGTACGAAGTATAATTTCAATTACAATAAGTATTATGCTCAATTACAAATACATCCAACACAACACAGATTAGTGTGATACTTAACATAAAGAATAATTAGGCCAAATTTAGGTCAAAATAATTTTTTTTATACTCATCAGTATAATATATATATCAGTCAGTATTTTTCTTTTAAGTCGGGCAAAGTTTAAATGCTGAATTTAGTAGACATGTGGTCTAAACAGCATCTTGTATGGAACTTAGCAATTAATCTGAAACACAAGTAATGCTATGAAACAAGTTATCTTAAATTGATACCTACTATTTGCTTGTTTTTTTCACAGCACTATATTTCATTGAGTGAATAGCCTTAAATAATACGTATGATAACAACATGTAGACATTTTTCACTACTCTTGTTTGCTGTAAATAAAAAAAAATTGCCACCAAATTGCACATTTTACCAGAGCCTGTCAAATGCACTCAATACATACATCACTAGCGGTATGTTTGATCACTAATGGTGAGCGAGCCACTCCAGTAAGGTTACACAAAAGTAGAGTATCATTGTATGACTAATTTTGGAAAAAAAAGTCAAGAGTTTTTAAATTACATATATACGAGAAAGTGGTTTCAATAAACCACAGTAACCACTCAACGCAATTGTTCGACTTAAAGAACAAAACAAAAACAACATCAGGCATTTCAAAGCAATTACTGCACAGGATTGAACTTAAACCTACAATAAGACATGCTTACCACTGAAATAGCTGAAAAAGATGTGTAAAGGCAGCTAATATGTTTATTGATAGTTATAACTTTACTCTGTGCTATTCTTCAACTAAGTAGTAACACACAACACGTTCACACACACTTGTCCACTGATCGCCAACACAGGACTTATCTTGGTGGTTAGATAATCGGACAATGTATTTCAAGCAATAACAACTCTGTTGTGTAAGGTGTATACTTCTATTACCAGAAACTCTAGAACAAGCTCTTAGCGACATAAAAAAGGCCTGAGATATTTTTTAATTTGTAGCTCACAAATATAGAATGACATACTTATCTGAGCTTCCTCCGAGTCGTTGTAGCTTCCTTAGAAGCCACTGTGACTACCAGTGGTTCTTGACCACCAACAAGCAGAACGTAGCAGCTCCAAAAAAATGATGATTTTTTTTTTAATCTACGTCTGGTCAAAGGTCTTCATATGCCATAATAATCATCGCAGCAACTTTTTATATGACTTGAAAAACAAGTGTTTTATTTTTGCAGGAATTCTTTCACTATTTCAAAGTAAGACTTGCTTTAATGTTGTAGTATCAGAAGAAACTGGGTCAAACCTAAACAGCTGTGATTTTAGGAGGCAAAAAACGCATCCGTCCGTGCTTTTAAGGGTCATAGCTATGTACCATCCATACATACATATATCTGTTAGGGAGCCAACTGTAAGAACAAGAGACAAACCCAGACAAGCCACAATGTAACCAAGAAACTTGATTGACAAGACATTCATACTTAATGGAGCCCCCTTAATCACCCATTAAAGGTGCTGTCACACTCTTTGAGCGCAAAAAAAAAGTGGAATAGGCCATAGTTGCTATGGCGTGTTAAACTTACTCTTGTTTTCCCCCACTCTGAGTTACTTTATTTTTGCAGGCCAGCAAGTACTACTAGGAGAAAGCACCTATCAAGAATAAAGATTAGAAGTCCATTGCATCTCGTGAAATAGCCCCTTCACCAATTTGGACTTCGCCGCAGTACAACACAGCTACCGTTGAAGTTTAGAAGCCGATTTTTTTTTGGTATATCATATTCCTGCCCTTACATGGATGCCATAACGATGAGCTATTGTTGAATTCTATTTTAGTTTTCTATATACTGGCCTTATCATGTGGACTATTAATTGTTTCTGTAAAATTTCGTATATTAAAAATATCACATCGTTATAGGGTTGAGCCATGCCCTAAGACTTGGCAAAGTTTTAATCGTAGCGGTTCGTCATTCCTGAGCAGTTCGAGAGAGTAGATTCTGGATCCATTACTTTAGTGTGCAAGGATTATTTATTGTAAGTTGAATCCACCCCGCCCAACTGTACGATAGTGAGGCACAGCTGCAATTAGCGGGCACTAATTAGTTGCAATTGGGGCGTGACTTTGTGGTAGATAATGAGCGGATATTCAGCTGGAGTGCGCTACTAAAGTTGCCCAGGCGTTGCTATGTGATGGCACCCTTAAGAGTTAATAATGTTGTGACTCATTGTTTAATTTTTGTGCAGATATATTTGTGCTGTTTGTAAAGTAGCTCAATTTGACCAAAGTTAGAATAGCTGCATTTTTATTGTTACTGAAAATTTCAATTAAACAATTATTACCTAAGGACTGTTTGACTGGTCAGATTCAGTGTGTGACATAAACTCTAGCTATTGATAAAGTAGAACTCCATTACAATAATTCTAGTGATGTGCTTCAGCACAAAAGGCGAGTTAGCTATTGTGCACAAGTAATTCAAACAAAGTAGAATCTGATAAAAGTTGATCACATAATCTGTATACAAATTAACAATAAGGCTATATTAATTTATTTTGCCTGAAACTTATACCCTAGATGGTTCACCTAGTTTTAGAAGGCATATATACAGTCTATTTAGTGTCATGTAGCCATTGACCACAGTAGTGATAGCTTCATTAAAATGACTTTTGTTCCTGATAAAAAGTACTCCAGCTACTGAAAAATGATTGAGTTTTTAAATGACATGGTAATTGTTTTAATGACATAGTAACCACTCTCCACACTAAAAGTGTATTTATATGGAATGATTGCACAGTCTATAGTCTTACTGTAAATAATGACTTGATTACTACAGCAGTAGCTGAAAAAGCTGTGTAAAGACAGCTAAAATATTTATTTGGTATTTAATGTTTACGTTGTGCTATTCTTTAGCTAAGCAGTAGATGTAACACTATACACTTTCACACACTCTGGTGTACTGAATATACCAACACAAGACTTCCTTTCGTGAGTTGACAATGGATTATCAAGAAAGAACGATACTGATGTGTCTGGCTATAACTATGACAATCAGCATAATTAGCCAAGAAAACTTCCCACAGCTGCTAATATGAATAGAAAATGAATTCCAAAGTTTGTTAGACATAACTGTGCCTGCAAAAATCAGATATGTCAGACACAACTTAATTCAGAGGGATAAACAATTGTTGATACCAGTAAAGATTGATAAACAAAAGGATTCCATACAGGAGTATAGGGACAGGGTCACAACGCAAAAATGCGGGGTTAAAGTACAAAATTACATACTTATGTTTACACATATATATAAACTAGTGATGTGCTCGAGCACAAATATCGAGCAAGCCTGCCTAGTTAGATTACATAAAACTTATTGTCACATAATGTATTTTAGCTTAGTTCATGCAAAATAGAGTATAGCAGTTGACCATTAACTACCTCAATTACTAATAACTCTTGAACAAGCTCTCAGCTCTACAAAAATGGCCAGAGTTGTTGTAATTTTGTCTAAGAAATATTGAATTACGTACTTACTTTGCTCCCCCCCCAAGTAGTGGTAGTTTCCTTAGTATTAACATTAATCCATTCTGAGTACCAGTGGGTCTAGACAACCAATAAGAGGCACTTAAGTGGCCCATAATACAATGAAGTTTATAAATTATGTTATGTAGGGTTTTCTATGACATGATAATCAGTCACAGCAACTTTGTGGGAGTTTCAAAAAAAGTGTTCCGCACAAATTATGCACACAATTTGGAGTTTAAGGTTAAGATTTTACAGCCGTGATTTTAGGAGAAAAAGGTACCTCCCCACTTGTTGGAGGGGCATACGTACAATCCATACATAACATATATCCGATTTTGTATTATCCACCACTAAAAGTCTCTTGCTAGTATGCTACAATAACATAAGGCAAATTAAGTGCTTATTACCATATATTTCTTGTTTAACTTCTTCGGCATTTATCTCAATAGTGTGTTTTACACTCTGCAAATGTCTGGTCATATCATCTCTTACTTTACTCTCCCAAATTTGAGAAGAGCTTGTAGCCATGTCTTTTAATCTAAAATACAATTAGGATGCAAAGAATAAGATCAAGTAATAATTTTGTGCGGTATAAATTAAATTTCAGTATCATTATAATAATATATATATTATTACTGGAATTACTAAATTTGAAGACAAGTGTGAAAGAGAAATTTATAAGCAACACAATATTTTTTTTAAGTATACCTTTTTTCCAGGACTTTTATGTTGCTTTGCTCCAGTAAATGAAGAGCATGCACTTTATGATCGACTTCTTCTCTCATTTCCTTTTTATGAATATCAGACTTCATAATTTTCAAAGATGAAGTCATTTCCTCATCAATTGTTTCGACTAACTCTGTATTAGTATCATGACCATTGAGATATAAACGTGAATGATATGCCCATTGTCCGCATACCAAAATAATACAATCGTCTGGAATATCATGTTCCAGACAACCAAACACTTCATTGGTTAAAAACTTTCTAACTTTTTTGACAATATCATCTTTTTGTAAAGGTTTTTCACCAAATTTATGTTTTAATGCGACATCAATTTTGTTAACCACAATAGTCAATCTTTTCTGCTTCAATATACCTACAAGACAACAAAACATTGTCGTTAATTGTCATGTATAGTGCAGTAACATTTTTCAATACTATTATATAGGTATGTAGTTTACTATATAAAAAAAATATTCTTAAAAAACGCGTTAAACATGAGAAAATATTTACCTGTTTTTATTTCTGTTAAAAATTTTAGTTGTAAAGTTAGACTCATGAAAATATTAATTCTACAAAAAGTTTTTACATGACTCATGTTTGAAGTGGTAGCATTAAAATACAGCGAAACATGAAAATGTGCCGGTTCTGATAAAAAGAAAGTCATGTTACGATATACCTGTCTTTTAATCATAAATATATTTGCTTCTTTTACGATTTCAGTTAAAGATGTTTTTGGAGTCATAGAGCAATATTGAAGTTATCCCTTACATCATGAATATAAAATCATAAATTTGGCTATAAAGCAAACTTGTAGTTGAACCTACAATATACTTCAGTACTATGCACGTTAGATTGCATTATGCTAAAATGTTGTACAATAACTTAATCAATAATCAAAGACACAATAATATTGATTGAATTTCAAGTTTGCATTAAAGACAAATTTAGTACATTAACTTGTTCAGCATTAGTTTGTTACAATGCATCCATCTTAAAAGTAGAATTATTGACCTCAAAAAAAGGCCTCCTACTATCACATTGAGCTTAGGTGTACCATTGCTTACTGTTAGGGACAATTTGCGTAAAATAAACAAGCTGATATATTAAGCAGTAGTATTAGTACAAGGATATTCCCATTCACTTTATATTCACAAAACACCATTATTATGACATAATAATTTCTTTGCGCTCATCCTATATTGTACCTAGATGGTAGCCCCTTCCTATACGCAATTGGTTCCATTCAAAATTTTCTATTTCTAACCACAGGATGGACTAAATTCATTGTAGGTATGTGGCAAGTGAGCAGAAACTTCTGTATCATTAATAATGAATAATTCATGAGTTTTTTACTGTTTGGTAAAGCGTCATCAACTCTTGGTAGGTAAAGTGTCATCACATGCAGTAGAAATGCTGGTTAATTCTAAGAAGGTGTGCAATAGACGAAGGAAGGCAGCATAGATTTTAAGTAGTAGAGTGAAACTATGAAAAATAATGTTACAGGTGATTAATCTTAACTAAAAAGCAGTTTGAATAGGCAAGGGAAGGTGGGTATATTTAAAATGGAAGGGAAGAAAAGGCAAAAAGCCGAGTGATTTATTGTAGCTAATAAGCGGGTGGAATTGATGTGAGTAAAGGCAGGGGTTAGTTTCCAAAAGGAAGGCAAAAGTATGAAATAGAAGACAAAAGTTTCTCGAAGTATGACAGAAATACAGAAGCAGGAGAGATAGAGAAAGGAAAAGGGGACTCAAGAAGAAGAGCTGAAGAAAGAAGAAGAGCTGAAGAAAGGAGAGGTGGGGTATAAGAAAAGCTCAGAAAGTTTAGAAAAAAAAGAGCAGGAGAGGGAAATGTATGTAACCTTAACTAATGGTAGAGATTGATAACTGAGCAAGTTAACTTGTGTTACTGCATTCTTATTTTGCAATACATCAAGCAGCACAATGTGGCAGGTACTTGCTAGTACATACAGTAGGGATAAAAAAAAAGTTCCCATAGCGACCAGACTTTTTAGCGGCTAACAGAACAATAGTCTCTAGGGTATAAGGAGAGCTTTTAACGACTTTTTATTTTTAAAGTCTGTTTAATAAAAAAAAAACCCATTAGCAGCCTAGTTTTAATCTGATTTTGCAGCTGCTACACATCAAGCGGGTGCTGTCCTCTACTTGTGTAACCACAATAACTGAAGTGCTCTAGAAGGCTTCTGCCCCTAACACCGTAAGAAAATCAGACTCAGGAAGGTCGCTAGGGAAAAAGTCAGTAAAAGGTCACTATAAAAAAAAAATTTGCCAAAAAAGTCAGCTAAAAGTTACACAAAAAAAAATTAAAAAGTCTGTTAAAAGTCTGGACAGACTTTAGAAAGTCCTTGAAACGACTCAATGGGAACTTTTTTTTTACCCCTACTGTAGTAAATGGGTGAAGGCTTCTGAAATTATAATTATATAAGCCAATTTTATCTTAATAGTGGTTATAAATCACTTAATTTTCATATATTTTTAAATATAACTATTTATCTATGTTTTTCATGAACTCTATTGACAATTGCAGATTTTCAAGCTTCATACTTAGCTATTTCATTAGAAATAATGAATACACTCGGCTTAGATATACTTTTGTTCTGGCAAAAAAATATTCCATTTTTATGGTAGTATTTTTCTCAGTAACAACCACAAGTGTATCATAGAAACTACATATATTTTTGACTGAATTTATAAACATGTCTATGATATTTTGATGTTTAACTTCCACAAAACTGTAACTGCAGACAAATTAAGATAACTTTACACGCAACTCAACTTTTACTCTTTGATCGGACAAACTGTATATGTAAATGAACAGTCATGCTTAAAACTTGTAAGTGTCCAAGTTGCACAAAAGCTGTCTGTCACGGATTTTGTTTATAATTTATACTGGTAAAACTATCGCAAGCTATTATGTGCAGTAACTGTCTAATTATAACATTTTTAATACTGATTATATGCTCGACACATTTCGCTTTCTTTATTTAGTTTACTAAAACAAAATACATAATGGTTATCACAACAATTACCAAAATATTTTCTAATACACATACCTTTATTTCGTTCATATATTTTTTTTAAAATAGTAGAAGATGTTGAGTCTTTGTAAGTATCCATAGTGGTAATAAAGACAAATCCAGAACTAATTACATTTGCTTTATTAACACTTCTTGCAATTTGTTCACTTCCAAATTCATTGCAGCCAGGATTATCCATAAGCAAAAAGCATGTTTTGCTGTCAAGTAAATCCAAATGTTTTGGTTTAACAATCAAATAAACCTCTTTATTAATAGTTTGCTAAAATGAAGACAATAGCAATAGTAATAATATTTATGTATTTAAATACAGCAATTTAAAAATAAAAATTTATATTATAGCATCTATATCAATACTTCACTGTTTTTCATTTAAATAAACCAGTCAATCAAAAATTGAATACACTAGTTTTTTATCCTGAATTTAGCAAAAACAATTATTGAACTATGCTCAGCAAGAATTTTCTGCTATATCTGAAGAATGGCCAGTTGAAAGGAAGGTGCAAAATTTCAATACTTTATCATTCTTACCCCCCCCCTCAGTATGTATGTGCAAGAGGGCCGGCCATAAGAGGTAAAACACATAAAATTGTAAAGATTATATTTATTTCAGTCATGAAGGACTAAATAATTTGTCTTTAATTGTGCAAGATATGGACAATTATTATTGAGGAAACCCAAAATAGTGTGATTTGCACAGATGTCATGTCAGTTATGCTGCCTATTATCAGGTCAATCCGCCAATGGAACAAAATTCCATAAACACTATAAATAATATTCATTTTTTGGAAGTGTTTAGCCATGCCAAGAAAAATGATAATGTTATGTTTTACACTCACAAGTTTTGATCACTCACTATTATACTAAGTAGTCATCTTTTGGTCTGTTTGTCAGTCACTCACTAATATTGCAGTTATCCAATAATTAATCATTTTAAGGTAAATACTTACTCAAGAAGTTCTAATAGCAGGTTTTTTTTAACAACCAATAATTGATCTAAACCTGATGTCTGAATTTTGCAAACATCCTTCTGAGAATGACTTCAACTAGAAGTCAAAAAAGTCGGGTTAAGTTTTAATCATTATAATTATATATATTAACCAAAAATCGTTTGAATATCCTTTCCACAATACCCCAAACATATAAACATTTTTTTGGCTTGAACTGCAATAAAAAAAAAGCTCCTGCAACAAATATTATGAAATTCTTGATGGGATTATTTCTCTGATAAAAATAATTAGGTAATACTTCCCATGGTATTAATGGAGTTATAGATCTAGCTATAACCTAACTCTAGACATGTTTCTCATTACAAAGTCATGCTAGGAAGTTAAAACACTCGTCGTTTTTGTTGAGTGAGTTTTTCTGAGTAAATTCAATAAAATTTAGTTTAAGTAGAAATATCAGAAGCATTAGATTATAGTTAACCCCTAAGCTGACTCTAATACAATTGGAACTTCCATCCCTACTCCAAAGTTTTTCTAATGATCTTCAGGTAATACTAAAATCTATATAAGCTTGTGTGTCAGTACAATGACAGTGACTGACAGTGTATACGCAATCATTTTTGCGAGTAATATTCATATCGATCTATCAATGCCATGCGTACATACCAAATTATTTCTTGGTTGAAGATGAAACATCAGGATAGAATCTTGCAGAACTCTGATAGCATGCTGCATATCTTCTGCAGTTAAATGTAGCAGTGTCAATGGCAAACAGTACACAGTACTTTTCTTCATTCTCTATTTAGAACCCGTCATTTGTTGTTGTTGTTTTTCTTGTTTGTTTGTTCATCATTTGTTGTTCTGCTAAGATGCTCACGACTTATATGTGACATTGCTTCCCAGCTTTGGTGCACTAAGTTGCTATATGCGTACCAAAATGGTCTCCGGGAAGTTGGTGACAAAAACTGTCAGCCAACATTTTCCACTTATCGCCAAATATGTTCCCGGCTATGCCCTTTTTATGCGACCTTTTCGTTTAAGCAGGTTGCACTGAACTTTTTATGTATATAGTTGTGCTCCTTAATTTGTCTGTATTTACAAGTAAACTTTGTTTGAATTAAACTATATTATTATCCCTAAAATAAATCTAGTAAGCCGTCTCAAATTTATGTTTACATCTAAGGATGTAACATTGTTTTAACTTAGAGTTGATACACACTATTGATTGATGTATTACCAAATAAAATTGCTGATATTCATTTTCCACATTACACTAACCAAAGTAATATTATTTGACATAGTTAACTATTACAAAAAAAACAACAATATGCTAAGTCGTTATTAAATTCTGTCAACAGAGCTAGCTTAGTTGACATCTATTCAAAGGTTAGAACGCTGCTAAAAATATTGTATTGTATTTTGTCATGCAAAAATCAACATACCCTTGCTGCTCTTGCATGCCTGTTGTTCTCTGAAAGCCAATCATATATTGTTTCGGGTGTTTGAGCGTATTTTGTAGTCTCATCTTTAGAGCACAATATCTGAAAATAACAATTCATATTATAAATGAGCATTTCAAGCAAATAATATTGACTACAAGATTATATTTTTAAAAGTAACCTGCCTGGGACTCCACTCCAAGGCCCACAACCCAAACAAAGAAAACTGTGCAGAAGATGAAACAAGCCCAAGCAAGCTCCTATACTAAGGTCCAAGAACAATCAACAAACATATAATCACCTACTGGGTGTTGATCACCCTATTAGCTATTCACCCTTATATGGACATCACCCAAAACCACTGAGTTTTGTATCATGTTCATGGATTTTTACTGTTTAAGAAACATTCACTCAAAAGCACACAAAATACCAATTTGGAATGGTCAAGATTGAGTTTTAAGTCATGTCAAAGAATCCAGTAGTGCGTGTGTGTCACAACATATAGAATTAAGGACATGGCATAAGGTAACCATGTGCTAGGAAATTATTACGTTCATTCTTTGGTGCCATTAACTACTATCGTGAATTTGTTCCTAATTCTACAAGTGGTCTACTCTCCCCACAACTCATGCTTTAAAGTCTTCCTTGAGGATGGTGCAATGGGATGCTCAGCACTTAAGACAAGTCTGTGTGAACACTCTAAGTTGTGTATTCCTTGTACTCTGATTTTTTATTCTCGAAACAGATGCCCATCCACAAGGATTGGAGTGGTCCTTAGTGTATACAGAGATGGATAGTGGAGACCTATGTCTTTCCTCAAAACATTTGCAGGGCCCCTAAAAGAGATATTCAGCCCAGGAGTTGAAAGGATTGGTATTGTACACATCTATTAACCTTTTGTGTGTTATCTTTATTGCAGGCATTCTGACCACAAGCCATTGGTCAATTTGATGAAAATGAGAAGACTTTTGAACTGAACATATAGAATATTGCATGTATGTGTATATGTACGTATGTGAAAGTAATGTTACTTGTAAATTACTTTTTGATTATGTGTTCATTCTATAGTCCTTCAAGAATGTTTTTAGTCAAATGGGATTTATGTTGGTATGCAATCACTTGTTATTATGTACTATGTACTTGAAGTCACTCGTATAAAAGCATTGTTACTTTCTGTGTTTGTCAGTTCTTGTGCAATTCTCCAATCTAAAATTATATTCAAAATCCAACTCTATTTGTTGAAATTGGCTTGCTTACAAGTGAGGGAGACAAGTCGAGGACCTGGTGACAGTGCTTTTACTACATGTGGGGAAGACATCACAAAGTTAATTCTCACCTACAACCACAAATTACTATTAAGCTTATCATGCGCCCACATGACGATTTACCATAGCAGTATCACTTGAACTCTGAGGACAGTCAATCATCATACAATTCTGTTGTGTTCAAGAACATATCAGCAGAAGATAGATGTGTGTTTTTCTGTCATTATTAGATTCAATATTTGGGTACTATGTGAGTGCAACACCAAGCTCATTTCTGTATTATTTGTAATCTCTAATATATATATTTGAACATACTTCTTCCTCCTCAGGTAACATCACTGCAGAGTCATGCTTGCCATGACGTATCTCAGTGACAAACTTTATGTAAACTGGTACTGCAGTTTCAGATTCTTGATCAATAGGAAGATATCTAAAAACATACATAATTTCATTGGTAATGAAGTTGGTCATTTCAGCAAGCTATTTAGGTGATTATGTGCCATAATGTAATGTGCAATAATGTACTTGCCCAATATTACTATTAATATGCCTGATCATAAAATGGTGAGCAACTGTTGTGGTGACTCTGGTCATCAATGCTAAATTATGCTTAAGTTGCTTCACAAATAGTATCCACGAAGTAAGTTAAGGGATTCACGATTAGTACTAAAAAATAAGTAAACTGCAGAAAGTAAAGAATGACATGTTGTCTATGTAATGTTGAAATAAAATATGCAATATTTTAGAAGTGTTGAATCGCGTATAATAAATTTAATATATTATTATAATAATGTGCTCAATTAGTTCAGCACAAATTAAATTTAAATTAAAAACCTACATTTTGTCAATATATCTAATAACATAAACATATTTTGGCACAATATACAAATTAATGGTCCAAAACCAATACAAAAATGTACCTTTCTCCCAAGATTCCATTCAGCAGTGTACTTTTGCCAACATTACAATCTCCATAAACACTAATAATTACTTGATTTTCCTCAATTAGTACTTTTGTTGCTTTATATTGAAGTTGATCAACTGTTTCTAGCCCATAGACATCAATAAAGCGACCCAATATTTGGAGCATAATCTGTAATATTCAATAGATAAAAATAAACTTATATTATTTTGGCTCGTCAAATAAAATTGTTTCTCAATACTCATACATATTGTGCATTCAGGTATTGATACCCAATTTTTATGCTCTAATTTCTAGCCAGGAACTAAACTTCAAATATCCAAGTTTAAAAAGAAATTGTGATGTTTTTATCTTTTTTATGGAACTTGCACTATATTCATCTTGTCTCACACTTATCTACAGTATCTCAATTTGTCCCCTGAAAGCTGAAATTGTTAGGGTATTCTTTGTCACCGGAGGTCAAAATTAGGGCGGTGGTCAGCCCTAAATACTGTCTGGTACTGATCAGTAAAGAGAGTTGCTTTTGCATGCAAATGCTGTTCAATGATATTGTGGGCTATGATTTCTAAAATTTACTAGAAACTTACTCTAGTTTTGAATATTATGCTGAGACAGCTATCTTCCAAAAATGCTGACTCTGTTCTTGAGACCCCAATAAAGGTATATATCAAATTTCTAAGCAAAAAACTGCTATGTAAGGGCAGAAACACCAGACATAAAAAAAGTAGATATTCGTAAAATAAACATTTTTGATAATGTTCATCATCTTCATATTCTCCATGAGCCGGGTTAGAGCAAAATTGGTAGCAAATTGGTTAAATAGTTGTGATTTATTTAGTATTACATAGCAAAATGTTTAAACAGGTCTTTGAAAGCAGGGACTTAGAATACAAAACTATCACATAGGGCAAGTGGTTATTCTTGCTTCCAAACTTTGTTAAAACTACTATGAACTAAAATAATTTCAACTTTCTTGCTAGGTATTACCACAACAAGATGTCTGAGTGGAATATCAATTTTATTAATTATAGCAATAATGCCTTTTGAAAAACATTTGGAATTGCACTGAGATATTATGTACCTGATATAATATTTCTTAAAGATCAGTGAAATTATGTAATTCCTATGTAATAAATTTTTATCGCATTATTTTAAGAGGGGAGCTAGAGGCAAGAGAAAATAAAGCATGAGAGTGAATTATAGCCATATCACTCTGACGACTATAATAAGTAGTTTATTCTACACCACAGCTGTAGTTAGTACTAGAGGACTGGTAACTTACAGCTGTAAAGTTGATTGCAGGGGCTACCCACATCCCCAGCTGATATTATAGCAGCTTCTCTAACCCAGTGGTAAGCTACACAAGAGAGGAAGGTTGGCCGGTTGCTATAACTATGAGGGTAATGTGCTTACACAGTACAGTGTGAAATATCTTGAGTTATTTCACTGGTCAAGTACCTAAAGACATCATTGTGAAGATATCTAGGCTAGAATATATATATATAGAGAGAGAGAGAGAGAGAGAGTGTGTGTAGTGTGATATTTTATGATCAGCTAGTTTATTTTAAGGAACAACAGGAAGTGCAAATTATAGCCTGACTGTGAAATATCTGAGTGCAATAAATGGTTATTCTACACTAAATATCTTCTTTGTAATAGTTAGTACACTAGGGTTAGTAACGCAGCTTATTTAGTCATGTGAATCCAGTTAAGCGCGCAAACGTCAACATAGCAAGTGAAAAAGGGGCGGTAACGCAGTCTATATTTATGTTTCTTATGCGCAGATAACGTACAGCAGATGGAAAACGCAAACTGGTGAGGTGTTCTGCTGAAGAAACAAGATTAAAAGCAGTCGATTCTACCTACTGTGTCCCAAGAAATATTCTGTACAGCACTGTAAACTTGTAGCTAAAGGACTTTCTTGTTGAATAAAATTATCAGTTTTATGTGTAATAATATATATGTATATGAAAATTGACGAGATGATAGAATTTAAGTAGTACAATAATAACAAATATTCATAACTTTGACAATTTTATGATTATTATCGCAGAAGTTATAAATATAATTTTTTTGTTAATTAAGACCTGGTTTTCTTGCATTGAAAAAAGACTTACTCTTGGATGAAAGTTCCATAAACATTGTACCCATTTATATGTTTTAGATTTACCTTTAACTTTATCTCATGTATACCATATATTATTCTTGATTGCTAATGTACTAGACAATTGTCTAGTACAATAGCAATCAAGAATAATATATGAAGTTGATGCTATTAAGAAAGAAAGTGAATGTCTTCTGTGATTCCCCATACACACCAATCATACCCAAGGCATTTCCTCTAATACAGTTGGTGCCTTTTATTTATTTAAGGCAATGTGAAATTGACTATAAAAACTGTACCATGGTTAAAGATACTGGTAGATAATGATAATAGAAATTAACAATAACATAAAGATTCAGAAAACATCACTATACGTGTTGGATTTGTGTACATTGTTATTGTTACCATTTCCTCTGTACGCACATTACATAAACCTCATACTGTCTATATATTATAATAATTTAATTATTCTATAGATGCAGTGGTGGGATGGAGACTGGTAGGCTGCCACCACAATTCTGACCAGCTTGTGTGAAGTTTAGATAAAACTTTTCAGAAAACATCACCATACTTGTTGGAGTTGCGTACATTGATATTCATAATATGAGGTTTATGTAATGTGCTTACAGAGGAAATGGTAACAATAACAATGTACACAAATCCAACACGTATAGTGATGTTTTCTGAATCTTTATGTTATTGTTAATTTCTATTATCATTATCTACCAGTATCTTTTAACCATGGTACAGTTTTTATAGTCAATTTCACCACAGAAAACATTCACTTTCTTTCTTAATAGCATCAACTTCATATATAATTCTTGATTGCTAATGTACTAGACAAGGTATACATGAGATAAAGTTAAAGGTAAATCTAAAACATAAATGGGTACAATGTTTATGGAACTTTCATCCAAGAGTAAGTCTTTCTTTTTTTATTCGGCGATGTACATGAGTGTGAATCTCAAAGTAATAAGAACTTCATATACCCCACATACCTATTCTAATGCAACATTATACTAGACTAATAGCAGTTTCATTTGCAGCTTGTAGCACAGGAAAATTTATTGAGTCAATAGAGTGTCATAATATCCTTTCAGAGTCAATTTGTGAATATTATTCTCCTCTTCATTTAATTAGATGATAATAATATGTGTTTTTAAATATCTAGCAAATTGTATGTTTTGTGTTCTAATTGTAATAGTGCACACAATAATTAACTTGAAAAATATTTCTATCGTGTGTTGGCTATAATCTCCAATAAAAAGAATCCTTGTTAGCTGCTTCCTACCAGTAGACACCCAAAATCAATAACAAACACTGACTTCAGGAGTAAATGCACTGAATAACAATTCTTGTTTCTGCAAATTACTATAAAAAAGTACTCACGAATCATGTAAAAACATAAACTAAGCGGATTATTTAGAGCTAGCTTAAAATTAACTTCCTGTTACATGTGGGGCTTTGTGATTACTCAGAAAAAGTTTCCTGCCTAGGTTATTTAAGCTGGGAACCATGGCTTTTTGCTGAGACTGTCTATGTTCCAAGCATTAAAGTTAGGTTTGGACTATGGCTGCTGGAATTACTACCAACACTGCTGTGGGTGCCACAATCATTCTTTACTGTCAAAATCCATAGTTCGAGCCTAGAATGCTATAGTCCCACCCTGCAAGCCAGTGTTCAAGCTTAAATAGCCAAGCCATAAAGCAGTAGTTCCACCTAGAATAGCCCTAAAATTTCTAACCTAAAATGCATTGTTTTAGCCTTATCTGTGTCATCACGAGGCCCTGCTCACAACTAGAAGTGCTTGTTAATGAAGCAAAGTAGCTGTAAAGAATAGTGCTTTACAAATCCACTTAATTTTAGATTTGAGTAAAAGGTTATGGGCCATGTTTATACCTGATTTGTGAGTATTTTTCATGGTATTTGAGTAATCTAATAGGGTGATATTAAATCAACTGAATCAAATCAATATTTAAACTATATGAAAGTTGTGCTGTTTTTTTAAAATAAAATCTGCCATACTAATTATTGTGAAACAATGTTGAAAAAAGCAAGTAAAACCAAGTGTGGGGGACTCAGTCTTTATGACCAGGCTCTCTGTTCCAGGAAAATATAATATAAATAAATAAAATGCTGCCACCAGGATCTGCCTCTGGTAATCTTTCCTGGGGTTGCCAGTAGTAGCTAGCCCAAGCACCCAATGACTTCAGGTTTAGTTTTCTTTCCAAATAGAAACCAACAGATGACACACAAATAAAAGGTGAAAAGATGACAGAAATACAGAACAACTAAATCACATTGTGAAATATTATATATTTAGCAAACAACCTTACTGTTGAATACAAAAACCTAGCTACTCCATATACATTTTACTTGGAAGAGTACCAGCCTCCTCCCACTTAAAAAAATAGTCCGTCACAAGACAAGACAGGCAAGACGACTACTATAACCCTCTTGCGCATGCGCACTGACGGTTAATAACTACGCAAATAAAAGTACCGGTGGTCGGTCAAACGCGTAGTGACTTGACGGTATCAAGTTTTTACTTGGCTTGACCAACCCTTTTTTTGTCTTCGACGTGTTGGGTGGGTAAAGAGTCTAGTCCTGAGACTAATGGCCGCCAGTGTCGGAGATACCGTAGGTAGTTTAGTGTTTCAGTCGAGCAGGAAGAAGGAGATAGATACCAAGCACAATGAGATCTCCAAATGCTGGAAAGACCTGATGGTTCTCAGGAAAGCACTTAATCATGCCAAGTCGAAGAATGTCACACTTGATTCCCTTTCAGGGTTAGGGCGTTGGCATTTTTTCATTGAAATTGGGGCAAAAATAAAAAATGAGATGTTTAAAGGTATGTATCAGTAGTCAGTGTTGCTGTATTGTTGTTGTTTTGTCTGGAACTACATCAATGCAAAAATATTTTTGACATATTCTACATTTTAGCTATTTTAGTAAAGTTTCTTTTACGGCAATAAGTCTAATAATATCTCGTACTAATAGCAAATATTATAGTAATTATACTAAACCCGACCTTTCGACTTGTTGCCTAAGTCCTTAACTTCATACTTAGACTGTTCCATGAGTGGGGAGGAAAAAGCTGGTATGATTCACATCTATACTATGCATGTGCTATTTACAAGTAAATTTCTTTTATTTTATTTTTTTTCCATTACATTTACAAATGCTTTTATTGACATATTGATTTTCTTGCAAAACCTGTTGTCCAGGTTCATCTCAATTAATTTTTCAAGCTAAACAATCGTAAAAAGATACAAAATAATTTATGAATAGGAAAATATTTGAGCATGTGAACCACCATAGCATGATAATATGGGTGTGAGGCTACGTTTAGATTCCATTTGAAATACTTTAGCTTAGTATGACAATGAAGCACCAATGTGATGCAAACCCTCAGTGTTAATACAGAGTAGGTGGCACCCAAAAATTAATTTATTTGGTATATCAGTATGTTGATAAGTATTATTATGAAGAGTCATTCTTGACGTGGTATAGGTAATTATAAGGCTAATTTAAGACTACTCACGTTTGTTTTGATGTCTATATGTGTCTCACGTACGTGGATAAAGCTGGCACCATGAAACAGTATGCATAATGCTGTCTTAATAAAAAAAAAAGCTAACCATGCTAGAGATAATCACCTACAGGGTTAAAAAAATGGGGCAGGGACATTGAAATGGGTGCGGCTAGTGCAGCCAAGGCTGCACTTATATTTTGACGAAAGGGAGCCTGTCTCTTAACTTATCTATCCTTACCAGATCTCATGATCATTCTCAAAATCAAGAGGTTGAAATCAAACAGATGAAAAGTTTTCACCCATATCTGGCATGGAAGATATCAGAGAAACTCCACATGAGCCTGGTCCTAATTTTAGTTCTTCAAATCAATCGACACATTAAATGGACTTAAGTTGTCTAGTGCATCATTTTGATGCTTGTTTAAATCTTCGGGCCACTATCCTTGAAATCCGCTTTATTGTGACAGATGTAGGTAAAGTAGTTGTCGGAAGCCCTGACTCAACTTATTCATGGACTAGCCAGCTGCTCCCGACGACGCTGCCACCAGAATCCACAGAGTTCAAGTAGAGTTTTAAATCTATCTTGATATTAGTGAACTGATGAGACGCAAGCGTGACCGGCTATTTGAGTCCTTTGTCACTCATGCGCACATATGAAATGAAAGACGATCCACCAGAAGTCCGGGGCACAAACTAACACACGAAATTACACACCCTCAACCATGCACATGCTGCTCATTAGATATATACACACACAATGACACAATGACAATGTTCTCCTTGAGCTTCTCTTTCTCTTTATTCTTCTCTCTTCTTCTTCTTCTCTCTTGTGGCCACACCCACATCATCCCCCTCCAAGCCATGATCAGGGGGCGTGGCTGACAAACCCATGGTGGCCACATCTGATTCGTCTCGGTCCCAACACTGACGACTAAGACCATCTGCGTTTCCATGGCAGGCTCCAAGTCGATGCACAATCTCCACCTCCCGATCTTGCAGGGCCAGTGCAAATCGCAGGAGGCGTCTGTTCAGGTTGCTACTACTTCTGAGAGCCATACATGCCTTATGGTCGGTTACCACCCTCAGGGGGCGGCCATACACATGATACTCTAAATGGTTGATCGAAGCCACAATTGCTAGGGACTCCAACTCTGTAACACTGTAGTTTCTTTCAGCCTGTCTCAGCTGCCGGCTGTAGAAAGCGACTGGCTTCTCACCGTCACTTCTATTCACATGGAGACAGCCACCAATGCCGTCTCCCGAGGCATCAGTATATAACACGAATTCGTCCTCAGGACCTGGGATGGTTAGAACAACATGATTGCACAATGACAATTTCAACTCACGGAAAGCTGCTGTCAGCCCGTCCGTCCAGACGACCCTCTGAGGAGCCTTGAGAGCCACAGCCTGGGAGAGCATGCTCGAGAATCTGGCATATCCATTAATGAACTGTCTATAAAAAGATATGCTGCCCAGGAAAGAACGTAGTTGCTTCTTCGTTCTGGGAAGCTCGAACTCTGCCATAGCCCTGATTCTCACTTCGGACACTGCCAAAACACCTCCTCCCACTCTATGTCCCAAGTACTCTAAGTACTTCCGCCCAAACACACACTTCTTGGCCTTCAACGTAAGCCCAGCATCACCCAAACACCTAACATTACCCAAATCCACCAAATGGTCCTCCCAACACGAGCTATACACCACCACATCATCTAAATAATTTTTACACACCTCCCTAACTGGGGTCAACACCTCTTCGACAACCGCCTGAAATGTGGCGGGAGTATTTTTAAGACCGAAAAGCATCCGGTTGTACCTGTACTTGCCTAACGGGAAGACGAAAGTAGTTAACTCGCTACTACTCTCTGACATTTCGATCTCGTGAAAACCAGACGTGAGGTCCAGAGTTGAGAGACAAAGACTCGACCCACCTTCTCTAAAATCTCAGTCAGGGATGGGAGCCAAAACCATCTGAGGGGTGTGCGGGCATTCAACTCTCTATAATCTACGCATAGGCGGATACTATCATCCTTCTTCCTTACCGGAACAAGGGGACTTGCCCAGTCTGCCCTAGACTCTACTATAACACCATTATCTAACAACTTGTCCAACTCAGCTCTCACTGCATCCCGTATGCCTCCAGGTATCTGTATTGGAGGTTAGTTTACAACACTAGCACCATCATCTGACACGATCTCACACACACCAGTCTTACATAACCCAGGTTTAACACTGAAAAACATATCTAATTCAGACAACACAGTTTTCAACTTGGTTTCATTATAACCAGGGCATCTGTCCTTGCTGAGGACAGCTGTTTGCTAACAAGTCATCACCAATACCCTGTAGTGCACTTTGAACTCGTATTTTCTGTTGTCATCCCTTACTATACTACCTTTGCACGTGTATCATTGTATCAGTCAGCATTTTGTATGAAGTATTAAAACCGAATACTATTGTTAGTTAGTGGTTAGCTAAGCCTTCTCTAATCGCTACATTGGTGACCTCAACGCTCTTCGGACATTTCTCGCGATGGATTCTGAGAGCAGTCCTGATGAATCGCTCATTCCTCTTACTTCCGGTTCGCACTCTTCTTCTTCCGCTGCCGCCACTATGACTACACCCACCTCAGGTGACATTTCTGCGGTTGTTACTCTGAAGCTCCTGCCCTTCTGGCCGGCAGACCTGGAGGTATGGTTTGCCCAGGTGGAGGCACAGTTCGCTTGCAGGCGAATCACATCCCAGCGTTCCAAATTCGACCACGTAGTCTCGTCTTTGGCCCCCGAGTTTGCGGCAGAAGTGAGAGACCTCCTAACCGATTAATCGCGGAAGACGCAAATACGCGTCAATTGAGAAAAATCGATAACCGCGGAGGACGCAAAAATGCGTCAAAAATGCGTCTTCGCGTCCATTTAGCCCTACAGCTTTGTGGAGTCAAGGAAGCCACCAATCACAATTGCAGACGATTCTATATTGTTGTAAGTATATTTTAGGCTTATAAAATACATAGACTGCCATAAGAAAATGTTGAGTAAATTTTGTCACAACAATAAGACTTCTTTCTGATAAAGTATAAATTGAAAATATATTTCATAATACAATAAAGGTACACAGAATAATTTTTTAGAAACCAATATTACTTTAGCTATAACTGCTCATGAGTAGAAAGCTATCTTGGCTAGTGGAACACTTGGCACTTCAGCATCCTAGTGATGAAGACAATATTCTTGACCTGGCACAGCATGGCAGTGACAAGGATGGCAGTAACTCTGGTGGTAGTGACGAGGAGTTTGATGACAGCAAGAATGACTTCAGTACTGATGGGTGTAGTGACTGCAGTAGTTACTAGATGGTCAAGGACTCTGGATGGTCAAGGACTCTGACGAGAGAACGGAATTGATGATTCTGAAAAGTGGAGATTTCTACAGGAATTTTAACCACATTCTTTATAACAATAAGTAAAAATAAATATTGTTATACAACAGGTGGACTTTCAGTCGGGAACAGCTCCTTAGCGTCGAATTTATGCTTTCCCAATAGCCTAGAGCGTACTCTATCGTTCGATAATACTGTCCCCGAGGCAATCTTCAAACGTTCGTCTTCTTTCTCCCGCTTAGTGTCACCCTCCCACCAAGCTATCAATCCTCTGTGTCTCGCGTGCGCCCGTGACCGCGTTACGTAAGGCGCAATTAAAATCAGGCTAATCAGGCCGCCCGCTGACAACCCGTATTGTGCACTGAAGGAACAGCTTACTAAGCGCACCGCTCTGTCAGGGCAACGCAAACTGCAACAACTGTTCACTGGAGAAGTAGGTGATCGTAAGCCTACACAATTCTCCGCAGGATGCAACAACTAATTGGAGACCGTCCTGGGGTTGACAGCTCATTCTTACGTGAGTTGTTCTTACAGAGGTTGCCCCAGAACGTCAGAATGGTGCTGGCATCTACCCCTGAGGGCACAACCCGGCAGAGATGGCCGATAAAATTATGGAAGTCGCATGTTGCCGCCGTCTCTGCACCTTCTTCTGCTGGTACCGCCGAAATGGAACACATGCGTTCTGAGATCCAACGGCTGGAAAAGCTAGTTAACAAACTTTTTCGCACTCGCTCATCGTCACGCTCCACCCCTCGTCCTCCTCGTCGCTCCCCAACTCCACCTCCTGCTGATGACGCATCGGATAATTTTTGTTGGTACCACCATAAGTACCCCCTGTTCCTGATTGTCAAACGGGCAGGCCGGACACTAGCGGCGACAAGTGTTGCCGGCCACACCCACCCTGGTCGCCTATTTCACATATATGATCGTCATAATCATACCCGATTCCTTGTCGACACTGGTGCCGAAGTCAGTGTTGTCCCTCCAACACGTACTGAGCGCTCATGTCCGCACAGCACCTTCACATTACAGGCTGTCCCGGATCACGACGTATGGTGTACGCTCCTGCACGCTGAACATTGGGTTACGTCGCACCTTCCGATGGGTTTTCATTATTGCCAATGTAAAACAAGCTATTTTGGGTGCCGACTTTTTGCATCACTTTGGGCTTGTTGTAGACATCCGACATCGAACCCTGTTGGATTCCACTACACATCTTCGTGTGAATGGCCTTGCCTCTAGTCTTTCTTCAGGCATTACACGTACTCGTCAGGACACAAACAATCCTTTCCTTTCGTTGTTGTCAGACTTTCCGCGAGTGACAGAAGCCTGTATTGCAAATCTCCCCATCAAACATAGTGTGACTCACCATATCACAACAACTGGCCCGCCTGTGTCTTCCTGTACTCGGCGTCTTGCACCTGAACGTTTATGTGTTGCTCGCCAAGAGTTTGACCACATGTTGGAGCTTGGCATTATCCGCCCTTCGTCGTCCAGTTGTTGCATATGGTGCCGAAACGTACTCCTGGTGATTGGAGACCTTGTGGGGATTTTCGTGCACTGAATAGGGTCACTGTCCCTGACAAATACCCGGTTCCCCATTCACGGCTACCTTACAGGGAGCTACAATCTTCTCTCACATTGACCTTGTGTGTGCATATCACCAGATTCCTGTCACCCCCGAAGACATCCCGAAGACAGCCATTGCCACACCCTTTGGTCTGTTTGAGTTTCTTCGGATGCCGTTCGGTCTGCGAAACGCAGCTCAAACATTTCAACGTTTTATCGATGAGGTACTTCGTGGACTCGACTTCACCTACGCCTACATTGATGACATTCTGATTGCTAGTTCTTCTGCAGAGGAACATCTTCGGCATCTCCGCTTGGTGTTGAGGAGGTTAGAAGAACATGGTTTGCTCATTAATGTAGCGAAGAGTGTCTTTGGTGTACCCGAGTTGGACATCTTAGGCTATCACCTCGACCACAGTCCATTGCAGGAGAAAGTTCAAGTCATACGAGAGTTTCCCCGCCCGGAGAGACAGCGACAACTGAGGACATTCCTAGGATTGGTGAACTTTTACCACCACTTCATTCCCAATGGTGCTGCCATCTTACATCCTCTACACTCTCTCCTTAACCAGACTCAGCGTCCTTCAGATGAACTGACTTGGACAGAAAGCACTACTGCGGCATTTGAGAATGTGAAGAATGCCTTGGCCAATGCATCTCTCCTTGTACATCCGACCCCCGATGCTCCTACTAGCATCATGACGGATGCGTCAGACGTTGCCGTTGGTGCAGTGCTCCAGCAGTACATTAAAGAACAATGGTGTCCACTAGCGTTTTTCTCCCGAACCTTGAAACCTGCGGAGACTCGTTATAGTACATACGATCGTGAGCTCCTCGCAATTTACCTTGCCATCAAGCACTGCCGATACTTTCTGGAAGGGAGAGGTTTCCATGTGTTTACAGATCATTAGCCTCTAATTTATGCACTGTCGTCGAGGCTTGATTGGCACTCTCCTCGGCAAGTTCGACACTTGGACTTTATCAGCCAGTTTACTTCTGACATACGCCACATGCAAGGATCAGCGAACTCAGTAGCTGATGCACTCTCCCGTCTCAGTGTCAACGCCCTCCATACAAGTGCATCTCCTCCAGTAATGGATTTCCGAGAGCTAGCGTTAGCCCAAGTTGATGATCCTGAGCTAAACAAACTTCGCGAGGATTCTTCTCTTCGGTTGGAGCTGATTCCGTTGGCCCTTGCGGATGGATTGACCATTACCTGTGATACTTCAACTGGTGTTCTACGTCCGTACGTCCCGATAAGATTCCGCAGAGCTATTTTTGATATGCTTCATTCCATGGCACACCCGGGAATACATGCAACACAGCATCTGGTGACCAGTCACTGCGTTTGGCCCGGCATTAACTGCGATGTCAGGAGATAGGTACGGTCTTGTGTTCGTTGTCAACGGTCAAAGGTACACCGACACAATGCTGCTCCCTTGGTTCGATCACATCCAAATAGATCTAGTGGGTCCCTTACCACCTTCCAATGGCTGCACCTACCTACTTACGTGTGTGGACCATTTTACGAGATGGCTGGAAGCTATTCCCATCCCTGACTCCACTGCCGATAAAGACTTCATTCAGACTTGGATTTCCAGGTTTGGAGTACCCTCAACTGTCACAACGGATCGTGGTAGGCAGTTTGAGTCGCATCTATGGAAGGCACTCGCTAACTTATTGGGAACACAGCACGCCAGAACTACGGCATACCATCCAATTGCCAATGGTTTAGTGGAAAGGTTTCATAGGCAGTTGAAGTCCGCCCTCAAAGCTTCACCCCATCCTGATCGGTGGACTGACATGTTACACATGGTACTTCTGGGTATTCGAACCTCTCTCAAAGAGGACCTTAAGTGTACAGCTGCCAAACTCGTCTATGGAACAAGCCTCCGTCTTCCTGGTGAATTTTTTGTCTCGCACAACACAGATCCTTCTAGCTACGTCACTCACTTGAAGCAGGCAATGCAAGTCCTGCGTTGCACACCAACTAGGAAGCCCTCCCACTCATCACATATGATGGACAACTCTCTCCACTCTACCTCTCATGTGTTTGTGCGACACGACGCTGTGAGGAAACCACTACAGCAACCTTACGATGGACCTTACTTAGTCCTGGACAGGTCTGCCAAATTCTTCACGGTGGACATTAAAGGCCGCAAGGACACAGTTTCTATCGATAGGCTGAAACCAGCTTACCTGGATGACTCTGTCACTGTGGATATCCCCACTGTGGTTGCTCCTTCCTCTGATGCACCTGCCAATGCTGCACCTGCACCTGCTAGTGCTACATCTTCTACCCCCCAACCCTCCACAAAGCCCGAACGTACTACGCGGTCAGGCCGTCGAGTACACTGGCCGGCACATCGCAGAGATTTCGCTCCATAGCAAGTCGCTGGAGGGGGAGTGATGTAGTGAACTTTGAACTCGTATCATTATAACCTTTTCAGTTGTCATCCCTTACTATACTACCTTTGCACGTGTATCATTGTATCAGTCAGCATTTTGAATGAAGTATTAAAACCGAATACTATCGTTAGTTAGTGGTTAGCTAAGCCTTCTCTAATCGCTACAACCCTGTTCCTCTGCCACTAGAGTAACAGCATTTACAGACAATACACGATCCTGGTACACCTTCAGGTTGTTAATATGTGCTAACTTAACAGGATGACCATCACCCTTGGAGACCCTGTAAGTCACTCGGGACACCTTGTCAACTACCGTATAAGGGCCCTCCCACACTGCCTGCAAAGCAGCATGAATTCCTGGGATTCTCATTAGGACCTGAGAGCCCACCTCCAAACATCTGTCACTTTTATCCTTATTGAAGCTCACAACACGTTTGTCAACACACTTGGCTTCTTCTGCCACTGCCACGTCGTGAATGAGAGAAAGTTTGTCATTCAATGAGAAGAACCACTCTTCTACATCCATACCGTCAAACTTTCTACTTACTCATCCCTTGTACAACACATCAAGGGGACCAACCACGTCTCTGCCAAAGACAAGCTGATGAGGAGAAAAACCTGTTGCTCGATTCGAAACCTGCCTCATGGCAAAGAGGGCTAGGGGCAAGAAATCTGCCCATTCCACACCACCGTGCACAGCTTTAGCCAACATGGGCTTCAGTGAGCCGTGAAAACGTTCAACTACCCAGTTTGACTGGGGTCTGTAGGGGGAAGTCGCCACACTATCTATCCCCAAATTATCACACAATCCTCGCATCAATTTGCTGAGGAAGACACTACCTCTATCGGACAGCACCTTGAGGAGAATACCTGTGCGTGATGTCTAGGAAACACTAAGCTGCTTTCTTGGCCGAAGCCGTCCTCATAGGGGTTGCCACCTGCTGGCAAGGCAAATGTATGTGAATAAGTACTTGACTCCTTGCCTGCGTTTGGGCAAAGGACCCACAGTCTCAAAGGGCACAATAACTATACCCCTCTCGACCATCTTGGCTTTCTTGTTGCCAGCACTATTGAACCTAAGACACATGTCACACAACTTGACAAAGGAAGTGATGTCAGCGTGGAGGCCTGGCCACGTAAACCTTTTACCAAGCAATCTCCGCATACCTCTGACACCTACGTGTGCTGACTTGTCATGCGCCAACGACATTACATGACACCTCCTACTAACCGGCAAGACAAATCTATCGACCACACTATTGTCAATATCAACGATTGAATGAATGAGGACACCATCCCTCCAACTATAACCATTTATCTTCCTGTCTGCCAAGTCCCTGCAAGTCTTCAAGGACTCGTCATCTAACATCTCTTTCTTCAGCACGTCTCTTCCTGCCGCTTCCTTCAAGACCAGAACATTAAGACTACCACACACATCCGAAGCAACATCATCAAGATCATCACACTCATGCACACTTTGCAAATCCACTATCACGCCCTCAGAATTACTAGCATCAACAGACACAATTGAACTAGACACGTCCTAATCTACGACAGACTCTACAACAGGACTAGAACTAGACACGTCCCTATCTACAGACACATCATTACTATCAGAAACAACATTGCCAACAGAACCATCAACACAAAAAAAAACATCAGCACCAACAAAACCATCAACACCCTGACTGTCGGGAGACACATCCCTAAGCCCAGATACATAAGCAGATCTATTCACAAACCCAACATCATCACAAGTAACATTAATAAGAGACAAACTCTCAAACTCATCTCTAAAAGAATTGGGATTAGCCTCACAAATACCTATTCTCTCAGACTCAATCTGAGCCACTTTGGCTTTCTTGCTGGCAGACCTGGTGACAACATTCACCTTGACCTCCTCCGGGATGCTTTCAGGACTCAGTGGGGTTTCTAGGGAGCCTTCTGCAGAGCCGGCATCCACTGATGTGGATGTCTGGACGTTACGGGTATCACATAATTGCCCTGCCCCATAGTCTAATGAGACAGACTCTGAAGCAGCGTCCAGAAGGAGTTTGGCTGCCATGGAATCATCCATGGGCACCGAGTACAAAACTCTCCCACACAAAGTATCCTCACGGGCAACAGCCACCACAGATTGAAACTGTTTACCCTGGAATTTTCTAATAATGCTTTAAGGACACAAACCACACCCATCTACAATATTTAATTACCACGCCCCTAATTAACATACATAGAGTAAATGAGTAAATGAATTTTTTTTTATTATGCAGTAAGATTGCTTTTTTTTGCACTTAGTGAGAAGTTCATCACTAAAAATTGAGTCATGACAGCATTCTTCACTTTTGAACTTGATGGTCATTAAAGAAATTATTGTTGATTGTTTCTGAGATAGTCGCTGATCAGTATGAACTTTTCTAAGCATGGAAAAGCCCCTCTCACTGTCAGCATTTGAAGCAGGAATTGACATCAAACATGACATCAGCCTCAACAACAAAGGAAGTCTCAGCTCTCCATCAAAAAGTTTCATCTGACCAACCTCATACCAAAACCGCCCCGGTCTTGGCTGGCCGACTTGTACATTTCTACAGTAGGATGCTAAATTGGAGATAGCTTGAAATCCATGAACTCACCTCTCAGTGCATCAATGGATGCAGATTCGGCCAATTCTAATTGTGGAAAACGCTTTGCAAGTGTCTGAATAGTAGTAAAGTTGTAAGTGCAGACCATATCAGGATTTATGATGCCTAAATCCTTCAAAATGGTGGGAATTTTTTGAGCATTTTATTCAATGAAGCCACATAGAAATCCGCACTGCTTGGTAGAAGGGTTTTGTATCAAATTCCTCTTCCATTTCAGCATCTTGGCACTATGATAATTTCAGCACCTGTGTCTGGCACTATCTGACACTTGGTAACATTCACAAACCCTTCAACATACGAAGAACGTTCTCTGACTGCCACCCAATTAGCATTATATGTTCTCCCACTCTTCTATAAATTCAACTTCTTCCCTGATTCACTCTTGCTCTCGCTACTGTCCACAGATTTACACTTCCCTTTGTTTGGGCAGTCAGGCGATTTATGTTCTGGCTCACTACATGTATAGCACACTACATTCTGAAACTTGCTACTACTACCAACACTCGACTTACACTCAAAGGCATGGCGACCCATTCTACGGCACTTAAAACACCCACTGGAGTAACCACCCCTGCCCTGACTTCTCCCGGCATGCGACCTGTCTGAGTCGGATGTCAGGAGGGTGAGCGCAAGCTTGTTCAGGTCCTTGAAACTATTGACCTCCCTGCTATCCATCACCCCTCTCTGATGCAATGGTCTAGATGCGCGAAACACTGCGCAGGCAATGAACAGTAACACGTCCTCTTTGCTGTCAGTGACCATGCTGATCGAGTCAGTCAGTCCCTTCAGGTACACAAACGTTTCCAAGGAAGACATTGAGCGAGTAGCACATTGAAAGTCTGAAATTAGCTATATTCCTAAGCTGGTTCTACTAGAGCCCAAAGCATCTCTAAGCGTTTCTTTCAACTCAGCATGCATACACGAATCTCGGTCTATGGAAGCAACTGTAGCTGAAGCCGATTTAGAATGTAGCTTCTGGTACAGAATAGATTTGTAATGGGAAGGCGGTACACCTATATCACACAAGTCAGCTTCCAGCTTGCGATTGTACTTAGCAATATCAGCTCCGTCCTTGTGAGTGTTAACTTGCCTATTCTTTTCGGCACTCGTATGATCACCCGCTGATGCACCAGTAAGGGGCATGTTTCTCCATCATCTTTGTAAACTGGGTTATGAGCGTATTAAAACCCTGGGGCCCAAATTCACCAATAACCCCATTACCACTGGGTAAGTCCTCACTATGATCCAACCCATCTAACTCATGGGCACTCTCCTCTTTGTTCAACATGCCTAAGACGGTTTCCTCCAATCTACCAAAGGCACTACTACTAAAACTACTCAAATATACAGTACTACCTGGAGCTAACAGACTCTCAGGACTAACAGCACCACTACGCAAATGAGTACCAGCTCTACCCTGACTATACTCACTACCAGAATCACCGACTGAATCACCACCGATGGCTGAATCAGAATTATTTCCACTCTTGACTTTCTTACATGCTCGCAACGGCTGCTCTCTCTGGCTCATCCGGGGCAAATCCAGACGTAAGAGAATCCTGCACACAACAACACGAGCACAAAAAAAACAACCGGGCACAAACAATTACAACTAATCAACAAGTGAACGGGTGACAAATACAAAGAAAATAATGACACCTAACCAAAAAAATACACTAGGTTTGAAGACAAACACCACGTGCACTTAACATTAAATAGAAACAAAGAACAGTTTATAGCCTTGTAAGTACGCAAACGACACGAATGAAGTTCGAACTGAGGGTTAAATCAGTAGCGACAACCGTAGACACGAAGCTGACAAAGGGACCAATCAATGATGCGAGCAGGCGAAGTAGGAAAGGGTCTTAATCCAGTCCAGGCACCACCGCTGCCGCCAGTTGTAGGTAAAGTAGTTGTCGGAAGCCCTGACTCAACTTATTCATGGACTAGCCAGCCGCTCCCGAGGACGCTGCCACCAGAATCTACAGAGTTCAAGTAGAGTTTTAAATCTATCTTGATATTAGTGAACTGATGAGACGCATGTATGACCGGCTATTTGAGTCCTTTGTCACTCATGCGCACATATGAAATGAAAGACGATCCACCGGAAGTCCGGGGCACAAACTAACACATGAAATTACACACACTCAACTATGCACACGCTGCTCATAAGATATACACACACAATGACACAATGACAATGTTCTCCTTGATCTTCTCTTTCTCTTTATTCTTCTCTCTTCTTCTTCTTCTCTCTTATGGCCACACCCATAACAGAATGACTGACTGACAGACAGACAAAACAGATTACTGTGACCATTTTGCGCATACATGTTGAGGGTTAGTTTTATAGTAATAAAGTTTGACATATATAGCTGCTCCTAGCCACATGTACGTATACAGGTCAGTATAAAATGATGTTCAAATAAGGGCATAAGCCTCTGCTGGAAAACCCTCAGTAAAAATTCAAAAATATAAAGAAAAAATATTAGTAAAGTTCAGAAGTGGAAATTCAATTTATTTTTTCTCCATTTTTAGTTCAATTGCTTTCCTGAATACAGCCCTGTTCAACTACCAGTTTCTTTGCACGTCGAAGGTTTTACCCTCCGGTATTTTAGCATTAAGTTGAGATAAATTGTAGCTTTTTATTAGCATAAAAAACTCAATTTTGTTTGTTTGCATGAAATGCCCCCTTTTTGGCAGAGCCTGTCACATATATTATACTCTAGCCACAAAATCATATCTCAGACAAAAATAACAATAGGGGTTTTACCCACAAACAATTATTATTTATAGCCAAAAAACAAATGGCTAGCATTTCTGAAGAACTAGTTATATAATGTGAAACAAAATAAATTCTGGCACATTATTTAAGTGACAGTGCAACACTAAGATGCTTCTTTCAATGGTTGTGAGGCCACTCCATTTTGTTGCGTGGTCACTGACTGACAATGTGAATTCTACAATACTCTTGGCATGTGCATGTGCACTGAGGGTTTATTATAGCAATGTGATTAACTAATAAGATTCAGTAGTAATACATATTTAATCTGTAATTTTAAATTAAATTTTCTACCTTACATGTTTTTCTGTTTACTTGCTTGATTGCAGACATACTCCTAGACTATCGAGATCAGCCCTATAAGGAAATATGTGAGGCAAGTCAAGTAGTTTGCATTTGTCATTGCGTTTTTATAGCTCATTATGAGAAAAGCCTACTCATAATTGTGTATATGCCATAATTGAAAAATGATTATCCAAGTATCAAAATTGTGATTATTAAAGGAAACTGTGCAGTGTTTCACAAAGTTGTGCCACATAAATGAATTCTTCATATTAAAACACAACCTTGAAAATATGTTGCTGATAATGTAGCACCATTTTTTTAAATTATAATCCAATAGGTTGAATTTGTAAACCTTATAATTACATCCTTTCCAAAGTTTCATTAAATTTAACTTAGTAACGAAAGTGACAGAGATTGTCAAATCTTGACACTATTTTTGCAGGTGCTAGATTCAAGGATAAACTTTTACTTTGGAAAAAAATAGATTCTGAGATGCATTTGAATTGTAAGCTATTATGAGTCTGTTAAGCATTTGATAGCGCATGCAAAGTTTATTTCATGCCATTTTGCCATTATATGATTCCAAGAGAATTAGCACAAGAAGTACATGAATGCATGAAATAGAAATCAAGGCTGATAAATTATAGAATCATAATAGTAGAAAGTGGTTTAGTGCTGTGGTTGTGGTTCAAAATGGCTGCTAAGCCACTAACCACATGTGGTTAGTGGCAGCCGTTTTGAATCACAACCACAGTAGGCATGGTATCACAGTAACATCATTATCACCATAGTAATCACATAAAATCATTAGTGGGGAGGCTCTTCTATATACTAATATTATGTTTGTGTGTCAGTAACATGTGTGTATTGATGAACAATTCATGAACAGAATTGAGTTGGTTAATAATCATCATTCTGAATGGTTAAAGTCTTAAATTCTGCCCAGTTTACAATTGATAAAAAAATGGCTGAGAAATATAAGGTACTTCCAATTTTCTTAGAATTTTAGTATTGGACAACTAATAAAGCATGGTATACTCTTATTACGGCTTGAATAATTACTGATACAGCATGGTTCATGCACATCAATCATATGCTGTGTCCATGATTGCTTCATAGAAGCGATAGAAAATTGTCACCAGCCAAAAGTCCAATTATAATCTTCACTTGGTATCAAGTTAGATTTAATGATTGGTGGTTTATTGCTGTTTATAGTATAAGTTGGCATGACCACTAATACGTTAAATTTGAACACACTAAGTAAAGTATTAAAAAAAAACAACCAGGAGCAAATCTATAATGCATGAGTAAAATTGAGTAAAATTGTGTGGTTTCTGCAGATATACAGAAACTTTGGCTAGATTTTTGTAAAGTCAGTTTTGAATTTCGAAATAAATATTTCTGGCACTGTTCTTTTCATATCATCTACTATAGTTAGTTTCTTCCTAAACTCAGGTATAGTATGTGCCCAGAAGAACAAAAGGAAAACCTAAAGCAGTTATTAACCCTCAGTGTGCATGCGCGAGAGGGTTGTAGTAGTCGTCCTGTCTGTTTGTCTGTCTGTCTCTCTGTCTATCTATCTGTCTGTCTGTCTGTCTGTCTGTCTGTCACGCTCTGATTTTGGAGATTACTGACAATTAACAGTTGATTTAGGTATAAATTTACTCAGTACGAAGATTTAAGACCTTTTATTGTGCTACTTTTTTAAATTTCGGGCTATTCGTTGAGAAAAAGCGAAGCTTTCAACTCCGCGTAGGTACCAGCCTTTATAGTTTAGCTTCTTTGAAGACAGCATTTCCATGTACCATTTTCATTGGTCAAGCTATTTTGATATATCATTAAAAATAGCTAACAGATTGCTTGTTCTTTTGGAAGATTATATTGTTAGGTAGTGTTTAATAGCGCTGAGGGTTCGCACCTTTGGTGCTTCATTTTGTTGACAACCTCATATACATATTCACTGTGTCTATCTGTGAGGAAGTTAACAAAAGGATACTATATTTTGCCAGGTAGTGGAAAATTGTGCAATCATGCAAGCTTATTAAATATAGTTTATTGTCAATAAAAATGTATTCACTAAAAAGAAATGTGATAATAAGTACCGTTACACCTAATGAGGTACACATATTTGAGCTATATGGGATTAGCTCAAAATGTGCTTTTTATTTAATACTGCACTACTTGAGCATAAGGTGGTGACAATGTACTTTTTATTCATTTAATGTATACATTACATTTAGGTCACTATGAAACATATGAAAGAATTAAATTCCATATATGAAGATCAACTCATCATATCCGAGACTTTTAATGAAGTGGAAAGGCAACTTCAAAATCAAGAAGTATTGATCAGTGTTTATGGAGATAGCAATGCGGGAAAAAGCACGCTAATAAACAGTATCATAGGAGACAGGTATATTTAAGGTCTTGTTTCTGACAAATTGAAGTAAATTATGCAACACTTAATTAACCCATTTGATGACGTAACCACACATATGCAGGTGAGAACATGTTCGCGTTCTCCGAATTATAAAAACAATTTATTTTAGACTAGTGATTTGCTTGAGCACAAATTGCGAGCGAGCCTAAAACTACACTATTGTTAAACGATTAAGACGACTTAAACCTTCATTTCTTTTTTTATATTAGTGTAGCTGTTCAAGACCCAATTATGGCCAAACCCAGAAAAAAATGGTATAAAAATTGTTTTGGTACTATTAAAATCAGAAAAAATTGTTGAATAACATATCCAAAATCCTCTAAAATCCTCTTCGGGGAAACTTTTTTATAAGCAAAAGAATTTGCCATTGGGAAGGGGAAAAGAAATGCGATATACGCAATAATTAATATTTTCGCGCCACATTAAATTTGTATAGCAAAAATTTAGAACGCGAAAATATTAACTCTAATGAAGCCAGAAAAGTTGGTAAAGGAGTCTTAAGGGTTATTTCTTGTTTGTAAGCTCTACATACTCTGCTAACAGCTCCAGTTTTAAGGCCCAGTTTCTTGCCACACTGTAAGGCTACTCTGCTACTCTGCTGACAGCTCAACAGTGCACCAGCTGGTAAGTTGGCTTCTTCTTTTTTAGATAGAAGATGTTCAATGACAATTTCTAATATTTGTCCAAAGGCCACACTTTCTTTGTCTTACTGTATGCTCTTATTCTACTGACAGTTCATCAGTACATTGGATTGGTGAGTTTGTTTAATGTAAAGTTCTTCAACATATATCGTCTTCTTGTTTCATCACAATAGGCTTCAGCCTTCATGGCTGCGTGTCACTCTCTCGGAGATACCTTTGATGTTAATGAAGAGAACTGCATCATATGCCAGAAAGGATTTGAAACAGAAAGATCCATCAAGGTATCAGAAAAGGGGCTGCAATCACTCATTTTGTATAGTGAGAAGCATGGAAAATTGAATCTACACAAATATTTGAAGGAGTGCATGAGTGTAGTACCAAATAGAAAAGTTTTAGTGCATGGAAAATGTCGCAGAGACTTTACTGATGCAAAACGTGTCACTATTAGAGGTCCTAGTCCTATTCCCAGTGAGCCCACAGCTAAAAGATTACGGAGTGACTCATTACCTTTTGACTGGAAAGGACAATGCATGCTTTGTGGCAAATCAGCAGCAATTGACAAGCGTCATCCTGAGAGATCACAGGTTTGTCCTGTAAGAACTTTGCCGGTACGGATAAAACTTCTTGAGCAATGTACCAAGAGAGCTGACCCTTGGGCACTAGAAGTCCAAGGTCGTCTAGAAAGTTGCATTGACTTGGTAGCAATGGAAGCCATTTATCACAATAACTGCTTTTCAAGATTTATGCTGTGCAAAGATAAAGGTACCACGTCATCAGTTAAGATTCAAGGTAGGCCGAGCAACCCAGTAATGCAATATTGGTTTGAGATGCTTTGTCAATGGCTTGAATCTGAAGCTGGTGCAGAGCTATTTACACTAAATGAATTGCACACTAAAATGTTAGAATTAGCTGGTGGATCTGAGGTATACTCTAGCAAGAGATTAAAACAAAAGCTACAGGAGCAATACCAAGGGTATGCCTTCTTTGCTGAAGTTGAGGGGCGTAGCAATGTTCTTTGTTTTAAGAATATGGTAGAATACATCATTAATGAAAAATGGTACTCCGAAAGAAAACCTAGCACGAAAGATGATGCAGAGCGTATTGTAATTGCTGCTGCAAAGATTATTAGTTCTGAAATCAGAGAAACTGAATTCAATTCTGATTCATACCCCACTGATAATGACATCAGTAGTAACGAGCAGAGCAGGCAATGTATACCACACCATCTCCAAGCTTTTTTGAAAATTATTATCTCCTCTGAGCTTAAGCAAGTTAGCATTGGGCATGCAATTATACAAGCTTCACGTAAAGCAGTTATAACTCCTACATTGTTCGGGCTAGGTGTTGAAATGGACCATGTTTTTGGGTCAAGATGGCTCATTGATGAATTGTCACGGTTGGGATTTTCAATTACGTATGATGAAGTTAATCGATATAAACAATCTGTGATTGCCAGTGAAAGCCTTGATAGCATTCTGACTGAGTATTTACCAGGCACATTTACCCAGTGGGTAGCAGACAACATTGATCATAATCTGGCAACTCTAGATGGGCAGGGTACATTCCATGGAATGGGTATTATAGCTGTTTCTACCCCTAAGGGTGGGACGGCATTAACCTCAAATTCTCGTGTGATAAAAAGGCAAAAACGAATGAAAGTGAGTGAGCTAGTGAAGGATCGAGGAGTATCAATTGTTCAATACATAAGTCCAATGAAGAAAGGCCTTAGCTCTGTAACATTTAAGCCCATTCGTGAATTACAAGTTCCATATACTCTGCCTTCAGAACTAAGCTGTAATCTGCTTTGGCATGCTGGATGGGTTCTGGGGGATGAAGCAATACCAAGACCAAATTGGGCAGGGTTTATGCAGCATATCTTCTCAGATGATGATCACTTACATTCCAAAGGGAAAGTATTATTTCTGCCAATAATTGATTTAAATCCATCAGATGAGACATGTATTTACTCAACTTTGTTATATATTCAGAGGCAGGCTGAGAAATTGGACATATCAACACCGTGTTTAACTTTTGACCAACCCTTGTGGCTAAAGGCAGTCGAAATCATCAAGGCCAAATCCATGAATATTGTTTGTAGACTAGGTGGTTTCCACACATTGATGAGCTTCATGGGTAGCATTGGGTCCATGATGAAGGGGTCAGGAATTGAACAAGCTATGGAAACAGTGTACAGTTCAAATGTTGTCACCCACATTATTTCTGGAAAGGCTATTTCAAGGGCTTTGCGAAGTCACATGTTAATTGAGGCTGCACTTGTAGCCAAGCTAATTAAATCAGTCTTGATGACAGACAGTAGTGATATTGAAGAATCTGCACAGTTTGACATTGATGATGACATCCAGTATGACTCAGATGCTGGTGCAAGAATAGAAAGTGATAGTGATGGTGATGTCGAAGGTGGAGTTGAGTTGAATGAGTCTGACACATACACAGAGCTTGCATCTGATTGTACTGATGAGGAAAATCAGACCATTGGTATAGAAAGAAATGTTGATCTGGGTCCAGAACACAAAGTTGATGCTGCTATAGCAGAAAAGATTCAGTCATTGTTCAAAGAAGTTTTTAACAAATCAAAGCCAGTTTCAACTGCAATAAGTTCAAGGGAATTGGCCAAATTAGAGAACTCATTGGATTTGTACAAAGACATGTTAGCAGAAAGATCACCAACTGCAAAATTATGGCTGCAATACATTGATTACGTGGAAATACTAAAATTATTTATATGGTCTGAAAGAACAGCAAATTGGAATCTGCATCTTGTAGCAGTGGGAAAGATGTTGAACCTCTTCGCAGCAACAGGTCATATTAACTATGCTAAAAGTGCTCGACTTTATTTGCAAGAAATGCAGGAGTTACCGACAAATCACCCATCTGTATATCAGTACTTTGAGCAAGGACATCATGCTGTACGAAGGAGTAGTAGGCACTGGGCAGGCTTATGGACTGATCTGGTTATTGAACAGGTAATGATGCGATCCATCAAAAGTCGTGGTGGGTTAACTCGAGGGAGAGGAATGACTGAATCTGTTCGATTGCAGTGGGTCTCTAGTCTTCATAAGTGTGCTGGAATTCATGATGCAATGACGACTGCCACTAACTTGAAGCATAAAACTAGTATGCAACACATTGAGTTAGGCATTTCTCGGTGTAAGAGGGACTTCGAAGATCTGTGCAAAATTCAAGTCTGGTTCAGTCAGCATGAGCCATTTGATATAAATGAAGGAAGGCTTCGATCCTTGTCATCTGGTTTAACTGCTACTAGTGATGATGGTATTAACTGTCATCGAACAGAAGAAATTGGAGCAGAAATACAACAACTGCTGGATAATGTAAGCGTCACTGAAGCCACTATCAAACGCAGCAGGCAAATAAAATCATTAGATCGCTTGTATCCAGGAGTTCAAATCAATAAGAAAAAAATTCATATTGATCCTAACATCCTGTTCTATAGGTTAATAGCCATTTTACAAAGAGAAGAAGACATGACTCCATTTTTTTATTATGAGTTGACCACAACACCAACTTCCCTCTTCAAAGACAACATTATGCGTAAAACCAACAAAGCACAACTAGCAACAGCTCTCAAGCAAGGAGTAAAACCTTGTGAGCATGACGACAGAGCTTTTTATGTTCTTGATGGAGGGGCTCTCCTTCACAGAGTAAAATGGGGGAAGAAAGCTACTTATAAAGATATAGTGATACAATATGTTCAATATGTTCAGGGAAAGTATGGACATGCACATGTTATTTTTGATGGCTACAACCAAGGGGCATCAATAAAAGATCATGAACATCAAAGAAGAATTACAAAAATGTGTGCAGATATTCATGTTTCTGAGTTAACAGAAGCCTGTGTGAATCAGCAAACTTTTCTTGCCAATGAGCACAATAAAGCACAGTTTATATCATTATTGTGTGAGTACTTGAAAACTAATTCACAAGTTGTTACCCAGAGTGCTGGAGATGCAGATGGTATGATAGTTGAGCGTGCTATTCAACTGGCAAAGGAAGATAATGTAGTCACGGTAGTAGCTGATGATACTGATATACTGGTCCTTTTGTTGTATCATTGGAAAAACACCATGTCCGACATCTACTTCCAATCTGAACTGAAAAGGTCACAAAGAAAAAATGTGAACATATGGAAAATTCGTGATCTTGCAGCAAAAGCTGGAGATGTGGTTGTCTCTAATATTCTTTTTATCCATGCATGGAGTGGTTGCGACACAACATGTGCGACATTTGGACACGGAAAAACTACTCTGATGAAGAAAGTCCAGGACTCAAAAGAACTACAAGACTTATCACACATGATGTGTGATCCACTAATAACTGAAGAACAGGCTGGTAGAATTGGTAACCGCATATTTGTTATAATGTATGGTGGCAAAAAAGTTGATTCCCTTGGTTGTTTGAGGCATGCCAAATTCATGGAAATGGCTACCTCAAGCAAGTCCGGACTCGATCCCCAGAAGCTCCCACCAACAGAGAGAGCTGGATACTATCATAGTTTGCGTGTTCACCTTCAAATTATGATTTGGAGGGACCTCAGCGGGAATGATCTTGATCCACAACAATGGGGATGGAAACGTGAAGGGAATATGCTAGTGCCAGTGATGACAGATCTCACCCCAGCACCGGAAAATCTTCTGAAGTTTGTACGTTGCAAATGCAAGCTTTCATCACGAAATCCGTGCGGGACTAACGCATGTTCCTGCAGAAAAAATGGGCTAAAATGTGTCTCAGCTTGTGGGGACTGTCGAGGAGAAGGCTGTTATAATTCGGAAGATGCTTCTATTGAAGAAAATGATGTTGATATCTTGAATTATTAAACGTTTTTTTTCTTCTTTTTTTAAACTGTTTGAACTTATTCTGTGTTTTTAAACTAATAATTACTCTGCCATGTTATTGTATAATTATCATTCATATTTTTATTTAATGTCTGCTACAAAAATTCTGTGAGTCATGGAAATATTATTTTGCTGACATTGCATTTTTGGTGTCTAAAGTATGAGAATTATTTTGCCCATAACTAATTTTCCCCAAAGAGGATTTTAGACTAGTGATTTGCTTGAGCACAAATTGCGAGCGAGCCTAAAACTACACTATTGTTAAACGATTAAGACGACTTAAACCTTCATTTCTTTTTTTATATGTAAAGTAGGCATTGTACTTCCTTTAAAAAAATATTGAACCCATACAGGCAGGTTAAATATTTTTTTAGTTGTCTGAAAACGAAGATCGAAAATTTTTTAGACCGAGAATTTTGAGGACGCTGAGCGCCCAATTTTATTGCTGCCTACGACTTTAAACACTCAGTATAGAAAGTATGAAGCCCATAGAGTTCCTCAGCATTTTGGAAGAGTATGGATAAAGTTTATCCTACTGGACATAGAGAGCAATCGATTGGGCTAGTTCCTCGGAGTCTCCTCGAAACTTGCTGTAAGATGGACTGGTTCAGGTTCAATTTCAGGTTTCTAGAAGCTTGTTTTGCTTGTTATAAGGCTATAGCTACCTACTGTATGTGCCTTGCTGTTTGCTTGTGGATTTTTGTGGTTGCTTTGTGGTAAGATTCTAAAATCAAATTCGAATTCTAACGGACGCCCGAAGTGTAGAAGAAAGTCCGAGTCAAAAGGGTTAAGTGTGTTGAGCAGGCAAGTGTTTATCTAATGCAACTTATCAGCTAGTGTTCAGTATTCTCATTAAAATGCTTTATTCATGTGCAGATTAGGGCAAATGTATGTATAACTGTTATTAATCTTTGCTGTAGGTTTCTACAATATAAAAAAGTCCCATTTGTATCATTTTAGTGCTGACAAACAATATTTAGACTGCTTTGATTAAGTGCAAGTGTGACATTGCTTATAACTAAAATTCATCAAAGTTATTGTGCCAATATTATAAGTTCACTTTAGTACTATATTATGGGTTGTAAACTATATTATTATTATGATAATGAAAAATATATATACTTACAATTCATAACCTTGATCACTACTATGAGCTTACTTTAATTCTTGTGTAATGAATGTAGGAAGAGGGACAAATTACTAAAAACTTCTTTGGCAATAGACTTATTCTGAATTTATATTCTGAATTTATATTTACATATATATTTTCTTATTTTCTAAAAAAAATCGAATATGAAGGTTCATCATTGTCTATCTATCTGTGATTAAAATGTATATTGATATTCAGTTCGGTTGATTACAAGTCATGATTTGTATATATTTAGTGTTAATTGAATGTCTTTATAAAGATATCTTCCTACTGACAAAAAGAGTGAAACTGCAGTATCAGTCTACATTCATTTCAGAGATTCTGAAGAAAGAGATGAAATTTTTGAAGATGTAATTAAAGATTTAAAAAATGATTTTTTATAAAAATATTACAATATAATTTTACAGTGTCTGCGTGATCACAAGGGTACCTGTCTGGCACAAAAGGCTGAAAACATAAAGACGAAACTTGGAGATATAAATAGAAAGACACGCATTGATCAACAAGCAGAGGTAAAGTAATATAAGCAATTTTTTTAAATACAATATTTATGTAGTTAATGTGAACATTCATGCTACGTACTTGTAATATGTTTCCTTCATAGTTCAATGATCCTATGATTGATATGCCGTATCATATATATCTGAAACCACCTGAGAAAAAGCAGGGTATTCATACTATTGGTTCAAGTTTCATTATTTTGGATAATCCAGGCTATGATGAATATGATTGTGGAACGGGAGCAATCAAAAGAGCTGCTAGACACACTCAACTTATTACTTCTGCGTATGTGTTTGTAATTACCTTTGACAACTATACAAAAAGTGAATCTTCTAAACAATTAAAATTACTTTATTCACAGAACAAAGGTAATACACTAGCTTGTGGTAATATTACTACAATCCCGTTAATGTTTTCAAAATAATGAGATAATAGGGATTAATACAGTCAGTTAATAAAGTAGAACTCCTTTTTCATTATGTACATTATACATAATGAAAATGTGCTTGAGCAAAAAATGGCGAACAAGCCTGTCTAGTTATGTTACATAATAACTATGGTATTATAGTAAAATTATAGTAAACATATATACTTTCTCCCCTCAATTTCCAAAGTAGTGGACGATTCTGTAGCATCTACTAATTTTTGAAGCCATTGTGATTGTCTGAATTACCATAGAACTTGTGTCAATGAGCACTCAGCTTAGTCTGGCGGAGCCAGACCCACGCAGCGTGCAAAGCGTGCGGTGGGTCTGGGAACATGGCCATACCAAATTTGTTCTGGAGGAATGTTGAACTGGTGAGTGCCCCACCTCCTTTATACCTACCACAAATTAGTCATTAGTGTTGGAAAGGGTGGCTGACACGCATAGGGCTATTCTTGGTAATTTACTAACGGTAATTGACCGCCACAATATATGTGTGACAGAACAAATTTGGTATGGCCATGTCCCCAGACCCATTCCCAGCGTAGCGGTTCGGTAAAGGGTTTGGCTACGCCGGACTACACTCAGCTACACAAAAAAGGCAAGATTTTTTTTTTGTAATTGTAGCCAACAAATACAGAATTACTACTCACCTCAGTGGGAGATTTAATTGTAAGGAATTCTGACATCTGAATTACCCCTTGACAACTAAACCAACAAGTACTCAGCTACTAAAAAATTCGGTGTGAAGTTTTTCAAATTTACATCTGGTAAAGGATTTTAATGCCACTCAGAACAGCTTGTTGTGACTAGAAAGTAATTCTAAGGAACTATCACACATTTACTTTGACAAAGTGGATTCTATATATAGCAGCTGACTATTAATTTTAGCAGAATTACTTTTTTACCTCCATTTCCTGAGTAGTGGTAACTTATTGTAGTATCAAATTTAAAGCCATTCTGACTACCTGAATTGCAAATAACTCTTGTCAATAAGCTTATAGCTACAAAGAAACAAACGACCAGAGTTACTTTATATCTAAACCAATATGAGATTAGTACTTACTTCAGTTACCTGACAAGCAGCACTCAGCTGCCAAAATTGGCAGTATTTGAACGTACATGAAGGAGTTTCAATATTATATGAACCATCACAGCAAATATTTTTTGTGACTTGAAAACAAGCATTTATCAGGAATTATCACACAATTTGCAGCTAAAGTTTGAAATAAGACTTTCTTAATGTTGTAGTATCAGAAGAAACAGGAGTCAAGCATAAAACTCCGTGTTTTAGGAATTACAAAGTAGACTGTGTGCGTGTTTAAGGGGCATGCATACCATTCCTATACCTGATTTTCCATTATCCACCCCTGATAGTATCTCACTTGCTTTGCTCAATCGATAATTACATTCAATATTTTTCATTAAGTATTTTAGCATCAAGCAAGTGTTCATTATTTTCACATTAATAAATTTTACATAGTGAACACTCCGACTCCCCAGTGATAGTTTTGAACAACTTTTTTTTTTAAGTATAATGGTAAATTTGCCCCTTAACAATTACTGTTTTAGAAGCTTATCCAAAGGTATAATCAACAATATATTATCAAGTTCTGACCCTTCATAAATACGAGGTTGAAACTTTCTCACCTAAAGGGGTCTGGAAAAAGCAAAGAAAAAATGTGAAAACATCTTTGTTGTCGCCGGGGATTCGAACCCAGGGTCACTGGCTTTAGCCACCAGTGCTCTAACCACTGAGCTACGACAACCCTCGACTTCCAAGACCTCCACATTTTTACTTTATACTGTTGAGTAGTACCGATTGCTGCAGTCTCTTACTCAACAGATCACCAATTATGTGCAGTCAGAACACCTTTTTGGTGTTGACCGGAAACACCTCCCCCTCCGGAGAGGAGCCATAATTTGTGGATTAAAAACTGCATAGGTGCCAACTGTCCTTGAATGTCGAGGACAGTCCTTGATTTAAGAGCTTTGTCCTTGAGTCCTTGATGACCTATCACTTTCCTATTGTTTGTCCTCAATGATGATGCTGGTCCAGGTTTTATGCAACTCTGCTAACAAGTGCTGCATCTAGTTAATCACAACTGACAAGCCAGCTGAGTTAGTACTGTAGTCAGCTGTGCTAGCTCAGCTGGCTTGTGGCTAACAACTGGATGTAGATTGTACATGATAAGAGTCAGTGCTGCTGCTTTTTTTTTCAAAAAAGTGACTAGCTATAGCTAATGTCTGAATCTGAGAGTGAATCATCAGGAGTTATTCCCACTCCTCCTCCCTTGAAAAAGCCTAAGATCAAGTGTTACTTCAATCAGCAGTGGGTACAGAACTTCAAAGGGATAGGAAAGAGTTCCAAAGGTTAGTTTAAATAATAGTTTTCTCAAAGTTTCTTTACGTTTATATAATTATAGGTGACACATATGCAAGGTGTACTCTGTGCTCCTCAGATTTTAGCATAGCCTATGGTGGTAAAAGTGTTATAACTGCTCATGTGAGAGGAAAACACCATAAAGATATGGTTGATGCTTGTTAACTTATTTGTTGCAATGACTCAACAGCCAGATGATAGCTAGTTAACTTATTTTTTTGCAATGACATCATAATTAATTACGTAATGTGGGTGTGGTTTATAGGTGCGGCCATGGGTGTGGCTTATGTCCTTGCTAGTTTGAAAAAGTTGGCACCTATGAAAAAGGCTTTAACATCACATACAAAATTCTGACCCTTCATAGAAACTGGATTGAAATGTTCTCACCTAGGTCTTGGAAGTCGAGGGTTGTCGTAGCTCAGTAAATAGAGCACCGGTGGCTAAAGCCAGTGACCCTGTGACAGGCTCGGCAGGTTAGCGTAAGTAACGTCGACATTGGAGGCTCTGACCTTCTGGGGCTTATGGTAAAGCTGCCACCAGAATCGGTCTCAAGTGATGTAGTCTGGTTGAGTAGCTACCCGTACCCGAATCTCACAAGACTAGGAGTAGAGTAGATTAAATAATAGTTTACGCAACACAGAAACACACAAGCACAAGATAATGAATTAACTGACTGATTGGCACGACCGGGATCCAGCCCTAATGTATCAAACTGTGTTCCTGGGCGTGCCTTACAAGTAACACACCAAATAGACTTGCACACGCACTCACACTGTTCTAAAAGGTTCC
>WLWD01003611.1_pt1 | contig 48430 bp, 17 predicted proteins | sample 6712731 | NCBI WGS metagenome assembly WLWD01 (sample SAMN12718690, study PRJNA576275) | sponge metagenome | isolation source: marine sponge | host: Mycale hentscheli | place: New Zealand: South Island, Marlborough, Capsize Point | collected 2014-11-01 | reverse complement strand
TATTTTAGAAGTAAAATGCTGTACAAATCTACAATTTTTGTTTTGTTTTGTGACTTTCTTTTTTCCTTTTGAGCTACAGTGCATTTAGAGTCACCACAAGTAAAACTTATAATATGAAGTAGCAACAGTATATAAATTTTTATGTGTTAAGAGTATTCAGTTAGATCAGTAGGACTGAACTCCATTCATTCATGTAAAATGAATTATCACACCTGAATCTACATTACATGCATATTTGTGGCCTGTGCTGAAATAAACATATTTGTTGTCAAGGACTATAAATCTGGTGCACATGAAGTGTTACAGTAAGGAACAGTTTGATACATTTTGGTAGCAATGGTTAAAAATAAAATAAATGGCGAAAATTGACCATACCAACTGAGGGCATGATTTTGAATTTCTGAAGAAACCTTTAGGTGGCAAGGTGGTATAGAACAAAAATCTCAGCTCAAACTGGGCTCACCACTCATATCTATCTTAGTTTCTGTGAAAAGATTTGTTTTTTACAAACTCCCACTGCTACTGTTGTTGAGGTCAACAGGATGTTTAGAAATAATGGACTTAAAGTTGCATATTCATACGTTGAATTTTGACTCTTCGTGGACACTATAAGTTCAACAGTACTTTATCACATCCAAGTTGTAGTGCACAAGAGATTCTCACAATTTTTGCACGCAAAATGTTGTGTGGACAGATTTGGTGTGGTTTCGCAATTTTACACTTAGTCTTATGAGTACTGTTAGTTATAAACTGTCTGAAAGTTTTAAGTTTTGTATACAGATAATGTATTGTGTATCATTTTCTTATTGCCTTACAGGATCTTTTGAATCAACATTCTCCTTTCGTATCAGAGAAGACAGGCAATTGATGGGCTTCTCTAAGGAGAGCACCTTCAACCAGTTGTGTGGAGTAAGGAATGATGAAAATGACCCATCATCATGTGACCCTCCCACTTATTGGAAGATGCCGGATGAAATTCATTTTACTCAGCCTGAAGCATACCTCAAGAAATCTGAACTCTAGACACCTACACCTTTTTTAGGTTTAGTTATTGTTGTTGTGTTTTTTTTTGTTTTTTTTTGTTGTGGTTGTTTGTTTTTTGTTTTGTTGTTGTTGTTTTTTTATCAATACTGCTCCATTCACTATTTTGCATCTCCTCTCTCCTAATAAATGAGTTAATTTAAGGATCAGCTATTAGATATTACTGCATGGTAGCTAGTTTATTATGTGCTGTAGCTAGCTAGATAATTCGTTGATTTTTAATTTTATTTTTTTAAATTTTATTTATTTTTTGTAGTATACTCTGTGTAATACACACCACTCAGTTGAGTTCTTGCACATCCAACTGGTATAGGGTGAATTATGTTAGTGTGTTGGGAGAAGGATACTGTGTCTGGTCCTACTTGTTGCTGTTTATGGATCTGTCAACAAAGACAAGCTGGAGTAGATTAGTGGTGGTGGGCTACATTCGTACTTTATTTGCCAGCCTTATGAGCTATCATAATAATGCCAAAATATTTCCTAGTCCATCGTACAGGAAAAGTGGCTTAGGCTGTTTACTACACATGGAGATGTCCTTGTAGCGAATTGTTTTAATGCATACTCCAGTCTGCTTTATAGTAGTTAGTGCTGTATGGCCATGTAGCAAGCAGGGGCAATTCCTTCTCCATTGTACCTGGTTATGGAACCTAAACGGCTCCCTAAAGTGTATGCATGTTGCCCCTCTAATTTTGCTGTGATCTGGGGCCCGTTGTTTGCTTGGACATCTTGCTTTCTATGTAGCTAGATAAGGAGGTTGTTTAATGTCATCTCTTCTTACAGTCTATATATTAATATTTTTTTTGGCTGAATGTTTTTGTCAATAAGTTAGCATGATTGTAAATTATTTACATAATTGGTGAGCATGGTGAGGTATTTATGGCAAAAAAAAGCTAAAGTACTTCATGAATCTAGCTAAGTGCACATAAATTTTGAGGCAAATGATAAACCTTGCCACCTCCACTTCTTCTCTCCTTCTCTCCTTTCTTCCTGTCTATTGCTCACTTTTTGGGGGGTTAGTGTTTAGATAATAACTAAATGTCTTATGGCAAAGTAGTGACAGTAGCTATATGTTACCTACTTCTCATTTAAAGCTATTATTATATATTTATTGAAGTTATATTTATTTATTCATTCATTTTTCATTACAGTAATTCAAACAATCATCCTAATCATGTAGAACAGATAGTGTGAATGTTCATGCTAAAAACATAATTGATACAAAAAAATCTACATAGTAAGTCCATTGATAGCTATACAACATTACAAATTGTTCTCTATTTAGTGCACACAACACAGTTTAGTTCTTGTTGATTGATGTATTTCCCAGCTCTGCAAGGGAAGCCAGTATGACAGTTAATTTCCACATGGTGAAAACGAAAGATATTTTACTTGTTTGTTGTGTTGTTACCGTCCCAAATGATTTGTCAACACAAACAAACATAGTTCGTCCACGAATGCCTTGATTTTGCCGGCCCTTATGCTCTGTCATAAGGTACCCAAAGTATTCTCTGGTCTAACCTGTAGGACATGTAGCTTTAGCAGGGATCATAACTGAACTAGATCTCTTGTTCGTGCGACATACTGCACATGCAGCATCATGCCCGTGCCCTCCTTGTAGAGGGTTGTCATACTCTACTCCATAAATATATGCTTGCCCAGTTATTCCATTTCTATACCGTAGCTCAGTGCTGTATTCAGGGTCAGTTGGCATGCACAAATAATTGGCTCCTCCTCCTTCTTCATTGCATTTAGTTCCTCCAGAAATACCGGAATAAACCTGTTCAGTTCCTGTTGTGGTTGGACAAGAAAGACTCCCCCAACGAGTGTATGTTGCCCCTCCACTCTGAGGTCCAGTGGGTTCTTGCTCACCTGGAGTTCCATCTTTGCCAGGGGGACCAGTAGGTCCCTGAATTCCATCTCTTCCTGGAGGTCCATCTCTTCCTCTTAGCATTTCTATGAAAATCTTAGAGGAATTGTTCTGAGAGACTTTAAGTGTAGGACTATGTTGAGCTACTTCCATTGTGTTAGCTGTAATAATAATAATAATAATAATAATAATAATAATAATAATAATAATAATGATAATAAAAATGATAGTAATAACAATAATAATAATAATAATAATAGCTAATAAAATTCACTAAAATAATAATAATGATAATAAAATTTATTAGATAATAAAAGAGATGATAAAATTTAAAATAAAGCTCATGGTTTGTAGAAGAGTAAAGTCGTGATGATGTAGGTAAGCTAGTAGAAAGGTAGTTATGCAACAGCTACTGCAATAATTTCTTATAGAAACAATGGAGACGAGAATGGTTTCACTGGCAATGAGAGGAATCATCTTTAGTTTCGTGTAGTGAACACAATTTTTATTACCACATCATAACAAAATAGAATCAAGATTGAAACTTCAGATATTCACCATAGTTTCATTGATAAAAGGCACCATCTAACAATATAATTTCCCTATGTCTCACTGATCTCTTTCAGTCTTTTAAAAGGTGTGGGAAATGAAGCATGTTCCTATTTTGCTGGTTTCATCTTGATCCTCAGACTGTGACCAGATGGTTGAAAGAAATTGTAAGGAAGAAAACCATTCATTTATAAGAATTGGGGAGGGGTGTATGAAATGGGATGGAGAGGAGTGGGGGGTGAATGGTGAGGTGAGGTATCGAGGGTGAGGAGGCGTCAAAAAGTAAAACATGAGCCAGGCCTGGAGTGGTTTGTTAAGATGGTCTGGCTACAAGACCAGGACAAGACAAGAATGTGTGCTGTTTTGTTTAGTGTGGGTTCAAATTGTTGTTACAGCTAATAACCCTTAACACGTTCACTGTTCATTTACTAAAAACATCAAAACATAATTATGATATTATTGTCCCAACTAGCGTAAATATATAAGGGCAGCGCAATGCTCTAAGACATTCAAAAGAGCAGGCTAAACTGGTAACAATAATAAACTAGTCATTCATGAATTATAAGAGTTCAAAGTTCAGCTACATAATGTGGTAGTTCTATTAATATGCCCAGCATATGACTAATTCTCAAAACTTTATGATGTATTAAAAAATGAAGAAAAGCATTCAACAACAAATTTTTGGTGATAATAAATTATTGTTAAGGCAATTTATATATGTATATATACATGTATATTCATTCTAATGTGTCTCTTCCCACATATAAGTAGCTGTAAGAATTATTTTTGAAGAAACGAGTCAATATACCGGAGGAAGGGTAGAGAGAAATGGAGGAAGGCCAGAAGCTAGAGTTCCTCCCTCCAACCTTCCTACCCTTTCATTTTAGGGCCACAGAGCCACTTTGCTATTTAGCTATAGCTAGAACATCAGCTTGAGCAGTGACATCACTTTGAAAATGGTCTGTTTGCCAATGTTAGATAGCTAATACAGTAGCTATGAGGCTTCAACAAAAGTAGTTTCATTTAGCAAAACACAATTTACTGTGAAATGACAGATTAAAACCTGACCGACTAGCTAAGCCCCAGGGCTAAACATTGGGACATGCAAAATGTGCTGGTATTGCTTCAGGCATAATATGTATGGCATTGATGCCTTAAGCACCACTTCTGGCATTATTTGTATGCTAATGTCTACCCTGAATGCTTCAGGACTATCTAGCAAGATAAGATTACAACAAACTTGCAGAGATAGCTATATATATTTTCAATAGTTTTACTCCAAACTAGCTAGCTAATTTTTACATAATATTTTTTTTAACTAGCGCGTACTGTGGGTGTGTACCATCACATTCTTTATGATTTTGGGAGCACCTCCAGAAATTTTCTGATCAGTTACGGCGGAATGGACAGGGTAAGGCTCTTTATTGCGACAATGTCTCTATGGATATTATTCACAACTGCACCGAGTTTCAACGAAGTGCTACCTCTTTTCAGTCTTCAAAGTGAAAAGGAAACTGTGACAATTCCACTGGCTCAAGCGCTAAATCAACTCGTAGGAGCCGTTATATCCATTTTGTCCTTCGCTTTGCTTCAGTCAGTATTAAATGGGAAGCAATCGTGGATAGCGAACGCATCACTACTTTTCTTCGGCTATTTCGTCAATGCCGGTCATGGGATTCACGCTGCCTGTGTAGTGAGTGAACGATTGCCAACACAAGGTCACCAAGTCTTCAATCTACTTCACGCCCTTCACGTTCAAGTCTCTCACAATATGTTCATGGGCGGCTATTTTGGAATGTTGATGGTTATAATGTGTGCAGAAATTGTGACTTCCCTGAAATATCAGCAATTGAAGGAGAAAGTTGAAGTAGAGCAGCCCAGGGGTCTATTACAGTGGCTATTCCAGTGGGTAGTCCCTCTTCCAGTTGGTATTTATTTCTCCGTGTTTGCAACAAGAACTGCCACAGTGCTGGTGACCAAGGTGTTTTATCTCACCATAGCCCTCATGTACATGGTAGTGTATAACAAGATGTCCTCTTTGGGTCTTTCTGCCTCAGATATATATTTATTTATTACAACTCATATGACCATATTTCATAATATAGTCAAGTCAGTATGTATAGGAACTATTTGTCTGCTTTTTATATACTAATTAATTATTTTATGATTTTTGTATCTATAACTGCAAAACAAAAATAAGGTAAATAGCTCTGTCAATTGTTGTTAGCTAAATTTATTGGTATCTATTTATGGTTTATGTCATCAGTTACTTAGAATCCTCAGGTAAAAAAGGATGCTCACAAGAACTGTGTCTTTTCACTAACTGGTCTCAACAAATGGAAATTGCTTTAGCTACCTCTGAGTTGAGCTTATCTGTACAGTGTAGAAGTGACTTCACTCCCACACATTTTAGTATGGGTTGACAATACTTATGTTACTTTATATGGTCAACTGGCAGTAATAAGTTGAGGTGCAATTTGTAATAGCTAGCTAGCTATTTGTCATACTTGTAGCCATTCATTTTATTAATCATGTAATGTTATCTGAGTAGGCATCACAGGTACTAGCTTCCACAAGTTCTCATTGTTCTATTGTAAATCACTTGTAAGTCAGCACTCTCTTATGCATACTAAAGCCTTATGACAATACTTAACAATACATGTAATGCCTGCTGCTACCACTTAAGACAAGTTTTATATAATGGCAAAGTGTTTCATGATAATTTCATACCAATGTGCAATCTACAAGCACTTATATTACTTTATAGCTACAGCTATCAGAAATTTTCTGAATAAATTTTGTTCATGAATGGCTTGAGCGGTGGCCAATGAAGTTTCACCCAGGGATTAAATAATGTTCATCTATAATAAATTAGAGAACTCATAAAACAAAAGCAAATTATGTGTTTGGCAGTATGCCAGCTTAAACCATATTCCACAGACTTTAAAAATGTGTGGTTTGGCGAGCAGCTTTAGTGCACCAGTGGGAGAGAATAGTCAATTCTTCTGCAACTTCAGAAATTAGTAGAAGAATTCAACAGCTAGATACACACACTATGGTATTTACTTGAATTCACAATAATACTATTTCCCTTCCCTGGTAGCCTTTATGTTACCAATGAGATAAGAATAGCAAGAATCCTCTCTGTCGTGCATTATCAGACAGTAGGAGGGAACTAGTTTTAGCACTGAAACTGCAATGGTCTATAGGATAGCATTGATTCATTCATTTATACATTTCATTTTTTATCACTCATTCCAAGACATTTGGAGTTGTGTGTGAGTGTAGTAAGATGCACTGAACACTAGACACTTTTGTCTAGAACACGATAGCTATAACTTAGCTACTATGGAATTATTTACAAAAAAATGTAAACAATGAAGTCATAATTTAATTAGTGGCAGTCATTCTGGAGGGGCCACTAATTAAATTATGACTACACCTTCACACCTCCCAAGTACAACTCACATGTCACAGAAATTGTCCACCAACTAATATTCCCAGGGGCTGTGCCCCACCACACAATGATCTCATGTTCTGTATCATCTGTTTATACAAAGTTCCTTGTTCAGTCACCCTCATTCAGTTCAGTAACCACTAGAAGGCTCCACAAGCCGTAATATTATGGTTTTATTTTACTGAAAAAAATTCTCTGAAACTTGCTACACCTGGCTAGCTATCAGGGTAGCTAGTTCTATTAATTAGTCTAGCTGCCCGTAATATCAGGTGACTCCTAATCATTAACATTAACGTATTAAACCACAATACATTATAATAAACAATTTATATTGAGCTCTTTTACATAATTAACTGTTAATCAAAATTTCACACTTTAAAAAATTTGTTTTAATTAAACTATTTTTTTTGGCACCCCTTCTGATACTGTTATATATGCCAAACCGAACCTGTATACCAAGTTTCATGCTTTGGTCCACTCTGTCACAATACTTTTTCTTATCTGCTGGACTAAATAAACTGAGAGTCAGCATCATCCATCTGTTACAATTTAGAAACTTGGTTCTTAACCCCCTCACTGGCAGATAAAAATTCAGTGATTACCATGTTTCTAGATTAATGTTAAAATTAATTTAAGTCTAGAGTTAAAAAAACACACCTAACAACCATAATTATATCAGGTGAAAGTACATGTATTGTTTAACATTCATGGTCATATTTGGTTGCCTAACAACAAACCACAAAGTCATTATGGTGACCACGACAACCTATCATCATAACAATATGGTCAATATGCATTGCAGTACAATATTAGCTATTGCTTTGTGCACACTTAGATATTGCTTTACTGTTATTGTAATCAGTCATCTCGGCTAGCTATGTTGCCATCGATACCTGGAGAAGTGTAATTGCAAGCTTAGCAAAAGAACAATAGAATATCTCACTAACAATTCCAGTCTTTCTCCTCACACTTACACTACTCCCTCTAGCAGTTCCTTTACTGATACTTCTCATTGCCAATCACCTTATCAAAATTTTAGTTTCCAACTTAATCAGTATCATCATCATTTGGATATTGTGAGAAGAACAGAAATCATCCTTTGAAGGAACAGAAGGTCAAAGTAATTCAGAGAGTGAAGACATGTATATAGTTTTATATAATGTCTGTGGTGTACTATATAACATTGCGATTACTATTTAGTAGCACTTTCTTTGTTCAGCCTATCCTATTCACTCCATCCTACCCTTTTGTTATCCATTACCAATGCACTCTCTTACTTGGTCCCAGTAGCTGGCTCGATGATTTAAGTGTGTCCCACTTCAGATGTGTTTATTTGTAATTAATTGCTAACAATTCACACCTTATTCAGTTCTAATGCACCATATGTGGTATAGTTGTTGTTGTTTTCTCCTCTATTCATACTGAGACCTACAGCAAGCTATTTCTTCTAGAACTTTTTATCCCAGACAGTCTTGCTTATTCAGTGAATGTTTTGTTGCATTCTTCTTTCAAGATTAATGGAACCCTTATGAACACTACAATCCTACCCAATGGCATACGTATAATATTCAGTACTTACAACATGTCTTATTGAAGTGATTACGAATGTAATGACTTCTTCCACAGCTAGTAGCACAAACAGAATGAGTAGCACAACCTGAAATGTAAGTTAAAAGACATTATTGCTAATGAACTTCCTGAATTACTGGTACTGTAAATTGAATTGCCACAGCTTACTTGTAATATTATTCTCCAAAAATCTTGGGGGATATTATAAATGTGTTGTTCTTGAACTGTAGGGTACAAGATTAGGTGTGAAGTGAGCATAGAATAGAAATCTGGCAAACTTCCATTTAACTTCAGAAAATGCCAGCATGACTGGGTGGACCAAAAATTTTCTTCTTTTATCTGATACTGCAGTGTCATACTAAACAGAAGTCACACATTAAACAGAATTTTACATGAGACTCTGAAATATTTAACTTACTGGAGATTTGGTTCCCTTCTCCTGCATCTTGTCTTGTTCTAAGTAAGATATTCTGTCCTGGTGGTCATATTAACATCATTAAGTTGATCAAGAACCTTCAAAGCCTGAAATTAATGCCAATACAATAGTATAATTGAGTTAAAAAATAAAATTGACAACCCATACTTAAAATCTTCATTTTTAAGGCCTATCCAATAAACACTTTAGTTTGCAATTCACCCAAGTTTAAAGATTGTGTGATGGATGGGAAGTGTAATATTATTTATCAGTGGAGTAGGAAGTGGGAAGGGGGGGGTGGGGGGCAGTGTAGTCAATGACCTCTCCAATAATTTTCAAGGGGGGCCTCCCCTCCCCAATATTTTCCTATGCTTATAACTACATTTCTATAAAGATCTTATTATCTTTATAGAAAATTAGGATGTAGATTATATTGTCTGAGAAAGCTAGCAGCCACTAATAAGCTAGTTCAGATGTACCACTTTCTTATTTAGCTACACTTACAAAGTTTGGTACAATTTTACCTATGGGCAAAAAAAATATTAGTGCTATGATCTTCTCCAGCATATTTTTTTTGGATTCTGACCAGAAAGCAAGGCTTCAAACTTAGTACACTTTGACTTCAGTAGCAATGTCTTAATTGATCATCTGACTGAATTCAAGAAAAGAGATTGGATACAATCATGTTACAGCTATTTTAGGTGACATGGCATGGGAAAGCATTAATACTTTACCACTTTCAAATTAATAATGTTTACAGCTATTTTATGTGATGTAGCACAGGAAAGGGTGAGATGTGTACAAGGGCAAACATTATTTTGAGATAATTCAAGTTTCAAGTGTGCCATGTACTCAATGAAAGTCATCCAATTATAATAATACTTGCATCTAAAACAGATGTACCTCAATAGCACAATTAAAAAACAAAACCAAAAAAACAACAAGAAAGAAGTGTCAAAAATCTCAAGAGGTTCCTCACTCTTCTTATGCTAGTCATATTATTTATATTATATTTATAATACTTATTACATGAGTCAGAGTGTGATATGGTGAAATATTTTATGAGGCTAATTCATTTTCACAGTCAGAGGTGAGTGAAAATAAAGCCTGAGAGTGAAATATCTTGCCACATCACTCTGATGAGTGAACCCTAGATAACTTCACTACTGTAATAGTTTAACTAGAACCTTAACTCACACAAGTTGGCTGTAAGGGTTCCCCAAACCCCCAGCGGTTATATTAGCAGCTGCTCTAACACATTTGGTAGGCTACACCAGAGGAAGGTAGCTGTAAACACCAGGACAGTGGTGAGCTTGGCCACTTGCTATAACTACTTATGCTTGTGCAATACAGCCTGAATATAGGGTGGAGTATATATATATATATATATATATATAAAATATACCATGGAAATACTTGTAAGATGGAGGGGGGGAGGGGAGGAAGGGAAAACCATTCCCAATATTATTCATCTTCAAACTCCACTGTTTATTATGTACTGAACAGGGCCTAATAACAGTTACCACATAGGATAAAAAATGCATTAAAGTAAAGAGGATGTGGCTTGAGGCAGCATGAAAAACTATAAAAATATGCTGATGTCCCCATAATTAGCTTTCCTGTCCTTCAAACAGTTTTAAAAATTAGGCATTGTAATAGGATATAGTAAATTCTTATTGTATGAAAGTGTACCTAACTAGGCTAGCTCACCCACCTTTTGTGCTAATGCACACCACTAGAGTATACACTGTGTATTGTAAAAATAAATATTCTTATATATTATATTATATAGCTAAACTTATATTAATGTGACTTACTACATAATTTTTAATAGCATTTTAATTGTAAATAAGTCAAGTTGTCCAGGCCTGCTAGGATTCCTGGAAGAACCTCAAGCACGCGCAGAACATTCAGGAACTCCCGCTATCGTCGAATAAACCCCGTAGCTATTTTATTGTTTATTATAATGCACGCACTTTTCGCATTATCTTAGTTACGTTTTATTCCACTTTCTGTGCAGTGACTCATTTTCATTGTGTTCTATTATCTATTTGTAATCTATTATAACTAATTGTGGTTGTTGGGACTTGGCTGTCTCTGTCACATTTGATAGACAGCGAGATCCCAGAGATAACTTGTACAAAAGTCCAGATCGTCTGTGGGCCTTACAACCCCACAGCTCCATAGCAGGACGTTTCTCTGGCAGGACATGACCGTCCACAAGTAATAAAAAAAAACACCATAGATATTTGTGACAGTCTATGGGAAAAGGGGGCACTTCACTCAAACCAAAAAAATTGAGTTTTTTATGCTAATAAAAAGCTACAATTTATTTCAACTTAGTGCTAAAATACTGGAGGGTAAAACCTTCGATGCGCAGAGAAACTGGCAGTTAAACTGGGCTGTATTCAGCAAAGCAATTGAACTAGAAATCGAGAAAACATAAATTGAATTTCCACTTCCAGTATAATTGGCGAGCGAGCGTAGCGAGCGAGACACTTACAGGGGTAAAAATGAAAAAATCGGGGATGTTTATTGGCGAGCGAGCGTAGCGAGCGAGACACTATCAGGGGTAACTCAATCGAGATTTCGCTATATTTATTCAGCGAGCGAGCGAAGCGAGCGAAGCTGACTATCAGTCGTGTTCAATTGAGATTTCAGATATATATATATATATATGTAGGTACGTATGCGTACGTCAAAAAATTTCGCCCGCGCTTCTAATTACGTAAGTTAGGTAAAGCGTTCACAGTTCCGGTATTTTTCAATTAACGAGCACGGAGAATCCTGCTGCACTGTGCCTTACGCAACTTTGTTTCAACCAAAAAGTTTATAGCTACTCTCTTCTTGGCGAAAGACTGAATGGCAAATTGTCAAGCTGCGCTTCTTTGCCACTGCTTTCGAAGTTTATTCAGGTAATTCTGTTATTGTTAACTCTTCATGCCTAATCATTGCTATTATTTAGCGATTTCCTTCACAAATCATCTTTACCTATACTCATATATTTACTCGCTCGCCATGCATTTGCGCTATTCGAGCGCACCACTAGTTTATTTATTTATCTGTTTATGGGGTACGTGAGACCTCTGTTTTCGCCCGCGCCTTTAATTACGTAAGTTAGGTAAAGCGTTCACAGTTCCAGTATTTTTCAATTAACGAGCTCTGAGAATCCTTTGTGGCGGTGGTAAGTCAATGCGCTCTTTGTCATGGCTATAAGCCTTGCGCAACAGTATTTACTTGAAAATACATTGTCCACTAGACTACTGCGAAGGTAAGTCTGTGTAGGTGCATGTCCAGTTGTGTCAAAGCATTGTGTGTTACAACCACTACTTAGCTAAAGAATATCACAAAGAAAACTTTTAAATAACGTGTATTGTTTTGTTGTTGTTGTTTTCCTTCCAAGCAGTTGCAGAGAGTTGTTACTATGGCACTGAAATCCCTTTACCTGTATGCTAAATTAAAAAAAAACTGGACCTTATTTTCAGTAGCTTCAGTGTTAGAAGTCAAAATCATTCATATAAAAATAGTATAGTCTTTAGGCTCGCTCGCCATTTGTGCTCAAGAACATCACTAGTTTATTTGTATATATGTATGGACGTACGTAAGGCATTTTTGTACTTTGACCCTCGCGTTTTTGTGTTAGTTCGGTTGTCAACCCCGTCCCAAACTTCACTAAACAGAATCCTCTGTTTATCGATCAGTACCCGTATCACCCTAGAAATTGAATTGTTTACCTTTTTGAATTCTTTTGCGGGTGCAGTTCAAACTTGAAAACTTAAGGGACTTCCATTTCTATTTGAGTTAGTGGCGGTGGTAAGTCAATGCGCTCTTTGTCATGGTTATAAGCCGTGCGCAACAGTATTTACTTGAAAATACATTGTCCACTAGACTACCGCGAAGGTAAGTCTGTGTAGGTGCATGTCCAGTTGTGTCAAAGCATTGTGTGTTGCAACCACTACTTAGCTAAAGAATATCACAAAGAAAACTCGGGTATGCTAAAATTTAAAAACTGGACCTTATTTTCAATAGCTTCAGTGTTAGAAGTCAAAATCATTCATATAAAAAATAGTATAGTCTTTAGGCTCGCTCGCCATTTGTGCTCAAGCACATCACTAGTTTATTTGTATATATGTTTGGACGTACGTATGTCATTTTGTACTTTGACCCTCGCGTTTTTGTGTTAGTTAGGTGGTCGACCCCGTCCCAAATTGCACTAAACAGAATCCTCTGGTTTATCGATCAGTACCCGTATCACCCTAGAAATTTAATTGTTTACCGATTTGAATTCTTTTGCGGGTGCAGTTAAAACTTGAAAACTTAAGGGACTTCCATTTCTATTCGAGTTTGTGGCAGTGGTAAGTCAATGCGCTCTTTGTCATGGTTATAAGCCGTGCGCAACAGTATTTACTTGAAAATACATTGTCCACTAGGCTACCGCTAAGGTAAGTCTGTGTAGGTGCATGTCCAGTTGTGTCAAACTTTGTGTGTTACAACCACTATTTAGCTAAAGAATATCACAAAGAAAACGTTTAAATAACGTGTATTGTTTTGTTGTTGTTTTTTTTCCCTTCAATTCAAGCAGTTGCAGAGAGTTGTTACTATGGCACTGAAATCCCTTTACCTTGTATGCTAAATTTAAAAACTGGACCTTATTTTCAGTAGCTTCAGTGTTAGAAGTCAAGATCATTCATATAAAAATAGTATAGTCTTTAGGCTCGCTCGCCATTTGTGCTCAAGCACATCACTAGTTATTAATGTTTCCGTATACTTAACGGCGTACTCCCACACGCAATTAAATCACACAGCCGCTTTTTAACGGGGACTAACGAAGTTTGCTAGAGTTCTTTTTAGCTTTCAGAGCGCCTCACAGCCTGTCTTGTCGGAATCCTTGGCTACTCTACTCCATGTAGTGGTAAACTTTCAACCAGAGGTAAGCATCATAGGCTCCAACTGTCCTGGAATGTCCAGGACAGTCCTGGATTTGTTGACATTGTCCTGTGTTCTGGATTCACCTGCCATTTGTCCTGGATGCAGGAGTTGAGTAGTAGAGTTTTATGTGCTATTATGCTGGGTAGCTATGAAAACCTACTAGATCTGTACTGTAGACTTGTTGACATTGCAGTAGATACAGTACATGCATGCACAGTCAGCATCCTTGTAAAAATACATTATCAATAATCAGCAGCAAAAAAGCAGCTGGTAGCTACTGCAAGTTCTGAGTCAGAGTGCACTTCAGTTACAGTAGTGTTTGCTTGATCTGGTGCCTTCTTATTCTTTGAGTAAATGGCACTATCATCTCTCTTATGACTCTCAAGTTCAACAGTGGTGTGGAATGCTGCCATGATTCTTCTTTCAGCGAAGAACTTCTTAAGAAGTGCAAGAAAGCTACCATAATGTCACTCAACAAAGAGTAACTACTAATTTTAATTGTTATGCTTTTACATTAATTTGATGGGTGTGGCTTTGATGGGTGTGATTTGGGTGTGGTTAGCGATGATTTGGGCGTGGACAGGGGGTGTGGCCAGTGTCCTGGAACTGGTTTTCAAAAAATTGGAGCCTATGTAAGCTGTAGGTTGCATGCACTATTCTCAAAGCTATGCCATTTTTTTTAGCTGCTTGTTTGAAACTCCGCCCATTCCCCGTTTATTGTACTTCGAGAACGAGAGAGAATAAAAAGTAGCTTGTCTTTCCACGGCACGCTTGGGGTCTTTTAAGTTGTTTCGGCATTTGAAATTTGGCGTAGACTTAGAGTAAGGGTCACTAAGACTAATTCTGCAAAAAACAAAAATAGGAGAAAGAAAGAATTTTTCCTATGACTTATTTCTGGAGCCCATATCTCAATTTCAATTTTTGCGTGAAGTGCCCCCTTTTCCCATAGACTGTCACATTTACGTACATACCATTCTAGGCATAGAATGTATCATTGCTGATATTGCCATATTTCCATCCTTGTCTTTCACTCTGACATCTGGAGGTGTGGTCAGGGAGAGGAGATAGTTGGTAGACATAACTTTTCCAATATTGATGGCTAGGTGAAGTGGTGTACGAGATCGGTAATCCTTAGCTTCTATATCAGCTGAAAGCAAGTGGTAATAGTTAAAGCATGCATTGGTGATAATTTGATGAATACTAACTTACATTTTTTATGTGGGGTAAAAAATTATGTTATTTGTCTTCATGTTGCAACTAATCTTACCTCCTTTATTCAGAAGGATCTCCATAACTTCTATGGACTCAAACCTCGCAGCATAGTGGAGAGGTGTCTGCTGTTCCGTAAAAGTCTTTTCCTCCATTCTTGCCTCATGTGATAGCAGCCATTCAACCATGTCTATGTTGTTTACTCGTGCAGCTTCATGCAATGGAGTCCTACCATTTGTGTCTTGGGCACTAACATTTGGAATATGCTCACAAGATTGCAAAAAATTTTCATGAAACATGTCCATCAGATTCAAATCCCAGTAAGTAGCCATCTTATGGAAGAAGGTCTCACCAGTTTCCTTACAGACATAACTAAGGTCTGCATTTTGCAACAACGGCTGAATTGCCTCTATTGCTTCCTCGGGTAATTTGTCCACAGCTGCTTCAATGTAGTCCAACAGGGTTTGTGATGTTTGATCTAATTGATTATTGACCAACTCAACATTTAGCAATATGTTGTTTTTTTGTTATTATTGGTATTTTCCTGAATTTATTCTAACCTTGCAGATTTATTGTCACCATAAAAACTCATAACGAACTAAGTAAATAGATATAAACTAATTCAATGACATTCTTCCAGCCTCTATCAGCCAGAATTAGCTATTCAAAGTTGAGAAATTCATGCCAACTAGCTAGCCATCTCTTGGTTCATACCTGTATTGCTTGCTTCAGTGACCAAGGTAGACATTATCCAACTTCAAATAAAGTTTCAATTTTGTTCATGAATTTTGCTACTCTCTGTCAAATTTATTACGATAGATAATATAACATTGTGTAAGGATAGCCTCTTATTTAGCTATATTCATCCAGGAAGTTCAGTGTTTGTACTCCACCCTATTACGTCGTTAATAGTAATGCTGCAGATCATATTACCTGAGAATTACTGGTAATAGGAGGAAAACATTCACAGACTGTGCACATTCATGGAATTATAGGAATTTTGTTTATTCACAGAACCCATAAGAAGCATACATTATAAGAGATCAATAGGATTGTTATTTATGGTATGGAGCCATTATAAAAACGAAAGCCATACATGGGACAGGTCATCTGAACCACACTGTACTTAGTGCATACTTGTTGCTCTTCTTGAAATGCATCTCTGGCTTTACTTATCCTGCACATTCTAGTTTTGTTTCATGAATCACATCTAACTTAGTATCCAGGCCTCAGTTTAAAGAAGTTTTTGACTACTTCTGAAAAAATCATCATGTTAGTTATGATGCCAATAAAAGTCATTCATCCACTCCTGAACAGTTACAATAAGATAGCTATAATGTGATGGGTTTCAAGGAATCCTGCTGCTCTCTGAGTGTGTCATAACTTAGACAATTATCTATCTATTTATGATAACACATTAGAAAGAAAATGACTGACAGCTGATAAGCATAAAAAATATTTTTAATGTAAATATGTATGACAAATTACTATTTTTTGTAATTTATAATCCAAATTATGCCAACAACTTTGGAGTAAATCATTCAAAGAAAATCTGGTATAAATATCAATATAGAAAATTGAATTCACCAGGCAACACTGAAGAAGTAATCCACTCCAATCAATAGCATATAAACGTTGTCCAATGAAATCTATCTTCCTGTACCCTGATTAAATTAGTGCTTGGAACAAAATAGCTATATATAGTTATGGCTTCTTTCCTGAAATTGTTATCACCGAATTGGATATAGATACTCCTGATGTTTGAATTTCTTGTGTGCAGTGCGTGCTGTAGCTTTGCCGAAACATGTAGCATAGGTGCTGTGAATAGATTACATTGAATGCATTTAGGAATGTATTACATTTCTTCTAAAGTGCACATAATAGAAATCAGATTACTTAGGCTGAATTATACTGCACTCAATTTCTTGAGTATTGATAACTTCTGTAGTATCCAATTGAAGTTACTTTGACTATATGGGAGCACTGGCACACCACTAGTGCATCAAAGGAAAATTTCCAACTCAGTTTCTACCACACTAGCTACATTTTGGGTAAAATGAGTGTAACTAAACCCAGCCAAAAATAAACAGCACTATTTCTTTGCAGTCAACGTCAATTCATTTTTAATGAAGCACCAAGGGTGCGAACCCTCAATGTTACTATACACTAGCCAGCTATTACAAAGACTAAAAGAATAATTGACTTGTAGTGGTATCAATGTGAATATGCCATACATTGGCTCATGCAAGTCCATATGTAAAGCTCGAGTAAGCAGGGGTGTAGTCACCAGCTAGGAAGTGGTCAGGTTGGATTTTGCTGACTCAGATTATGTCATTCATCATAATTAATACCAAGTAAAGTGCAATAAATGATTGTAATAGTAGCATATTAACAATGAAATATGATAAATTATATGTATCTGAATGTTATGTTGCATGATTGAATGAATGTATTAGATTGTAACACTACAATAGTCTAAATAGCTGGCTAACTGAACTTTGCAAAATTATTCCTTCTACTTTCATTCTTTGAAATATACTCATTGCCTATTACTTTTAAATCTAGTTTATCTGCCATATCCTGGTGATAATGTAAAACCATTAGGTGATTTAACCTAGATTGAGACATTGTGCTTCTCAGATACGATTTTACCCTCCGCAGAGCACTGAACGATCTTTCAGAGGTAGCATTGGTAGCAGGAAGAACAAGTAACAATTTGAACAATTTAGATACTTCTGGAATTAGCACTCTTTGAGCACTAGTTAATGATAACAGTGAAGACTTGATGCTATTTACTGATGGAGTAGTTCCTTCTGACGTGGATTGAAACAATTCTCTCAAAGTGGTCAACTCCGAAATCAGATTTCTTTTGTTGAAGTCATCATTAAAGTATTCACACACTTTATCTATTTCTTCATTGTTAGGCTCTCCAGTGCATGCTTTGAATAAAAGCTGTTCAATATTCGAAAAAATTTTGAAGCCCTTCTGGTCAAATCTTTGCTGAATACTATTTACAGCTAAATCTAAACTCTCAAAAAAAATCCTTCTATACTCACTTTTAGCTGATACTGGATGTTCAGCCTGAGCACTTCCATGATCAAATCTTTTGGGTACCTTGCGCTTCCTGTCTAACTGCGGCTCAGCAACATCTAATTCCTGACATTTAATATCAATTTTCTTCCAGAATAACTCAAAGTTTTCATCTGTTCTCAAAGACTGTAATGTTTTTACTGTCGGCATAGCTACAGCATAACCCTCCACAGTAGAAAGGTTAGTCTATTGTAGAGTTTGACTGAGCTTGTCAGTATGTCGAAAAATCATTTCTGAAAGGACAATACTGAAAAAAAACTTGAAAGTTTTCATTTGACTTTCAACTCCTCTTATTCTAGCCTTCATTTCAGAGTTAGTTCCTGCACCATAAGCTCTCTCCCACAATTCTTGAACGTTTTCATAATTGTCTATAATACTGGCAAGACTTTCTGCACGAACTGTCCATCTTGTAGGACAAAGAGTACGTATTCCAGAACTTTCACTACCACATTCATTCTTGTACTCTTTCAACATTGCTTCACGTTTAGGGGAAAATTTCAGAAGTTTAATTACTTCTGAACATATGTCAAGACAATCCTTCATTGCTGCTGACTGCTTGATGGTGTCAGCCACACTTAGATTAAGTGCATGGCCATAGCAGTGAGTAAATACTGCACGTGGCTGTATCTCCTGAATTCTTGTGGCCACACCAGATTTTGCTCCCGCCATAGTGCTGCAGCCATCGTAACACTGCCCCCTCAGTTTAGAGAAGGGAATTTGAAATCTCAAGAAAATATCTTTGATAGCATTTACGATACTCAATGCATCAATCGATAGCATGTAATGAAAACCCATAAATTCCTCTGAAACTTCAAACTTATCACTAACCCATCGCATAACTATAGTGAGCTGTTCTTTGTTTGACTTATCAGTAGTCTCATCTACCATGAGTGTGATAAAGGGTGAGGAACGAACTAGCTCCAATATATCTCTTAACACTTTGTTTGCCATCAGTTGCAGCATTTCATTTTGATTTTCAGGAGAAACATGCTTATGAGAACTTTTTTCTAGCCATTTCAGCATTTTAGGTTTGTCTTGAGCTCTCAACTTTAGAAGTTGCACCAGATTGCTTGATTCATCATTATTTTGCCCACGCAAAGCCAAACCTTGTCTTGCCAAAAACCATACACTGGATAATATTAAGTGTAACATCTCCGTTGCTTCTTCCCTCGTTTTTTTTATGTTCTAAAATTAGCATTTCATCCAAGATCTTACTAGTGCTTGGAAGTGTTACTACAGCTTCAATAGCTTCTGTATGGCATTTGGACTGGGCATGCTTTTTAAATGCAATTGTAGCATCTTTCCAGTTAGTGTAACCCTTAGTAACCTATAAATACAGTTTTATGAATAGAGCAATAATAATTATTATAATAATAATAATAAACCTACTAACTATAGGTATTAGAGTATTAATAATAATACTAATATTAATAATACTAATACTAATGCTAATAATAATAATCTAACTAACTATAGCTATGTCACTTACAAATGAATCTGCAGCATTATTACTGGTTAGAAAAAGATTCTTCCTAGCAGCAGTCACACAAGGGTGGCAAAACATTGCATCAATTCCTTCGTCGTAGTGAAGAAAGGGCCATGCTGAAAACCAGCGACTCTGTGTGGAGCATTGCACTGGCTTAGCCTTTCCGAATAATCTCTTCGGAAACTTAAAGTCCAAAGGTTGATGTGGCTTCTCAGGGAGAGTAGGAATAGAACACTTGGATGGCTTTTTGGCCATATCGATCAACCGCACTAAACCTCAACTGACAAGTCTACCGGAATTTAGCATCGGTAATGGTCGTCATATTTTCGGTAAAGATCGTTTTATGTTTAGAAAAGTGGTCTGGTTGTTTCCGGACCAACCGGACCGGTGACTATGCCCCTGCGTGCTGCGGGCGGAGGGTCTGCGGACATGGCCATAGCTACCATATTTGTTCTGGAGGAATGTGGAAGTGGTGAGTGCCCCACCTCCTTTATACCTGAATTTCTACAGCAAATTGGCCATGATTGCTAAACCTAGCGTTGAAAGGGTGGCTGACACGTGCTGGAATTTCTATTTGTCGTTGTATTCCCGGTTATTTGCTAACGGGTAATTGACCGCAATATAATTATGTGCGGCATAACAATTTGGTATGGCCATGTCCCCAGACCCATTCCCAGCGTAGCGGTTCGGTACAGGGTCTGGCTAAAAAAAGGTTTTGCTCACGTGGGTATGGCGTGACTATAGGGGGCGTTACCAACAGATGCCTGTTTTAATCTACAGGAGGCTGCCACTATCGTGAGCCTTATTTTTAACCTGTAACCTTCTCGCACATGCGCGCTGAGGGTTAATTGACGAGCGAGCGTAGCGAGCGAGACACTTACAGGGGTAACACAATCGAAAATCGGGGATGTTTATTTATTTATTTATTTATTGGCGAGCGAGTGTAGCGAGCGAGACAGTATTAGGGGTGGATAATGCAAAATCGGGTATATGTTATATATATATATGTATGTATGTATGGATGGTACGTATGCTCTTTAAACGCGCGCGCGGAGAACGTTTTTCTCCTAAAAACACGGCTATTTAGGCTTGACTCCAGTTTATTCTGAAACTACAGCATTAAGCAAACCTAACTTTATACTTAAGCTCCAAAGTATGAGAAAATTCCTGCTAAAACGCTTGTTTTCAAGACACAAAAAGTTGATTCGACAGGTTACTATGGCATTGAAGACCCTTTTCCAGACTTAATTTCAAAACTTCGCCGTTTTATGGGGGATACGAAGTGCCGGTTGTTGGTTGTCAAGAGCCGTTGGTAGTCAGAATGCCGTAGTATTAATGCTATGGAAGCTACTACTTCTCGAGGGAAGCTGAGATAAGTACGCAATTCCATATTTGTTAGCTAAATATGCAAAATTAACTCTGGCCTTTCTTTTTTGTAGCTAAGAGCTAGTCAGTGACTGGTAAATTCAAATAGTCAGATTGGCTCAAATTTGGTACTACAAAAGTTACCACTGCTCAAGAAAATGAGGTAAGAAAGTAATTTTGTATTTGTGTGCTAAAATTGATTGTCTTTTGTTTTTCTAGGTGAGAGCTTGTTGTCAGGAATTCAAGGTAATTCAGATGGTCAAAGTAACTTCAATTTGATACTACAGAAGTTATCAATACTCAAGAATGAGGTAAGTAGTAATTCCATATTTGTTGGCTAAAATTACAAATAATAACACTGGTTTATTTTTTATCGTAGCTGAAAGCTTGTTCAAGAGTTACTGGTGATTGAGATTATCAAAATGGCAGATGTTTGATACTACAAAAGTTACCATTAATCAGGTAAGAGAGTGATTTTGTATTTGTTTGCTGAAATCAAATGTCATAACTGCTATTATAGTGTTTGCATGAAGTAAGCTAAAAATAGTAACATTTATGTTACCTAGCTATCAGGCTCGCTCGCCATTTGTGCTCAAGCACACCACTAGTTTATTTGTATATATGTATGGACGTACGTAAGGCATTTTTGTACTTTGACCCTCGCGTTTTTGTGTTTGTTCGGTTGTCGACCCCGTCCCAAATTGCACTAAACAGAATCCTCTGATTTATCGATCAGTACCCGTATCACCAAAATAGAAATTGAATTGTTTACCGTTTTGAATTCTTTTGCCAGTGCAGTTCAAACTTGACAACTTAAGGGACTTCCATTTCTATTTGAGTTAGTGGCGGTGGTAAGTCAATGCGCTCTTTGTCGTGGTTATAAACCGTGCGCACAGTATTTACCTGAAAATACATTGTCCACTAGACTACCGCTAAGGTAAGTCTGTGTAGGTGCATGTCCAGTTGTGTCAAAGCATTGTGTGTTGTTACAACCACTACTTAGCTAAAGAATATCACAAAGAAAACGTTTAAATAACGTGTATTGTTTTGTTGTTACAGTGCTTCCAACTAAAGAGTGGATTTTTTTTAAACTACTGTATAGACCCTCACTACAGTCATTTCACATACACATACCTTTTCTTCATCATCCCAATAATGTTTGCAATAGTAAAACTGCCTGTTTAGAGAAGAGAACAGCACTTTCTCATTCACTCTAGTACATTTTACGCCATTTTTGTTGACGTCAAGATTTTGCGGTAGTTCGTCATTACACGTAACTAGTCGGCGAGCGAGCGTAGCGAGCGAGACACTTACAGGGGTAAAAATGAAAAAATCGGGGATGTTTGTTTATTTGTATGTATTGTATATTGTTTATTTGTATATATGTATGGACGTACGTAAGGCATTTTTGTACTTTGACCCTCACGTTTTTGTGTTAGTTCGGTTGTCGACCCCGTCCCAAATTGCACTAAACAGAATCCTCTGGTTTATCGATCAGTACCCGTATCACCCTAGAAATTGAATTGTTTACCGTTTTGAATTCTTTTGCGGGTGCAGTTCAAACTTGACAACTTAAGGGACTTCCATTTCTATTCGAGTTAGTGGCGGTGGTACGTCAATGCGCTCTTTGTCATGGTTATAAGCCGTGCGCACAGTATTTACCTGAAAATACATTGTCCACTAGACTACTGGAAGGTAAGTCTGTGTAGGTGCATGTACAGCTGTGTCAAAGCATTGTGTGTTACAACCACTATTAGCTAAAGAATATCACAAAGAAAACTTTTAAATAACGTGTATTGTTTTGTTGTTATTGTTTTTCCTTCAATTCAAGCAGTTGCAGAGAGTTGTTACTATGGCACTGAAATCCCTTTACCCTGTATGCTAAATTAAAAAACTGGACCTTATTTTCAGTAGCTTCAGTGTTAGAAGTCAATAAAAATAGTATAGTTTTTAGGCTCGCTCGCCATTTGTGCTCAAGCACACCACTAGTTAACGAGCTAAAGGTCGTTATTTCCTTGAGCGGTGGACTTTCCCTAACTGCAAGCGGCTGTATGGATTCTCATCGTTCTACTAGCAGCAGTAAGCGAAGTCGAACTCAGTTCGAATTGTTGGCTGGTATTACTAACTTGGAGCCAAGCCTATCCAAGAGGTCCTCTTTTTCAAGAGCTGAAGAAAAGCTGAAGGAGTTTAATACTCCCAAGGCCTCCCAGCATTCGGTATTCTGACAACATCCGGGCGATGCAGTTGGAGTCCTAGGGTTGTGCAGCTCCAAACGGCAGCTAAAACGCTGGCCGTGATAGGCAGTAGCGCCGTAAAACTTGATACCTAGGGCCTGAGATACAACCGTAGCTAAATCAGCCATACCCGTGCAACAATTAGCGGTAAACTGGCGCCCTTGTGCCTTTATGACACAAATACGCATGCGCTGTTTTGTGACGTCGCGTTTACGTGTACTAAAGGCCCACAACCCGCTCTTAACGTCATCATTTGATGACCCTTACCGTGCGTAAATTTTTTTGGTGAAAAACAGCCACAACTCACTTAATTTTCAAGGTATCGCTACCAAAGTTATACATGAAAATTTAAGGCAATTTTACATCATGTGTCAAATTTTTAGAGATGTAACTCAATAAATTCAAAAATCCTGGCTTAAAATTTCGTGTGCCCACAAAATCAGGCTCATATGAAACTGGTATTAAAGTATCAGTATACCAAGTTATAGAGATAAGAAAAAATAATTTCTCTTTTTTCAGCTTAAACACTTCCAAATTCACTGTCTTGAAGCTCCCAGTTCCATCACCTATAACCACAAAAATAACCACAAACCCACAAAATTGTTTTGTCTGTATGTTAATATGACATTAATGTATAATAATACAAATTTTTAGCTTTCTATTACACATACTTGAGAAATTATAGCAGAATTAGCAACTTAACCAAAAAGCTTAAAAATCCACTCTTTAAGCTGGAAGCACTGTACACTGCCTGAAAAGAGTCCATTGACAACCATAACAAAATCTGTAAACTGTCTTGATAATTAGAGTTGACAAAGAATTGACAAGACTGTAGATGTTATCAAGCTAGTTATCAACTGATTATATACTAATATTTATGATTTTGTTATGGTTATCAATAGACACTTTTGTGCAGTGATATTTTAGGTAGATTTGAATATTGAATGCACCTTTTTTTTGTTAACTATTTTGAATATAAACTCGGTAGGTAATATCTTTCGATATACAAACCATGAAAATTTTCGAAGCGTTGTCTCCACTATATGAAAAACTCAATTTAAACAGTTATGAAGAGCTTAAGGCTTGCTAGCCTGTCTGGTAGGTCTCCTTACAGCGTTGATGCGTTGTACGGCAAATAATTCACTGCGCATGCGTGTTCATCAGTAGACTATAAAATCCCTGGCGTCTGGTTAGCGTTTGCTGTAAAACGCAGGAGGGATTTGGAGGTTGTCGATATTAAGAATGCTGTGACTTCAGTGCTATTAAAAAGGCCACCTGGGGACTGATATGAAGTTTAATATTTGCTACGTGCTTGTGGTGTTGGGTGTACTACCTTCTATTGTTAACGGAAAGAAATGTTGTAATAACGACTGTACTAGTAAGAGTTGTAATTAAACTGATAGCTCATTTTTAATCAATGACGAACAAATATTATATTTTTATTAGCTGCCCTTTCTAAGGGACATGCCACTACAACCTTTCAGGAGAACGTTCCTGGATTCTTGACCTATTTCTCTGGTGACCTGATAATGGTGCTAAGCAAGGAGGTGATTGAAGGAATCAAATTTTGGGAAGCTGAAGTGAGTTGTTATTGTACAGTTTTGCACGTCAATTTGTGTATATTTGTTTGACAGATTGGAGGTAAAATAGGTTACGTTGAAGCGGCATCAGTTGAGGAATATTCTGTCATGTGCACACCTGTTGAAGTGGTAAGATAGTTTTAATGGCAATACTACTGTACCAATGATGTACTTTTACTATAGAAGAATGGAGTTTCTCTTCTCTCCACAAAGAGAAACTCCAAACAACATGGAGATAAAGTCAACATCTTCTCATCGGAACTTATCTTTGGAAACCATCATAAAGATGAAAAGGCTTGGTACAGCATTGTGTTGTGTGCCCTGAAGAAAGAAGTTTTTCAAGCCTTGGAATCTGTTCAACTTCTAAATATTGACTCTGTCATTAAGATTTTGATATACTGTGCACAAGTAAGCTCAAATCGATTACTAACAATATATGGTATAGAACTTGACAATTGTGATTTTATGCAGGGCAATGGAATTCACTGGATCATTGTTGTTTCTTTAATATGTGGTACCTTGTTGTCAAACCTGTGGCTCAGAAAAATGATGCAACAGAAAGACAGTGAGTATTCCATGACAATATGGCTGCTGTATATAATTTCAAAATGATTATTTTAGTTCAACTTATGAAATTAGTAGAAGGTGCAGCACACATCAACTTTAAAAATGATGTCTTAAGTGCCGACATGGCAGACATGACAACTGCTGCAGAAGAATTAGAAGGCAACTTAAATAGTCTTTCAGCTGAGAAGGAAGACCTGGAACAGAGAGGTATCACTTTGAAGGTAACTGTCTAGGCTCATTCAGTGAGTAAAAAATTATTACACTTTATAATTTCTCTGTGCAGAATAAAGAAGCAACCCATACTTGGAACCTTTCATATCTTCAAGACCTAATACAACAGCTGGAAACTCACACATGGCTATCCAGGGAGAAAAATCCAGACTCTTTCTTGGAAAAAAGCACTGCATGAAAATAATGGCGGATCTGAAGTTAGAAGTTGGAGGACTGAGAGCTACAAATGACCAGCTAGAAAGTGATAGGCATCGATTCGAGACACAAGTGAACTGGAAAGGAAAGCAACTTGAAGAGGTGAGAATATACTAGTTTGGCTTTGACTACTTTGTCACCATCTATGTAGGCTAAAGGAAAGAACGAGGACATGAAGAGAAGCATTGCCCTACTACAAGATGAAGTAGGCAGAAAATATAGCAGAGTGAATGGGAAAGATCTAGAGAATTTAGCAAAGCTATATAAAGAAAGTCTAGCTAAACATGTTAATCTTTACAATACTTGGATGACAGAGGAGTTACTGAAACATGACATAACTAACCTTACAGAAGGAGACACACAACTAGAAGGAATCATGGAAACATCAAAGGTAAAATAACCAGCAAAAGTAAACTCTCAAGTATTATATTTTTGCTATCTTATTTATAGGTAGTGGAGCAGCTTGTCGAAGCCAAATGCCAATGTGAGATCTACAAATCTAGACTGCAGAAGGCTACAAGGCAACTTACAACTATTAATAGTGAGTCTTTTATTAGGGTTTGCATTTATTAATTAATTGTCATTTGCTATCTGTATTTATTTCAGGTGATAATGGAAACCTTGAAGTGTGCTTGCAGAAGATTAAAAAAGAATTGGAAGCGTGCAGGTCAAGTATTGCATTAGAAAAAGCAACATCAATAGTCATTCCAAAGTTATATAAAGATAATGGGCTCAATGCACACTACTCAGAGCAGACTAACTGAACTGCAGTCTTTATTAATTTTTCACCTTTTTTATTTGGTGTTATGTCATGTTATCAAAATAATTAATACTTGAAATGAAAATCCGTACCAAGTTTTGATCATTGCAAAGTATAATATGTGTTTAAGATATTCACTTACATTGAAGTTATAAAACGTTTATATTATGATGGATTTGCCACAATCTGCTAAAATTTTTATTTTTATTAGCTGTAACAAAACACGTAACAAACAAAATGTTCAACATAATATTTTCTGAAGAAATCTCTACATGTCTTTGCTTCCTAGATCAGCTATGTGAGGCCAGAGAGGTAGGAATACCAGAAATTGGGAATTTTATGTTTTTTATGGCGCATACATTTCACCCCCTGACACACACCCCTCCAAATGTTTGTCATGGGGACAGCCCCCTTGAAGGACTGGCCATCCCCGGCTAGTCAGACAATAACATAGAGGGACTATATCACTTCATTCTCATTTAAAGGATCACCTAAACACCCATTAGGTGTTGTGACTCCAAGTTCATTCACTTTGTGTATATAGGCTTGTGATTTTTGTACATTAGCTATTTCAGTCTGACTAAAATTAGAATAGCTAGCTAGTTGCACATTAATTTTTGTGACTAAAAATTTCCAATGAACTAGCTATTTTCATCTAACGATTGCTTGACTGATGAGACTCAAATATTGTATTGCCAAAGAAGCTCTTACCATTGACTGACAAGACTCGCTACAGTTGTAGTCTCGCTGGCCGAACCCTTTACCTAATCGCTCCACTAGGAAGGAGCGATGAGGTAAAGGGTCTGGCCCGGCTCGGATAAATTTGCAAGGTCACGTGACCGTGTCAAGCAATCGCCGTCGATTTGGATTGCGTTTCCAATCCCTCCTCTTTTCTATTATCTATGGGTAAAGGGTCTGGCCCGAGAGACAACTACATTTGGTGACAGCGGTACTTATCCACGATTTATAGCCCGTTACCCGAGCGACCGCGCTTGTCGTTAAGAACTATAAATCTGATACAGTCTGGTATGCTCGTAAGAAAATGTATTAGCGGGGAAAAGTCTGATATAGTTCTTAGCAACCATAATTATGGTGGAAGGCAGATCAAAGCAAAATGGAATAATGAAGAGTTTGGGTACTTTAATACAATTACTAAGATAGCTAACGCTATACTTTGCTCGTTGTTTATGTTCTGGCTATAAAATGGTTATAAACCAAAATCATTAGGTTTGTATTTCGATTTATAAATCCTTGCCACTCGGGCTGCGCCCTCGTGTCTCGGAGTTTATAAATCGCATACAAACCTCAATTTTGGTTTATAACTATAACATACATTGGACAGATACTTGACGCTGATAGTGCTTACATGTCCTGGACTCTTTGATCAAATAACACAGCAAAGGATTCAGCCCAAGTGCCAAGTGTGGATGGATACCTCGTGGATAATACAAACTTGATGAATATCGCAAACTTATTACAGTGATTATAATAATAAAATATTTCACTCTTAAATAGTACAAGAATAAGATAACATTTAACTAACAAATAAATGTACTAGCACAGCTTATTAGACTTGTACCAGTTTTGGCTACTACAACAAGTCTTGATTTTCAAACTGTGTCATAATTCCTTGGATATTCTTCTTCTTTTTTTTCAAGTGAAACAGTTGCAGCAGAGTGGTGCTATGCTAATGAAACCCCTTTACCATACGTTATATCAACAACTCGCCCGATTTTAATAGCGTAATTGCTTTTTTTTGTCAGGAATTACTGGCCGTTTAGATAGTCAGAATGACGTAAAGCTACCACGACTCTGGTAAGAATTTGTTAACTATAATGAATGGTCAATGGCTACATGTTTAGGAACACACGGCCTTAATGATGACTTCCTACACCAGGTGAATTAATTAGAACTTAACCCTTGGCAAACTAAATATATGTAGCCTTTTTGTTACTTATTCATACAGATTTTGTAAGGACAAAAATCAATTTTATCAGATTTAAGGTTTCTTAGTGCAAGTAATAATGATATTCACATGACTGTGCTGGACTATATATATATATATATAAAACACTCTTAAACCCATATTCTAAACCTTAAAGAATGTATATTGTATACACCCTTGAATGTGAAAGTGTGCATTATTGGTTCTGAGGTTTGTATGTTGCGTGAATATGAAAACACAAGCATGAAAGCTCTAGAGAAACCTCATGAGATCTAGATAGCTGTGAGAGGAGATGGCACACTAATTACAGCTCACTATATATGCATGTGTCAGGTTAAGTTTGTAGCTATGCTTAGATCAAATGTTGGCTAAATATTGTTTAAATATAGATTGAGTGAAGGGGTGCTCCCATGTTTATAGCTGCTGTGTTGTTTAAGGTAAAGTCTGCAATTCAAAATGCGGAGTCTATATATCCATCCAAACCTCCCACTCTAGCTTCATCTTATTTGCATTAGCCATTGCTGCTGTCTGCCCTGTTGCATACACCTGAAGATGTAGATGTATTATTTCAGTGCACAATTTTGCTTTAAAAATAAACTGAAAGAATTCTAATGAAACAGTTGAATTGAATATAGCTACAGAAAATTTTAAAGAAAAAAATCATATAGCTCATATATTTGGGTAATATCGCCATTTGTTTTGAATGATATAAAAAATTACTCCTTTGATACTCAAAGTCAAATTTTGAATGGTTAGCTCATGGACTATATTGCATTATATTAACTTTAAAACCCCAATTGTTTTAATTTCGTATCAGCCTCCCATGCTTTTTGTGAGCTAGTCAAGCCTCTGTGTATTATCTTCTGGTAATTTTTCCGTTGTCTGATTTACCAAGAAGATGAAACTCAAAGCTAGCGTAAAGTCAACAGAGTAGGGACAGTCAGCATAATTGTGATTATCACATGAAATGAAAATGAACAGTACAATCAAATAGCTACAAAAAGTGACAGTTCAAGAAATCCTGCATTTTATCTGATTATATGATCACAAATTCAAACCTTTGTATTTAATAGTCACTAACTATTTATGGCAACATTACAACTGCATTAGAAAATAATGAATAGAGAGGTAATAAGTATATACAAATGCTTTAATGATAATGTTGAACATAAGCAAATAAAATTACTATTTTCTATAATTTAGAATTATAATTATGCAGAGAACTGTTGAAAAAATGATTCCCGCAAAAACCATTATAATAGTAAATACTATAAAATTTAATTCACCTGGCATACTGATGGACCTAAAAGAGTAATCCATTCCAATCCATAGCATATATATGTTAGCCAATAGAAGCAAATAAAAGGAAAAATAGCTAGTCATTTGCTTGAAGTTGTGTTTGAATGGATCAGCTAATATAGTTATAATTGCTCCCAAAGTAAATACTTGAGTTATGTAAGGCAGCATAGCAGTGTTAAAGGTAAAGGAGATCATTATAAAGAATACAAAGCGAAGAATAAATGGTATGGTTGAAAACCATCGACAGTCTCTTGTACCTGGCTCAGTGCCATCTTTGTAACGACCTTGCAAAGAGTCCATTACTAAACGAATAAAAATTTGCCATCGATGTGGAAGCATGTTAAGACCCTTTTGAAAGAATGTATAAGAATATAGAAACAGTGTGGCTACTGGACCTACAATAAAAACTAAGCCTATCAAAAGTGAAGGAATTGTGTAAAATAAGTGGCTGTAGCCAAAATAGGAAAGAGAGGCATCCATAAATAAAGCAATACGGTTTTTGTTTTTCACCCTGTGTATTGTCACAGGAACCAGGACGTCCAAGCAGGCGTTAAAAAGTTTAACATACGAGAGGAGCATGAATGTAACAAAAGCATCTATTGTGGAGGTTTTTAAGTCCTTTGAGTTATTACTGCAACCACACTTTTTGGCTAAATGAATGGGTACTTTGCACATGAGATGAACTGCTTTAAAATTATGATGATGTAGCAGAATTATCAACCATGTAACCAAAATAAGGATGAAAGGGAATAAAGCAATGAGGAGGTCTAAAGAGAGCACAGTTAAAGGAGCTACTCGAAAGCATATATCAAGATCTATTAATCGAAAAAAGTCTAGATTCCAGATGCCAAATATAGTACCAAAAACTTGCAATACAATATATGTCTTTGGTTCCCTCCTTGTAGTAAATGCAGTAATATACACTCTGAGTATCATAGGTGATGTAGTCATTTGACAGGCTAACACAAAGCCCTGAAGATTAGAAGACGGAATGTTAATTCTACAGTATAAGATTATCAAATAAAGCACTATCAGTGGCACAAAAGCGACTAGTATATATTTCAGTATATTAACCCAACCTCCAGAACATGTAGTGCAAGACATATCGTAAGAATACGCTCTCATATACATCCCATCAACACATTCACTGCACAATGTCCCAGTACGATTCAGTCCACTACACATTTGAGCATTCAAGTCAGTCAAATTTCTTGGTAAAGTAGTGTAGGCTCCATTTAAACTGAAGTAGTTTCTATGATTCTTGCAGTTATAAATACAATTTCCTTCTTCTGTGTCATTTAATTTCTTGTTCCAAGTTATGCAATACGAAAAATTCCTGTGTGACTAGGTATACTCATTTTCTCAGTTTTTATTCGAATGCACTAGTCTTATTAAATAAAACAAATAGACGTTTCGACCACTCTACAGTGGCCATCATCAGTGTAATGGTAATATTTGATACAAAAAAGAATGACCTTAGGATGTAAATGCTGTGTTACTTTAATAACATGTTTATTTTTGACTTGTCCCTAGGGCTTAGGTGATAAGGGCATTGTACACTTCAGGCAGTGGTCCATTTTCCCTGTTGATTGTGTTGCTGGTCTTTTTAATATACCAAGATTCAAGCAAACACCTCTGGGTCCAGTTCTGCTGACAGTCTATAACTTTCACATTGCTCCAATCAATCTGATGGTTCCTTCTTATTGCATGCTCTGCCACAGCTGAAGTGTTGTATATGGCATCAAAGGAAGTCAAGGCTCTTTGGTGCTCCTTCACTCTGTGCTGCAGTGTGCGTCCTGTCTGGCCAATATATACCTCTTTGCAGGTACCACAAGTGATTTTGTAGACAACGCCATTCCTTTGATTTAACTGGATGGGAGTTTTCGGATGTACAAGTAGTTGCCTGAGAGTTTTGTGAGGTCTGAAGCAGGTTCTTATATTAAGAGGAGTCAATATCCTTCTGATACTCTCAGATACATTTCTTATATATGGGAGTACTACGGTTGCAACTGGTTGTCTGTCCTCCATAATGCTATTCCTTGCACTATTTGTGCTCATCTTTTTAGATATTCTTTCTATCATCTTTAGTGGATAGCCATTTTGTCTCAAAGCTTGAGTGACATGTTCTTCCTCTTTGACTCTATCTAGATGGAAACTGCAGATCTTTTTTGCCCTATGGAAGAGTGTAGTAGCCACAGCTCTCTTGTGTTCCATGGGGTGATGAGAATCAAAGGACAAATACTTGTCTGTCTGTGTTGGCTTTCTGTAGACAGTGGTGCTGAGACTACCATCTTCATGGTGGTGAATCGTAGTGTCCAGGAAGGATAATTGCTTGTTTGATTCCAGTTCCATTGTGAACTTTATGGATGGCTCTATGGAATCTATATGTTGTTTGAAGTCATCAATGTTATTCCTCTCAAGTGCTGCACAGATATTGTTAACATACCTCTTCCAAAATAATGGGGGAGAGTGATAGGTTCTTAGTGCTCTTTCCTCTACATCTTCCATTACTAGATCTGCCACTACTACGGAAACTGGTGACCCCATCGCAGTTCCAAATGTCTGCTGGTAAAACTCATTGTCATATGCCAGATATGCTGCATTAAGACATAGAAGGAGTAGTTGTTTTATTTGGTCTGGGGATAGCATAGTTCTATCTCCTAGTGTAGGATCCTCCTGCAAGCGTTCATATGCAACATCAGCAGCTACGTCCACAGGTATTTTGGTGAATAGGGATACTACATCAAAAGAGACCAAAGTTACTCCATCAGGTAGCGATTGATTGGCTATAAAACCTGAAAATTCAAAAGAGTTAGCCACATTTGAAGATGTTTTTCCCACTAATGGTGACAACAAGGTAACTAAGTGTTTAGATAACCTGTATGTAGGAGAGTTAACAAATGAAACAATAAGGAACTCCTGGTTTGTGTATTTTGGGAAGACCATAGAATTGTGGTGTTTTTCCAGATGAACTTCTAAGTTGGTTTTACAAGCAGGTATAAACTACCAATAGAAGTTCATCTGGAAAAAACCCCACAATTTTTTTCTAGTTAGTCCCAAAAATACAAAAACAAGGATTTCTTTTAAGACCTATGTTTTCATTTGGTTTAACTCTCATACATACAGGTTATCTAAAACAAGTATGTACCTGGTTGTAACATTAGGGGGAAAAAAAATCTTCAAATGTGGCTAAATCTTGTGAATTTCAGTTTTATAGCCAATAAATAGCTACCTGATGGAGTAAACTTTGGTCTCTTTTGATGTAGTATCCCTATTCACCAAAATACCTGTGGACGTAGCTGCTGATGTTGCATATGAACGCTTGCAGGAGGATCCTACACTAGGAGATAGAACTATGCTATCCCCAGACCAAATAAAACAACTACTCCTTCTATGTCTTAATGCAGCATATCTGGCATATGACAATGAGTTTTACCAGCAGACATTTGGAACTGCGATGGGGTCACCAGTTTCCGTAGTAGTGGCAGATCTAGTAATGGAAGATGTAGAGGAAAGAGCACTAAGAACCTATCACTCTCCCCCATTATTTTGGAAGAGGTATGTTAACAATATCTGTGCAGCACTTGAGAGGAATAACATTGATGACTTCAAACAACATATAGATTCCATAGAGCCATCCATAAAGTTCACAATGGAACTGGAATCAAACAAGCAATTATCCTTCCTGGACACTACGATTCACCACCATGAAGATGGTAGTCTCAGCACCACTGTCTACAGAAAGCCAACACAGACAGACAAGTATTTGTCCTTTGATTCTCATCACCCCATGGAACACAAGAGAGCTGTGGCTACTACACTCTTCCATAGGGCAAAAAAGATCTGCAGTTTCCATCTAGATAGAGTCAAAGAGGAAGAACATGTCACTCAAGCTTTGAGACAAAATGGCTATCCACTAAAGATGATAGAAAGAATATCTAAAAAGATGAGCACAAATAGTGCAAGGAATAGCATTATGGAGGACAGACAACCAGTTGCAACCGTAGTACTCCCATATATAAGAAATGTATCTGAGAGTATCAGAAGGATATTGACTCCTCTTAATATAAGAACCTGCTTCAGACCTCACAAAACTCTCAGGCAACTACTTGTACATCCGAAAACTCCCATCCAGTTAAATCAAAGGAATGGCGTTGTCTACAAAATCACTTGTGGTACCTGCAAAGAGGTATATATTGGCCAGACAGGACGCACACTGCAGCACAGAGTGAAGGAGCACCAAAGAGCCTTGACTTCCTTTGATGCCATATACAACACTTCAGCTGTGGCAGAGCATGCAATAAGAAGGAACCATCAGATTGATTGGAGCAATGTGAAAGTTATAGACTGTCAGCAGAACTGGACCCAGAGGTGTTTGCTTGAATCTTGGTATATTAAAAAGACCAGCAACACAATCAACAGGGAAAATGGACCACTGCCTGAAGTGTACAATGCCCTTATCACCTAAGCCCTAGGGACAAGTCAAAAATAAACATGTTATTAAAGTAACACAGCATTTACATCCTAAGGTCATTCTTTTTTGTATCAAATATTACCATTACACTGATGATGGCCACTGTAGAGTGGTCGAAACGTCTATTTGTTTTATTTAATAAGACTAGTGCATTCGAATAAAAACTGAGAAAAAAAAAAAAGAAGTTATGCAATAGCACTGCAGTAAACCTCCTTCTTTCATATCCTCACTACACAAGACTACATAATTTCGATCATAGCATTCACAAGTGCTGTTGTTACTACAGTAAGACCACGAGGGACAGGATAATCTATTGCCACAAGAACCATAGCTGGGTGGACAGCTGTTTAAGGTCCCATTAGAAGTTCCTACAGCAAGTTGAAATTTAAAAATTATAATAGAGACTAAGGCCACATTCATTTTTGTGTCTCTCAAAAAGTAACCCTTCACATCTAATTATTCGTCCTGTTAAATAAATCAATTTTTATAAGTTTAAATCATTACATGCTAGTAAGTTGACATTGATGATGTTTGTATTTGCTAGAGAACTTTCAATTAGAGGCAGATGTATGTAAACATGCCAAGCTAAGCTATGTATAATATATATAGTACTTATTACATGAGTCAGAGTGTGATATGGTGAAAGATTTCATGAGCAGGCCGAGCCAAAGGCAAGTGAAAATAAAGCCTGAGAGTGAAATATCTAGCCATATCACTCTGAAGAGTGTAATAAGTGGTTTATTCCACACTAGATATCTTCACTGAAGTATTTTTTTTAAACAGCCATGAGATAACACTTTGTGATATCGTGACATATCTCACGGGTCAGTACCTAAAAATATCATTGTGAAGATATCTAGCGTGGAATAAATATACATATACACATATATTGTATATATATATTATATATATATTATATACATATATATAATATTCCATGCTAGGTATCTTCACAATGTAATTTTTAGGTAAGTGACCCATAATAGTTGTGTAATCTTATTACTCTATATTAGTTATAGCAACTGGCCTGGCTTACCAGTTTTCTGGGTTTTTACTGCTACCTTCCTCTAGTATAGCCTACCCAAACAGATTAGAGCAGCTGCTAAAATATCAGCTGGGAGTGGGGTGAGCCCCTAGAGTGTTTTACAGCCAACTTTACATCTAAAGTTACCAACCCTAGTATAAACTACTTCAGTGAAGGCATCTAGCATGGAATAAACCACTTATTACACTCTGTCAGAGTGATATGGCTAGATATTTCACTCTTAGGCTTTATTTGCACTCTCTTCTGGCCCTTGAAAATAAATTAGCCTGCTCTTTGTCAAAATGAAACCACATGTCAAAGGGGTCAAAATTGACCACTGTTGTACCCATACACTCAATGTAACATAAAAGTAGACTTTGGATGATCTTGTGTGAAGTTCTGAATATTTGAATAACAATGAATTTTGGAATATGTTGTTCTGATCTTGTTTGATGCTGCCCTGGAAGACTATTGTTTGGTTGGTAGAGTATATAGATGACTTTAGGATAACTCAGAGGATTAAAGTGACATGATTGAACTAAGAGTGCTTGATGAGGATGAAAACAAAGTGATTGATGAGTATTTTTTAATATCGGCCACCCTTATATTTCTCTTGACCCAATAGAAGCATTAAAACCACCAATAATGGATTAGACTACTACTACATACCATTACTCACACAGATACACTCATGTAATAGACATGATCCCATACATTATTTAAGGGAGACTTAAACCAGCAGAACCTCAGATAAACAAAACACCCAAATATCTACAGTTGACATTTTAACTTCTTATCTTGTGATGTTGTCCACTTGAGAGTGGATTGATTTGATAGTCAAAACTTCATCCAACTGAGATCTCTTCAATAAAATTTGACTTTACCAGTATAGAAAAATTTATTTTTTTATTTTTGTAAAACTTGATTTAGTAGCTAAGTTCTTCTTCTGATTATCAAAGAAGTACATACACATACACTTCTATAGCAAGTCAGTTTGAGTGTGTTGATATAACAACCAACGATATAGCTACTGTGTTCAAAGAACAGTTATGGTTATTTTGTAGATTAAGGTAAGTTGCCTTTTCATCAAGCATAGGTGTTTTTGTCCTTTGATGCACCTGTTAAGCAATCAGTTTTGATACCAAATTATAAACATAAACACCTAAAAGAAAAACCAATTGCAAAGCACTTCTCACTAATCACTAATGAGAATGCAACAACATGCTTAAGTGCTACATGTTATCCAATAGGACAGAACCATGGAAATGAAGGCTGGATTCTTTTTCAAAAAAATGTTTTTAATGAAAACACCTAGATTTAAATACTCAAGATAGTTTAATGTAATAGTTTGGAAAAAGTTGTGCCAACTGTACAATGCTTGGTTCTCCATTTTTAATTAGGATTATATGAGTAAGTCTTCTTTGTCAACCTCAGGTACATCACTGTATAGGCTAGAACCCCTCAGCCCCCCTCCCCTAAGGGAGACACCTGTACGCATTACAGTATATTATGTAATACAGTCAAGCTGTACAGTAGCAAGTTATAGGTGTTTTAGCTACAGTTTTCCCTTCTTAGCACATCCTTGGAACTGAAAATGCTAACAAGAAATGAAACAAAAGTACACAGCAACAAACATTAGGTCAAATAATATGATGGAAGAAAATTATAGTACACTTCCCATCCCTTACCAAATTTTCAGGCATGGGTGGACTGGAAGCTAAAGTTTTTAGCCTTAAAAATGAAGATTCTGAAACACAGATTGTCAAATTAGCTATTCAACTTTATTTTGTCATTGTACTGGTATTATTTCAGGTTTTGAAGGCTCTTAATCAACTCCATGATGTTAATGTGACCACTAGGACAGAAAGGTTTATTCTGTCTTGCTTAAAACAAGACAATATGCAGGAAGGGAACCAAATCTCCAGTAAGAGCTGTTTTCAGAGTATCATAAAATTCTATTTAATACATTCTCAATGTGTGACTTTCATTTAGTATGAAACTGCAGTATCAGATAGAAGAAGAAAATTTTTTGTCCACCCAGTTATGCTGGCATTTTCTAAAATTGAGTGGAAGTTTGCCAGATTTCTGTTCTATGCTCATTTTACGATTTACTCAGTATTTCTCCTCCTCTGGTCTTTGCTAATCTTGTACCCTACAGTTCAAGAACAACACATTTATATTCAAATATCCGAACAACCCTCGGTCCTGAGGTGTTCGGATAATTGAGGGTCAACTGTATTGCATAGACATTATATCAAACTATATATATATACATAAATCAAAACTCCTTTATAATTGTACTATAGCTTAAAATTGTAAAATTTTTATTTGACTTGTACGTAAGTGAAATGTTTATAAGCATTATTTTTCTGTTTAGGTGTTATAGCAAAAAGACAAATAAGTTTACTAAGAATTGTCCACTGACGACACAGCTGATAATCACAGGTTGAAGTCCCGATATAGACATATTTCTTTTCTTTTCTTTTTGTTCTTTTCTTTTTATTTCTTGTCAACCACCTTGTATAGAGTGGGTAACTTGACACCTGACCGATTCAGATAGCGGCAATGCTTTACCATCTTTTCTGAGCTCTTGAATTATACATAATACACACACTATGGGTCACCATCGTGGTCATTGTTACTGACATACCAGTGTATTATTATATAGTTTTACTGAATTGTTTGGAGTGATTACAGTGGAAATTTAATTTATGGAAACTCTGAACATAGACTAAAAATCTTTGATTTATAATGAAAAATAAACTTCTATATTGTCTTTTATTAATCCAATTCATTAATATAATGGATGAATGGATGCAATTTAGTGGGTGTGGTTATAATAGCCGCATCAATTCAATTTGGCTTCCTACAAGTTCAGTACTTAGAATTAAGTCCTACTGTTAATGGCACTCTTAGTATTATAGTGAATAAAAAAGCCAAAGTTGTATTTAAACCTTGTGCATATGATACAGGATACAAGTATATTTGCTGTACTGATGATACCTTACACATTTTATTTCCCTGTATTATATATCCTGATTGCTAATTATTTTTGTTGTGTCAATGATTCAGTCATTCTCGGCTGAAATAGTTATTAATAGCACTTTTTCTCGTTCTAACAGCCAATATTGTTAATTAAAATTTAACCAGACGTTTCGACTTCTTGCCGAAGTCCTCTTCATGGGTAAGCTGAGGTCGAACTCTCCGAGGTGATATAATAACACAACTTAAACAGCAAGATTTCGGGAGGGTACTCAAGAAGTCGAAATGTCAGGTTAAGTATTAATTAACAATATTGGCTGTTATATAGAATGAGAAAATTTGCTATTATTTTTGTTGTTTAGTTTTTATGGACATCAAGATGTCCAGATTCCAAAAATAAGTATTTCTAGAGTTGTGAAATAATAGTATTTATATGTGTAGATATACATTATAGAAACAGCAGAGAGAGAAAGAGGAAGATTTGAAAAGTTAACATTGGAGAAAGAAGAAAGACCTTTGATGTTGAAAGCTAGGATAAAGCCATTGGACTACATTCCTCCATATTGCAAAGAATTGCCTAACGTGTGGATCAACATCTCAAATTTTTTAAACTAGTGATGCATTCAGTAAACGTGGCAGCACACACGCCCACTTTTGCTACCTTGGTGGCCAGGTGGGTTCAGTAAAATTGCATGTGTTATAATGCCTATGTGTTTGTACATCCTCTCTTAAAAATGGTATGATTTAATGATATAGATAATATTTTTAATTTTACAACCAATGTAATAACAATAAAGCTGATAAAACCATTTACAGCAATACTGTATTATCCAGGTTTATCAGTGCAAAGAACCTAATGATTCAGGAGAGGAGAAACTTATAAAGCTTTACATTACTTCAGGATTGTTTTCTTCTTTTTTCATTAATTGGTTATGCTGATTTAGCTATCAGCTACTCTCTACTCTGCTGTGTAACAGCAATTGTTACATGGAATTTTTAAAAAAATGTTTTGTATATGTAAATTTTATTTTCATATTTAGAAGCAAAATGGCAGTTATGAATAAAATGGAAGATTTTTGTGGTATAGCTATAAATTTCATGAATACCTATAGCTATAGCATTGCCATACCAGAAGACTAGCTAGTTTAGCTAGGAATATTTTACACAGTGGCAACTGAACAGTGGTAAACCAAATTATGACAAAGACGAGGTAAGCATGACAGGGTGACAAGTTGGACTGAAATTCATGACTGTCATGCCAAATTTGGTATGGTTTGCAGCTATGCTCTATAAATGAAAAAACAAAAGAACTATCATATAAGATGTTCATGTGATGCTATTGTTAATAATTTCTATTGTTTTTTAATACCAGTTTTTTCTCATTTTTGATATAGCTATTCAGTAGATGTGATTCATAATGCCATGCATTCTTTTACTTGTGTAAGGCCAGTTACCAGCTCAACTTGATAGCAATACACACATATAATCCCACATAGTGTATGTACAAGATACGTACACAAATCACTCGTTTTGATTCAAAGGATATACATACTCATCCAAAAGTACTTAGAGCTAATATTAGTTCTAACTTGTACTTAATCGATGGGATAATTTAAGTGTAATGCAAAATGGGATGGATTCAACAATCAACAGCAGTCTCCATGTACTATATTTCTATCATACATCAAAATCTTGCCTATTTATGCTATATTTGCACAGCAGATTATGTCAACTTATTCATTAACACTTGTTAACCTTTGTATTACATATAAAGAGTGGGATGCTGCACGACTGTACTTCTGTGGAGTCAGCTGATAATATTCTTGAGAGCTATCAAATTCTTGAGGCCCCTCATTGCTGCCATCTCTGCCATTAAAAAGGACATATTTCGTTACTTTGTTTTGGCCTCAGTGGTCTTCATACCATATGTGATCTGTTTGTGGGTCATGTTTGGAGGACCTCAATCAGCTACTTTAGACCCACCTGGATCTGCGAAGAAGGATCTTTCCACCATTTACCATATTGCTGTGATTACTTTCAGAATGTCACACTAGTAGATAGTATCCATATGATATAAGTTCACACTAATTAATAATTTATATCCAATATAATATTTTTCTCCCATTAGTGACTATTATACTATAAATTAGGCACTAAATGGTTATAACTAGCTCAATTTATTATCATCATATTAAGAAGTTGTTTAAATGGCCAATATACACATACTTAAAACTTAACATGATGTTTTAACTTTTGCTGAAGTTCTCCTCATGGGTCAAGAAGGTCAATCGTTTTGTAGTGATATATGGACAAAATATACATGGCATGGTTGGCATATATTCTAACTGTTTAATATATCCTGAAGGACTAACTACTATGCAACATAGACAGCCAGCATTCAGAAAACTTCTGGATGTATGGTGCTTCTGTAATCTTTTATTAATGATTCTTACTGGCTCTGTCTACAGCTCATATTTTGTCCCATTTAATGGGGTGGTGTTGCTGCACCTTATAACCATAAATTAAGTAGAGACATAAAATGAGAGCTTCCTGGATGCTGGCTGTCTTTGCATCCTGCAAATCATCCTGCTGGAAATATTAAACAGTATAGTATGCCCACCAATTATATTACTGTTTTCTTTTCATTTATATCATCATGTAGAGCATTATTGATCTCTAAGAAGGGCTTCGGTAAACATCGAAACATCATGACTTTTAAAACAGAAACAGCTGTTGTTGTTTATTATTATTATTACTATTATTTTACCATTATTTATTGTTATTGTTTTTCTTTCTCATGTTTGCACCAGAAAAGAGTGAATAAACAGTTGAAATTCATATTATCTCACTAGTTTCTTTGCTGAAATAGTTCAGATCTGCCTTCTGTGTGCTTATAGCAGCATCAGTATCATTGGCTTCTTCAACTGTTGCAATAAGAGCCTATTAACTTTTATCTTAGAAATTGGTACGTTTTCACAAAAAAATTAAAAATAAAACACCCTTTCATCTGTAACAAAAGCCAACCTATCTTCTCTGTCCAACTTCTGATATTAGCTTTACCACTCAATAGCTACTCAGCTGCAATTAAAAAAATCTAAATACAATAATACCTGTAATATTTTCCTCCTCTTTGCTAGCCAATGAAATCATGCTTAACAATTTATTTTCCTCCATTTTTTCTGTGAACTTTCACTGAATCAGATACAACAAACTGCTCTAAGATTAATAGAAACAATACTTAATTGTATTTTTATTACAATCACAAAATATATGTTGCTTAGTAAAAATAGCTGTTATACTGAGGAAATCCTATGGCTATGTGTCCAACTCCATTGCTATTTTTAGTGATAATTTTTTAGTAGTCTTTATATTTTTGACCAATCAAATAGATTTTATGCCTAGCGGGAAGTTTGGATCTTATTTTTGTATGATCCAAAAATTAGGGCTAAAATGATATTTATCATGATTCTGTGTAGCTCAAAGGTTAGAACTCAGGTTACTTGAATGTTAGATCTGTCAGTTTTGTTCCATAGCAACAGCTGAAACAGTTCTCAAGTCATGTGTGTCCATTTCAATGTAGAGATAAAGTTCATCCAATTTGCATAGCTAGATTATATATATTTATAGCCCATTACCCGAGCGACCGCGCTTGTCGTTAAGAACTATAAATCGGATACAGTCTGGTATGCTCGTAAGAAAATGTATTAGCGGGGAAAAGTCTGATATAGTTCTTAGCAACCATAATTATGGTGGAAGGCAGATCAAAGCAAAATGGAATAATGAAGAGTTTGGGTACTTTAATACAATTATTAAGATAGCTAACATTATACTTTGCTCGTTGTTTATGTTTGGGCTATAAAATAGTTATAAAATCATTAGGTTTGTATTTCGATTTATAAATCGCATACAAACCTCAATTTTGGTTTATAACTATAACATAGTGTACTTATTACATGAGTCAGAGTGTGATATGGCTAAATATTTCATGAGCAGGCTAATTTATTTTCATGAGCCAGAGGCGAGTGAAAATAAAGCCTGAGAGTGAAATATCTTGCCATATCACTCTGACAAGTGTAATAAGTGGTTTATTCCACACTAGATATCTTTACTACTGTAGTTAGTACTAGAGTAAGGGTAACTCACAGTGTAAAGTTGGTAGTAGGGGCTACTCACACCCCCAGCTGATATTTTAGCAGCTGCTCTAACTCTGTTGGGTAGGGTAAGCCAGAGGAAGGAAGCTGTAAAAACCAAGAAAATTGAAAAGTTTGACCGGTTGCTATAACTACAAGAGTAATGAGCTTGCTCAGTACAGCATGAAATAACAGCGTGAAATATCGTGAGTTATTTCACGGGTCATGTACCTAAAGATATCATTGTGAAGATATCTAGGGTGGAATAAATATTTATATATAATATATATATATACACACATATGTATATATAAATTTTTCTTCAGGCTTTGAAGGAAATTCTTCTATTATAAGTAGCTATTACACATAAAAGTATACTGAGAGCATGAAGTCTTTGATAGCTAAATAGCTAAAAACTGGTGAATTCATATCTTTCCTGGCCTTTCTCTGAAGTGATTAGAAACTCTAAAGTCACAATAAACATGCAAAGAGAGAATGAGTTGACTATTCAATTAGCTACTAGAAATTTCCACCTGAAAATAGTTCCTCCATATGGCTAGCCGCCAACTACAATCATTTCCTTCAGCCACAGTTTACACAGCTAGACTGTTTCAGCTTTGTTATCTTGAAGTTATATAAGCCTGAATGATTGATGTTCCTTAAGAAGCCAACTAAATTGCATTAATAACTAAGGCTTGTATAAGCTATAATTGTGGGTATCATTCCTGAGAGTGCATAATGAGTGATTAGGTAAAATTTTATCGAATTAGCTAGAGTATAAAACAATTGGACTTAGTAACTTTAACTCTTTATATCCCAGCTACCTTTTTCTAATACATTTTTGCCTAAAAATAGACATATTTTTTTAATTCAGTACTTTTGTAACATTTTGAAAAATATTATGAATACAAAAGCAACCTGCAGCATAGAATTTCAGGTGGAAATGATTCTTAGTTAAGACTATTAAAAATCAGTAAGTAGTAGTTTAATCAGTCCTGATCTGAAACACTTGTAGCTATTATGTTACCTATAAATTAATACAATTGTAGCCTTAAATGGCATAATTGAGACATAAAGAGTTAAAGTCTAGGTATTATTGTGCTCTCATTAACATAATTTTTGTACACATGATTATAATAATGAACTGAATTATTAACCAGCTATAATCATATTGGAATTACTGTGTAAAACACTTCGTATTATGCATTGCATTATTATGAGTCTTACGCCATTTATTACAAACTATTGTTGATCAGAAAACTTCAAAAACCAATGCACAGCTAATGCAGAGAGAAACTTAAAATAGGATTGTGCAAAATGTTGAAAACTTAAATAAATTTTGTAACTTCAGAAATTCCTGCTCTAGTTCAGATGTTTGTAGGGCACAGTAGCTAAAGTGGTGAAGTACTATATATTATTATTAGACTTATCACTTCAATAAAGGGATTAATAGAGAGTGTTGATTATATATTTTTACTCACTAAAGTTCTTCAATACACGACACTAAGTACTCTTACTCTTTGAGGTAAATTCCATGGTTTTTCTACGTCACACTGCTAAGTCAGGACAACTAGCTATAGCTAATTAGTGGAGAAGTTCATAATGGATAATGAACTACAGCACGCACGAGCTTGCTGCTTCATTTCAATGCTCATAAAAAAAAATAATCCAGGCGCATGCGTGATAGTTGGCGAGCGAGCGTAGCGAGCGAGACACTTACAGGGGTAAAAATGAAAAAATCGGGGATGTTTATTTATTGGCGAGCGAGCGTAGCGAGCGAGACAGTATTAGGGGTGGATAATGCAAAATCGGGTATATGTTATTGGCGAGCGAGCGAAGCGAGCGAGACACTATCAGGGGTAACTCAATCGAGATATCGCTATATTTATTGGCGAGCGAGCGTAGCGAGCGAGACACTTACAGGGGTAAAAATGAAAAAATCGGGGATGTTTATTTGTATATATGTTTGGACGTACGTATGTCATTTTGTACTTTGACCCTCGCGTATTTTTGTGTTCTCTCCGTGTTCGACCCCGTCCCAAATTGCACTAAGCAGAATCCTCTGGTTTATCGATCAGTACCCGTATCACCCTAGAAATGGAATTGTTTACCGTTTTGAATTCTTTTGCGGGTGCAGTTCAAACTTGAAAACTTAAGGGTGCTGGCACATAGCAACGCTCGCGCGCGGCTTAATTGAGCAATAAACCACGAAACCACCGAGTTGTAGAGGTAGAGGGCGGACCTTAAATACCCGCGCATAGATAAGAGCTTCCTGGCAGACCGTGGTAAGTATAGTTAACTCAGCTAACGGAGGGCGGGGCTAGAAAATTGCACAGTAGCAAAAAAGTGCGAGACAATTGGAATCTATTTTGCTGTCCAAGTCCAGAAGGACGAAGAGTTAGTCTTTCATTTTTAGTACTGCGGCATAACTTAACAAGGTAATTAAAGTTGTCGATTTAGTTTTTTGATATAGTGTACAGTCATGACCCGACTGGAAAAAAATCACGTGAAAATGTGAATAAATATAAAACAAAATAGAAATGAGAAAAACAAAATCGACAACTTTGTAACAATTAGCTATAGCAGGCGGTGGACGAAATTCCAGCTTCCGTAGTCTTCCTCTGTTTCCAAATAGTGGCGTTTACTTTTGAGACTTTGAGGCTTCATAACTCTTGCAGTTCCGTTTGTGTGTTAGTCATTCTTGATCAGTTGGCTGTCAGTTGACGGGTCTCAGAGATCCCCTGGGCAGCGTGGACCTGCAAGGTATAGAATCGGAGTTACCTTCCATAGCAACAGTTAATTGATTTGTGTGGGCGTACCGCGTAACCGGATGTATGAGCACCCTTAAGGGACTTCCATTTCTATTCGAGTTAGTGGCGGTGGTAAGTCAATGGATCTTTGTCATGGTTATAAGCCGTGCCCAACAGTATTTACCTGAAAATACATTGTCCACTATACTACTGCGAAGGTAAGTCTGTGTAGGTGCATGTCCAGTTGTGTCAAAGCATTGTGTGTTACAACCACTACTTAGCTAAAGAATATCACAAAGAAAACTTTTAAATAATGTGTATTGTTTTGTTGTTTTTTCCCTTCAATTCAAGCAGTTGCAGAGAGTTAGTTGTTACTATGGCACTGAAATCCCTTTACAATTACCCTGTATGCTAAATAAACAAACTGGACCATATTTTTAGTAGCTTTAGTGTTAGAAGTCAAAATCAAAATATTATAGTCTTTAGGCTCGCTCGCCATTTGTGCTCAAGCACATCACTAGTTTATTTATTTATCTGTTTATGGGGTACGTGAGACCTCTGTTTTCGCCCGCGCTTTTAATTACGTAAGTTAGGTAAAGCGTTCACAGTTCCAGTATTTTTCAATTAACGAGCTCTGGAAATCCTTAGTGGCGGTGGTAAGTCAATGCGCTCTTTGTCATGGTTATAAGCCGTGCGCAACAGTATTTACTTGAAAATACATTGTCCACTAGACTACTGCGAAGGCAAGTCTGTGTAGGTGCATGTCCAGTTGTGTCAAAGCATTGTGTGTTACAACCACTACTTAGCCAAAGAATATCACAAAGAAAACTTTTAAATAACGTGTATTGTTTTGTTGTTGTTGTTTTCCTTCCAAGCAGTTACAGAGAGTTGTTACTATGGCACTGAAATCCCTTTACCCTGTTATGCTAAATTAAAAAACTGGACCTTATTTTCAGTAGCTTCAGTGTTAGAAGTCAAAATCATTCATATAAAAATAGTATAGTCTTTAGGCTCGCTCGCCATTTGTGCTCAAGCACACCACTAGTATATATGTATGTATGTATGGATGGATGGTACGTATGCTCTTTAAACGCGCGCGCGGGGAACTTTTTCTCCTAAAAACACGGCTATTTAGGCTTGACTCCAGTTTATTCTGAAACTACAGCATTAAACTAACCTTACTTTATACTTAAGCTCCAAAGTATGAGAAAATTCCTGCTAAAACGCTTGTTTTCAAGACACAAAAAGTTGATTCGACAGGTTACTATGGCATTGAAGACCCTTTTCCAGACTTAATTTCAAAACTTCGCCGTTTTATGGAGGATACGGAGTGCCGGTTGTTGGTTGTCAAAGCCGTTGGTAGTCAGAATGTAGTATTAATGCTATGGAAGCTACTACTTCTCGAGGGAAGCTGAGATAAGTACGCAATTCCATATTTGTTAGCTAAATATGCAAAATTAACTCTGGCCTTTCTTTTTTGTAGCTAAGAGCTAGTCAACAGTGACTGGTAAATTCAAAGAGTCAGATTGGCTCAAATTTGGTACTACAAAAGTTACCACTGCTCAAGAAAATAAGGTAAGAAAGTAATTTTGTATTTGTGTGCTAAAATTGATTGGCTTTTGTTTTTGTAGGTGAGAGCTTGTTGTCAAGAATTCAAGGTAATTCAGATGGTCAAAGTAACTTCAATTTGATACTACAGAAGTTATCAATACTCAAAAATGATGTAAGTAGTAATTCCATATTTGTTGGCTAAAATTACAAATAATAACACTGGTTTATTTTTTATCGTAGCTGAGAGCTTGTTCAAGAGTTACTGGTGATTGAGACTATCAGAATGGTTGATGTTTGATACTAAGAGAGTGATTTTGTATTTGTTTGCATAAATCAAATGTCTTAACTGCTATTATAGTGTTTGCATGAAGTAAGCTAAAACATAGTAACATTTTATGTTACCTAACCATCAGGCTCGCTCGCCATTTGTGCTCAAGCACACCACTAGTTTATTTGTATATATGTTTGGACGTACGTATGTCATTTTGTACTTTGACCCTCGCGTTTTTGTGGAGTAGTGGTTCGAACCCGCTCCAAATTGCAACTAACAGAATCTCTGGTTTATCGATAGTACCCGTATCACCCTAGAAATTGAATTTTTACGTTTTTGAATTTTTTTGCGGGTGCAGTTATAACTTGAAAACTTAAGGGACTTCCATTTCTATTCGAGTTAGTGGCGGTGGTAAGTCAATGCGCTCTTTGTCATGGTTATAAGCCGTGCGCAACAGTATTTACTTGAAAATACATTGTCCACTAGACTACAATGAAGGTAAGTCTGTGTAGGTGCATGTCCAGTTGTGTCAAAGCATTGTGTGTTACAACCACTACTTAGCTAAAGAATATCACAAAGAAAACTTTTAAATAAAGTGTATTGTTTTGTTGTTGTTTTTTCCCTTCAATTCAAGCAGTTGCAGAGAGTTGTTACTATGGCACTGAAATCCCTTTACCGTGTATGCGAAATTTAAAAACTGGACCTTATTTTCAGTAGCTTCAGTGTTAGAAGTCAAAATCATTCATACAAAAATAGTATAGTCTTTAGGCTCGCTCGCCATTTGTGCTCAAGCACATCACTAGTTAGCGTACTAGTGATGTGCTTGAGCACAAAATGGCGAGCGAGCGTAAAGACTATACTATTTTTATATGAATGATTTTGACTTCTAACACTAAAGCTACTGAAAATAAGGTCCAGTTTTTAAATTTCGCATACACAGTAAAGGGATTTCAGAACAACTCTCTGCAACTGCTTGAATTGAAGGAAAAAAACAACAATAAAACAATACACGTTATTTAAAAGTTTTCTTTGTGATATTGTTTAGCTAAGTAGTGGTTGTAACACACAATGCTTTGACACAACTGGAAATGCACCTACACAGACTTACCTTCGCGGTAGTCTAGTGGACAATGTATTTTCAAGTAAATACCGTTGCGCACGGCTTATAACCATGACAAAGAGCGCATTGACTTACCACCGCCACTAACTCGAATAGAAATGGAAGTCCCTTATGTTTTCAAGTTTTAACTGCACCCGCAAAAGAATTCAAAACGGTAAACAATTCAATTTCTAGGGTGATACGGGTACTGATCGATAAACCAGAGGATTCTGTTTAGTGCAATTAGGGACGGGGGTCGACAACCGAACTAACACAAAAACGCGAGGGTCAAAGTACAAAATGACATACATACGTCCATACATATATCTAAACTAGTGATGTGCTTGAGCACAAATGGCGA
>WLWD01002040.1_pt1 | contig 48437 bp, 25 predicted proteins | sample 6712731 | NCBI WGS metagenome assembly WLWD01 (sample SAMN12718690, study PRJNA576275) | sponge metagenome | isolation source: marine sponge | host: Mycale hentscheli | place: New Zealand: South Island, Marlborough, Capsize Point | collected 2014-11-01 | reverse complement strand
TAGGGGCAACTAGCTAATTAAGCAGTTAAGATATGGGTTAAGTGTAATTGGGAGTTGGGGAGAAAGGACAAGTCAGAGAGAGAAAGACGTCGGAGATGACAACAGCAATGTGGACATATAAGGGAGATGGTTGGGTGAATGTTCTGTGGTTTACTGCAGTACCATGAATCTCATTACCTTGACCGGAGATGAGATTCAGGTAAAGGGTCGACCAGGGAAATGCATTAGAACATAACAGATGATAGAGAGTGATACAGGTACGAGTGTAAGATTAGAACTTAAGTGAAATAGGCAGATACAGGTAAGTAAAAACATGCATACATATAGAATAGTGTTCAGTTTCAGTTCATGCAGCTTCAGCTCTTCCTTGAGTAGCTCCTCTGTTCGGAAGATGAGGATCCCGAACATACTCAGGGGGGGCGAGGTGAGGAAGTGAGATCAGATGTGTCGTTGGAGGTAGAGGTGTCGGAGGTTTGTTTCTCTTCGTCGGCATCCGTGATGAGAGGCACCAATTTGTTGGTTGGTCGTTGATAGAGCTTGCCTTTGCACCTTAGGGTGGCAGCTCGGGCGACTCCGTCAGATCCTGGATGGATTTCTTCTACTACTGCAAGTGGCCATGCACGGGACTTCAGACTTTCATCTTTGATCAGCACGACGTCTCCCACTTGGAGGGAGTATCCTGGGCGTATCCACTTCGCTCGTGCGACGCAGCTAGACAAGTAGGCCGAGGACCAGTATTTCCAAAAGTCTGCCTGCAGCCGTTCCACCAAGTTCCATCTTCTCATTAGGGTGAGCTTGCCGGAGGGCGGACGCTTGCTGGGCAGCGCCCTCAGCGGTCTCCCGATGAGGAAATGGCCTGGCGTGAGGTTACTGGCTTCCTTGAGGTCGTCAGCTCCCAATGGGGCGATGGGTCTAGAATTGAGGACGCTCTCGACTTCAGTGATGAGGGTATACATCTCTGCCCACATGAGGGGGTGTGGGCCAGCTATCTTTCGTAGGCCGACTTTCATAGCCTTTACAGCGGCCTCCCACAAGCCGCCAAAGTGCGGTGCTCTTGGCGGAATGTGGTGCCACTGCATTTGTTGGTTGGCTGTGAAGTTGATGACAGTTTCAGATTCCGACAGCTTCCTGATGGCGCGGATCTCTTCCCGGGCGCCGGAGAAGTTTGTACCATTGTCTGAGTACAGATGGGCCGGACATCCGCGTCTCGCCACGAAACGGCGGAGTGTGGCTAGAAAATCCTCGGAGGAGAGTGATTGGCAGAGGTCCAGATGCACAGCTTTCGTGCACATGCACACGAAGACCGAAATGTAACATTTGATGTGCTGAGGCCTCCTGGTGTATCCTACGCGCAGGAGGAGTGGTCCAGCAAAGTCCACACCGGTGTTGTAAAACGGCGGCGCGGGCGTCGTGCGTACTTCAGGCAGCAGTCCCATGATGTGAGAAAGGGGTCTTGCTAGAGCCTTCTGGCAGGTCACGCAGGTCCTTGTCAGTTTCTTGAGATAGTTCCTCAGACCAATGATGTGATAAGAGGATGAGAGAATGGAGAGCAGCGCCGACGCACCGGGGTGACCGTGGGCGCGGTGCAGCGTGCACAGTAACAGTTTCGTCATTTCAGACCTCGTGTCCAAGATGATGAGTTCCTCAGACCGGTTTGGAGCGTCAGGGCGTCGAACTCGGCTGGCAGCTACCAGATGTCCAGATGTGGAGAATTTGACGTAGAGGTGATGTAGAGGGTGGCCTCTTGGTAGAGGTTTCAGCTCCCGAGCAGCTTTGAAGGCCTCGGGAAATTGTTGCCGCTGTGCGAGCTTGTACAGCAGAGACTTGGCGTGTTCCGTCTCAGCAAAGGTCAGCGGTCCAGATGTACATTGATGTCCAGCTCCACAATTGTGGGCGAATCTACAAACAAATGCGACAATACGAACGAGGGAAAAGAAAGAAGAACATATAGAGCACAGATAACGAATAAAAGCTAAGTTAGAGGTTGATAGAGCAAGACAAGGTTTGATAGATACAGAATAGACTGGGATAGTAGGAGGCGAACGAAAAGGAGGGGGCCAGAATTGGGGAGATTGAGAGAGCCAGTTTGGGCCGTGCCACCAGAGCTCGGAGGAGAGGAGATCAACAGCTCGAGACCCTCGGCTCGTGAGATCCGCTGGATTGTCAGCAGTAGGCACATGGCGCCAATGTTCAGGTGGAAGTAGGTCTTGGATGGCTGCGACTCGATTTGCCACGAACCGGTTCAGTTGAGAAGGGGACTTGGGCAACCAGAAAAGTACTATTTGGCTGTCCGTCCAGGCGTAGACAGATGTGATGGGCAGATTGAGTACGTTGACCGTGTGGGTGAGCATCTTGGCGAGCAGCAGAGCACCTGAGAGCTCCGCCTTGGGTATAGTAATCGGTCGAGTTGGCAGAACTCTGGCTTTGGCGATCACCAGAGAGACAGATACAGATGAGTCCGCGGCCTCAGTCCGGGCGTAGATGGCAGCACCGTAAGCCACAGAAGATGCATCGCAGAAGCCATGTAGGGTCAGCTTTGCGTCCGGATAGGAGGCGATGGAGAGTTGACGGGGAACAGCATGATTGTGAATGAGAGGCAGGTCAGAGAGCCAATGTTGCCATCTAACTTGTAGGTCGTCTGGAACTTCCTCGTCCCAAGATAGACCGCGTCTCCAGATGTCTTGAAACAGGATACGAGCAGAAATCACCACTGGCGCAAACAGTCCCAAAACGTCGAACACCCCAGCAGTGATGGAAGCAATCGTCCGTTTGGTAACCTTGGCGTCAGCGGGTGGCAGATCGGGAGTAGATACGTGGAGGACGTCAGCTCTGGTATCCCAATGGACACCAAGAGCCTTCGGAGCAGCTGAAGTAATAGCACAGGTGTCAGTTTCAAGCAGATCGTCAGGTATCAGTTGTCGGAGTTGGGCATCGTTGGTTCTCCATTTGCGCAGGTCCATCCCGGCTATAGAGAAGAGTTCTCGCAGTTCCTTGTACAGATGATAGGCAGAGTCCGTGGAAGTTGCGCCAGACAGAACGTCATCGACGTAGAAGTTCGTGAGGATCGTCTGCGCAGCAGTTGGGTGGGATTCCAGATGAGTAGAGGCGTGGTGTCTCAGCACTTGAGTTGCCAAGAATGGTGATGATTTGACGCCGAACGTCAGACGTTTCATCCTGGCGTCTTGCAGATGGTTGTTGTCGTCTCTGAAGAGGAAGCGGTGCCAGTCGCGTTCTTTGGGGTTCAGCAGTATCTCCCGGAACATCTTTGAGATGTCCCCGGAGACCGCGACCTTGTGACATCGAAACCGAATCAAGATATCAGACAGTGGAGGGTACAGATTCGGGCCAGCTAACAGTTGATCGTTCAGCGCAGTTCCAGTTGAAGTACGAGCAGAAGCGTCGAATACCGCGCGAACTTTAGTAGAGGTTGAGCTCTCCTTCAGCACGGCGTGTACTGGCAAGTAGTAGGAGGGCTTGTTGACATCAGCAGCAGGAACAAGTTCCGCGTGATCCAGTGTAAAATACTCGCGAACGACAGAATTGAAGGCATCCAGTTTGTCTTTTGCACGAAGAGTCTTCTCGTTGGCGAACAATCTCGACATCGCCTGCTTGCGACTGTCGCCCAGTTCGGGAGGTGAAGCAACTCTGGGGAGAGACACAGAGTACCGGCCATCTACACGTTGACAGGAAGTCTCAAACTGTTCCAGAGCAGACTCCTCTTCTGCAGTGTGGGTGGAGGCCTCTGGGACCTTATCAAGCTCCCAAAGCCTCGACAGATCTTCTTCGAGAGTTGGAGATGATGACGTCACTGTGCGTACAGAAGGTCGAGCAGCTGAGTCCATAGGACCGGAAAGGCAGAGCCCCAGCTGAGTGGGCAAAGCCTGAAGTGTCCCAACTTGAAATGGGCATCCAGTAGTCAGTGCAGAAGTTTGGGTGACTCCCAGCACCAAGTCGACTTTCCCGCCCAGATCAGGATCGGCGAGAGAGTAATGTCTCAGCTCTGGTCCGCTTAGAATTCGGTCGACACCGTCAGGTTTGGAAAGCGGAGCCAGGGAAGGGATGACAGTAAATGTTACATCATGGAGTTTGTACTGGGTATCCACGGAGCAGACATCAGTCGTCACGGTGAATGTGCAGCGCGTAGTACCGGCGATTCCAGTTACAGGTATGGGGTCATGCGTCCGCGGCAGTTTCAAAGCAGACGCGAGACCTTCGGTAATCATAGGCAGAGATGCTCCAGCGTCGAGGAGGGCTCTGGCCATAACAGATTTTCCGTCGTGGTGCATCATGACTTGCGCAGAATAGAGAGACGCAACTCCTCTTGACTTAGAGTCGGTCTTGGTCACCATCATCGGAGCCACAGGGGTGGAGTCACTCTGTTGGGACTGCCTATCCCTGTGCAGCATGGTGTGATGTCGTCCACTGCACGTGCGACAGGAGAACTTGCTAGGGCACGTCTTACATCCATGTCCTTCCCCAAAGCAGTTAATGCACAGTCTCTTCTCGCGCACGACTTTATTTTTCTTGTCGAGGTCGTAGGCGCTGAATGTTGAGCACCTGGTGAGGGTGTGCTGATCTCCACACACAGGGCAGTGTTGTGTGGATCTCCGGGGGGGAGGAGCTTTGGACGTGGCAGGTCTGGAACGATCCGGGCGTGGTGAAGATGGTCGAACAGATGGAGTAGGAACGTGAGACGATGGTAGCGTCACAGAGACGAGAGTAGGGCTTCCTCGCAGCTCTTTCCTCTGAAGGTCGATGAACCTGGAGAAGGAATCCATGTCGGGCAGGGCATCTGGAGTCTTGAACCGCAGCCACTCCCTCTTGCACTCGGGAGTCATCATGTTGACAGTAGACATGGAGAGGAATGCACCAAAAGAGTCACCTACAAGGGAACAAAACTTGTTGTAGGGTAATACAATATTCTCATATACATTCTCAATGGCAGATAATGACAGCTCACATAAGGATACAGATTTGATCTTTGAAATTATCAGAGGTACCAGAATATCAGGTGCTCCGAAGACGGTCTCCAGACGTTTCAGCATCTCGTCCAGAGACATGTCATCCGATGGCAGATTATGGAGGATCTTGAGTCCTTCTTGATGTTTGACAGCTTTGATCAGATGGCCTTTGATCTCAAGGTTGGTGTGACCTTTGGCCCGTTTGGCAATAGTAGTGGTGAACATAGTAGCAAAGTTAGCCCATTTGAATGGGTCTCCATCATACTGCGGCACATCTATGTGTAGAGTGTGGCGATCCGGAGCAGACGAAGAGACAACTGGAACAGATACAGAATCAGGTGTAGTTGATGGCCGATCCATGGTGGCCGTGTACATAACGTTGTCCAGGGTAGTCATGCTGGTGGAGATGCGAGCACACATATCCTGGAGACCGTCAAGAGCAGGGTAGTACTTCCTGCAGGCGCGAATGAGATCATCGCGTTTCAGTTTGAGAGCAGATGCAGAGTCACGGAAGAATCCAGAATTCGGAGCAGGATTATGTAGAAGAACTTCCAAGTCATCAAGCAGCGAGATTGCGTGGTCCCACTGTGTGAGTGCAGATAGTGTGTCACATACCTCAGATTTCCAATTGGTATGAGTTGACAAGTGATGAATATCATCCTCCTCTTCCGCTTCAGTGCGCAGGGCTTCATAGGAGTTGTAAATTTCCTCCAATTGTTCCTGGACCGCGGCATGGGCGTCAATTGCAGTATCCAGTTGACCTTGCAGATCCATCACGGCAGTACGTTTGATCCTATCAGGACCAACTTCAATGGCTTTAGTGATGCGGTTGTGCAGCTTGGTCACCGCTCCGCGACGACTGCTGCGCTTCAGCTTCAGTTCAGTTACAGAGGTCATAACATCCTCAGTATAGGGTGTAGCCATGGTGTGAGAACTTAAGTGTGAAATAGAACAGGTGGCAGATAAACAAATAGAGACACCTTACCAGATATAGTAAAGCAGATCAGAATTGGACGTGTGAAGTGTCTTGAGCATGCGCAGAGAAGTGGCGAAGTAGGCGCGAGAGGTGGCTCCCAGTTCCTTCGGAGATTCGTCTCAGGCCGCTAAACTTCGGAGGTGAGAGAGGCGGCTCCCAGATAGAGGCGGAGATTCGGCTCTTCTCGACAGCTTCCAGCGAAAAGATGTTGAGTGTAGAGGCGCTGGGCTCGAAGGACCAATGATAGAATGGTTCTTCCTCAGTCTAACTGCCCTACAGATTGGATTAGCTAATCTAGGGGCAACTAGCTAATTAAGCAGTTAAGATATGGGTTAAGTGTAATTGGGAGTTGGGGAGAAAGGACAAGTCAGAGAGAGAAAGACGTCGGAGATGACAACAGCAATGTGGACATATAAGGGAGATGGTTGGGTGAATGTTCTGTGGTTTACTGCAGTACCATGAATCTCATTACCTTGACCGGAGATGAGATTCAGGTAAAGGGTCGACCAGGGAAATGCATTAGAACATAACAGATGATAGAGAGTGATACAGGTACGAGTGTAAGATTAGAACTTAAGTGAAATAGGCAGATACAGGTAAGTAAAAACATGCATACATATAGAATAGTGTTCAGTTTCAGTTCATGCAGCTTCAGCTCTTCCTTGAGTAGCTCCTCTGTTCGGAAGATGAGGATCCCGAACAATGGCATTGAATTCCCTTTACTGCATATACGTAATTTAAAAACTCGACTTTATTTTAGTAGCTTGAGTGTTAGTTGTTAAAATCAATCATATAACAATAGTGTAGTTTAAGGCTCACTAGCCATTTGTGCTCAAGCACACCACTAGTGTATGCTATGGATGATTAGAACATAGCTAACCCCTTTTTTGTATTGTGAAGTAGGCATTCTATCCAGCATAGTGTTGTTCAAGTGAGTGCACAGGGATACTAAATGCCAGAAGGGAGGATACTAAATGCCAGAAGGGAGGATACTACTGATAGTATCCTCCCTTCAGGCTAATAGTATTGTGGGTCTGCGCAGCTCGCCTCAGCGCTCTTTCACTTAGTTCGACGGGCAAGCCACACAGGGTCGCTGCCACCAGAGTCCTCCCAACCAAGCTGACAGAGTTTTACGTCTGATTAAAAAGTTAGGCATGGGAGAACTGAACAGACGCATGCGTGGCTGGGCTTATAAATGTTCCGACGGCCACGCATGCGCACATATACAATGCCACGTCAAATGCACCGAAATAACGCACACACAATGATACACAAAATAACGCACAACATTAAATTATTCCAGTTGACGCACAACACATACACAATGCCTACATGCACACACAAAAATATGATTATGGATGTTCTTCTCTTTTCTTCTTCTTTCACTTCTCTTCTTTCTTCCTCTCTCTTGCCTTCTCTATCTTCTCCAGACCCACATCACCCCCGCCCAAGCTCGAACCTCCGGGTCGAGCTGACAACACCGGGTCTGGTCCTGATTTCACATTCCAGGACTGTCTGGAAAAACCATCTGCGTTGCAGTTTTCTGAGCCGGGTCTGTGGACAATTTTGATGGGTCTATCCTGGAGAGTTAAGGCGAATCTTAATAAACGTCGGTTGAGTCCTTTACCATCTTGCAGAGCGAGGCATGCCCTGTGATCTGTCACCACTGTGACTTCTTTAGCAAGACTAGCGTCTCGAAATGTTTTACGGCAGACACGATTGCCAAACTCTCTAACTCTGTGACAGAGTAATTCTTTTCTGCAGGTCGGAGTTGACGGCTGTAAAAAGCAGTCGGGATTTCTTCCCCATCACGTAGTACATGGAGGCATGCACCAATGCCATCACCAGAAGCATCAGTGTATAGCACGAAATTGTCATCTGGACTAGGAACACATAGCGCAACGTTATCAGCCAACAATGACCTCAACTTACCGAATGCCATGATCATCCCCCGTGTCAACTCCACCTGCTGGGGAGCGCGCAGAGAGACAGAGGGAGTGAGAATGGCAGATAGGCTACCAAATCCCTTGATGAACCGTCTATAGTAGGACATGGCACCCAAAAAGGAACGCATTTCCTTCTTTGTGTGGTGTTGGGCAAACTTAAGGAGGGCCTGTACTCTACATTCCGGTATGGAAATGTCACCACCTCCTATCCTATGGCCTAGATAGGTCAAGTACTTTCGACCAAACACACACTTTCTTTTCTTAATAGTCAAACCAGCCTCACCTAAACATTGTATCACACTTTTGAGATCATGCATGTGTTGATCCAAAGATTCACTGAATATAACCACGTCATCAATGTAATTGCATGCAATATGTTTCACAGGCTCAAGGACAACATCAACAGCTGCCTGAAAAATGGCAGGTGCGTTCTTCAGCCCAAAGGGCATCCGAACAAATTTATATTTTCCTAGGGGGCATACAAATGTGGTTAAATCACTAGATTCAGGGTCCATCAGGATCTGATGAAACCCAGTGTCTAATCCAGAGTGGACAGACAGCCACATTGACCCACTTTCCGGAGTATTTCATCCAGGGAAGGCACCCAGTACCTTACAAGGGGTGTGACGGCATTCAACTGGCGGAAATCAACACATATCCGCACTGAGCCATCCTTTTTGCGGACAGGAACTAGAGGAGAGGACCACAAGGAAGTCGACTTAACTATAATACCCTCCTCTAACAGTTTAGAGAGCTCAGATTTTACAGCACTCTCAATGCCAACAGGTATATTGCGTCCCTGCTGGGTGACAGGTACAGCATTATCAGACAATAAGATGTAACACTTAGCACTCATACATAACCCAGGTTTCTCACGAAAATATTCTGCCACTTCACTAAGCACAATATTTATATCTCTGGAGTTGAAACCAGGGCATTTATCTGAGCAAAGAAGGGGAGTACTCTCCAGCAATGCACTATCTATGCCGACGTCCTCCGCCACCAACATGACAGCTTTAACACTTAGGGGTCTGTCCAAGTAGGACTTCAAGTTATTAATGTGGGCTAATCTGGTTGGGTGGTTCTTGCCCTTGGAAACCTTGAAGGTAACCTTGGACACCCTGTCAGTTATACCGTAAGGGCCCTCCCACGAAGCCTGAAGGGCAGAGTGGCGGCCGGGAATCCTCATAAGGACCTTGTCGCCCACATTCAACACTCTATCGCACTTGCCTTTGTTATACGTGCACACTCTGCTATCGATAGCATTGGCTTCAGTAGCTGAAGCAAAGTCATGTATCATGGCCAGCTGATCATTTAACCTGATTAACCACTCCTCAACGTCAACATTGCCTAGATGTTTCTCCATCCAACCACTATATAACATGTCCAAAGGACCAACAGCTTCCCTCCCAAACACAATCATATGAGGGGAATAGCCTAGGTCTCTATTGGGTATTTGCCTTAATGCAAAAAGAGCCAAGGGCAGAAACTCTACCCAATCAAAGCCAGCATCCACAGCCTTAGCCAAGGCTTCAAAGTGCCGTGAAGCCGCTCGATGACTCCATTTGACTGGGGTCTATATGGGGAAGTCTGAATGGCATCAATATCAAGCATGGAACAAAGGGCGGACATTAACTTGGAAAGAAACACAGTACCTCTATCTGAGAGAATCTTAAGAGGAATGCTAGTCCTAGAAATAATCTGAATCAGACATTGGGCTGCCTCCTCAGCAGAGGCAGTCCTCATGGGTATAGCCTCTGGCCAACGACTAGCCATGCAAACATAAGTCAGCATATACTTGGCACCTCGTTTCCCTTTGGGGAGGGGCCCAACCAAGTCTATGGCAACAGATTCAAACGGAACTGTAAGGATAGAACGTTCTACCATGAGTGCTTTCTTGTTGCCGGCCTGATTGATACGGAGACACACATCACAACTTTTAACGAATTTCACAATGTCTCCATGAATACCTGGCCACACAAATCTGGAATTTAAAAGTCTCCTCATCCCTCTAATGCCAGTATGGGCAGTGTTATCATGTGCAAGCTGCAAAGCCTTTACACGTTTAGAGAGGGGAAGTACAATTCTCACACGTTCATTATTAAACTCATCAAGAGAGGTATGTACTAGAACACCACTATTCAACCAAGAGTAACCGTTCATGTTATGATCTGCAAGCTCCCTAATGGAGGCTAAAGTACTGTCTTCCATAACCTCTAGTATCAAAGATCCCACACTAACATTATCAAGCAAGGAAGGTGTCACCAATTGCAAGGCATTTGGTACATCAGAATTGCTAGCAACATCAGAGTCATCAGCACCATGTGCACTATTTACACGCTCAGAACTACTATGTGAAGGAGAGTTTACAACATTAGAGACAGGAACACTTTGAGAATCACTAATTACATTAGACTCAGGAATAATACTAGAGTCGCTAACTACACCAGTTTCACCATTAACAGCAACATCAGTGGGGTTTGAGACTTGGCTTATCTGCACCACTTCCATGTTTGCTTCAGAGCCATCACCAAGCCCATATACAGAAGGAACAGCACCGTCTGCCGAAGGAACACAATCATCAATCGCAGCATCCTGCTCAATACCGACCGATATATTTGCCAGTCTCTCCCACTCATCAGAGAAACGAGAGGGTTCTGCTTCACTCACATCATTATCATGCTTCACTCTCGTGGCTTCCTTTCTAGACTTAGTCTTAGATCTAGTGACCATTCCGACCACACGGCTCTCCTGGTTAGCAGCAGAGCTCTGTGGGGTCTTACTTGCCCCATTCGAGGTGCTGCCAGAGCAGGCATCATCTTGAGATGATGTCTGGATGCCTGGGGTATCACCAGGGTGCCCTGCCTCCCCCTCGCTGGAGTGCGAGGTGGAAGCAGCATCCAAAAGAAGCCTTGATGCCATGTCTCCATCCATAGGGACAGAGAATAGCACCCTGCTGCATAGGTCATCCTCATGGGCAACCGCTACAATAGACATAAACGATTTACCATGATATTCAAAATCGACCTTTGCAGTTTGGAGCCACTGAGGCTCACCATTCCAACCCTTTACCTGGACCCAATCACCCAACAACTGGTTCTCATAGATGAAGCAAGCAGGCACAATGGTGATCTCAGCACCAGTGTCAGGGACAATATGGCATTGCAGACCATTGACCTTCCCTTCCATGTGGGCTGCACCCTCTTGCACTGCCACCCAGTTTGCATTATATGTACGGGTCCCTATTCTGATGTTCATTCTTTTGTTGTTATTGTCTTTACTGTCACCATGTACATTAGTACCAGATTTATTCTTATGCGGGCACTCAGGGGTTTTGTGGCCTGGCTCATTGCAGGTAAAGCACACTATACCAGGAGCTTTAGGAGCACTGTACACATTACTACCACTATTTCTAAACCTACATTCAAAGGATCTATGGCCAAAATTGTGGCAAACATAACATTGAATGGCCCTATACCCACCACCACCATAGTTGGGGGCAGAGGGTTTGACACTCGATCTCTCAGGCTCAGTTGTCTGAAAGGATAGGGCAACTCTATTTAGATCTTTGAAAGTGTTAATCTCTCGAGCATCTAGCAAAGTTCGCTGGTGAGCTGGCCGTGAGGCCCTATAGATAGCCATAGCAAGAAAAAGCAACACTTCACCTTTATCATGTGTAGCCATACTAACAGAATCTATCAAACCTTTCAAGTACATGTAAGATTCCAGCGAGTTCATTGATTTGGTGTGACTATCAAACTCAGAGATAAGCTTAATGCCAAGAGAAATTTTACTCGAGCCTAAACCATCAATTAAGAGCTCTTTCAATTCAGAGTAGGTAAACTCATCTCGATCTATAGAGGCAACTAGATGTGTAGCCTCCTTCGATTGTAGCTTCTGTAATAGAATTATCTTAAACCTTGCTTGTGGGCAGCCTATATCGACCAGGTCTGCCTCGAGCTTCATAATGTACTTTACAATGTCTGTACCCTCTTTGTGGGGGGCCAAGGCAGTAATTTGCTGGTTGAGTTCAGCATTAGAAGAATCACCAGACGGCCTGCCAGAGGGACCAAAAGTCCTCATAAACTCACTAAAAGAATGCATCATGGAAATAACATCACCAGGACTAATACTATCACTATTACTAGAAGGGTTAGTGTTAGGACCAGAAGGGACTTCACCACGCAACACAGTATCCTCAGGGCTATCAATATCCCTAGCAACACCATTGTTTCCACCATATTCACTACGACCGTCCATGACAGAACTCAGCTGATTAGATAAAACAGACTTATTCTCTCCAATAAAATGTTTCATAAACCTCACTTTGCTTGGAAGCACACTAACGGGTCCGTCCGAGGATCTATCGATACCAGAGTCTGACAAGGTCTTTTTCTTACAGGCTCTGTCTCTTTGCTCCCTCCTATTCATCAACAGGCTTTGTATCCACAGAGAAATCTGCACGACACACAGGGAAGAGAACAAAGTCAACCAAACAGTCACAACTATAAATGTTCGACCAAACAGTCACAATATAAACGTTCAACCAAACAGTCACCATACAGTGAACCACACAATGACACCAGGATTTCAGTCCAAACAGAAGAGAGGTGTCCAGCCGTCTGTTAACACGGAAATGGGCAGCCACTTCAGTCCGGGAGGAAGAAGAAGGCACGTCGATGTCGAGGTTGGGTCAGAGAGTCGATGGTTAAGTCGGTCTCCACACCGTTGCCACCAATTGTGGGTCTGCGCAGCTCGCCTCAGCGCTCTTTCACTTAGTTCGACGGGCAAGCCACACAGGGTCGCTGCCACCAGAGTCCTCCCAACCAAGCTGACAGAGTTTTACGTCTGATTAAAAAGTTAGGCATGGGAGAACTGAACAGACGCATGCATGGCTGGGCTTATAAATGTTCCGACGGCCACGCATGCGCACATATACAATGCCACGTCAAATGCACCAAAATAACGCACACACAATGATACACAAAGTAACGCACAACATTAAATTATTCCAGTTGACGCACAACACATACACAATGCCTACATGCACACACAAAAATATGATTATGGATGTTCTTCTCTTCTTCTTTCACTTCTCTTCTTTCTTCCTCTCTCTTGCCTTCTCTATCTTCTCCAGACCCACACCATGTTTGATGAAAAACTTCATCCACTCACGGTGCGTAGCTGGAAAAATTAACATTGTTAGCACTGTATGTATGTCCCATGTTTAAAGACACTCACGATTATTATTTATTTATTTATTTAATATTAATTTGTTTATTATACAAACTTTGAATGTGTTGTTTGTTGTGTGTGTGTGTACATATTTAGAGAGAGGAAGTCCCTGCTCATTATGGAGACTATACACCCGACCACAAAGTTATTTATAAATTTATTAAAACTCTTTTTCATGCAGCACAGGTAAAGTATGGTACATGTGTGTGAATGTGTGTATTTGTGTATTATATATTGCCCATGTACCTTATGTAGTTAGCATGTGTACATACAATGTGACCAGCTTGTGGAAAATGTAAAAAAACAAAATTTACCTTGAAGAGCTCACAAGTTGAAAATGTTTAATATTAAAAAAAAATTGAACATAGGCTTCATGAAAAGTATTCCCAATTTGGTATTGAAACAAGACAATAAAACATGAGCAGCAGCACCAACTTTTTATTTATTTATTTTTATTTTTTATTTTTTTATACCTACATGTATATACTAGTGGTGTACTTGATCACAAATGGCGAGCGAGCCTAAAACTACACTATTGTTAAACGATTGATTATACCTCCAAACACTCAAGCTACTAAATTATAGTCGAGTTTTTAAATTACGTATAATTAACTATAATATTATTACGGTAAAGGCATTTAATGACATAGTAACCAATCCCCGCAACTGTTTGAATTGAAAGAAAAGCAAAATTATCATGTCACGTTATTTAAACTTTTTTATTTGCGATATTCTTAGTAGTAGTTGTAACGCATAATACTTTCACATAACTGAACATACCTACGCAAGACTTACCTTCGTGGTAACTCTAGTGGACAATGTATTTTCAGGTAAATACTGTTGCATAGGGCTTATAACTATGACAAATAGATTATTGGCGAGCGAGCATAGCGAGCGAGACACTTACAGGGGTAACACAATTGAAAATCGGGGATGTTTGTGTATTTGTATATATGGACGTACGTATGTCATTTTGTACTTTGACCCTCCGTATTTTTGTGTTCGCTCCGTGTTTGACCACGTCCCAAACTTCACTAAACAGAATCCTCCGGTTTAGCGACCATTACCCGTATCAACTTAGAAATTGAATTGTTTACCGCTTTGAATTGTTTTGCGGGTGCAGTTAAAACTCAAAAACTTATGGGAGCTCCATTTCTATTCGAGTTAGTGGCGGTGGTAAGTTAATACGCTAAGCCCTACTCAACAGCATTTACTTGAAAATTCATTGTCCACTAGACCAACCACGAAGGTAAGTCTTGCTTAGGTATGGTCAGTTGTGTACAAGTATTGTGCGTTACAACTACTATTAAGAATGTCACAAAGAAAACTTTAAATAACGTGACTTGATTTTGTTGCTTCTTTTTCAATTCAAACAGTTGCGGGGAGCGGTTACTATGGCATTGAAACCCCTTTACCGCATACGTAATTTAAAAACTCTGACTTTATTTTAGTAGCTTGAGTGTTAGTTGTTAAAATCAATCATTTAACAATAGTGTAGTTTAAGGCTCGCTCGCCATTTGTGCTCAAGCACACCACTAGTTAACTTACCACTGCTACTAACTCGAATAGAAATAGAACTCCAGTAAGTTTTTGAGTTTTAACTGCACTCGCAAATGAATTCAAAGAGATGACAATTCAATTTCCAGGGCCAACTGCCCTTTTCACTATTGTAAGCACTGCCACATATTTATGTCCACGCATAACCACATAATGTGCATGCCACAACGTGCGCAGATTTGATTGGATTCACAATCCTAGGAAACACTGACTGTCAGTTCACTACTGTTTTCTATACGCTAGACGTGTAAAATGTCTGATTAACTTTTATAAAACAGCTGACTGCAGTTGCAATCGACACATCCCTCTGACGAGGACCCTACTTCATAGGCCTTTTACCCATTGTTGGATCTCTAGTTGTAAAAAAATTAAATTAAGCCCTTTGGGCCTAACAAAAGTAATACTGGTATCTTCACTTTTTCTAATATTGTTTATCTTACGCTTTATAAAAGTTCAGCATTTAGAATGCAATAATGTTGTTCCAACTGCCTTCTCTCTTTATGCTACGTTGTTGTATGTGTATATCCCATAATGTACAAATTTTATCTTGTTGGGGGAGTCATTTCACTTAATTTTTTAATTTTAATTTCTTTATAGCTCACTGCTGAGTGTGCCATCATCACTCTGGTAAGTGTATTAATTGACTTCCATACTTTACCAAGTGATTGTGATGCTTATTTTTATTAGTGGGTGGGGTTTGTTGGATTCTCATTTCCATGCATTTATACTCCTGGAGACCACAGGGATGGTTTTAATAATGTAAATGCATTTTAAATACCCAAATAATTAGCACTGCAATAAAATAAACCAATTGACAATAGATTATTGTCAAATAACCTATAATATCCATAGCTAGAGCAACCATTTGTGTTTATTCTATTATGTTTTGTGTTTTGCTGTTGTTTTGTTGTTTTTTGTGTTTTGTTTCCTCCTCTTTGATTAATTTCCATTCTCTTTGGTTCTTTCTCAAATTTTTTTGTTCAATTTTTATATGTATAATTTAAATCACGTATGCCTTACTTCTTCCTTTTCACCACATACACACCTCTACAGATCTATCTTGAGCGTCTTCTACATTATGCCAACCTTGACCTTCACCCTAGCAACTGGAAGAGAATATTGATAGGGGCCATTCTATTAGCATCTAAAGTGTGGGACGATCAGGCAGGTTAGTTCATAGTGGGCGTGTCTAGTGTGTGATGATCAGGCAAGTCAGTTCATGGTGGGCGTGTTCAGTTTAAGATAATCAGGCAGGTCAGTTCATAGTGGGTGTGTCTAGTGTGAGATGATCAGACAGGTCGGTTCATAGTGGGCGTGTCTAGTGTGTGATGATCAGGCAAGTCAGTTCATGGTGGGCGTGTCAGTTTAAGATAATCAGGCAGGTCAGTTCATAGTGGGTGTGTCTAGTGTGCAACAAGCACGCAGGTCATCAGTTCATAGTGGGCGTTTCTAATGTAGGGTGATCAGGCAGGTTACTTTATAGTGGGTGTGTCTAGTCTGGATGACTGTGCAGGTCAATTAGAGTAATGAATTGAACCCTTTGGTAAATAATTTTGGCTTTACAAATAGGCTGACCAGACCTATGTACGTAGTACAATGTCTAGATGCTTGTCGGCTTGAACTTTTGTTGTTGTTTATTGTCAATGGCCTAACAATGCTAAACTAACTGTGTTTTGAAGAGCCCCTAATAGACAACACTGCCCGTCTTCAGTGCCATATGGTGTGTATGTGTGTGCTATTGTTGGAGATTTAAGAACATGTCCATAAATCGGAACACATTCAACGCCATTAGTTAATTTGCCAGCACTGATGGCTATTATATGACTTTGTTTGTTTGTTTGTTTATTTATTTATGTAGTATGGAATGTGGATTATTGCCAGATCCTGAGGGACATCTCTGTGGAGGACATGTGAGTTCAGTAGTTTCAATGAAGTTCATCAGACACACAGAATATTATAATTACACTGTTATCAATGTAATTGACGTTTGATGAAAGTATTTTGTGTTAAGGCAGGTGTAGGGTTAAAATATGATGTACATATGGACATGTCTGGCCAAATATCAAGAGTAGTAATTACATGCATGCATATTATATATACCAGCAGTGTAGGAAGATGTTTCGGTATAGGGAGCTCCGAGGACAATTTGTTTGTGGTTAAAAATTGTTCATCTGAGAAACGACTTTGTTAATAATTGCGGCCCAAAAATAAGGGGGGTAGGCTCCAGCCCCTGGAGCCCTCTCCCTTCCTATGCCACTGCATGCATACTTACGTAGGTCGGGGCAATTGTTTTAATAAATTACGTTTAATCTTAAATTACACTGAAATCATTGTCTTGGTCACCATGTTTAGTTGCAGTGTATTCTGCCACAGATACAGGTGCTAATATCAGTGAGATTAGGTCAGCTTTGTGGCCTGTGTGCGTACATCTCCATTGCATCATTTGCTTTGTGTGTTTGTCCAGGAACGAGTTGGAGAGAGTTTACCTGGAGCAGCTTCAGTTCAATATCAATGTCCTCTCGAGTGTCTATGCCAAGTACTACTTTGACCTGAGATCACTGGCCGAAGACAACGGTCTCAGCTCCCCCAGCGAGTACGAACCCCTTACCAAGGAAAGAGCAAAGAAACTAGAAGTGAGTTTGAAGACAGAAGTTTTTAGAAATTCCAATAACAGTGATGAGAGGATTTGTTGTCAATTAGAGCTATTGATTAACAATGAAAAGTTCATTAAGAAGATTGATTAATTGAAACCACTTTTTTTTATTAAGTTTTTTCTTCTTATTATATAGCTGTATTGGCTTATTGTCTACATTGACACTTTTTATAACTTTGGACTGTGAAATGTTGGCACTGATAGTACATTACAATGATCTCTTTATTTTATTTCCAATGTCCTCAGGCTATTACAATTACAAGTGATGAGAAGCAGACAAATTTCAAGCTAAGAAAATCCGCCAGTTCAGAACCTTTGTCTCCCAAGAATACTCTAGTAATAATGTAACTAGCTAGTCAGTTACCACCATACATGTCAGAAATAAATACTTTCACTTTCTCTTTTTATTCTCTAACAAATTTTAAACTATTTTTACGGTCAAATTATTTATTTTGTGCACAACATAGTTTTTTTTAAATTGTACAATATATATTTGTTTCATCAGTTCTTTAGTGAAGTTTTTTTTTATTGTTCATTTTTTATCGGTTCTGTCAGTATCTATTAATGTAATGTTGGCACTCTATCACAATTTTCTTTCTTGTATAAAATAGAGTGGTTTGAATTTTTATGAATGTGGTTGGTTCTAACTAGCTAGCAAGCGGAACAAAAAAATTGACATCTTGTTGCCTATCTTGATAATCCACTTTTTAAGTAAGTAAATTTTAGTAATCCTAGCTATTGCATAAGATTCCCCATCCCAAATTAAACCATAAGGTTAGTCTGACAGGGACAATCTGGTAGGGACATTCTGGCAGGGACAGTCTGTAAGAAGTGTTTGGTAAGGATTAGTCTGGTAGGATAGTCTAGTAGGGCCAGTCTAGTAGGGTCAGTCTGATAGGGCCAGTCTGGTAGTGCTGTTTTGAGTAAGACACTAAGATCATACTAAAGTCAAAGATACTATACCCATTACCACATAGTCATCCACAGTATACCCTGCAGTTGTGGTAGAGTATACATAAGTGAAACAACTAGAAGTTTTGAGCAGAGAGTAAAAGAACACCAGGATGCTTGTAAGAGAGGTGATGAGAAGGTTTCAGTCATTGCTGAACATGCTTGGCAGCAGCATCACCTCATTAAATGGTAAGAGGTAAGACAGAGCCAGTAAGAATCGTGAGTTGAAGATCAAGGAGGCTCTACACATACAGATGACACCTAATGACACCAACAAGTTTAACAGAGACATAGGATGCAGGCTGTCCATTTTGCGTGCAAATCACCCTCCAGGATTATAATAAGCAGTAAGTGTGCCCTCCAGAAATCTTGCTGTTTACTTTGTTATTGGAATCAATTCTATTTCATTTGACCAGAGAAGACTGTCTCCAATATCATAAGGATCTGTGTCCAACCAAACTATTTGCAAGAACTTTAGCTTTGTACCTGCTCCTGGTAGTACTGGAAAGTGAGCCAGCAAACTCAGAATACTTGGAAAAACCATGCAACTGTGCTAACTTCAGTTTTACACTGTACTCTGTCCTCCAGAGCAACCGTTGCTAGGTAAGCCCAGTTTGTGGTGGACACGAAGATCTCGCCGCACACCAGGGCGGTTAGTTAACGACCTATGCCTATTATGAAGTAAGAGTGCGGCTCCACTAAACGCACACGTCACGTTTCCCATTTGTGTGGCCTTTCCGTTTTGGGCGTGGCACGATCGTAGTGTTTGCGGGAACAACATCAACAATGGCTAGGAGACCAGGCTGGTCTAGAACTTTTAGAAGAGATTCTAAGTTACAACAGTATTTCTTAGACCAGGTGGTACCTACTGGGAAGACACTTGGAACAGGTTCATATGGCTCAGTGTTAGAAGTGAGTGTTCTAGCTCAACAGCTAGAAGAAAGCTTGGAATAGTTAGATCTCAGTGTAATGTTCTGAAGCTTATGCGTCATTGGTACACCAAGTTCTCAATAGTAGTTTAAATCATTGTAGTATATACACACTATCTATCAATCCTCATTTTAATACAGAACCTGAGCCTTGTTTAATTTATTTAACTGATATATGATGGTATTTCAGGTAAAATATAGCAAGGTTTTGTGTGCTGCCAAGCGTATGCACGAACTATTACTGGATCCTGGGAATGAAGGAGTTCGAGAGACTGTAGACAGATATCAACGAGAATGTCAACTCATGGCAGGTCTCCGACATCCTAACATAACACAGTTCCTTGGTCTGTGTTTCCTTGAGGGATCAGAGTTACCTCTACTGGTGATGGAGAGACTAGAAATGAGTGTGGACGACCTCCTGGAGTGTTCCCCTAATATTCCACTTGCAGTCAAGATTTCCATTCTTACAGACACAGGCAGCGGTTTAGTTTACTTGCATAGTCGAGGACCTCCAATAGTCCACAGAGACCTGACTGCAAGGAACATCCTCCTCACATCGTCTCTGACAGCTAAGATCACTGACATGGGAAACTCTCGCATGGTAACTTTAAAACCAACTCAACTAGCCCAGACACTCTCAAAGAATCCGGGGACCACTGTGTACATGCCACCAGAGGCTCTCAGTGAGAGCCACAGATATGGCCCATCTCTAGATGTGTTCTCATTCGGACATCTTGCCCTCTATGTACTGACACAGGTAAACACAACTTGAATTCAATATACTCTATTAGTGCAAAACTTTTTAAATATTCAGTTAAAAAATTTCTTTGTTACTGTGTGTCAGTGTTTTACATTATGCTATATTAATTAAGGAGTTCACAATCTATCAAGTTATTATAATACTGGTAATTGTACCATTATATAGTTGGTGAACTTAGAATTAGAATAATCTTGATAGTGAATATAATTTTCAGACAATCAACTTTAATAATTGGTTAGATTTTTCCAGGAGAACTGCTATTGGCTACACCTTCAGATCCACACAATCCTGGCCGACTTATTGGTCGCTCTGAAGTAGAGCGCCGTGAGGTGTACATGAAGAAGTTGGAGAATCTGTTATTGGAATCTCATCCTGTTCTAGTAGAGATGGTGACTAATTGCCTGCACAATACTCCTCAAACAAGACCTACTGCTGAGCAACTACTGGAGACATTAACACCAGTACAGGATGCAATGGAGGACATACATGGAGGGAATATGGGGAGGACTCTCAACATAGCCAATGTGTTACACATGAAGGAAACAAAAGAAAGGAAGAGAAGAATAAAAGAACTTGAGGTAAACTTGTATATGTGAACTACAGTAATTGGTTAAACCTATCAAGTAGTTATTAACTATTTCACTGCTAAATTGTCAGGGAAATTACAAATTTTTAAATACAATTGATGTAAATATGTTTTTGAAAGCTATAACTGTTCATAAACAAATTTTCCAAATCTGATACTGAACTGTCAGTAGCTAATTCAGTGTCCAGTGTAACTACTTCATCATCATGCAAATCTTCACAACTGCTAAGTCTTCTAAAGCTGTATTCAAATGCCATGTTTACTACACACTGCAACTTTCTATTTGTTTCTTAATAGCTACTTTAGGTTTAGATATCTTCTGCATCTTCTGGTCTACTGCAATCACCATCTAAAATGCCAAAGTGGCCAATAATCCTGTTCTACTACTACCTGAAGAATTGACCACCAAGTTGCCATTTTGAAGTAAGCCTAAACGCCAACCCTGAATACAAACCTAAGTGTACCATTATAGCCATACGATATCAATGGAAGAAGTTCAAACTTCTCTTAACCCTTTCACCGCCATAAGCGCCATATGGCGCTCAGCAGTACGGTCGTGTTTAAAAAGTATAAAAAATCAACCGTTCATGCTATCGACACGCAATAAAGCTTAAAAGCTTTAGAAATGACTATTTTAGTACTGTTCTTAATATAGAATAATTACGTCAACGGTAACTAAGGGTAATACTTCCTGAAAGTTCAAAGTTTGAGTAAAGAAATGGCGAGGCTATCGCGAGACGAGGTCCTTGCGTGTGTCCTGAATAGTGACGATAGTGACGATGCATTCGGCCTAGTAGATAGCTCCAGTGAAGGCGAACAAGATGGAGAAACAGAAGAAGTTACTGCTTTCATGGGCCAGCAATTATTATCGAGAGATTCTCTTGAGTATCTTTCAGATACTGTGGCAGATACTGTGGCAGACCGTTCAATTGATATGAGTACAGATGATGAGCAGTTACTAGTAGAACAGCAAGGAGATATTAGTAAGTTTTTATTTAAAAGAAGAACAGTTTATAAAAAATACTGATTGAATTTAGCTATTGAAGAATAAATATCATAATTTATAGATGTTGATGCCATGGATGTTTCAGCAGTAACTTCTCCAGTAGCAAGCACAGAGTCTCTTCCATTGTCTTCAGATTGTTTCAGTTCATTATCGTCAAGTGATGAGGAGTGGATGGATCACGATAATTCAACGCTACATACACTGAAAAAGAAAAGTAAAACTGGAAGAGGAGGAAGAGGAAGAGGATTACGAAGACGGAGAGGGAGAGGGAGAGGGAGAGGGAGAGGTAGAGGTAGAGGGAGAGGGAGAGGGAGAGGGAGAAATAGTTGTACATCTAGAAAAACTGGATCTAACAATGGCTCTCATAGTTTATCACTGCAATTAGATGACATAATTGATGATGAATGGGATCACAAAGAATCAACAGCTCTTACATATCCATATACGCTGAACCCAGGCCCAACTGTGCCACTAGATTCCAGCATGTCAGCTTCAGACATGTTCTATCATTTTTTTACAGATTAAGTTTGGACATTGCTAGTAAGTTCAACTAATGCATATGCCAGTGCTACAAGAAAATCTACCCCATCTGCTTGTGAGTGGCATGACACAAGTGCAGAGGAGATGAAAGCATTCATAGGTATTTTGATTCTCATTGGTATTATAAAACTACCTCGGCTAGAGATGTATTGGAGTCATAAGTATCCACTCATAACGACTCCATCTATAGTAGCTATTATGTCCAGAGTTCGGTTTGAGCAGCTTTTTAGGTTTTTCCATTTGAGTATCAATTCTACTGAGCCTTTGATTGTCCCAGTAGCAGATCGTTTAGTGAAAGTTAGAAAATTTTTAGACTTGATCACAGCACAGTTTGAAAAATTATACAATATGCATCAAGAGTGCAGTATTGATGAAGCCATGATCAAATTCAAAGGTCGGCTAGGTTTCAAACAGTATCTCAAAGATAAACCAATAAAGTGGGGAATAAAAGTATTCGTATTAGCAGATGCAACTAATGGTTATGTAAAGAGATCACAAGTTTATACAGGAAAAGGTGTAGAGAATAACAATGGTCAAGTTGGACTGTGTACAAAAGTTGTACTAGATTTGATGCAAGGACTAGAATTTAGTGGAGCCCATTTGTATACAGATAATTATTATACAAGTCCTATATTGTTCAAATATTTATATAGCAGAGGGATAAATGCATGTGGAACGGCTCGTACAAATAGGAGGTTTTTTCCGAAAAGTTTGGTTACTCATTCTACAGCAGAAAATAGAGGTGATTATAAGTTTTTATCTAATGGTCCTCTATTGTCTTGTTCATGGGTGGATAAACGAACAATTTATTTCAACAATGCATGTTGCAGAAACTAGTACACCATGTACAGTGGTGAAGAGAAGGCAAGCAGATGGTTCTATAAAGAATTTGAATTGTCCACCGTGTCTTCCACACTATCAATCATATATGAGGGGTGTGGATAGAAATGATCAGTTAGGAAGTTACTATAATGTTGGCAGAAGATCGCGTAAATGGTGGAAGCGTGTTTTTAGCTATGGATTGGAATGCTGCTTGGGTAATGCTTTTGTATTTGATAGCTATGTTCGACCAGAGGAGCATGCACGACTAGGTAGAAGCAAACGTGATTTTCTACAGTTCAGATATGAAGTACCTACTGAACTTATTGGGGACTTTAGAGGGAGGCAGCGTATTGGGCGTCCTCGTAGTTTGGAACATTTGAATGCTGATAGACTTCTTTTGCTTGGTCACTGGCCAAAATATGTAGAAAAGAAGGATAATTGTGTGGTGTGCCAGGGAATTATGAAAATGAAAAAATTACCTTCAAAATCATTTCGGCATGAAAGCAGAATACAATGTGAACATTGCTCAGTGTATTTGTGCGTAACACAGGGTCGAGACTGTTTTAAAAAATATCATACTTTATCTGATTATCGTCGCTAACATTGTCTTCATTTTCTTTTTGAACAGTATGCATTCCATTGACTTTTTGAACATCAATACTGTACATTCCATTTTTCTGTATGTATATATAAATTTTTATATTAGTTAGGATTCAAAAGTTGCATAATTATAATTACATTCACAACAATTAGCGTTTATTAGTGATAATTACTTTGTGGTCAATTAGTATGTAACCACATTATTTTTTAAATATTCACCAACTATTTCTGAATTCGAAAATATATGGTTGCTAGGTACTTTTTTTGTGCTTCATGAGTTTAAAAAATATATATATACTAAATTTGGTCTATTATGAATACAAGTCCCATGTAAACTTGGCGGTGAAAGGGTTAATAAATATTGATCTAACTTATTGAGGCTATAGCATTCGAATGACATCACATACAAGATGAACAACGATTTTCTGGAGGCATTATTTCAAACCACAATACAGAGAAGTGATTGTATTAAAATTCTTTAATTTATTCTCTCCAAGTTAACTTTGCCACACATATCAAGCAAGCTAAATTCTTCAATGTAAAATTGTTAACCTAATTTTTTTATTGTGGTTATATTCAAATTATTAGTATTATGCTTCACTTACAACTGCAGTGGTTATATTTTATTTTATGTATTGTGATTGTAGAATCAGTCATAATTATGATTGATTGCTTATAGCATATTTTTTTAACTTTTATGTTATAAGCTTTTATACACATACTTCCTGGAGTTCAAATTTTTCTCAATAATAAAAAGTGACATCTGAGCTCTACAAATACTCAATAGACAATTTTTTGGCATCCTCTGCAATTAACTGTTATTCAATGTTATTGATAGTTATCGTTTTATGTGTTGTATTATTAGATTTCTGAAAATAGATTGGAAACGGAAAATAAGGAGTTGTCTGAAGAAATTACAAAACTAGAAAGTGACAAAAAAATGTTCCAGTCTGCCAGTGCACAACTCATTGAAGAGAAGCATCAATTGCAAGCAAGTGTCAGGCAAGTACAGGCAGAGAACAGTCAACAGAAGACTGAGAACAATCAACTGAGGAGCCAGATAGCAGCTGAAAGAATTCAGTTAGAATCTCACAAAGAAGAAAAGCTTCATCTAGAATCTCGCCATCAAAGAGAGAAACAACTTCTCCAATCTGAAGTGGAGCGACTAACAAAGGAACTGGAGCGTATCACCACAGTGTCTATTAGCAAGAAATCATTAGTAAGTACTATGCATTCTTATAAACAGTGGTTTCTTATATTATACCAAAACTACTCGTCTCAAATCTAATTAACTGAATGGTAAAATATATATACAGGTTATATCAATTGAGTCTAGGTATTGAACTTAACTATAAAAAGACACAATAGGATTGTCAGTATTATTTGGTTACTCTTATTACTTCTATTTTTTTTTTGGAGAAAATATGCTATATACCTCTGTTCTAATGCTATAAGGCTTCTTGTTATTCCAACTACTATTTCCATGTTCATTGTATTTATAAAGTGAGAATAAATAAAATAATTTGATATAATAATAAGTAAAAATAATAAGATTCAATTTTTACAACATAAAACTGTTTTACACTATTCACATAATATACATATACACATTATTATCTGCTATTGTATAAGATGTAAAAGCGATGTGCTTCAACAAAAATAGTGAGCGAGCAATTTTACACAAGTAATTCAAAAAATTAAAATAAATCATTCTGACTATCTAAATAACCAGCCTCCTCACAAATAGCACCGAATTGTTAAAACAATGCTAAATTTTTGAAATTTCATATGGGAAACAGTTTCAATGTCATTGTAATTACTCATGGCAGCTTCTTAAGACTTAGCAGTAAACTTTCAGCCAGAGGTAAGCTGTAGAGTGCATGCAATAGTCTCAAAGCTATGCCGTGTTTATAGCTGCTTCTTTGAAACTTCGCCCATCCCCCGTTTATTATACTTCGAGAACGAGAGAGAATAAAAAGTAGCTTGTCTTTCCATGGCACGCTTGGCACGCTTGGGGTCTTTTAAGTTGTTTTGACATTTGAAATTTGGCATAGACGTAGAGTAATGGTCACTAAGACTAATTCTGCAAAAAACAAAAATAGAGAAAGAAAGAATTTTTCCGATGTGGAGCCTATATCTCAAATTTTGCGCCGTAAGGTCCCTTTTCCCAGACCCGCTCACATTGCTTACTAACAAAGAAATTGGGAGGAAGTCTAAGAATGTTAATGAAAGAAAAGGCAGCCAATAGCTATTACTTATTATCAACTTCAACATTTTCTTAGCTAAGCAACAGATGTAACACACAACACTTACACACACACACACATACTCTTGTTTAATAGATATACCAACACAAGACTTCATTTTCTCTTGGTGACTTTACGACATATTGGGCAATTGATTTTCACGTAAGATCAGCTATGACAAACAGCTGATTAATCAAGATAACATACCACCGCTACTCCAGTATAACTTTGTACATCCTAACTGCACTCTGCAGCAACATTCAGATCATAGTAGTGACAGCCTAATTCTAAGGGGTAAACAAATAAATTTCTTTGATTTATAAGGGTAAAAAATCGCTAATAGACTCTGTTTAGTGGAGTTTGGGACGGGATTAATTACCAAGCGAACTCAATAATGTGAGGGTCAAAATAAAAGAAAGACCTACACATGACCAAGCATACATGTGAAGTAGAGGTGTGCTTGTGTACAATGGCGAGCAATCCTGCCATCTTAATGTATGTTAAATTACAGTACTGACGTATACCCGAAGAAGCTTGTGATGATATAAGTGAATTATATATTATAGTAGTTGACCATTAATTATAGCAAATAATTACAGAATTCCTTTTTTACCGAAATTTCTTGTGTAGTATAAAAATTTGTAGCATCAAATTTAAGCCATTTTGACTATCTGAATCACCAGTAACTCTTGACAACAAGCTCTCAGCTACTAGAAATGGCCAGAGTTTTTTTTTTTTGTTTTTTTTTGTTTTTTTGTAATTTCTGCTTAAGTTAGCTTCCCCGAGTAGTGGTAGCTTCCTGTATTATGTCATTCTGACTACCAGTGGCTTTTGAAAACAAACAAGCGACACTTAGTAGCGCAAAAATGGCGGAATGTTTGAAATCAAATCTGGCTTTTTGTGACTTGTAAAACGAGCTTTACACAGGAATCATTGAGCCTAAGTGTAAAATGCTATAGTATCAGAAGAAACTGGAGTCAAGACCATCCAATTTGACATGATATAAAAATAAACAAGCCTGTAAAGCAAGGTATGAAGAGCCACAAAACAAACTGAAGCTGAATAAAAAAAGTAACTACATGTTCATTTCGTAGTATTAACCTGTAGATAATTGAGGCTGGCGTGGTCGATAACAATTTGGGTCAATAAATGAGGATCTACGCTAATCTTGTGAATGAAAATATTTGGAGAGGTGTAACATTAGGAAGGCTGTAAGGTAAATAGTATTGAAATCGTCAAGGGCATGTAAACAGTAACCATAGCAACACTACGACTTTTATTATTTAATGAAGTGTGCCAGTAACATAAACATTATTCTTTATTTAAATTGTGAGCAAATAAATATGAGTTATGTTATACAATTTACTGCAGATAATGTAATTTTTATTACTTAGACATTCCCACTAGAACTAGACTGGAGGCGTGGTCCTGACATGCCAGTGGCTATGAATGGATACATTCAATCTGTAAAAATAAATGATACAGTGTATGTTGGAGGAGGATTGACTGGCAGACGTAAGGATGCCTTCATAGTGATGGCCTACAACACAAAGTCCTGCCAGTGGCACACTCTACCTTCATACAGTACCAGGTTCTTTGCTATGACTACCATCAACAACAAACTAGTTGTTGTGGGAGGAAGCAATAGAGATGGCTCCGATAGCAGTGAGCTAGGAGAGTGGCAGCCTGACAGCAACCAGTGGACACACCCCTTCCCTCCTATGTCTACGCCTCACTTTGTGCATTCATCTACTTCATATAAACATTGGCTGGTAGTGGCTGGTGGTTACCATGGAGTTTGTTTACATGCTAGTATTGAGGTACTTGATGTATCCAACATGCAGTGGTTCACTGGACCATCTACACCAACACCATGGGGGAGTATGAAGTCTACTACAATAGGAGATACCTGGTACTTCATGGGGGGAGAGTGTGAGGGTGTAGATTGGAGTCCTGATGTCTATAGTGTATCTCTGGAGGCTCTTGTTTCACACTCCTCATCACACAGTTCCAACATATGGAACAAACTACCTTCACTCAACTGTACACAAACCTGTCCACTCAACATTGGAGGATCTCTACTGGCAGTCGGTGGTAGGGACATGAAGAGTGAGACGCCAATGTCCACCATCCAGCGCTATGTCTTTGAGACTAATACCTGGGTCCAGGCTGGACAACTACCACATGCAGTACGTACCTGTACCTGTATCATGACATCAGACAAGGTCCATGTTATGGGAGGAGATGATGGGAAGAGCAGATTTATGAAGCTGCTTACTTCTACTATTCACTAATAAATATTTTTGTTTTATGAAAATATTTTGTACAACCAAGTTATCCATTATAAAATTTAAAAGTGGTTTATATGGTTGTTGTTGTTTCAGAATATTAAAAAGCAACTAATTACTTTATAGTATTAGAGTTGAAGTGTTACAAAATAAAAATATGTGCAGTGGGTATAATATTGAGTAGCTGGTAATGCAATACTCACTATTTGTAACTTCTCACATTATAGATTAACATGAAGTACTGATTGGCATTGAGAAGTTAAAAATTATTCATTTCTATTTTGTAGAAGTCTTATGTCCTAAATTGGGTGTGGCTTGTTGTCATGATGTTTATAACAGATAAGGTAATACTGAGCTATCCAAATTAGAATGATGACACTCAGGTAATACCCTTTGCTTTGCTAAATGTGATTGGAACTTGTGACTTCAATAAAACATTATTTTTAATGAGCCTGGAACTAAGGCAATAGTTAGACTCACATCACACAGTGTTTTATGACCATCAGTCAACATGGAGTGCAAGAAACCAGACAGCAATAGCATCAATTTTAACAAAGGGAAAATAATGTAAGAATTTGCTACATGGCACTTTGCATTTATTTTGCCAAATGTAATCAGTATAGATAAGATAAACTCCATTTGTTTTAAATCAACTTCAGGAACTATGCCTCCCATGCACCCCCTTATACCCCATTACTCAAACATGACAGTTGTACCATCAGCACAAATAATATTATGGCTAAAAGTAGTGTAAGTGACTCTTTGCAAGTTCAGAAAGTAGATGACTAAAGATGATGATAATGTTACAGTAACTATAACAATGTAGTTATGACAACATTGCTTAGAATTATAATATTGGAGTTACATAAATGAAATATAGGTGGCTTGCTTCAAATTTGGAAGTTCAATTCAACTTTTTGCTGCACACATTTTTTTTTTCAGATTAAATACAACTCCTTACTAGTTAACTGCCAAAACAATCTCACATTGAGGGTAAATGTGAGCAAGGATAAACATGTAGGTGATAATAGATGCCGAAAGAATTGATAATTCTCCAAAAGTAATACAATTTCAGCTAGCTGACGATATTCTGTGACATAAAGGGATAACTTTTGGGACTCACAACAATTTTTAAGAAATCTGAGATCCCAAGACAGTTGTTGTCTATAATTTGCACTACTTAGATTAGCTAGCTAATGACAAATTGAATACAATAAACAAACTTTCTTTTTTATTGATCTATTTATGCAGAATTTATTACAGGGTAAAGTTGTATACTCTACAAGTTGTAAACACATTCTGTAATTACAAATGATTTAACCAAAAATTAAAAATTATCATGGATAACATTATAATTTTGTATGACTAGAAAAATTGTATTTATAAAAGCACCCCACTGGCAATAATCAAACTATGAAAAAATTGATAAAAAAAAATATGATTAAAACTTTAATATTGTTATGATTTGTGGACAAAGAAGTATTTTATATTGGAACTATACATGAGATCAATTAGAAATAACTATTATCAAACATTGACTTTGGAATAGTTTAACACACCAAGCCACTGAAAAGTAAATTAAAGAAAATATTGTTGAAAATAGAAAATGAGTAGATTTAGATGCAGAATCGTAAGTAATGTAAAAATTATTAGTCATTGATGATATTATGTGCTATAATAGCCCATACAATAATGTAGCAGACTATTACATACAAGATGAGACATACACATGATATGATAATGATAAATATGGACAATCACCTGCGTGTACATTTTTATGGTTATTCTCTTTTGTCATAAGGTCATTCATCATTCATGATGTCAAGTTGCTGATGTTTTGATTATCAGCAACAATGACCAACACATTCACTGAATAAAACAATAGATGGACTGTGAACATAACATGGAAAAAAATTTTTAACACACATGCACACACTTCATTGTCTAAAGAACCTAATTTGGTGTGAAAACTGAACACATGCGCATACAAAACAAACCTGATAATTACCAATGCAAGCAATTAGAAGTGGGTGGCATTAGCTAGAGAAGTTGTTACATACATTGTAAACTATGTGCTATATTATGAAGAAAATAAATTCACAAGGGAGTTTTAAAATTGTAACACCATGATGGCTCATCAAATTCACAATGAAAGGGTTTGTATAATGCAAGCAGTACAGACACCTGTTCTGCTGACTCAGTATTATATATAATCACTTTCCCCCTAGTCTGTATACCCTATTGTGGTTCCTTACATCAATTTACACAAATGTACTATATGTGCTCTAATATTCTACATACATCACATTACACAAATGTACTAAATGTGCTCTAATATTCTACAAGATTAGTTCAGCTTTATAATTTTGTTGTACTTGTTGGCTCAGTACAGTAAATTACTACATTTCAATAAATGTCTGTTTCTGTCAAGAATTTTGAAATAAAGCTTTGTATTTACTGAGAGAGTAAAAATTTGCTTTCTAATGTTGTATTGTAACAGTATAGCTATTGTACAAAGTTTTATTTAAAAATTTCTTGACAGAAACTGACACAAATGAAGTTCTACATAAGTATCAAATATTATGTTAGCTATAAATGCCACGTTTACAGTAGTGAGCTGAATTGGCCAGACACTTAAAACATTTTTTTACTTTGAATTGATATTAGGAATGAACAATGCAAAAAAAAAAATTCAAGTTTATTTATACACATTATATGTAATTTTTTTCTGCAGAGGAGTTTATAGCAAATTGTGTAGATGTGGCTGATCATATCATATCCTATTATGCTTAACTATTTATGAAGGGTTTTTATCGCTTATGCACACAGACAGGGAGAACAAGAATAATACAAGATTTGCATTCACACATGTAATCAAGTTATTACAGGTAAATTTAGCTATGTTCCTTTGTGTCTTACTCTGCAGAAATGAAAGTTTACATATTATAATGTTCTCAACTTACATTTTTTTTCAATTTGTATCATTGTTGCTAATTTGAGGCATCAAAATAGCTCAACAATGAAAATGGTACATGGAAATTAAAATATTATAATCTCCTTCCAAAAGAACAAGCAATCTCTTAGATATTTTAATGAGGCATCAAAATAGCTCAACAATGAAAATGGTACATGGAAATGTTGTCTTCATAAGAGAAGAAGCTGAACTAGCCAGAAACACTCACTGTTACGCATTTTCAACGCAAAACGTCACCTCTTTCAACTCCATTAACTTCCCTGAGCATAAATCAAACTACACCGCTGGCTGCAAGAAATTATTTGCTAACGTGATTACGATGTGATGCTTGGGGGCGTTACCCATAAAAGCTGGTACGTACCGCGGAGCCGCCGACAGCTTCGCATTTCTCAACAATTAGCCCAAAATAAAAAAAAGTAGCTAATAAAAGGTCTTAAATCTTCATTCTGAGTAAGTTCATACTTAAATCAACTGTTAATTGTCAGTATTCTCAGCGTGACAGACAAAGACAAACAGACAGGACGACTACTATAACCCTCTCACGCATGCGTTGAGGGTTAATTACGTGTACATGTAGCAAGTAAGTATTATATATACAGGTGGGACTAATAATAATAAGTGGGCAGAGCTTTAAAAAAAAAACACCTCAAAATCCATTCTTACACTTTCGCAAAACCCAAATTATAGATAACAGCATAATGTGAACATCTACAGGAAAACCAAGCTACAACAAATTACCTGAATTTAGCCAAAAGATAAATTGATGTTCATCTTATATAAAATAATCAATTTTTAACAGCATCAAAATCTTGGTAAATTTATAATATTCTGATGAATTAATTAATTTATTTTTTTATTTTTTTATTTTAGTCTTTTATTTATTCATTTATTCATTCATTTATTTGCTCATTTGTTTACTTACTGATATATTTATTTGCTTGTTTATTTGCTTATTTGTTTGTTCATTTATTTATTCTTTCATTTACTAATATATTTATTTATTTACCTATTCATTAGCTATTTTGTATCTTTAAGGCACTTATATTTATTATTGCTATTTGTGCAAAACTTTTGTATATTCTATTCTCCGTTTATATACTGTTTAATTGATTACTACTATTTCCTCTGCCAGCTTTATCTGGACATATATAATTAATATAGCTATACACACAACTTCAGTTTGTAAAAGTACTAGAACAAATACCATTATATTAAAACAGCATTTACAAGTTAGATGTATGTACTAAGTTTTACCAAATGTCATGGGGACTGAGTAGCAATGTCTGGCAGCAGCAGCCCCACTCAATAACTTATGTTTAAATGGCCTAGTTTAGCCAGTACAAGTAGTATAGGAAGTTGTTTCGGTATGGGTCGGCTCCTAGGGCATGTTTTTGTGGTTTTTGTGGTTTGTAGGTGTTCATATGTGAAAATACATAAATTTGTGCCAAAAAACAACAACAACTATGTTTACCAAAGGTTGCTAGTCTCACTGATAATGTAGTCTGGCAAGTGTCTTTATTGTTGGCCCTATCACAGGGTCAGAAGCTGTAATCTCCAATCGGTATACTATGCATATACGGTATATATAGCTTACTTTATAGTCAACCATGCAGTTACACTTCACTATGGAATGGGGAGGAGATGGGAAGGGAACCTTTCTTCATATAGCTATTAATTGGTACAACAGAAGAAAATAATAGTCCTTTATTTTTATACTTGCCTCTAGATTACCTCATAAAATGATTATTAACCCTCCAATTTTGTGAAAAAGTTACATTAGAATAGGCTATCATACACTAAACAAAAAATGAACTATGAAGAATGTGAATGTAACATAGACCAATCTTTGCAATTGTTCAACTTGAACTACTTAATGTTTTTGTGATATTGTTCACCTTTTCAGCTATATATTATATATTTAATAGGAATACAATTTCCATTGTTTATTGCTGATTTTCTAAACAGCAGTCACTTAAAGGATTACTTGGTAACAATTCCATCCACTAAGTTTTTCTATGTATATTCCTTTGAAAAAAGTCCATGGTATACAAAATGGGTAGAAAGAAGAGCAAAAAAAAAAAAGTGAAGGCAAAATAGGTAAACTTACTGAGCAATGCAGAATAGCAAAATATAAAAAAAGAATTTTGTGTCAAAGCCTACTACTAAAGCACTGGATTGTTCCTCATAAGTATGTAGTTGAGTGCTAACTGGTTCAAAAATGAAATTTGCTCATTTTGCTAAAATTGCCTATTCTGACTTTTCTCACCTCATTTTGGTCATAGAAATTCACTATTGTTTTGGCTTACCTGGGTTCGAGTACTGCTCACCTACTTCACTAACACTACCTTTAGTACTGTTCCTCACTCTGCATTGGTAAAAGATCTAGGAAAACAACATTGTATCTTGTGTATGATATGAAACCACACCCAGAATATAACGACCACAAGCCACACCCAGAAAATGACACATGGAGTGATTTTCTTCTCTATTTGAAACTAAACTTAATATTTGTGGGATGTCTGTGTATAGCTATAGTGTGCATGGTAACTAGGTGATAGGATAGCTACATGAATCAATGACAGAGTACAAATCAATGTATAATTTATTCATCAAATAATTGGGAGTGTGTATTAGCTATTGATACGATGCCAGCAGCTAATAGTTACATTCGGTTTACGTATCACTTCCTTCCAGTGATGAAGTCCTTGAGCATCAGAAATATCTGCTCCTATCTGCACCTCACCCACTCTATCATCCCAGCTGAACCTGTCATAATCCTTTACAGTTATATTCAAATGTAACTCATTCGTATCCATGTCAATGGTTTTGAATACAAAATGTTCGTTATAGACAGGTGATAGAGTGTCTTTTTTTACCGAAGATTTCCCCTTTTGAACACTCTTGCCTTTATAACAAAGAGTTATCTTCACATAAGGATCTGCAAGATTGTAATAAAAGTATAATAAAGTGAGATTATCCTGAATATTAGCTTGTTCACTGAGAAAAAAAATCATTAAAATATGTCAAATTAATTTGTGTAGTCAAACCAAAGAAAGCTTGTAGCTAGTATCTATCCATCCAGTCGCATGTGATTTCAATTAGCTTGATAGCTTATTCCACACTGCATTCTTCTTGTGAAGCATGCAGTATTTGTTATGTTCCACTCATTGACCTATATAGCTGCTAATCAAGTTCATAGTATGCACACCAACACATAAATGCTAAAAATGTCTCTTACTTAGCTTTTCAAATCTGCTTTGTGGCTTTAAAATTGCCTTCAAAAGGTGACCTCTTAATACCCCAGTCTCAGGCAAATAGGTCAGAGATATAAGAATGTCACCAACACTATTGGATTCCACCTGTAACAATACAGTGCATTAATAAATCATCTTATATCTAATACGTGACATTGTACCACAGAAATGTTCGAATTCTCAAAGATAAAAAAACAACTGAACAAACTGAAGTTATGATATAGCTATCATAAGTTAAACTTGATCCTCAATTTAGTATTTCTTATAATTAAGTGATAAATAAGTGAGGTTTCACCAGAGATTGTATGTATTGCTATGACTACCCAATCAGGTGAAACCAGCGGCTAAAATATCAGCTGTGGGTGTGAGGAGCCCCTAGAGAGTTTTACAGCCAACTTTACACCTTCAGTTATCAATCCTAGTACAAACTACTGCAGTGAAGATATCTAGCATGAAAAAAAAAAACACTTACTACACACCTAAAATTGATAATAATTGCTAGATATTTCACTCTCAGGCTTTATGTTCACTCACTTCTGGCTCAATAAAATGAATTAGCTTGCATTGCTCTATGAAATATTTTGCCATATCACACTCTGACTCATGTAATAAATACACATAATTTATATCTAACATGTAATTAAGCTGTAATATTTTCATACTATCAAATTTACTCGTTGGGCAGTATTTGTTTCTTCAGCCGTTGCTGCTATGGCTGCCACTGACTGCTGCTGTTGGCTTTGAACATCTCGCACTTCTTGAAAGCAATATTCTGTCATTTACTCTTCTTGACTTAAATTTAATCCGTGTGTTTCTGGAGTAGATTGGTGCTTTGTGGAATCTAGGAGATCACTTGTATTTTTTGGCTGATCATTTTGTTCCCCAAATTGTGTGTTTTCCGTCTTCAATTTATTGTTTTTAGTCTTCAATTGATTTTTTTCCAACTTTAGTTCAGTATTCTCACTGTTCAGTTGACTATTATCAGTTTTTAACTGACTGACTTTAATCAAAAGTTGATTTTTTTCAGTACTTAATAAATCAATTTCAGTCTTCTGTTGCTTGTTTTTAGTTTTAAGCTCATCGATTTCTATCAACTGTTGATTGTATGCAATTTGTAATTGATCATTTACAGCTTCCAAATGATTTCTTTCTTCAATAATTCTTGAATTGGCAGTTTCCAAACTTCTTTTGTCATTATCTAGACTTTTATTGGTTGCTACCAATTCATCATAAACAGCTTCATGCCTCTATATAATAAATAATTTCATATGTGATAATAGCAAATGGTTTCAATAGCACAAATGGGACAGTAAGAGTATATTAATTATTCACCATTTCTTTCTCAGCCTTCTTGTACTCCTTTCACAGGCTTTTATAAACAATACAAAATTAAAACTATATGGTCGCCACTGCGTATTGAACTTAGGACTGCTTAATTAATGCATAAGTGCTCTGCCACTGAGCTACAACAACCAGCCAGCAAACAAACACGTAAAAGGGCAATGGAAATTTTCTTTTTAAGATTCTTTTTATCTATGGATTCTTTTTAATCTGCTAATTTGTCACTTCACAATTTCTTAATTCTCTCTGTATACCATCAATAGCTAGATCTCCAATTCAAGAATAAAGACTATTTTCTATTTTAAATTCATCCCTCTTTACATAAGACTGTTGCACTATGTGATATCCTTGAGACTCCATATAATTCTTATACTTGGCAAGCAAGCAAAATGTAATCGAAACTTTGGGTTTGTATATTGTTGGCAGTCAGCCAATGTTGTGGTATTTAGGACAGCTAGCATAGACTCCGCCTAAAATAGGCCTGAAATATACTGGTGGCAGTGTATGTGACATATGACAGAGTAACCTGGAGTGCAGTTAGAAGATGTACAATGTCATTTCAATTTTTATGTACTTCCACATAGGCAAATTTTTCTTTAATTGTGACTGACTTATTTTATCACAATGAATTTCAGCCATGAATACTAGTCGGGAAGCTCTAATTGGGATTTATAGCTTATGTGTTTAGCTAGGTATGTGTAGTAAATTATCTTTCCTAATTATAGTCATATTAATTACATTGTTACCTCTAGTTCTCTGATTCGCTTGTCTTTTCCTTTCATTTCCTTCACATGCTGTACATGAGTGACATTCACTAAAGTCCCTCCATATATTAGGTCAATCTCTTTCTTTACAGGTTGCAGTCTCAGAAGTACTTGCTGAGCTGAAGGTCTCAATGCCGGGTTATTATGGAGACAATCTTTCACCATTTCTACCAGAGCAGGATTTGACTTCACCAATTGCCTCTCTAAATCTTTAATGTACACTTCGCGATGCTTCAATTCATTGTGGCCTATGACATCACTAGGGTTATGGGGGTCAATATCAGTAGCTGGTAGTAAATCACCTGGAAACAGCTACAGATAACAAGAAACTAAAATTTAGGCCACAAAATTTTTTTGATTTTCTTGTGTATATATGTTATACTTCAGATATAAATGTAGTACCAAGGGTACCAACCCTCAGCATTACTATATGCTAGCTATTACAAAGACCAAAAGAATAATTTATTTGGAGTAGTATCAATATGAATATACTGTAATGTTCACACACGTCGATATATAAAGCTTGAGCAGGTTGGTATGCAGTTTGTGCAGTGAAACTGTAGAAGTTAATGCTGTCTTCATAAGAGAAGCTTAACATACAAGTGACACTCGCCTCACCAGTAGTTTCGATGGGAAACTCCAAGCACTCCAGTAAACCGCTGAGAATAATGTAATGCAAAACTACTGCAAGCAGCAAAGAAATTGTTTGCTCACGTGAGTGCAGTGTGACTATAGGGGAGTTACTAACAATCACTTATGATCTTATGGCCAGCTTTTTCTGAAAAAAAAAAGAAGTTGAAATGAAAAATATTCTGGCATATAAAAAGACTTAAATATCCAATGCTTGTTTAAATCTTCAGGAGGCTGCCACCTTCAAGATCTGTGTGACAGAATGACTAACTGGCTGACTGACAAACAAACTAAGTACTGATTATTTATGTCCAACTAAACATTTTTCGGTGATAATAATCAAACTTAATATCCCTCTACCTTCACATTCAATTTTTCATGATCTTTTCAGCCCATTTGCTCATGCTTCCTTAATTGCCTTGAATTAATGTGCATTTACATAGTTATGAAAACCACAATTAAACTTGTAATGGCACATCTATTATTTATACCTGAGTGAGTACGTAAAGGGCAAGATGTCCGAATGAGAACACATCTAGAGATGGTCCATATTTGTTGCTATCACTGAGAGCCTCTGGTGGCATATATACCAAGGTGCCGGGTACTTTAGACATAGTTTGAGCAAATTGGGCTGACTTTAAGTTCACTATTCGAGAATTTCCCATGTCAGTGATTTTGGCTGTCAGAGATGAAGTAAGTAAAACATTTCTTGCTGTTAGGTCTCTGTGGATTATTGGTGATGGCATGCCATGTAGGTACACTAGTCCACTGCATGTGTCTGTGAGAATCGAGATCTTCACTGGAAGTGGAATATTAGGGGAACACTCCAGGAGGTCGTCCACACTCATTTCTAGTCTCTCCATCACCAGTAGAGGTAGGTCTGATCCCTCAAGGAAACACAGACCAAGGAACTGTGTTATGTTAGGATGTCGGAGACTTGCCATCATTTGACATTCTCGTCGAAACTTCTCTATAATCACTTGAACTCCTTCATTATCAGGAACTAGCAAGAGCTCATGCATATGCTTAGCCGCACAAGATACTTGTTTATATTTGACCTACAATATTAATAAAAATAAGTCGTAGTACTACAATTAATGCTCATACATAATATACGTATGATATATGCATTTTAATACTATTTTTATAATTATTGTGTTAGTTTTTAGTTACAAAATAAATAACACAGCAAACGGCAACAAACAAGTTACTGCCAACCAGAAAGTGAAATTACAAAATTAGAGTTAGTTAGGCAATAACAGATTACATATTATTTATGTCGACATACAGTATTGATTATAGATAGCTATAATTATAATTAATAATAAACTGTTCACTTATATCAACATTTTAAAAATACATTATCATATAGTAACGACGTTTCGACAGTCCTACTGCTGTCCTTATCAGTACACAAATTAGTGACTTTGAATAAAAAAATGCAGATACAGATAAAATAATTAATTTATTATTAATTATGTGATGTCAGCGGAGAACTCCCTAAAAATTACATATATATTATTTATATATATATAATACATACATACTTATACAGTAATGTAAATATAATAATTATGTGTTTTTTATTCATAGAGAAGTCATGTCTGTCACTTGAGAATGATGACATAGAAAAGGACTTTGGATAGGGTTGTCTGATGAAGGGGGCCACCCTTATTATCCTTTTCCACCCAAAGGAGTTCATTTAAGTATATTCAATAACTGGTATTATAATTACAATTAACTACACACTCTCTGCTATGCACTTGCCCTTGGCCTTCTTATAAAATGTCTCGCCCTCAACGTTGCTACAAAATCAAGCAACATGATGGAGTAGGTGTACAAATGCTGACAAACGAAAATTTAATTGATGTGCTGATAAGGGTTGACAAAACTGAAAACAGTACTGCAAGTGAGTGGATGATTAGTCTGCATGTTATTCATTACATCCTTGAACTACATTCTGCAGTACTAATTTCTAGTCCTAAATCCACACAACAGATAGAACTAATGTTTAATGAGAGCTTTATTATGTATAAAGTGAGCTATATAAACTAGCTTTATATTATATAATATTACTAAATTCAAGTCTAAAGGATAAAATGGATTTGTAAAACATACATGAGTATTATGTTGCATATGGCTAGGCTTGAAAATATGAAATGCTAAACTTTTCGCAATTGTTCTTTTACCATACCAAATAGCTATGTAGCTATCTTCTTAAGTCAGTTGTATACTAGAGTTTTCCAATCATACTTACTTCTACAACAGATCCATAGGAACCGAGACCCAGGGTCTTTCCAGTAGGTACCACTTCCTCTAAAGTAAACTGTAGTAACTGAGGATCCTTTTGGAAGTCCTGAGACATCGTCGCGTATTGAATTGAACTTCAGCCAACGGCACAGTCCACCTCACCAACATCAACAAAAACTAAGAAAATGTCCCTTGAATTGAAGATATTTGGGGGCGTTAGTGGATCCCAGCGGCTGGCCCACCACTCCGTACGTATTCGTCGTAAGCTGTACACTTCCGTTTTGTACCGCTAGATCAGACTAGCATAACGGTCCGCTATTATAATTCCAATAAAGTTTTACGATCACAACAAGTAACTGGAAATAGTATAGTACACATGAGTGTTCAATATAGCACCCTTGAGTAACTAGCTAACTCCCTTAAATAGCTTAACTGAGTTCGATAATTCCAGTGAGTGTTCAATAATACCATTGAGTGTTGTTCAATAACACCCTTGGGTGTTCAGTAATAGCACCCTTCAGTAGAATCCTGTGTGTAATTTGTAGGGGACATAAAAATGAATGCAGTTGTGCTAGAATGGCTCTCAAGATGTTTGATTATATTTTAGTAAACAAGAGCAGTAAAAAAAGGACAATTAGTGCAGTATATGACATGGTTCATTTATTAATGAGATCATCAGCAAGAGTACCAGAGTGTGAACATTCATTACCTCCCACTCATAATAGATGAAACAACAAATAGGTGTTTGCTAGAAAATTTAGAAATGAGTGTGTTCTTACTGCTATTTCAAATAATCTATTTTACAATAGGTGTGGTCTGGGTGTACTTTGGGTGTGGCCACCAAGTAACTTCCCTTGCTATGCCCCTGATTTGCTATAGTTTATTATCATGTACTTCTACATTCCAGCTGACTGGAATGTACGCAAATTCTTTGCCTCATCACAAAAAAAAAAAAAAGGAAATAATCTGTATAAGCAACTAGGCCTATTTCTCTTCAAGTATTCTTCACACTCAAATTAATAGTCTACTCTTCGATAGTGGACTATATATTGTCCAAGATTTTCAAAGACACCAATTTTGGTTTTATCAAAATTAGATCAACTCTTCATCTTATGAAGATATATCTGATTTTCAATTGTCCACCCCTAACAGTATCTCACTCTCTTTGCTCAATAATAATAATAATAATAATAATAATAATAATAATAATAATAATAATAATAATAATAATAATAATAAGAATAATAATAATAATAATAATAATAATAATAATAATAATAATAATAATAATTAATATCTGGAACAATTTCCAGACAGGATTCTGCACTCCCTATAACCATGTCACACCCCCAAACCATGTAAACTCCCTGTTCTTACAGGACAAGGACAAAATCAGATTGTCTGGGAAAACCTAGAATCTGGTTATATTTCACGTTGAACTGTACATCTTGTTCCTGATGTTTGTGAAAGTGTAAATATTAGCGTAGGTAATATCACATAGTGAGATGTCCCAAATGAGAAAACTAGTAAACACTTTAAATGCCACAACATTATGTAATAGGATTGAAACTTATGATTATCAGGGCAGCCTCTAGTAATAATTTCCATGGGCAGGGAGGGGTGGTGGGGTGGGGTGAATGTTTAATGTCAGTTGTGTATAGCATAGGCAAACCTTTATGACATACATAAGTGCCTATATATGAGTATAATGTGTATTAATGTTTACATAATATTATATAATGTATATATATAATATATATATATATTTATTGCAGCTTTGATATTTATACTTGAATATTTCCGCATCACGCGAGCGTTCTGTATTCTCCCATATTGTACGGTTTATATTGTACGCTCCTTGTAGCGCGCGCGTAGCGAGTAAAATCAATGAAAATTGTATTGTAACCGGTTGAGAAAAATTTAAAAGAAGCAATAAATCACTTATCACACTCGTCGTACAATATGGGAATGATATTTTACTCTCACGCCACATTTTCACTCGCCTTTGGCTCGTGAAAATATTTTGCGTGCTCGTAAAATATTTTCCCATATTGTACTCTGACTCGTGCTATAAGTATTATATATTATATAATTATATTATATATATATTTATTTTTTTCCCAGCTAGATATCTTCATAATGTTATTGTAAGGTATGTGACAGTAAATAACTCTTTCATGGTGTTTGCCAATCTAATTACCCTAGTAGCTATAGCTACTTGCCTAGCTTACCAATTTTCCTGGCTTTTACAGCTATCTTCCTCTGGTGTAGCCTACCCGATCTTGTTACAACAGCTGCTAAAACATAAGCTGTGGTTGTGGGGAGCCTCTACAGCAATACCGAGATACCATTCCCAGTACAAACTACTGTAATGAAGATATATAGCTTGAATATACCACTTATTATACTGTTTTTACTCCCTCTGGCTCATGAAAATAAATAAACCTGCTCTTGAAAATTATTTTGCCAAATCACACTCCTCTGACTCACGTAATAAGTACTATGCATATATTCTATGTGTCTCAATAAGAAATAAATAGCTAATACACTAGAAGAGCTTTGGCTGTTTTGGAAATTTGATTCAGTGATAATGTGTTTAACTCAATCAATCCCTTTTCCAATAGATACTACTCTAAACAAGGCATTATACAGTAATGCTAAGTGCTACATAAAAAGTATAAATATTAAACCTACTGGGGAGGGGGGGGGGGTGATCACTCCTAAATACAGAGCTGAATATGCACCCTATTTATTTGGCTGCAGAGATCGACAAAAGAACTGTGACCTCACCTCACTGTCTTACCACGTTGATAAAATATAAATTAACCTTCAATCTTTTTCATAAGAATGCAACAACAACACAAAACAGTCAAGGCAGTTAAAGGAAAAAAAAAACATTCCCCTGAAGTGAAGGTAATATCATGAATACCTGGACTTTATGTTCTGTGACATAATAAATTTAATTGTATTTAAGGATTTATTACTAAAGAACAATTAAGAATAACTTATAGATATGTGTTTGTCTTATAATTAGATAATCATTTTTGAGGAGCCATAGCCTATTCCTTATTCATTCTTTTAAATAATAGCTCACGACTTCAATTGAACTTTTGAACATCAAAGGAAACAAAAATTTCAGTTTTGCTAGGATGGTCCATTAGAGTATCCTTCTCAGTCTAATGAACTTTAAAAAATTCTATTGTTTGTCCCTGTCGTGGGAATATTAATTTTGATGGGCACAAATATATATTTTTGATTATTGTTTTCTTTACTTCATTTGGTATAACTGTAATATTTTGACTCAGCTTAGTACATGGTAATGCCCAAACCTATCTTCACATATGCAGTATAATCATTATCATGCTGCACGATTCCCAGGCCTTGCAACTTTTGAATTGAGGCAATATTGTAACATTAGCTACACACCCACCATAAGATATTTAGTCTAGCATCATTATGTGAAGGAATTTTAATTATTCAAGGTGCATCCTGGGTGATATTTAATCTCATATGTGTCCCAATAGCTTTCTCATTGGAAAATGTATTCTAAGTTATCAGTGAAGTCAAGAGCATCAGCAAGGATCTGAACATTTATTCAGTAGTTAATTCCAGAAATTTGGGGATTTGAAGTATTTGTTGAACACCAGGTTGCAGAGTGTTGAAGAAGGTGTATCTTGGCCATGGCAAGATAGCTAATCTCTGTCAATATAGTCAGAGAAATAAATGAATTATATGAGAGAATCAAAAGTGATGTATGAATGATACAATCATTATGATGATGAAGTCAGAGAGTTAGGTTCTACTATAAATTTCAAGACAACATAGCATAGGTTAGTGCAATAGGTTTAATTTGACAATAGTCAGTATTGCAGCTGCAGAGAGAGAGAGTTAGGCTCTACTACTGAAAGATAACGTAGATATTATGTTAGTGCAATAGTTTTAATTAGACAATAGTCTGTACTGCAGGTATTGCTGGCATCTTGACAGTCATCTCTCTGTCACTGAAATGCTGGATGTTTAAGAGAATATTATTACACAGCTAGACAATTCTTTATTTTTTAGGACTGCTGTTTCATCCTTGAGTGTATGTAGCTACAGGAAGAATTCCTTTAGCAAAGCTGGGCAAAGTAGCTTTTTCTGGTTTTATAAAGCAAGTCTGCTTTGCATTTTTCTCCTTATCCTAATTGTCACATGGCTTCTAGGAGGTTGTAAGTCCTTTTCAAATTTACTGGTCATTACATTCTATCTTCTTTGTCATTTCTGGCTTTCATATAATATATTGAACCTGTTGAAAGGAGTAGAATTTCAAAGCTTCACACTAACAATAATTTTGAATTTGTATTTACAAATACCATAGCCAGGCATGTGTATTTTCATATACAAATAAATTTAAATTCAATTTTACTTGATTCTACTTCAGCAACTCGTGATCTTCATCAAATAATTTACCAAGAGTATAACTTGCGCTCTAATTTAACGTTCACTTGGACTTTCGAGTCGCCAAAATGCTACATAGGTCTAGCGGGACAAGAGATGGTCCGGCGTAGCCAGACCCTTTTCCACGCTGAGAAAGGGTCAGGGGATAATCAGCACTTTGGCTGTTCCAGCCTCACGATTTTGGGGGGTGGTTAGTTAAGAGATCCCGCCTTCCAAGAGACATTCTCGAGAACATTCGTGGAGCACGATTGTTCTCAGACACTTTCTCTGCGTAGCGGTACGGTAAAGGGTTCGGCTACGACCGACTTTAGAGTAAACTGGTTTACAAATTGGGACATAAATATTATATCATATATAGAATAAGGAATAAGGGAACTTAACCGGTTTCTACCTACCAGAACTTGGCCAAAAATTATAAAACTTCAGCCTCAAATTGATTTCACGGCGTCACTGAAATTCGAGCTAATTCGATTTATTTAAAGGAAAAGGGTCTAAATAAAGCAGATGAACAACCTGTATTTTATGTTAATGTTGATCAGTATCCCATCATCACTGAGTAAGGATTGGAGTAACATTGTAGTTTATATGACAAAAGTAGTTCCTGACTCAACGATTGACATTTTAGAAGGTGACTCTGTAACAGTACACTGTGGTAGTCTGTCACCAGTAACTTGGACGTTTTCCTCCCGTAATCTTCTCCTTCCGGGTGAATATATTATCGAAGGCAACAGCATTACACTAACCAATTTAACTGAAGTACACTATGGATTCTATAACTGTTATGATACTTACTTACCTGAGTGATACGTTTGAGACAAAGCAATTTAAAAATTTTATTTTTATAGATGTAAAGGAGCAAGTATTCTATGGTGAGGTGTTGCCTAGTCGTGTGGAGGTTCTAGAAGGTAGCACAGTGACTCTTACATGTGGGAGTATCAAGCCAGTGCAATGGAAAACAATGAAGGTTCCAAATGACCACATGATCAAGGAAGATTACAAGCTAACTTTATCAAAATTAAAGAAAGAACACAGTGGACCTTATGTATGCAGAGGTGTAAATCATTTAAATAGAGTATTTCATTCCAAAACTCTCATTATAGTGGATCCTAATATTCAATTCCTTTCAGAATTGCCTCCAATTTTTTTCTAGTCACCATTACTGTATGCAATTATTATATAGATACCAACATTCTTTCATATTATTTTCAATTAGCTATTACATACTGGAATTTAAGTATTCCATTTTCAATTAGCTATTTGTGGGGGAAGGGAGAACGACACGTCTCAACACGTCAGCACCAAATGTAGGGGAAACGTTCCTTCCTCTTTGTGGGTCACTGCCACCAGAGTTCGTAGCACAGAAAGGCTCCCCGCAGGTAAGAATATCTCAACTAAGTTAATATTTAATTAAGATACGCATTGGTCCAGGAACTGAACAAAAAATGACTCAACCAATGTATATATAACTATAACGCTCAGGCCACTTGAGCGGGCTCAGAGCACACAACGTCAGACATGCTCATGTGTACACAGATGACACAAAACCAATAAGTTCTAAAAATAACACGCATCTAGTTCACATGCGCGCACACACACAGATATACAATGTTCTAGTGTCTTTCTTCTCTATCTTCGCTCATCTCTCTTCACGTCTTGTTTCTCCTCTACTCCTCTCTTCTCATTCGTGGAGGCCGGCCCCACATCTCCCCCGCCTAAGATCGTGACCTCCGGAGCGATCTGATCACAAACTCCGGACTCCACTGACAGAACTTCATGCCAGTCCTGGCGACTAAGATCGTCAGCATTTCCATTGGCCTTTCCCGGGCGATAGCAAATGTCTAAGTCCTAACTCTGTAACTTGAGGGAGTATTTTCTCAACCGTCTATTGAGATTCTTGCTTGTCAACAGGGCCGTACAAGGTCTATAGTCCGTGTAGACCGTCACTGCCGTTCTGTAGATAAAGTACTCAAAATGGAGAACTGCCGCCACTATAATAGTCAATGGTTCCAACTCATTTACTGTCTACTGCTTTTCGGCACCCCACAGCTGTCTGCTGAAGAATGCAACAGGAAGCTCTTCCTCTCCTCTAATCACACCAGTCCCCCCCCAGAGGCATCCGTGTAAGGAACAAACAAATCACATACACAAGGTACATGTAATACAACACGCTCACACAATGACTTACATAAACTTCTGAAAGCTGCATCCATCTTTGGAGAGGGTTGTCTGATGAAGACGGCAACCCTTATTATCCTTTTCCACCCAAAGGAGTTCATTTAAGTGTATTCAATAACTGGTATTATAATTACAATTGACTACACACACTCTGCTATGCACTTGCCCTTGGCCTTCTTATATAATGTCTCGCCCTCAACGTTGCTACAAAATCCAAACAACATGATGGAGAAGGTATACAAATGCTGACAAACGAAAATTTAATTGATGTGCTTGGTAAGGGTTGACAAGACTGAAAGTACAGTACTGCAAGTGAGTGGATGATTAGTCTGCAGGTTATTCATTACATCCTTGAACTACATTCTGTAGTACTAATTTCTAGTCCTAAATCCACACAACAGATAGAACTAATGTTTAAAGAGAGCTTTATTATGTATAAAGTGAGCTATATTATAAACTAGCTTTATATTATATATTATATAATAAATTCAAGTCAAAAGGATAAAAAGGATTTGTAATACATACATGAGTATATGTTGCATATGGCTAGGCTTGAAAAAAATGAAATGCTAAACTTCTTAAGCCAGTTGCATACTCAGTTTTACAATCATATACTTACTTCTACAATAGATCCATAGGAACCGAGACCCAGGGTCTTTCCAGTAGGTACAACTTCCTCTAAAGTAAACTGTAACAAGTGAGGATCCTTTTGGAAGTCCCTAGACATCATTGCGTATTGAATTGAACATCAGCCAACGACACAGTCCACCTCACCAACATCAACAAAAACTAAGAAAATGTCCCTTGAATTGAAGATATTTGGGGGCGTTAGCCAGCGGCTGACCCACTACTCCGTACGTATTCGTCGTAAGCTGTAAGCTTCAGCCGTTGTGTACCGCTAGATCAGACTAGCAATTATGTAGCTCGTAAGGGTCCGCAATTATAATTCCAATAAAGTTTTACGATCACAACAAGTAACTGGAAATGGTATAGTACACATGAACGTTCAATATAGCACCCTTGAGTAACTAGCTAACTCCCTTAAGTGTTCAATAGCTTAGCTGAGTGTTTGATAATTCCATTGAGTGTTCAATAACACCCTTGGGTGTTCAGTACTAGCACCCTTCAGTAAAATCCTGTGTGTAATTTGTAGGGGACATGGAAATGAATGCAGTTGTGCTAGAATGACTCTCAAGATTTTCGATTTTATTTTAGTAAACAAGAGCAGTAAAAAATAGGACAATCAGTGCAGTAGCTATATGACATGGTTTATTTATTAATGAGATCATCAGATAAAGTACCAGGGAGTTAACATTATTAACAGCAGTAAGAACACACTCACTTTTAAATTTTATAACAAACACCTATTTGTTGTTTCATCTCCTGATCTAACTCTACCTGCACTGTTAAAAATGGGGTGTATGGGAATCCCGTTTTGGGGTGTCCAGGTAACACACTGGCTGTACTACTCCGCATGGGGTGTTTCCATTTCACCTAGAGGAAGTGTTCAGTTACACCCCTGTACACCCTTTATTATACCAAATGGGGTGTTGTGGTACACCCATGTCCAAGTTCTACTACACCCCTATTAGGGCGCATAATGCACCAAATATGGTGTTATTGATACTCTACCAATGGGGTGTTGTGATACTCCCTTAAACTAGCTACTACAACACTCCAAATGGTGTTCTACAATACTCACTTTATAGCCATATATTTTAGTGTGTAAAATGTATTCCAGTAATCAGTAAATGCAATAAATATTAGTCCGTGATGTGACATTGTATCTGTGTGATAGGTGAAGAATTAACTGTTCATGAATGAAGATGCTCAGGACTTCTTCATACAGCCAGGATGATTAGAACTGTTCATCACTCATGTCAGCTGTGATCTACAAACAGCAACAATAAACAAAAAACAACAAAACATAATGGTAATTGACTTTGGATATTCCATACCCTTTCCCAAATCTCAGCATGTCATACTTTTTTCAAAAGTAAATATAAATAAAACATATATTGCACTTGTTTAAAAATGACGACAACAACAATAGTAATGTTTAGAAGACAATAAGGACCCAACTTCGTTTATTATTCCATGGACATAATTTGACACTCAAGTCATGTCCCACACTTTCTCTTGAAGTCTTTATGAAGTTCATCCACACTTTCATTTAACCTATTAGTATCATATCAACACTATATGATTGGAAACATTCTACTAAGTGTCTTTTGTATTGATACCCACTTGTGTACAAACTGACTGTTCGGTTCCCTACCAGTCTTACTGCACACTTCATGTAATAGCTAAAAACAAACTAAAATATTTCTCTCTCCTCCCCACACTATGACGATCAAATAATTTTCAAATATAGCTTAAGCAAGGTCCTTTACCAATAAGAAGTGCCCATGATACAGACCTTTATGAAGTGCCTGTGACCCTTTATCAACATGAAGTGTCTATAACACAGACCTTTATAAAGTGCCTGTGACCCTTTACCAATACAAACATGATACAGACCTTCATGAAGTGCCTGTGACCCTTTACCAACATGAA
>WLWD01002442.1_pt1 | contig 48452 bp, 28 predicted proteins | sample 6712731 | NCBI WGS metagenome assembly WLWD01 (sample SAMN12718690, study PRJNA576275) | sponge metagenome | isolation source: marine sponge | host: Mycale hentscheli | place: New Zealand: South Island, Marlborough, Capsize Point | collected 2014-11-01 | reverse complement strand
CTCCCTAGGTGCTGCTAAGTGAGCCACACGCTCACAGCACTATACCTAACTACCATGGGGAGCCGCATGTCATGTAAGTCACTGCTATCAAGTGAGCCACATGGACACAACACAGCACTTCAACCACTATATAAGGCCCCCACACCCTTCAGGACCCTGCCGCTAAGTGAGCCACATGCAATACTTCATATACCATGTAGGGCCACACCCCCTTCCAGTCACTGCTTTAAGTGGGCCACATGTCCATAACACAAAACTTCATAATATGTAGGGTAACACCCCCATGAGTCAGTACTGTTAAGTGAGCCACAAGCTCGTAAAACAATACATCATATACTCATATACTATGTAGGGCCACACGCCCTTTAAGTCACTACTGTTAAGTGAGCCACATGCTCACAACACAATACTTCATATACTATGTAGGGCCACACGCCCTTTTAAGTCACTACTGTTAAGTGAGCCACATGCTCACAACACAATACTTCATATACTATGTAGGGCCACACACCCTTTAAGTCACTACTGTTAAGTGAGCCACATGCTCACAACACAATACTTCATATACTATGTAGGGCCACACGCCCTTTGAGTCACTACTGTTAAGTGAGCCACATGCTCACAACACAATACTTCATATACTATGTAGGGCCACACGCCCTTTTAAGTCACTACTGTCAAGTGAGCCACATGCTCACAACACAATACTTCATATACTATGTAGGGCCACACGCCCTTTAAGTCACTACTGTTAAGTGAGCCACATGCTCACAACACAATACTTCATATACTGTAGGGCCACACGCCCTTCCATCAAGTGAGCCACATGCTCACATCACAATACACATGCTGACACTGTTCCGTAGGCCCCTTTTATTTTATTTATTTATTTATTTATTTTTTCCTTCCTATTTCAGTACACCACCTACCTACTACCACTAGTGAAAAGTATTGGCAGACAGTAAGTATATATAAAAGATAAAAGAGTAAAACTACCATCATCTCAATCCGTGGCTCCACCATGGCCAGCCAGGCAATACAACAATAAATAGAGCAAAAATAAAACACCAAATAGGCTATTTTAACAAACATACCCCCCACTGCGCCACTGCTAGAGCTGCTGCTGCCCAGACCACTGCTGGAGTCACCACCAACGCCAGACTTCCCACCAGTGCCACTATTGCAGCTGCTTCTGGCCACCGAGTGTGCCCTGAGCGCCTCCTCCACCAGCGCTTTGACCCTGCTCTCAAAGTCACAAGCGTCAATTGCCCCGAGGCAACTGAGGAAGTACCAGAAGTGAAAGCACCAGTACCAGCAGCAGAGGGCTCACACACTCTCCTTTTCTTGAAAATGGGCTCTTTTTCCATGATCACAATCTTAAAATCTTTCATTCCGCAACTTTTCTCTTCCCCGCTCGTATATTCTAATTATTCACCTCCCACACGTGGGGAGCCCTGTGTGCATACCCCGCCAGACACTCCCCTCCTACCTAACCAACCGTTGCTGGTACTCCGCCTGGTATTAACTCCGCCTAGTCTGCTACTAAGCTGTCATGATTAGCTCAATCAGTAGCCTGGCTTGGTTGTGCTATGTGGGATGAGTGACAAATAGCTATGTGATTAGCTCAATCAGTAGTCTGGCTTGGTTGTGCTATGTGGGATGAGTGACAAATAGCTATGTGATTAGCTCAATCAGTAGTCTGGCTTAGTTGTGCTATGTGGGATGAGTGACAAATAGCTATGTGATTAGCTCAATCAGTAGTCTGGCTTGGTTGTGCTATGTGGGATGAGAGACAAATAGCTATGTGATTAGCTCAATCAGTAGTCTGGTTTGGTTGTGCTATGTGGGATGAGAGACAAATAGCTATGTGATTAGCTCAATCAGTAGCCTGGCTTGGTTGTGCTATGTGGGATGAGAGACAAATAGCTATGTGATTAGCTCAATCAGTAGTCTGGTTTGGTTGTGCTATGTGGGATGAGAGACAAATAGCTATGTAATTAGCTCAATCAGTAGTCTGGCTTGGTTGTGCTATGTGGGATGAGAGACAAATAGCTATGTGATTAGCTCAATCAGTAGTCTGGCTTGGTTGTGCTAAGTGGGATGAGTGACAAATAGCTATGTGACATAGCTATTGTCACTCATCCCACGATAGCACAACCTAGCCAGGCTACTGATTGAGCTAATCACATAGCTATTTGTCACTCATCCTACAATAGCACAACCAAGCCAGGCTACTGATTGAGCTAATCACATAGCTATTTGTCACTCACCCATGATAGCACAACAAAGGCTACTGATTGAGCTAATCAAATAGCTATTTGTCACTCATCCCACATAGCACAACCAAGCCAGACTACTGATTGAGCTAATCACATAGCTATTTGTCACTCATCCTACAATAGCACAACCAAGCCAGGCTACTGATTGAGCTAATCACATAGCTATTTGTCACTCACCCATGATAGCACAACAAAGGCTACTGATTGAGCTAATCACATAGCTATTTGTCACTCATCCCATGATAGCACAACAAAGGCTACTGATTGAGCTAATCAAATAGCTATTTGTCTCTCATCCCACATACCACAACTAAGCCAGGCTACTGATTGAGCTAATCACATAGCTATTTGTCACTCATCCCATGATAGCACAACAAAGGCTACTGATTGAGCTAATCAAATAGCTATTTGTCTCTCATCCCACATACCACAACTAAGCCAGGCTACTGATTGAGCTAATCACATAGCTATTTGTCTCTCATCCCACATAGCACAACCTAGCCAGGCTACTGATTGAGCTAATCACATAGCTACCAAGCCAGACTACTGATTGAGCTAATCACATAGCTATTTGTCTCTCATCCCACATAGCACAACCAAGCCAGACTACTGATTGAGCTAATCATATAGCTATTTGTCACTCATCCCACATAGCACAACCAAGCCAGACTACTGATTGAGCTAATCACATAGCTATTTGTCATTCATCCCACATAGCACAACCAAGCCAGGCTACTGATTGAGCTAATCACATAGCTATTTGTCTCTCATCCCACATAGCACAACCAAGCCAGACTACTGATTGAGCTAATCACATAGCTATTTGTCACTCATCCCACTTAGCACAACCAAGCCAGACTACTGATTGAGCTAATCACATAGCTATTTGTCTCTCATCCCACATAGCACAACCAAGCCAGACTACTGATTGAGCTAATCACATAGCTATTGTCACTATTCCCACGATAGCACAACCAAGCCAGGCTACTGATTGAGCTAATCACATAGCTATTTGTCACTCATCCCACATAGCACAACCAAGCCAGACTACTGATTGAGCTAATCACATAGCTATTTGTCACTCATCCTACAATAGCACAACCAAGCCAGGCTACTGATTGAGCTAATCACATCTAGCTATTTGTCACTCACCCATGATAGCACAACAAAGGCTACTGATTGAGCTAATCAAATAGCTATTTGTCTCTCATCCCACATACCACAACTAAGCCAGGCTACTGATTGAGCTAATCACATAGCTATTTGTCTCTCATCCTACGATAGCACAACCAAGCCAGGCTACTGATTGAGCTAATCACATAGCTATTTGTCACTCATCCCATGATAGCACAACCAAGCCAGGCTACTGATTGAGCTAATCACATAGCTATTTGTCACTCATCCCACGATAGCACAACCAAGCCAGGCTACTGATTGAGCTAATCACATAGGTATTTGTCACTCATCCTACGATAGCACAACCAAGCCGGGCTACTGATTGAGCTAATCAAATAGCTATTTGTCACTCATCCCATAATTGCACAACCAAGCCAGGCTACTGATTGAGCTAATCACATAGCTATTTGTCACTCATCCTACGATAGCACAACCAAGCCAGGCTACTGATTGAGCTAATCAAATAGCTATTTGTCACTCATCCCATGATAGCACAACCAAGCCAGGCTACTGATTGAGCTAATTACATAGCTATTTGTCTCACATACATCCTCTGCGCTTAGTGTACTTTTTTTAATCATATAGAATTATAGTGTTGAAATATGTGATGAAAAAATTGTGTATTGATAATAACTTGTTTAATAGAAAGTATCAAATGATAACTTGTTTAATAGAAAGTACCAAATGATAACTTGTTTAATAGAAAGTACCAAATGATAACTTGTTTAATAGAAAGTATCAAATGATAACTTGTTTAATAGAAAGTACCAAATGATAACTTGTTTAATAGAAAGTACCAAATGATAACTTGTTTAATAGAAAGTATCAAATGATAACTTGTTTAATAGAAAGTACCAAATGATAACTTGTTTAATAGAAAGTATCAAATGATAACTTGTTTAATAGAAAGTACCAAATGATAACTTGTTTAATAGAAAGTACCAAATGATAACTTGTTTAATAGAAAGTACCAAATGATAACTTGATTAATAGAAAGTACCAAATGATAACTTGTTTAATAGAAAGTATCAAATGATAAGTTCCTTAATAAGAGAAAGCACCAAATGATAACTTGTTTAATAGAAAGTACCAAATGATAACTTGTTTAAGAGAAAGTATCAAATGCTATCTTGTTTAAGAGAAAGTACCAAATGATAACTTGTTTAATAGAAAGCACCAAATGATAAGTTGTTTAATAGAAAGTACTAAATGATAACTTGTTTAATAGAAAGTACCAAATGATAACTTGTTTAATAGAAGCACCAAATGATAACTTGTTTAAGAGAAAGTACCAAATGATAACTTGTTTAAGGAAAAGTACCAAATGATAACTTGTTTAATAGAAAGTACCAAATGATAACTTGTTAAAGAGAAAGTATCAAATGATAACTTGTTTAAGGAAAAGTACCTAATGATAACTTGTTAACACTTCAGTTTAATAGAAAGTATCAAATGATAACTTGTTTAATAGAAGTATCAAAATGATAACTTGTTTAATAGAAAGTACCAAATGATAACTTGTTTAAGAGAAAGTATCAAATGATAACTTGTTTAAGAGAAAGTACCAAACAGTTTAAGTCTGTGCTCAGAGTCACCTACAAATTCATTAGCAATACTAATTAAATCCAAATCATCTGTTAGTTCTTTATGCACATGCAACACCATGAGGTGATTTAGCCTCTCTTGTCCCATTGTGTTTCTGAGGTATGTCTTTACACGACGAAGAGCATTGAATGACCTCTCTGATGTGGAATTAGAGGCTGGCATAATAAGTAGCTACAAGCTTATGCACAATGCCAACCTGACACAAAAGACTTTCTGGGCTGCAGATAATGAACCAAAAATGTTTTGATATCATATAACAGTGGGCTTGGAAGTAGTCTCTGAAAACACTCGTTTAAACTCAATTGCAAATGCAAGCAACTGTGCACGCAATGATTCAGCTTGCAAATCCTCTCCATAAAAAGATGTAACAAAAGTGAATTCAGCAGAGAAATCTGAGCTTATTGCTGCCTTTAAAAGAGTTGCTCAAGATTTTTATACACTTCATAGCCTGCTTGCTGAAATCGATCTTGTATGCAATTCACTGCTAAATCGATAGCTTCAAAATAGTCTTTCCTGTACAAATCATGTACAGACTGGTGAATATGGCCTTCAGCTGTTCCAGATTCATACCGTCTAGGTACTTTACTCTGCTGATGTGGTAATGACGGCTCGATGTCAAGGGGTTCTGTAAATGACGTCACTTTAGACCAAAATAATTCAAAAGATAAATCATTTCTTAAGGACTGGAGAGTGCCAACCACCATGGCTCCAATGGTTTGTCCTCAGCTGCAGAGCAAGCTTTATCTTGCAAGGATCTGCTCAAATTATCGGTGTGGCGAAGTATCATTTCTGCCAACATTGTCCCAAAAGCAAAGTGAAAAGTATTCATCTGTGCTTTTACTTCTTGAATTCTTGCTTTGCTTTCAGTATCCCTTGCTACATCTACTGCCATCTCCCAGGTGCCTAGCAATGTAGAGTAAAACACTTAACAAAGAATTGGCTCGCACAGTAAATCGTGTAGGACCCAGAAGTCGAATGCTCAAGGGATTAATTTCATTTTTAGTTCACTTTCAGCTTTTAGTTCACGAAAAATGTTATCTCGTCGTGGAGAGAGTGTAATCAACTTAGTGATTTCATGGGTAACTTCCAATGATAATTTCATAACTTTAGAATTCTTAACATAATCATTAGCTGCTAAGTTTAAAGAGTGGCAGTAGCAGTGAGTGAATACTGCACACTCTTCCTCTTCCAAAACTCTCTTTGCTACACCACTAGTAGAGTCAGCCATGGTACTACAACCATCGTAGCACTGCCCACGAAGTTTATGGAATGCTAAATTTTAGTCGAGTCAAAGTATCTTTAATAACAGAAAATAATGTAGCAGCATCAATACATGGAACTGCATAAGGCCCAATGAACTCTTCATATACCTCAAAATTATCATTAATCCGACGAATAACTATTGTGACTTGTTCCTGGTTGGTCACATCTGTTGTCTCATCAATCATCACAGTTAAAAATGGAGACTTGTGTAGGTTTTCAGAAACTTTTCTAATAACAGAAAGAGCCATAATTTTAATCAAAGAATTCTGGATTTCATGTGATGTGTACTTGTTGGATTTTTTCTCTGCCATTGATGAATTTCACGATCATCTTCTCCACTCCACAATGCTTTAAAAGCTGAATAAAATTGCTGTCACTATCATCATCTTGACCCCTCAGTGGTAACCCTTGTCTAGCCAAATATTTATGCAAGACAAAATATTCAGTAGTACTTTCTTATTTTTGGCTACCTCGATTGCATGCTGTCTATTCAGGTGTGTGCCAATATGCATGGTAGTGGCTGGCAATATAATCATTGCATCAATTCCTTCTAAATTGCACTGCCTTTTCTCGTGTTTACTGAATGCAAAAATAGTATCCTTCAAATTGTAAAAACCTTTGGATAACTAAATATACAGCATAATTATATTTCAATTTTTATTGGTTAAATATAATTATAACTGGTAGTAACTCTGTTCTGCTTGAAGAATAACAAACTTGTGAAACTAAGATAAAATGTTCTCACCGTTAGCACTTATAATTTAGTAATTAGTTAGTAAAATGCATTAATCATCAAATAAACAATTGCCATAATAATATCTAAACTTACAAAAGCTTGGTCTGCCTTGGTGGAAGTCTTGCTGTTCTTTTCCAAAAACATTCTCTTACAGGTGTAGCAAAATACAGTGTCACCATCTTCCCTGTAGTCTAGGAAAGCCCACCTTGAAAACCAAAGCATTTTGAAATGTTTTAAAGCAGGCTACTGATTGAGCTAATCAAATAGCTATTTGTCACTCATCCCACGATAGCACAACCAAGCCAGGCTACTGATTGAGCTAATCAAATAGCTATTTGTCACTCATCCCATGATAGCACAACCAAGCCAGGCTACTGTGAGCTAATTACATAGCTATTTGTCTCTCATCCCATGATAGCACAACCAAGCCAGACTACTGATTGAGCTAATCACATAGATATTTGTCACTCATCCCATGATAGCACAACCAAGCCAGACTACTGATTGAGCTAATCACATGGCTATTTGTCACTCATCCCATGATAGCACAACCAAGCCAGACTACTGATTGAGCTAATCACATGGCTATTTGTCACTCATCCCATGATAGCACAACCAAGCCAGGCTACTGATTGAGCTAATCACATAGCTATTTGTTTTTTTTCCCGAATGCTTTCTTGGGGAACTTAAACTGAGAGCCAGGATGGTGTGGACCTTACTGTGGAAAAGAGCTACTGGAGCTGCTGCTTGAAGTGCAAGCTATTGCCGAGGTGGTGGCCATTCCGTTTTAACGAGAAAAGCTCAATTTGGACACGCGCTCAAGGTCATGCCACTCCCCTTCTTAGACGATAAGTACCTAAAGCTAATTAATAAGGTGCTACACCCCCTTAAATTAGGAGACACACCTCCTAGACAAAATATTGGTCCGGCCATGGCCCCAACGGCCGTACCTGTCGCGCCGTCCCTGTGGCTTGGTTGTGCTATGTGGGATGAGAGACAAATAGCTATGTAATTAGCTCAATCAGTAGTCTGGCTTGGTTGTGCTATCATGGGATGAGTGACAAATAGCCATGTGATTAGCTCAATCAGTAGTCTGGCTAAGCTTGGTTGTGCTATCATGGGATGAGAGACAAATAGCTATGTAATTAGCTCACAGTAGCCTGGCTTGGTTGTGCTATCATGGGATGAGTGACAAATATCTATGTGATTAGCTCAATCAGTAGTCTGGCTTGGTTGTGCTATCATGGGATGAGAGACAAATAGCTATGTAATTAGCTCACAGTAGCCTGGCTTGGTTGTGCTATCATGGGATGAGTGACAAATAGCTATTTGATTAGCTCAATCAGTAGTCTGGCTTGGTTGTGCTATCATGGGATGAGAGACAAATAGCTATGTGATTAGCTCAATCAGTAGTCTGGCTTGGTTGTGCTATCATGGGATGAGAGACAAATAGCTATGTAATTAGCTCACAGTAGCCTGGCTTGGTTGTGCTATCATGGGATGAGTGACAAATAGCTATTTGATTAGCTCAATCAGTAGCCTGGCTTGGTTGTGCTATCATGGGATGAGTGACAAATAGCTATTTGATTAGCTCAATCAGTAGCCTGGCTTGGTTGTGCTATGTGGGATGAGAGACAAATAGCTATGTGATTAGCTCAATCAGTAGTCTGGCTTGGTTGTGCTATCATGGGATGAGAGACAATAGCTATGTGATTAGCTCAATCAGTAGTCTGGCTTGGTTGTGCCATCGATTGTCACTACTAGATCATCCTCTTCCTGTTGCCACTACTAGCTCATCCTCTTCCTGTTGCCACTACTAGCTTATCCTCTTCCTGTTGCCACTACTAGAGGTTACATGTTTCCTCTAGCCTGTATTCATAGCATGCTCTAGTCAGACCACTTATATCATAGTCTACATAGGACTTGCATGCATGGCCTTCTTCTGTGGTGTACATATACGCCTGTCCAAACTTCCGCCTTGTGATGTAACATTTACATATTTATAATTTCAGGTCATGAAAATTCTGGAAATGGTACCCAATGGAAACTTGAAGAATTACCTGATCTCAATGACAGCCACTGATGGAAGAGTAAACCCTAGTAATTACCATTTTGAACTTCTCAATTACTGCCACCAAATTGCCTCAGGCATGGCTTACATATCGAACATGTCTTTTGTCCACAGAGACCTGGCTGCTAGAAATATACTATTATCACAAGACAAAGTTTGCAAAGTAAGTACTAATAATATGTTATATTTGATGTGACACGTATTGGAACAGTTACTGCTGTAGATTAGATGTATGTATTACTTACACCAAGCATTTACAAACACCCCAAAAAACAGTGAAATTACATGTAGATGTATTTGGGCAACCGCACTGTACTAGTGAGGTTTATTAAATAATACAATCTCAATTTTGGTAATTCAAGGTAATTCAAAATTATTAGCTTAGTAGTATTAATATTAGATATATAAATTCACAATACGTTTTGGCTCATAAACCTTCTTCAGTTGTGAGGTATATGCGACCGTTTAAATGCTACTGAGCTAATAATTTTGAATTTGAATTAAATTGATTTTATTTTGTACTTCAGATTGCAAACTTTGGTATGGCACGTAATGTAGCAGATAAGCATTGTTACGGAAAGTTTCCAATCAGATGGACAGCTCCTGAGGTAAAATAATTATTAATAATATTATTAGTCATTGTTTCCTTTTAGCTCCAAAAATTCATTACGATTCATTAGCTGAAATACAAGCACTGCTTTTAATAAAATTAGATTGACACTTTCTCACCTAAAGGGGTCTGGAAAAAAGCAAAGGAAAAAAGTGAAAAAATCTTAGTTGTCACCGGGGATTCGAACCCAGATTTTTTCACATTTTTCCTTTGCTTTTTTCCAGACCTCTTTAGGTGAGAAAGTGTCAATCTAGTTTTTATGAAGGGTCAGAACTTGATAATTGTGATAAAATTGTCTGAGATTTGATCTACATGTAAATAATAGTATACAATTACACATTAACCACTCTCTGAAAGTTAAGTATTGGTTTTTAACACACTATAGTTAAAGAGAATTCCCATTGTAATGGTTGTATGTTAAAACTAAAAAAATACAGAGCTCTGAGGGCACTGACGAGAAGTACATTCAAAATGGGGTAAATGGAATAATAAGAGACAGGGTAATTCAATATTATCTTCTGTAATCCTCTCTTATCACACCTAGAAGTTATGTTACCTCAGGTCATTTTAACCCAAGAATATTCTCCTGCCAGTGATGTCTGGAGTTTTGGTATAGTCATGTATGAGATTTGGACTGGGGCACAAATGCCTTATAGAAACTTAAATCATTCTCAGGTAAAGCACAACTTGTAGCTATGTTTGATAGTTAGTAATAGCTACAGTGCTAAATACAATATGAACACTTTATTGTTATTTTTGTATGCATTACAAAAACAATAATACTTCATTAATTTCACCTCAATTACTACAAAGAAATACAAACACTAGGTAGCAATTCATTATATTGAGACATATGGTGCAATTAAATGGTTCCTATTAAGTGGATATAAGCCTTAAGAAACTTTGTCGATATTTATCAGGCAGTATTTGCTGAAATATTTAGTCAATTTGCGTTTAATATTATGTAACATAAAAATATTCCTATTGTAATTGTCTCCCACCTAAGACATTTCTTCATCAGAATAGACGGAAACACCAAGCTTGGTTGATATATAGAGCTTATTGTTACTCATGTGTTAGCTGCACTCAATCGTGGCAGTCTGATAACTCATTACTGACTACCAACTTGCTACATAGAAAGGAAAAGGGAATTTAAAAGTATTTCAAAATTCCTGTGTGTAGTAGCTATGCCCTTTTCAAATACCTTTCCTGCAGATGATGCCAGTAGTATATTATACATTATAGGTAATGGATCAAGTCACATCAAATTATCGACTTACTCCTCCTTTAGGATGTCCTCGTGATATTTACAGTATCATGGTGTCCTGTTGGTAAGTATTAGGACATCATTGTTATTATTCCTACATTCAGAATTGTAACTGGTATATATTTTTTGAAATTCAAGAAATTTCAGAAATTTTTAAATATTATATATATGCAGCGAAGTCTGTTCGAAAGATTTGACACAATTGGAGCACATTTGACAATTAGTAGTTGTACTACAATTATTTGTCTTGATATTTAAATTAAATTTATTTGTATTAACATTAATATTATTCATAGGAATTCAGTAGCAGACAGACGTCCAGACTTTGTGTTTCTTTCCAGCAGACTGTCCACTCATAAGTCCACACTTCTTGAAGATCAATCAAGTTTTTCTTCAGTCTTTGTGGATGAAGTAATGTTGTGGGAATATATTATACAGTCACTTCCTAAAAGTTCTTAGTATCTGTTGGTTTGTTATTCTGCTCATGCTTTCTTACTGTTGTTGTTCTGTATCATTTATGAACCATTTCATAAATTATGCTGTAATGTTTTTGGTGCTACCTCATTATAATTAATAGTGTCACATAACCAAACCCTTCATTAATCCACTACATGGAATGATTCGGTAAAGGGATTTGTTAAGCGACAGTATAATATCATAAAATCAGGTTAGCTATATTTATGTTGACCATAAATACTCGTTACATCTTTCAAAAATTATCTACAAGCACTATTTATTTTTACAAAATAAAAACATGTGGTTTATCTTTGTGACTAGGATAATCTGCTATGTACCATTAACTTCATGGTTTACTGAACATGGATTTCCTTATAATGCCCTCCATACTATCTCAGTTGAAATCATGTTGTTTATTACTGCAATTCTCATTGTCTGTCCTACAATACTTGCCACATGCTCCACAGTTTATTCATGTACAATACTAGTCAGCGTAGCCACCCTTTACCTTCCTATTGTTTGGGCGGCTTCGCCAGATTACTATAGCTTAACATTCATTCCGCTACTCTTGACTATATTAAAACTATGTGCTAATCATAGCTGTGTGGGATCCAATACAATTATATTGGGTTTATAGGCTAATGTACTCTATACACTACTATATACAGTTATTCATGTACACTACTGGTTATTAATTCATGATATTATTTTATTCAGACAATCGTACAGACTGGAGCCCCTGAGTGCTTTACTGCATAGGTCAGAGTATAATTTCATTAAAGTATCTAATTGTGTGCACATTCCAGAAATACACAAACTGAATTATAAATTACACAACACCCTACTAGAAGTAGAATTCAATTTCAATGTGTACTACTGACCTAACCATTAATTGTTTTCTTTAAATGTTGACTATGTATATTTCAGTATCAGGTGTAGACAGACACAATGATTCTTTATTATAGCAATTTAATACACAATGCACACATTCACATGACTGAGTCTTGTAAATGGACTTATACTTTGCTCAAGTGGCAGCAACTCCTGCTAAACCTCCTTGCTGTTTTCTTTGTACTAAATGGTATGGGCCTTCTTCATAACAGCTAACACTTGCAGGAAACAAGCTTTTATTTTAATCCTCATTCAGTAGTTCCTAAAAACCAAGTGGGCCTAGCTAGTAGTATGCATTCAAAATAAAGTATGTAGCTGACTGATACTATAGAAGGGCAAGGAGGATTGCATAAACATCAAATTATACCGGCCAATTAGCATGAGGAGGTATCATCGCCCCTAGCATATAAAATATAACTTTACTATCAAAACACTGCTGAAATTTCTGTACTTTAACTTTTTTATCAATACGTCATCACTACAATTATGAACTGCAGATGTAGTTTGGAATTTATGGTGGAGGTAATTACAGCAACTAAGTCAGTGATGCAGAGATACTGAAGTCGTGAAAAAAAAAAGTCGGACATAGAATATGTTACTTTCTCTAAGCACAAGTTGTTATCTACAACATATACATACAAATTTTGCGCTGCGCACACTGTTAAATGTCTGCCAATAATCATGTTGGTCAGACCTGGTGTATCACTGAAATCCTGATGGTTATGAGTTGCCTGGTAGTAGCTAATTCCTTTTAACTGAGTCTTCATAGAAACTTATCTGTAGAGTTTAGCTTATATTCACGTTATACAAAGAATCTAGCGAAGTAAAAGTTACGTGCACGATTGCTATGCTCCCTTTAGCATTGTTAGTTCCTACGTAGACTGGGCCCTTGCAATGACGTATTCTAAAAGTAAAATTCACGTGAACAGTTGGGTTGCGGAACGACTGCTGTGTAATCAAAGGGAATAAGACGTTACAATGTACGAAATATCACATTTTGATTTGGATTCGGCGTAGCTAATACACGCTCTTAAATCCAATGGAGTAAATATTATAATTTCAGCCGAAAATGACTAAATCATTGAAATCTTTATTGTCAACTCGCTATAATGTCGGCTTACCACTGCCACACCCTTCTTTTCCCGCGCAGCGATTGGTAAAAGCACTTCCCACGCGCTGTTGGAAATAGCGGAGCAAACACTTGATGAACTGCGTAAATGTGCGTAGCTAAACTTACAGGCTTTTAACATAGTCTACTTTATAGAAATAACTTCATACTATGACTGACGGAGGTAATTTATCTGAATTTGAGCTAACAGAAGTTGAAGAGTTGGAGAACGAAGGTGACATTAAGGCTGGATCTTATGGATTTGTATTTGAAGTGAAGCATAAAGGAGAACTGTTCATAGCCAAAAAGCCCCACACTATCTTCCTCACTGAGTCCACACCAGAAGAGAGAAACAGAGTAGCTGCCAAGTTTAGAGAAGAATGTATTTTGCTGAGTCAGTTACATCATCCTAATATAGTCAAGTTTATTGGAGTGTACTATGGAGACACCAAGAAGACAGACCTCATTCTAGTGATGGAGAAGCTAGAATATGACTTGGTCCAATTTCTGATTGAAAATCCTAAGGCTGATCAAGATTTGAAATTATCAATTTTAAAAGATGTTTCTGAGGGCCTTTTCTACCTTCACGGTCGGCAGCCTCAAGTAGTGCACAGAGATCTCACTGCTATGAATATTCTTTTGACAACACACAACCAAGCTATGATCACCGATGTGGGTGTGGCTAAACTGATGGATACACAAGCCATGATGGCGTCACGTCACACGAGAGTACCGGGTCAGATGTTCTATATGCCACCTGAGGCATTCTTTGAAAAAGCTATCTGCACTCCAAAACTCGACATCTTTTCATTTGGGCATCTCACTCTTCATTTAATTATTAGTGAATTTCCCAAAGTTTTTGAAATTCCGCATAGAGAGAGAAAGGAAGGATTTGTAGAACAACAAAAACGAAATATATCTCTTGAAATGATGGGAAAGAATCACTGTATGTATGACTTGACCATGAAATGTTTGATGGACGACCCTAGGAGAAGACCTAATGCTCATGACTTAGTGGTATACTTACAAAGTCAAACTCAAACAAGAGCAACACAAAGTAAGCTGGTGTGAATTGTTTGTATCGTTGTTATTATTGTACTACATAGACATGTATATTGAAGATTCTCAATATACAGAGTTCATATATTTTAACATCATATTGTTAGTTGATAACTTGTTTATAGAAACAAACATCATAGTTGAGTGTGAAGTTCCACTAATAGTTCAAAAGTATAAACACAAAAGAAAAACCACATTACTTAACTTACTGACACGTGATTATTGCCAATTTCTTACATAATTTTTTGATACCAGTCACTGTAGTAACTTAGCTACTTCCAATCTACTTCTTGAAATGCAGAATATACAATCTATTGAAGCAGCTTGATGATATTGTTGTGACCTGTTAAAAGAATACACTTGTTTAATGATATGCAGAGTTCACAAAATACCAACAGTGGCTTATATTTTGTACCAACGAAATAGTATACTATTTATCTTCTTAATAGTCCATCCTGAACCAGAAGCTAGTCATGTGCTCCACCAGCCTGACCTGCCTCTACCTAGTAGTTCTGAAACCACTGATTTATCTCCTTCAGTACCTATTCCTTCCTATTCAGCATCACTGGAGCTTGGACCTTTGGAAAAATGCAGCTGGTATTGGGGCAGCTCTAGCCTGTGAGTAGTAGATATTGAATGTTAATTTAATTGACACTGTCTTATTTATTGATGTTTCTCTGTCACTATTGAACATATTGATACCAAAATTGCATTATTAAACACTTAATCTGCTGCATTTGTAAATTAATAGTTCATTATACATTTACATATTATTTAATTTTTAAATCTTAGAGGCCTCTGCATGGGCTTTCCTAATCCTGCCAAAAAAGCATTGTGGCGGTTCTAATCTTCAACTTTGATACTGGCAAGACTGTGACTACTTACGTGAATGAGTCTTATATATTGTGTGTGTGACTCTACTAATGGATAGTTCGGAATGTTGTGTTGTATGTTATGGCTATGCTGGAATGACGAGTGGCTGAGTGAATTGTGTGTTTGTCAGCTTGTCATCTCCGAGTCCGCCACAGAGCTCCCCTCCAGAACTGCCGACCGACCAACGAGTCGAGCACGAGCGCCGACCGTGGGAGTCTGCCGGACCGCGGAAAACTGCTGGTCCGCGGAAAACTGCTGGTCCGCGGGAGACTGCCGGGCCGCGGGAGATCGCCGGGTCAAGTGAGACTGCCGAGTCGAGTGAGACTGGCCGAGTCGAGTGAGACTGGCTGAGTCGAGTGAGACTGGCTGAGTCGAGTGAGACTGCCGAGTAGCATGAGACTGGCTGAGTCGAGTGAGACTGCCGAGTCGAGTGAGACTGCCGAGTCGAGTGAGACTGGCCGAGTCGAGTGAGACTGCTGAGTAGAGTGAGACTGGCTGAGTCGAGTGAGACTGCCGAGTAGCGTGAGACTGGCTGAGTCGAGTGAGACTGCTGAGTAGCGTGAGACTGGCTGAGTCGAGTGAGACTGCCGAGTAGCGTGAGACTGGCTGAGTCGAGTGAGACTGCCGAGTAGCGTGAGACTGGCTGAGTCGAGTGAGACTGGCTGAGTCGAGTGACTGAGTCGAGTGACTGAGTCGAGTGAGACTGCCGAGTCAAGTGAGAGCTGAGTCGAGTGAGACTGGCTGAGTCGCGTGAGCTTGCTCAAACCATACTTCTGGTTGTGTATTCCAGACGGTGGGAAATCCAAGACTAACAACGCTGTCTTCGGCCATGGTCCCAGAAAAGGTCCAGGATAAGTGTCCAGTGGGTCCAGGATAAGTGTCCAGTGGGTCCAGGATAAGTGTCCAGTGGGTCCAGGATAAGTGTCCAGTGGGTCCAGGATAAGTGTCCAGTGGGTCCAGGATAAGTGTCCAGTGGGTCCAGGATAAGTGTCCAGTGGGTCCAGGATAAGTGTCCAGTGGGTCCAGGATAAGTGTCCAGTGGGTCCAGGATAAGTGTCCAGTGGGTCCAGGATGAGTGTCCAGTGGGTCCAGGATAAGTGTCCAGTGGGTCCAGGATAAGTGTCCAGTGGGCCCAGGATCTCACGTCGAGGTCACCAATGTGGCGGTTCTGATCTTTAACTTTGATACTGGCAAGACTGTGACTACTTACGTGAATGAGTCTTATATATTGTGTGTGTGACTCTACTAATGGATAGTTCGGAATGTTGTGTTGTATGTTATGGCTATGCTGGAATGACGAGTGGCTGAGTGAATTGTGTGTTCGTCAGCTTGTCATCTCCGAGTCCGCCACAGAGCTCCCCTCCAGAACTGCCGACCGACCAACGAGTCGAGCACGAGCGCCGACCGTGGGAGTCTGCCGGACCGCGGAAAACTGCTGGGCCGCGGGAGACTGCCGGGCCGTGGTTGACTGCCGGGCCGCGGGAGATCGCCGGGTCGAGTGAGACTGCCGAGTCGAGTGAGACTGGCCGAGTCGAGTGAGACTGGCTGAGTCGAGTGAGACTGCCGAGTAGCGTGAGACTGGCTGAGTCGAGTGAGACTGGCTGAGTCGAGTGAGACTGGCTGAGTCGAGTGAGACTGCCGAGTCGGGTGAGACTGGCCGAGTTGAGTGAGACTGCCGAGTCGAGTGAGACTGGCCGAGTCGAGTGAGACTGCCGAGTTGAGTGAGACTGGCTGAGTCGAGTGAGTGGCCGAGTAGCGTGAGACTGGCTGAGTCGAGTGAGACTGCCGAGTAGCGTGAGACTGGCTGAGTCGAGTGAGACTGGCTGAGTCGAGTGACTGAGTCGAGTGACTGAGTCGAGTGAAACTGCCGAGTAGCGTGAGACTGGCTGAGTCGAGTGAGCTTGCTCAAACCATACTTCTGGTTGTGTATTCCAGAAGGTGGGAAGTCCAAGACTAACAACGCTGTCTTCAGCCATGGTCCCAGAAAAGGTCCAGGATAAGTGTCCAGTGGGTCCAGGATAAGTGTCCAGTGGGTCCAGGATAAGTGTCCAGTGGGTCCAGGATAAGTGTCCAGTGGGTCCAGGATAAGTGTCCAGTGGGTCCAGGATAAGTGTCCAGTGGGTCCAGGAGATAAGTGTCCAGTGGGTCCAGGATAAGTGTCCAGTGGGTCCAGGATAAGTGTCCAGTGGGTCCAGGATAAGTGTCCAGTGGGTCCAGGATAAGTGTCCAGTGGGTCCAGGATAAGTGTCCAGTGGGCCCAGGATCAGTGTCCAGTGGGTCCAGGATAAGTGTCCAGTGGGCCCAGGATCTCACGTCGAGGTCACCAATGTGGCGGTTCTGATCTTTAACTTTGATACTGGCAAGACTGTGACTACTTACGTGAATGAGTCTTATATATTGTGTGTGTGACTCTACTAATGGATAGTTCGGAATGTTGTATTGTATGTTATGGCTATGCTGGAATGACGAGTGGCTGAGTGAATTGTGTGTTCGTCAGCTTGTCATCTCCGAGTCCGCCACATTCTCAAACTTAGCTACCAAGCATGCCTTGAAATTCTTCATTAGAACTTTAAGCTCTCCAGCTTCCTCGTTGTTAGTGCTGTGAATAAAAACATTAAATTGAAATTAGTAAAGCTAGCCACTATGAATATAGCTTGCACAATGATGCATAAAGTGTGCTTTATAGAATCTTGCCCACTAAATTGTGAACCACATAAGACCAGCATAATGATATGCACATTAATTGTAAACATTCAATAATTATTTCCATCAACAAACTGGCCAAAGTTGTAGTCAGCCCACTAGCTAGTTCCTACCACTGTGTCAGTAGTTGAACACCTCTTAAAGTAGCAAGTCTGCATGGGCGTACTGATACACTCCACAGAAGTGTAGTAAAGTCACTATAGCTTATAAGGGTGTCATGCTACACTCCACAGTGTTACCAAACACTTCAGAGTGTAGCACAACACCCCACAATACAGAAGTGTTCCACTACACCCCATTAAAGGTGTAGTGGAACACCCCATTTTTTACAGTGCAGTTGGTGAAGGATTGAAGGGTGCACACTTGCTTCAGGCACATGTATCAATTTTGAGGTCTGACAGCAAATTTTCTGCTTTCTATGAGGATGTTCTCCAATCTTCACAAGAGTTAACTGATGAGTCTTTTTTAATCGAGTCAGCTAATGGTCAGCACACTCTTTGCCCAGAATTGCATCAAATTCTTGAAAAGTACCACATTGATATTGATCGACTTTATGACACAATTAACACTGCATTTGGTGGATCTATCAAGACTGTCACTAATGTGAGGACAATTGCCGATGCACTGAATCAGAGCAATATTGTTAGAGGCATGCTCAATGAAGTGGACAAGCTAGTTCAAGTATACTCGACCTATCCTGTCACAAGTGCTACTGCTGAAAGGTCATTTTCTTCTCTACGAAGAATTAAAACTTTCCTCAGAAGCTCAATGACAGCCCAGCGCCTGAATAACTTATTCATCCTGTATGTTCACAGTCATTTACTGACTTACTTGATTTAGAAAACGTTGCTAATGATTTTGTGTCAGTAAACACACGCAGAATAAACTATTTTGGACATTTTTAAGTAAACTATCATTCTTCTTTAATTATCTATATAGTTGTTGTCTACCTTGTTTGCAATTCTCATGATGTAAAATACTAGGCAGGAATGCCCATTACCTCTATGCTTAATTAGATTAATGACCACAGTCAGCCCCCCCACTCAAAATTATCTTCTTACGCCAGTGTAATGTCATAATTTTTTCTAATTCATGGTCTCAGCACCTGTTAGACATACATGAAGTTCTGTTTTTGTTGTGTGATGCACAATTGACTGTGAAAGCTAGTAAATGTGTGTGGGGTGCTAGCTCTATCGAATTTTTGGGAAGAGTCGTGGGAGCACATGGTATTTCTATACCTCATACACGCATACAGTCATTTCAGAATTATGTTAGACCTGTATCACAAAAACAAATGAGATCCTTCCTTGGACTTGTAAATTTCTATCGTGCTTTCATTCCATCATTGGCTATGTATACTAAATCTTTATCTCTATCTTTGACTAAAACTCATCCTTCTAATATTGTGTGGACTTCTGAAATGTTATCTGATTTTGACTCTATTGTATCTTGTATTTGTGAGCACTCTTCTCTTTCCATCCCAACCCCTGAGGATGTGTTCTCTCTCTCTTCTGATGCTTCCTCTAAGGGTGTGGGTGGAGTTCTTTATGTCTGCAGGGATGGTGTTGAGCATCCAGTGACCTACTACAGCCGACAAACACGAGCACGAGAGGAGAAATACAGTGCCTCAGAACTTGAATGTCTAGCCTTGGTCGAGACTCTAGAACATTTCAAAGCCTATCTCATTGGCAAACATTTCAAGGTTTACACGGATCATAAGGCATTACAAGCTCTACTCACATCAACAAGTTTAAACTCGAGGCTGTGGAGGTGGGTTGTCAAGTTGATGGACTACGACATACAAATCTGTTATCGCAAGGGATCAGACAACGTTGTGCCGGATGCCCTTTCCAGACAGGGTTGGCCCAGAAAGAATCAGTCTACCATGCAAGGCAGCAGTACACCCTCAAACATCATCTATTTCCTTTGAGGATCCATTCTCATCTCAACTGGGGGGAAGTGTGGTGGAAGACCCGACTAATTGAACTGTCTCCTCCCCACAGCTGTGAACATTTAAATAATTGTTAGTATTATTATCGTATTATAGAGCCTTTTTCTCTGGCATCCATTTCCATAACTTCACACTTAGGATCATTGACATTTACCCGACCCCATCGCACCTGTATAGTTTTGTATCATGATCCTCCCTCGTGGTGGCGGCGCTGCGCTGGTTTGATACATTATGGCTGGACAGGCCGTCACCAGTCAGTCATATGCTATATGTTAACGTTTAATGGCAACGTGGAATTAATTATTCATATTAAAACAATTCGTTAACCTTTGGGCGTAGAATTAGGAGAGCAAGGGCAGCCCTCAACTACAACCCCTCCGAAGTCTTACCCATCGAAGCTGACTCTGGTGGCAGCCTATCATTCGGAACTCCAACAGTCACTTACTGCCTTTTCTGCCCTTGTTTGAGCTTCCTCAGCCCTTCATCTTGCCACCTCTGTCCTTGTGTCTGCCTCCTCTTCCCGTATGGGATTTGATACTTCATATTGGATAATGGGAATTAACTGAGTGTGTGGTAAAATATGTCATAGAAATTGTTTATACCACTAATAATTTGTAGTTTTCAAAAATTATTGAAAAAGAGAGAGAGAGAGATTGAACTTGGTAAATATTTTGTGAGCGTTACAGAAAATTGAGTAATTTGCATTTTGTCATGAATGGGATCGTCAAGGTCATGGTGATGATACTTACCTTATATACAGATCGAATTGATGAGTACAGGCACAGAGGCTAAGGTGGGAGCGGTTCTTAACGACTGTGATTCCCCTCTAGCCGCTCGCTTCATGGCTCTGTTCACTATAAGACGTCTAGGAACTTCGGAGGCCATCCAACAAATTTGCAAATGCTTCTCGGACTCTTCCAGCCTCCTAAAACACGAGCTGGCTTACTGCTTGGGTCAGATTCAGAGTCCTCTGGCGCTGGACGAGCTGGCCCTAGTGATACAAAACGAGAACGAGGACCCTATGGTACGCCATGAAGCCGGAGAAGCGATGGGGGCCATTTGTGACAGGTCCAGTGTGGAAATATTGCAGACATATACCTCTGATTCGAAGCCAGAAGTGGCAGAAACATGCCAGCTTGCCTTGGGTAGACTGAATTGGCTACTGGACAGCAGTAATGAGGAATTCTCAGATAATAACCCTTATAAATCCATAGACCCAGCACCACCACTTCAAGATGGAAGCCTGGAGGAATGGGGGGTACTACTCCTGGATACTTCTAAGTCACTCTTTCTGAGATACAGAGCTCTGTTTGCATTACGAAATCAGGGAGGCAGTGATGCTGTGAATTACATTGTAGAAGGATTTTCAGATTCTAGCGCCCTCTTCAAGCATGAGCTAGCTTACGTTTTGGGACAGATAAAAGACCCCAGTGCAATCCCAGGACTGGAGAAGAAGCTACGAGACAGAAGTGAAAATGCTATGGTGAGGCATGAGTGTGCTGAGACCCTGGGCTCCATTGCCAGCGGCCGGTGTTTGTTGGTTCTCAGGGAGTTTTGTGAGGACCAAGAGAGAGTGGTGAAGGAGAACTGCGAAGTGGCCTTGGACATGCTGGAATATGAGAGGGGAACTGATTTTCAATACGTTAATACCGTTAGTCAAATCTCATGATTTATTCAATAATGTACTATTTATTATATTCCAATGTAAATGGGGAACAGTCCCGACCACTTTCTGTCACCTCTCTGAGATGAAAACATATGCACACATCCACGTACGTATTATCTCCATTGCTCCATTAGTTTCATGCATGTAGCTATAGCTATATCAGTGACAAATCCCTTAGTGAACTCTCTATTAATCACTTTTATTTAGCAAGCGTTCCACTTGCCCCCTCCACTAGAAAATATATTAAAGCAAACAACCTCTGATTTGTGAAAGCTTGGTCCCAATTGTTCTCAGTTCAAAGGTTCTACTGTGAATTGCTACTGCAGATGCAAAATTAAAGTTAAAAGAGTTCATAATATGTGCAATTCAAGATATAGCTATAGACCACAGTGTTAGTACTGTAGCATTTTACAGTCTGTACAACACTAGGTGTGCATTTAGAGTTTTGGAACTATGGGTTTACAGTTCACAAATCAGAGGTTGTTCGCTTTAAGAGGTGATAAGCAAAACATAGTCTATTGGAGGGGGCAAGTGGAAAGTTCACTAACGAGGAGGCAATATGCTCTTTTTAAAATTCACTTAGCTATCAGAGTTTCCATCCTAACCTGCATGGACACCTTTCTACGTCCTTCAAAAGACGAAGTCTTGGTTAATCACTTAAAAAATAATTCTTCATTATTTTGAATTCTTTGACTTCATGCCCCATCTAATTTAAGATGAGTCCACCACTGAATTCATAATGAACTAATTGAATGACTGCTAGCTATTAAAGGGAAAACATGTTTCATTAAAAATAAACAAAACAAAATTAGAATTCCCTCTAGACTGCTTGCAAAATATGCACCCACTGATTTAAACAATTTAATACTACTAATAATTGACATGTTATTATTTTGTTATATTCCTCAGTCTTTGGAGGATAAAATAAATACAAGCAAACAAATCACTCTACCTTCAGATGTAGGACAATCAAATAAAAAACGTTAAAATGCACTAATTTGTGAGAAATTACAGGAAAAGAGGAAGAAGAAATGATAAAAACTAAAGCTCATCTCTGAAAGAGTATCTGTTATTAGCTGGCTTTAGTTTCTTGAAGGTGCTCTCTGGGGGGTCCTGGGGAACGTCTCTCTTCTGTACATGCTGTTGCTGTTGTTGTCGTTGCTCTGGAGTCTGAGGTTGTCGCTGGGTTGGCGGCTAAACAACAACAACAACAAAAAATAACAAAATAAAACAAAAATAAAATCAACTAACAAAAAAGGACCTAGAAAGTATACACAAGAGAGGCTGGATTGAAGGAGACAGGAATGTCTGAAGAAGAATACAAGAGAGAAAGAGGATATTCATAATAGTCAAGTGGATTTGGGGGAAATATTTAAGGTATTGTTACTGACTGGACAAAAGCTTAATATTCTGCACTGTGACTCCTTATAGTCTATTAAACCTTTTCAGAAGGGGTGCCAAAAAAAAATCATTATGACTACTGCTGCACTTGGCATCAAACCAAACTAAATTTTAGTCAAAGAATTTGCGATATGCGCGAAATTTTATATTTTCGCGGATAATGTATTTGCATGCACGAAATTAAAATCCGCGAAAATAAAATTTAAAAATCTATGTGGTAGTATTAGAAACCATGGATTAACAAAGCTAAGTGGCACAAGGCATGCCACCTAAAGTTTGCCTATTCCAAACTTCAGAGGATGAAGAACCAAAGAAGTAAGAAAAGAGAACTGAAAAATGAAGAGGGGCAGAGAATATCTAAACGACAAAAAACTGGAGCTACTAGTGTGCAAAATTGCATCTTTTGTCCTGAGGTAGGTGGTAAACTTCACAACTGTTCCACTATGAATCTGGACCATGAGTTGAGAAGAATGGCAGAAGAACTACAGGACGTCCTTGCTGGCTAAAATTGGTGGGGGTGACTTAATTGCCATAGAGGCTAGTATCACTTGAAATGCCTTTCAGCATACAGAAATAAATACCGAAGCTCACAGAGAGCCAAGAAAGATTCTACTGTGGACAGATTCAGTAGCATTGTTAAGGCTAAAAGTTTTGTAGAACTAATATCCCATATTGAAGAAGGTATTGAAAATGGTCAGTTCATTTTTAAGTTGTCAGAGTTACACACACTTTATGTCAATCGTTTGAAAAGTCTTCAATGTGGGCAACAAATTAATAAAACAGCATTTACTTACCCATTTTAGTCAGAGATGTCAGGAGCAATCTGATGGTAAAGCCACCTTACTTGTCTTTAATGAAGGCTTGCAGCAAATGCTAAAGGATGCTGCTAATGAACAGAATTATGAGTCAGACATTCTAGCAATGGTTAAAGTCGCAAAAAATTAAGACAAGAGTCATTAGAATGGAAGCCTGCTCAATTTACAGGAAGTTTTCCTCAAGATTGCCAAAATAAGTCTGTACCCTCACTACTTACGTTTTTTGTATCCTTTTTTATTAATGGATGCAACATGAAAGCTGAAAATCCAATTGAGTCACAGGCTGTACTTTCAATCTCACAGTTAATGTATTTTAACCTGAAAGGCAATAGAGCTTCAGATAGTTTACACCACTGCAAGGAGCGTGAACCACCCCTTCCACTTTATGTTGGATTAAATATCCATACTAACTTTTGGAGTAGAAAGGCAGTAGAAACTATGTACAGACTGGGACTCAGCATTGGTTATGATCGTGTGTTGGAAGTAGAGAAATCTCTTGCTGCTTCTGCTTGCAAGCAATTTGAAGAAGAAAATTTAGTGTGTCCAGCTAGTTTTGGAGAAGAAAGATGTAGAGGTCTACCATTTTATCACTCTTTCACAGGCTGTAATACAACCTCACAATTTGTGGGAAAAGGAAAGAGGTCTTCTTGGGGAGCCTGGTCATCTCACTCTGCTGTAACTAAAGCATTTCAGTATGCAGCTGAGCACCTTTTCAAAATTTTAAATATTGAGTCTCCTGAGTTTGAATTGCTTGAGTGCTTTACATGCGTTCTTTATGATAAAACCACATCCACCTGCAAAGTGAATATCTTGCGTCAAGAACTTTTCTCTCATAAAGCCAAGTTAATGGAAAACATCCCACCAACTCAGGTCTGTTACAGTATACAAATGAGTTCATAACCACTTTTATTGTTATTTCTTATATGTATAGGCAGCTCTTATCCAGCATACTAACAGAGCTCTTTACCAAGCCTGTATATGGACAACTTGCCTCATATCCCAGCAAAACTGCCCAACCCCTGAAGGATTTGGATGGATGCTTCAAGATAAACTTTGGAAGCCAGTGTGGACACACCTTCCAAAAATTGCTAAAGCCTGTCAAGAATTACTGAAATGTGGATGTAAGGCTTCCCCATTGTGCTCTAGGAGATGTAAATGCAGAGAAGCTGGACTATCATGTACTGCTCTATGTTATTGTGGTGGAAATTGTAATCATGAATAATCAATGAGGTGTGAATTTTTTTGCATATTAAAAGTTTGTTACAATGGTTATTAATTACTAAGCGTAGTGACAAAATTAGTGGCACCCCTTCTGAATTTCATCTATATACTAACATGAACATCTGTACAAAGTTTTACGCTTTTGTCCAGTCTGTAACAATAAAAATTCAAATCTACTAGACTATAAGAGATAAACTGAAATTCGTGCCAGACAAATAGTCCACACTTATTCAATCACGTACCAAGAATAATCTAAAAAAATAAAACAATTATGCAAGCAAGCATAAACAAAATCAGAACTTTTTTTTAACAAGAAACTTTCAAACACCGTCATTAACACTTTAACACCCTATCCACAACATCCAAGCCCACACTCTCACTGGAGGATTGTGGAAGTCTCTATGAAGTTTCCCCAAGTGGAGGTCTGATATGAACTGATGCAGCTTGCCATCTTCCCTATATAGCATGCATAACTCAAGATAACATTAACTGACTCACATCCCTTATTCATTTAGTACTTCTAGAATATTCTTTAGTCAAACATGTGTCTGTGACTGAGCATGAGCAGTTATGTGTTTTCTTTGTATGTTTCACTGGTGGGTGGCAGGCCTATAAATTTTGAGGTCCTCCCCCAAGCCAGTTAATCTTCGGCGTTTGAATCATTCTTACCTGTCACATACTTCATAGCTTTATTAATTACCTCAAAACTTCCTTGAGCGACTTCAGGGCTAGTTAAGGGTGAAGAAGTGAGCTTGGAAGTGAGAACAGGATAGTTTAGATCACAGCTACAAGGGTAGTCTCACTCGTGTGGCAGTGTTACCTGGATCTGGGAATATACCTGGCATCCAACCCCTTACCTGGTGGGAGTTACGGACATTCCTAAGAAACTCCCCACATTTTTTGCATGTGAAAGTTTACTTGCTATGTATACTGTGAGTTAGCAAATTTATGTGTTTGGTATTTTTATGTTTTGTTGTTTTTAATGACGAATTACATTCCTACTATTCTGTATTACCACCAGACACTTTCCAAGCGTAGCGTTAGGTAAATGTTGTAACTTAATATTGGAATTATAATCATATTCATAGAAAGAGCTTGAGTAGTGTTTGTATAAATATAGTTCATTTGAACATTATGACTTTATTCTGCTACCATTAATTGGATGAACTCATAAATATAAGAAATAATTTTATTGTTTTTTTCAATAAACAATTAAGAAAATGATCATGGGTAAGTGTATAAAATTACAAATTAGTGAACACATTTCATAACGAACAAACTAAACTCCTTTAGAACAGAAAGCTAAAAAACTAAACAAGTTACTAATTTTTAAAAAGAATGCGGAAAAATGGGGTTACTATCTAAAAAAATTATAAAAAAGAAAATAATGTTAGTAAGCAATTTTTTAGAACAAAATATAAAAACAGCAAATCTTAAATAGAAAATTTACACAGAATAAGAATTAGTAAATACTGTATAAAAAATAGGAAAATAGGCTAGTTTATAATAATTCTGACATAATATTCTCAGCACTTGGTCTGTCTGTTGGCCTTTCTGACAAGCATCTCTGAAGGAGGCGTAGCAGGTGCTCGTGATGGACTTGGCGGAACAAACTTGACCGATTTTCTGGTGCCAGCAATTGACCGGTGAGCATCTCCAACATCAAGACACCGAAGCTGTAGATGTCCATTTTGGTTGTCTGCTGGTTTGGAGTCCCTGCCTCTGGTGTTGAATAAGCAAGACTTCCTGGATTCTCAGTGTGGAGCTGGCGAACTAGATTAACTGAGCCGTAATCAGTTATTTTAGCTTTCCAAAGTTTAGGAGGCAGTAAAGGTTCAAGGAGAACATTAGCACTGCTGATGTCACGATGGATCATAGGATCTGGCTTCATCTGGTGGAGGTAGTTTAAGGCTTTGACTATGTCAAGACTTACTTGTTTCACTAGTTTTGGAGTAAAATATTCATCTGTTTCAATTTGCCTTCTGAGACTGGTAGGCATCAATTCCATAAGGATCATCATGTCTCCCTGAATTGTAGCTCCAATGAACTGAACTAAATTAGGATGACGCAGTCTAGACACTATTTGCATTTCTCTACGAAAGAGATCTTCATTGCATCGACTAACTATCTGGTTGTGGATTCCTTTGACTGCTACATGTACTCCTCTGAACTTAGCCACACTAACTGTAGCCCACCCACCTCTTCCTATCTCAGGACCTGTCAATTCTATATCCTCCCTTCTGACAACCCACTGCTCATCATTGGCCTTCTTTAGCTGATCAGCTCTTGTGTCAGCCTCATCAGCTCTCCTGCATTCTTCCTCAGTTCTTTGACGTTCTTCTTCTGCTCTTCTATGTTCCTCCTCAGCCCTTCTGTCTGCATCCACTGCCCTTATTTTTGCCTCTTCAGCTGTTCTGTTTGACTCTGAAGCTTTATTTTCTAACTCCTTAGCTCTTCTTTCTGCTTTTTCAGCTCTTCTGTATGACTCTGAAACTGTGTTTGCCAACTCCTTAGCTCTTCTTTCTGCTTTTTCAGCTCTTTTTTCTAACTCCTTTGTCCGTCTTCGTTCACTTTCACGTAGCTCGTTTATTTTACTTTTTGTTTCATCTTCTTCCTTTGATCTTATTTCTTTCTTCTTGCTTTCAGCATCTACATAATCACATAAATTTGTTTTAATGCCAGCACAAACTTAAATGGAATTGCTTCATACTCTCATCATTAACACAAGATTCATAGGTACAAAATAAAACTTGTTTCGTACTTATTTTGTTAAAGTATTATAATATGTATAGCTATTTGGCAGTCTATGTCTGTAAAGATAGCAAAAACCTTCAAATTTCACTTTCTGATTGTATTGCTTAGTTTGTATTATAGAACTTGATAAGTAAACTGAAAATTTTGTGAACATGTACAAGTTTAGATAAACATTCTATAAAACACACAATGAATGAACTAGTATGTGAATGGTACCAACTCACCTTTGCTTTGCATTCCTGTTTGAATCTCATTAACTGAATGAACTTTGTTTTTCAAAAGTTTCCGAGCGCCATAGTCTATGAGCAACTTAACGATATCAATATGCTCACTCAGAATTGCCAACGTTAAAGGAAACAAATTTACCTGTGCCCCATTCTCTAGCAATATTTTTACCACATCAACATTGCCATTCTGACTAGCTATAAATAGAGCAGAACTTCCATCTTTATTCAGCAAATCTACCTGAGCCCCATTCTCTAGCAATATTTTTGCCACTTCAGGATGGCCATTCTGACTTGCTATGTATAAAGCAGAACATCCATTTTTATCCTGCAAATCTACCTGAGCCCCATTCTCTAGCAATATCGTTGCCACTGCAGTATGGCCATTCTGACTAGCTATAAGTAGAGCAGACCAACCTTCATTTTCCTGCAAATCTACCTGAGCCCCATTCTTTAGCAATATTTTTGCCACTTCAGCAAGGCCATTCTGACTTGCTATGTATAGAGAAAACCATCCATCTTTATCCTGCAAATCTACCTGAGCCCCATTCTCAAGCAATATTTTTGCCACTTCAGCATGGCCATTCAGACTACCTATGTATAAAGCAGAACATCCATTTTTATCCTGCAAATCTAGCTGAGCCCCATTCTCTAGCAATATTTTTGCCACTACAGTATGGCCATTCTGACTAGCTATAAGTAGAGCAGACCATCCATCTTCATCCTGCAAATTTACCTGAGCCCCATTCTCTAGCAAAATTTTTGCCACTTCAGCATGGCCATTCTGACTTGCTAAGTATAGAGCAGAACTTCCATTTTTATTCTGCAAATCTACCTGAGCCCTATTCGCTAGCAAAATTTTTGCCACTTCAGCATGGCCATTCTGACTTGCTATGTATAGAGCAGAACTTCCATTTTTATTCAGCAAATCTACCTGAGCCCCATTTTGTAGCAATATTTTTGCCATTTCAGTATAGCCATTCTGACTTGCTATGTATAGAGCAGAACATCTATTTTTATCCTTCGAATCTACCTGAGCCCCATTCTCTAGCAATATTTTTGCCACTACAGTATGGCCATTCTGACTAGCTATAAGTAGAGCAGACCATCCATCTTCATCCTGCAAATCTACCTGAGCCCCATTCTCTAGCAAAATTTTTGCCACTTCAGCATGGCCATTCTGACTTGCTAAGTATAGAGCAGAACGTCCATTGTCATTCTGCAAATCTACCTGAGCCCTATTCGCTAGCAAAAATTTTGCCACTTCAGCATGACCATTTTAACTAGCTATAAGTAGAGCAGACCAACCATCATTTTCCTGCAAATCTACCTGAGCCCCATTCTCTAGCAATATTTTTGCCACTTCAGCATGGCCATTCTGATTAGCTATCAGTAGAGCAGACCATCCATCTTCATCCTGCAAATCTACCTGAGCCCCATTTGCTAGCAGTATTTTTACCACTTCAGCATGGCCATTCTGACTTGCTTTGTATAGAGCAGAACATTCATTTTCATTCTGCAAATCTACCTGAGCCCCATTCTCCAGCAATACTTTTACAATTTCAGTATAGCCCACTGAACTTGCACAAAGTAATGCTGAGTCTCCTTTATCATTCAACTGATTTATCAGAGCCCCATTCTCCTCTAATAGCATCTTAACTACTTCAGCATTACCTTCTTTACAGGCTGACAATAAAGCAGAAGTGGTGTTGGAATCTCTGATACCAGAAGATGGCATAGGGTTGGAGTTAGTTTCCATGTAAATAGCAATAGAAGCCAAAGCTGAGTCTGAAGTAGTTAAGAACTTGTAACAGTATATTAAATCTGCTTAGAGTCTTTGTTTTATTTGTAATGGCAGCAAAGGCAAAGTTGGATCATAAGTGGATTAACGATGTCATGTGATGGAGAAATGTTATATTCATTGTAACCACCGATATTGGAGGATATTCAAGACTCATGTGACCTGGTAAACAAATATTCATATGTTGCTAGTGATAATATTTATAAGCGTAGCTATATTTCATAAAATTTAAATACCTATGATTATGTCTACTTATGCCAATAACTAAGAAGATACAATTATTGGTCTCTGCACATCTAAATAGTTACTGATGTTACTTGTGTCACGATGCATTGAGCTTGAGTATTGTATTGTATAAATTTCATTCATGTGGAGTTCTCATTCTGGGTGACTTTTTGTTCCAGCATACTTTATTGCTACCTAAATAACACAGATCTAATTTTCAGGATAATGGAGTATAGCTAGATTACTAACTTTCTGTTCCATGACGTAAGCACCACTTCTTAGTTTACAGACTCGACTATGACTGCCTATTTGAGCATGCCCAAGCAGGTGACACAAACTAACTGATGGATAATGCCTGAAGTTGCCAAATAAGGAAATAGCAGTGGACAAACAAACACACGTCAATGTTTGATGTCATAAAATGATAGATGAGATGATTTATTTGATTTTAAATGTGTAAAATTAAAGAGGGCATTTTATAATGAGAAATGGTCCACATTTTGCAACTGGCACTCATCAGATTTGGATTCAGCAGGTAATAAATATTTTACTTAAAAAAAACAGATTTCTAGCCTGAACTAAAACTGAATGAACTTCCTGTTTCAGATTAGTGGGGCAGCATAATAGAAGAAACAGTCACTTTTTTTATAAAATTGTGACATTTGGCACACTCCAATTTGACATTTTGGTGACCTCTAGGTTTTAATTAACTAATAGGGCAATTTTGTCTTCCCAATCAAATGTGTCCATGTTTGGTATCAAATAAAAGCCCTTTTTATAAGGAGTTAAATAAGCTTTAAGTCGCATTTTTATCCTAATCCTTTCTTGAATTATGGTCACATTTGTTCCTAACTCAATTAGCCACTATACCATGTAGTTACTAGGAGATATGTTGCTAACTGGCAGCTGTGTAACCATCACGAGATGGTCCTGTAATTCTAATAGCTCTTTCTGATTTTGCTCTGGTGAGAATGTCCTCAATAGAATTTGTCCCTTTGGCACTGACAAATACCAGAGTGACCCGGTCAGAATTAGGTTCAACTTTGAAAGCATACAGTCGTGGGCGTGTGACATTTGAGACACATTGCGTCGCAGGAGCAGCTGCATGGTAAGAGGACTTCGTGGACCAGGTTGATCTCAAAACCAGATGAGGCATTAACGATGTGATAAGCTTTATTGCATCGCATGACACTTGTATTAAATCCACTTTCATGAACATTATCTTGAACTCCTATCCTACCAATTCCACAACAAGCTACAGGGAAATTCCAACTATTACATTTAGAAATAATGCATTTGATATTTTTTTTACATACAGGAACCTTTTATAATACTAATCTCTTGTATTTTATTCATTAGATAAAAAAGATACAAAGTTACTGAACACTGGGTTCTAATATTTCATGCATTTTACAGAGTATAGACTATTCTTCCTTTTCATGTGATCGTCACTATATCATGATGATAATTAGCCTCATCAGCTCTCTTGCATTCTTCCTCAGCTATTCTATTAGCCTGCCCTGCTTTTTGATGTTCTTCTGCTATTCTGTCATTTTCAGCTCTTTTGTCTCCCTCTTCAGCTCTCTTTACTACCTTCTCTGCTCTTCTGTCTGCCTCTGCTGCTCTTATTTTTGCCTCTTCAGCACTTCTGTCTGACTCAGAAACTCTATTTTCCAACTTCTTAGTTCTTCATTCTTCTTTTTCAGCTCTTCTTTCTGACTCTTCTTCTGCTTTTCTATGTTGATCCTCAGCTCTTCTTTCTTCCTCTTCAGCTCTTCTCACTGCCACCTTTGTCCTTCTGTCTGCCTCCTCTGCCCTTATTTCTGTCTCTTCAGCTTTTCTGTCTGACTCTGAAGCTCTATTCTCTAATTCATTTGCTCTTCTTTCTGCTCTTTCAGCTCCTCTTTCTGCCTCCTGTGTTTGTCTTCTTTGTTCACTCTCAGGGATTATGTCTGGCTTGTCTACTTTACTTTTTGTTTTGTCTTCTTTTGATCTTATTCCTTTTTCTTATTTTCAGTATCTACATAATCAAATCAATTTGCTTTAAAGCCAGTACAAACTAAAATGGGTTTGCTGAGGAAAAAAAAATACATGAATAGCTATGATATGACAATGAGATCTGCAATAGTTATAGTGTGTTCTGTATGTAGTATATTCTACACTAAATAATCTACGTACTCAGTACCATTCTAGGTCAAGGTCTATTAATTACTGCAGTTTTGAATTGCTATGTATGGCATACATAGCATGTATGCTAAGTTATTTTTAATTTTAAAAAATTCCTAGCTAAAAAATAAAACTTATTTCATAGTATAAGCACATGTACATGGCTATTTTGCACATTTTTATCACTATGAAGATGCCATAACCTTCCCATTCTTGATCAGTTTATACTATTTTATTCAACTTAATCAAGTTCATTGAAAATTCACTGAACATAAATTTGTTCAGACAAATATCCTTAAAATATACATGATAATGAAATAGTAACATCTAACCTTTCCTTTGCATTCCCATTGAATGAGCTTTCTCTGTTAGAAGTTGCAGAGCACCGTTTTCTATCAATAACTTGACCATATCGGCATTCTGAATTGCTACAATCAGAGGACACAACTCAATTCTATTTTCCAAATTTACTTGAGCCTTAAACTCCAGCAATATTTTTGCCACTTCAGCATGGCCATTCTGACTTGCTACAAGTAGAGCAGACCATCCATCATTTCCCTGCAAATCTACCTGAGCCCCACTCTCTAGCAATATTTTTGCCACTTCAGCACGGCCATTCTCACTTGCTAAAAGTAGAGCAGAACGTTTATTTTTATTCTGCAAATCTACCTGAGCCTCTTTTTCTAGCAATGTTTTTACAATTTCAGTATAGCCTGCTGCACTCGCACAAAGTAAGACTGACTCTTCTGTATCATTCAACTGGTTTATCAGAGCCCCATTCTCCTCTAATAGTATCTTAACTACTTCAGCATTAACAGCAATAAAAGCAAAACTTGAGACTGAAGTAGCTTACTAATAAACAAACAATTCTTGTTGGCAAATTTACTCAGAGTTTTCTTATTAGAAACATCAAGAGAGCCAATTCTGGAGCAGTAGTGGGTTATAGTAATCTCACGTGATGAAGAAATGTGATATTCATTGTAACCACAGATATTGGAGGAGTTTGAGCCTTATATTATAGTATGTTCATGTGAACTTCTCTTTTCTGGTAATGGTTTAACCTGTTTGCTTTTAATCAATTAGGTAAAGTAAATTGCCAGATTATTGCTTATTAAAACTTCAAACAATTAAACAAAATAGTATCAAATTACAAAATATTAAACTAATTAATAATTACTTTGAAATAGAACCTACTTAAAAGTTGCCCACCCTCCTTTTCCTATTTAGGACCAGTCAATTATATTCTAAAACCCATTGTTTATCAATGGGTTTTGTCAACTGATCAGCTCCGGTATTTGCTTCCTCAGCTCTTCTGCATTCTTCCTGTGCTATTCCTCTGCTATTTGACCTGTTCTTATGTCACTTGTTGCCTTTTCTGCCCTTGTTTGAGCTTCCTCAGCCCTTCATCTTGCCACCTCTGTCCTTCTGTCTGCCTCCTCTGTCCTTATGGGATTTGATACTTCATATTGGGCAATGGGAATTAACTGAGTATGTGGTAAAATATGTCATAGAAATTGTTTATACCACTAAAAGAGAGAGAGAGAGAGAGTGTGAACTTGGTAAATATTTAGTGCGTGTTACAGAGAATTGAGTAATTTGCATTTTGTCATGAATAGGGGATTTGCATGACATCACGTTAGTTCCGGCCACGCCCATTGATGGTATCACGGCACCACCAGTCCCATCCAAAAAAATCCACAGAAGCACAGGAGGCACCACCTGGCATTGGGTTCTGAGAAGAACCAGCAACCTCACTCCCTGTCAATGAGTTCTGAGAAGAACTAGGAGAGAGGCCACCTGTCAATGAGTTCTGAGAAGAACTAGTGGCACACTCGCTGATTTGCTCGCTAACCGTCACCAAACTTTCACTCGCCATCACCAAACTTCCACTCTCCATCACTCCACAACCGCCAAAAAATTCATAAATTCGATACCAGCACGTGGGAAATTTCATAATGTAGCTATTCCTGTAATTTGGTGGCTCTATGCAACAAAGAACTGGTGCTACAGCAAAATATAGGCTAAGCGGTAAGCAAAACTAATACATTTTCAAAGTGACCTCGATTGTGGTGAAGTTGCTGGTTTCTCCAGTAGTATTGGTGAGTCCCAGGAGAGAGATAGAAGTTTGACTAAGGGCTTGAGAGGTGGCTATACATGCAGTGTCCCTGGGTGTTACAAGAACACTAAAAAGAACAAAGAAGTGAGTTTTCACAGATTTCCCAAGAATAAACAGTTGAGGGACAAATGGATTAATGCCATAAAAAGAAGAAAATTTGTTCCCTCTGATCATCATAGAGTATGCTCAAGCCATTTTGAAGGGGGGAAAAGAAGAAATGCATCAGCTATTCCAACAATATTTCCATTGATTCTTCAGCCAAAGTCTCGAAAGGAACCAGCCATACGTGTTAATGTTCCTCCAAAAAAAATAATAAAGCCTACCAAACCCATGCCGTCAAAGCCTCTAGAAGATGGTCTTGTTGAGGAATTAATAATAGTAACTAAAATTGTTGGCTCTCTTCAAGATGAAAATGCAACTTTAATAGAAGCATTACAAAAGCAAAAAATGGAAATCGAAAACTTGAAAATGAAGTTAGAAAGTCATACATTCTGTTTGCGAAGGTTTGCTGGGAGTGATGAAGATATTCGTTTTTATACTGGATTTCCTAATTATAAGACATTTATGACTTTTTATGACTTTCTTCTTCCAGCTGCATCACAGTTAAACTATTGGGGCTCCAATTATTCTGAAAATCGAGCAGACGAAAAACATGGTCCTCAACGTAAAATGCAGCCAATAGAAGAGTTATTTATGGTTCTCTATCGAATGCGTTGCGATGCTCTAGAAAAGGATATTGCGGATCGATTTGGAGTTAGTGTCAGCAATGTATCAAGAACTTTGAATACGTGGATTAATTTTTTGTATCATACGTTGAAGCAATTACCTATATGGCCATCTTCAAAAGTTATTAAAGATACAATGCCTAAATGTTTTAAGGATCAATATCCGGACACAAGAGTGATCCTCGATTGTACAGAAATTTTTATAGAAATGCCTTCATCATTTCGTGCACAGTCGCAGACATATTCAACATACAAAGTCACAACACCGCGAAAGGTTTAATTGGCATTGCACCAAATGGTTTTGTAACGTTCATTTCAGATCTATAATGGTGGTCATATATCTGATCAAAAAATAACTGAGATGTGTGGAATTATCGACTTGGTGGAACCTAACGATATGGTCATGGCAGACAGAGGCTTCGACATACAGCATATTTTGGCAGAAATAAAAGTAAAACTTAATATACCACCCTTTATGAAAGGAAAAGAACAATTATCTCTAGAGGAAGAATTGGAAACAAGAAACATAGCTTCAGTGCAATACATGTGGAGAGAGCTATTGAGCGAATAAAGAATTACCGTATATTACAGGGAACAATACCAAATAGAATTCATTCCCAACTAGACCAAATATGGTTCATATGTTGTAGTTTTTAGAGAGAGAGAGAGAGAGATTGAACTTGGTAAATATTTTGTGCTCGTTACAGAGAATTGAGTAATTTGCATTTTGTCATGAATGGGGGGATCGTCAATGTCACGGTGACGATACTTATCGTTATAGATCGAAAAGATGAGTACGGGCGCAGAGGCTAAGGTGGGAGCGGTTCTTAACGACTGTGATTCCCCTCTAGCTGCTCGCTTCAGGGCTCTGTTCACTCTAAGAGGTCTAGGAACTTCGGAGGCCATCCAACAAATTTGCACATGCTTCTCGGACTCTTCCAGCCTCCTAAAACACGAGCTGGCTTACTGCTTGGGTCAGATTCAGAGTCCTCTGGCGCTGGACGAGCTGGCCCGAGTGATACAAAACGAGAACGAGGACCCTATGGTACGCCATGAAGCTGGAGAAGCAATGGGGGCCATTGGCGACAGGTCCAGTGTGGAAATATTGCAGACATATACCTCTGATTCGAAGCCAGAAGTGGCCGAAACATGCCAGCTTGCCTTGGGTAGACTGAATTGGCTACTGGACAGCAGTAATGAGGAATTCTCAGATAATAACCCTTATAAATCCATAGACCCAGCACCACCACTTCAAGATGGAAGCCTGGAGGAATGGGGGGCACTACTCCTGGATACTTCTAAGTCACTCTTTCTGAGATACAGAGCTCTGTTTGCATTACGAAATCAGGGAGGCAGTGATGCTGTGAATTACATTGTAGAAGGATTTTCAGATTCTATAGTGCCCTCTTCAAGCATGAGCTAGCTGCTTACGTTTTGGGACAGATGAAAGACCCCAGTGCAATCCCAGGACTGGAGAAGAAGCTACGAGACAAAAGTGAAAATGCTATGGTGAGGCATGAGTGGGCCTGGGCTCCATTGCCAGCGACCGGTGCTTGTTGGTTCTCAGGGAGTTCTGTAAAGACCAAGAGAGAGTGGTGACTTCATTGCTCCATTAGTTTCATGCATGTAGCTATAGCTATATCAGTGACAAATCCCTTAATGAGTAGCTATGGATTTTTTTTTTTTACAATCTTCCAGTAATGCTTGAAATTGTCATAAAACTAACACTTGGCAGCATCACCTGACTATGTCCACAAGTAACTGCAATCATCGTTTGCCTTCCCACAATCCAAAGATGACAAATATTATCATATCATTGCTGTTTATTGGTAACTTAAATATTTTATTTACTCAATCAAAAGAGCTTGATGAGGTTGGACTAAAGCATATAGCTTCAAGAGCAACACAAATAAATATTAAATTATCCACTTGTCGGTGATAGCTATTAAACAATGAACGTCTTTCAAATACACTTCTTCCAGTAGTTAACAGCTGCCAAAACATGCAGTGCAAGGGAAAGTGATAATTAAAGTATAATAGAATGCTGGACAAACTAATCCATCATTGTGTTCACGGAACCTCTGATAGTGAACTCTCTATTAATCACTTCTATTTAACAAGCGTTCCAGTTGCTCCCTCCGCTAGAAAATATATTGCTAATCACCTCTTAAAGCAAACAACCTCTGATTTGTGAACTGAAAGCCTGGTCCCAAACCTAATTGTTCTCAAATGTTCTATTGTAAAATGGCTATTGCAGGTGCAAAAGTAAAGTTGGAAGAGTTCATAATTGCAATTCAAGATATATAGACCACAGTGTTACTTTATACAGTCTGTGCAACACTAGGTGTGCATTTAGAGTTTTGGAACCAGGGTTTACAGTTCACAAATCAGAGGTTGTTCGCTTTAAGAGGTGATAAGCAAAACATATTCTATTGGATAGGGCAAACGGAAAGTTCACTAACGAGGAGGCAATTTGCTCATTATAAAATTCACTACGCTATCATAGTTTCTACTGGTACCTGCATGGGCACTTTTCTAAGTACTACAAATTTCTTTCAAAAGATGAAGTCTTGGTACACTTCTTCATATTTTGAACTCTTTGACTTCATGCCCCATCTAATTAGCTAAGACGAGTCCTCCACTGACTTCATAATGAACTAATTAAAACCAGTGAATGACTGCTAGCTATTAAGGGGAAAACACGTTTCATTAAACATAAATAACAAATATAATTCCCTCTTGAATGCTTGCAAAATATACACAAAATATACACACACTGATTTAAACAATTTAATACTACTAATAATTGACATGTTATGAAGTGAGCTTGGAAGTGAGAACAGGATAGTTTAGATCATAGCTACCAGGATAGTCTCACTCGGGTGGCAGTGTTACCTGGATCTGGAACGACACCTGGCATCCAACCCCTCACCTGGTGGGAATTACGGACATTCTTAAGAAATCCCTCCACACTTTTTGCATATGAAAGTTTACTTGATATGTATACTGTGAGTTAGTAAATTTATGTGTGTGGTATTTTTATGTTTTGTTGTTTTTTAAAGACTAATTACATTGCGTAGCTTAAGAATAAATGATTTCTACACAGTAATCTGCTATAAGGCAATTAACTCATTGTGACTTACAACACACCATGACCAATCAAGTGACACAACAACAATGAATAGACCACCATAGTGTCTAATGGGGCAGGCTCAAGATAGATCAGCCTCAAGAATGAAAACAACCAATTCAATTTACACTGGATCGATGCACTTTTGTTAGCTCTATTAAGCATATTTATATTCCTTCAAACTTGATTATGATCATGCCCTACGTGAGAAGAAAGTGCTATATTCAACAAAAAGTAAGAAGATAGAATTATTACAAATTGCATATCTAATTAATTTTTGTAATATCAGCATCCAATTTGCTGCTCTCCTTATGTTACTCAATATTGGAATTATAATCATATTCATAGAAGGAGCTTGAGTAATGTTTGCATAAATATAGTTCATTTGAAGATATGGCGTAACTTTTCTGCTTATCATTAATTGGATGAACTCATAAATATAGGAAATAATTTTATTGTTTTATTCAATGAACAGTAAAAAAAATAATCATGGGTAAGTGTGTGAAATTAGAAATTAGTGAATACATTTCATAACGAACAGAAAGTTGAAAACAACAAAACACGTTACTAATTATTAAAAAGATTGCGGAAAAATGGAGTTAATATCTCAAAATCATAAATAAGAAAATAATGTTAGTAAGCAATAATTTTTTAGAGCAAAATATAAAAACAGCAAATCTTAAATAGAAAAATTTACACAGAATAAAAATTAGTAAATACTGTATAAAAAATATGAAAAGAGGCTAGTTTATAATAATTCTAACATAATATTCTCAGCACTTGGTCTGACTGTTAGCCTTTCTGACAAGCATCTCTGAAGGAGGCAAAGCAAGTGCTCGTGATGGACTTGGCGGAACAAACTTGACCGATTTTCTGGTGCCAGCAATTGACCAGTAAGCATTTCCAGCATCAAGACACCGAAGCTGTAGATGTCCATTTTAGTTGTCTGCTGGCTTGGTGTCGCTGCCTCTGGTGCTGAATAAGCAGGACTTCCTGGATTCTCAGTGTGGAGCTGGCGAACTATATTAACTGAGCCGTAGTCGGTTATTTTAGCTTTCCAATATGTAGGAGGCTGTAAATGTTCTAGGAGAACATTAGCACTGCTGATGTCACGATGAATCATAGGATCTGGCTTCATCTGGTGGAGATAGTTTAAGGCTTTGACTATGTCAAGACTTACTTGTTTCACTAGTTTTGGAGGAAAATATTCGTCTGTTTCAATTTGCCTTCTGAGACTGGTAGGCATCAATTCCATAATGATCATCATGTCTCCCTGAATTGTAGCTCCAATGAACTGGACTAAGTTAGGATGACGCAGCCTAGCTGCCATTTGCATTTCTCTACGAAAGAGATCCACGTTGCGTCGGCTAACTATCTGGTTGTGGATTCTTTTAACTGCTACTTGTACTCCTCTGAACTCAGCCACACTAACTGTTGCCCACCCACCTCTCCCTATCTCAGGACCTGTCAATTCTATATCCTCCTTTCTGACAACCCACTGCTCATCGTTGGCCATTTTTAGCTGATCAGTTCTTGTATCAGCTTCATCAGCTCTCCTACGTTCTTCCTCTGCTCTTTGACGTTCTTCGTCTGCTCTTCTATGTTCATCCTGAGCTCTTCATTCTCCCGATTCCGCTCTTCTCACTGCCAGCTCTGCCCTTCTGTCTGCCTCCACTGCCCTTATTTTTGCCTTTTCAGCTCTTCTGTTTGACTCTGAAGCTTTGTTTTCAAACTCCTTAGCTCTTTCTTCAGCTCTTCTGTCTGACTCTGAAGCTTTATTTTCAAATTCCTTAGCTCTTCTTTCCGCATTTTCAGCTCTTCTGTCTGACTCTGAAGCTTTATTTTCAAACTCTTTAGCTCTTCCTTCAGCTTTTACAGCTCTTCTGTCTGACTCTGAAGCTTTATTTTTAAACTCCTTAGCTTTTCTTTCTGCTTTTTCAGCTCTTCTGTCTGACTCTGAAGCTTTATTTTCAAACACTTTAGCTCTTCTTTCTGCTTTTTCAGCTCTTCTGTCTGACTCTGAAGCTTTATTTTCAAACTCTTTAGCTCTTCTTTCTGCTTTTTCAGCTCTTCTGTCTGACTCTGAAGCTTTATTTTCAAACACTTTAGCTATTCTTTCTGCTTTTTCAGCTCTTCTGTCTGACTCTGAAGCTTTATTTTCAAACTCTTTAGCTATTCTTTCTGCATTTTCAGCTCTTCTGTCTGACTCTGAAGCTTTATTTTCAAACTCCTTAGCTCTTCTTTCTGCTTTTTCAGCTCTTCTGTCTGACTCTGAAGCTTTATTTTCAAACTCTTTAGCTATTCTTTCTGCTTTTTCAGCTCTTTTTTCTGACTCCTGTGTCCGTCTTCTTCGTTCACTCTCACGTAGCTCGTTTATTTCACTTTTTGTTTCATCGTCTTCTTTTGGTCTTATTTCTTTCTTCTTACTTTCAGCATCTACATAATCACATAAATTTGCCAGAAAAAACTCAAAAAATTTTATGAGAAAAGAAAAATACATCAATAGACAAGACCTGAAAAAAGATTACCAATGATTTAAGTGCTTTATGTATGCAGTCTCTTCACCAATAACTTCTGTGTCATTCTAGTGTAGTGTCGAGTAATCAATGCCTTCGTACTTTCATCATTAAAAAAAGCTTCATAGGTACAAAATAAAACTTATTTCATATAAGTTAAAGTAGTGTGTGTATGGCTATTTTGCAGATTGTGTATCACTGCAAAGATAGCAAAAACCTTCAAATTCCTATTCCTGATTGTATTGCTTAGTTTGTATTATAGAACTTGATAAGTTAACTGAAAATTTACTGAACATGTATTTGTTTAAATAAATATTCTATAAAATACACAATGAATGAACTAGTATGTGAATGGTACCAACTCACCTTTGCTTTGCATTCCTGTTTGAACCTCGTAAACTGAAAGTACTTTGTTTTTCAAAAGTTTCGGAGCTCCATTGTCTATCAGTAACTTGATGACATCAAAATGCTCACTCTGAATTGCCAACATTAAAGAAAACAACCCACTTGCATTCTCAAAATTTACCTGTGCCCCATTCTCTAGCAATATTTTTGCCACTTCGGTTTGGCCATTCTGACTTGCTTTAAGTAGAGCAGACCATCCCTCTTCATCCTGCAAATCTACCTGAGCCCCATTCTCTAGTAATATTTTTGCCACTTCAGCATGGCCATTCTGACTTGCTAAGTATAGAGCAGAACTTCCATTTTTATTCTGCAAATCTACCTGAGCCCCATTCTCTAGCAATATTATTGCCACTTCAGTATGGCCATTCTGGCTAGCTATAAGTAGAGCAGACGATCCCTCTTCATCCAGCAAATCTAACTGAGCCCCATTCTCTAGCAATATTATTGTCATTTCAGTATGGCCATTTTGACTAGCTAAAAGTAGAGCAGACCATCCCTCTTCATCCTGCAAATCTACCTGAGCCCCATTCTCTAGCAACATTTTTGCTACTTCAGCATGGCCTTTCTGACTGGCTATAAGTAGAGCAGACCATCCATCATTTTCCTGCAAATCTACTTGAGCCCCATTCTCTAGCAATATTTTTGCCACTTCAGTATGGCCATTTTGACTTGCTAAATATAGAGCAAAACTTCCATTTTTATTCTGCAAATCTACCTGAGCCCCATTCTCTAGCAATATCATTGCCATTTCAGTATAGCCATTTTGACTAGCTATAAGTAGAGCAGACGATTCCTCTTCATCCTGCAAATCTACCTGAGCCCCATTCTCTAGCAATATCTTTGGCACTTCAACAAGGCCATCCTGACTTGCTAAGTATAGAGCAAAACTTCCATTTTTATTCTGCAAATCTACCTGAGCCCCATTCTCTAGCAATATCTTTACCACTTCAGTATGGCCATTCAGACTAGCTATAACTAGAGCAGACGATCCCTCTTCATCCTGCAAATCTACCTGAGCCCCATTCTCTAACAATATTTTTGCCTCTTCAGTATGGCCATTCTGACTTGCTAAGTATAGAGCAGAACTTCCATTTTTATGCTGCAAATCTACCTGAGCCCCATTCTCTAGCAATATCATTGCCATTTCAGTATAGCCATTTTGACTAGCTATAAGTAGAGCAGACCATCCCTCTTCATCCTGCAAATCTACCTGAGCCTCATTCTCTAGCAACATTCTTGCTACTTCAGCATGGCCTTTCTGACTTGCTATAAGTAGAGAAGACCATCCATCATTTTCCTGCAAATCTACCTGAGCCCCATTCTCTAGCAATATCATTGCTATTTCAGTATGGCCATTCTGACTAGCTATAAGTAGAGCAGACCATTCCTCTTCATCCTGCAAATCTACCTGAGCCGCATTCTCTAGCAATATTTTTGCCAATTCAGCATGGCCGTCCTGACTTGCTAAGTATAGAGCAGAACTTCCATTTTTATTCTGCAAATCTACCTGAGCGCCATTCTCTGACAATATCATTGCCATTTCAGTATGGCCATTTTGACTAGCTATAAGTAGAGCAGACCATCCCGCTTCATCCTGCAAATCTACCTGAGCCCCATTCTCTATCAACATCTTTGCCACTTCAGTATGGCCATTCTGACTAGCTATAAGTAGAGCAGACCATCCCTCTTCATCCTGCAAATCTATCTGAGCCGCATTCTCTAGCAATATTTTTGCCATTTCAGCATGGCCGTCCTGACTTGCTAAGTATAGAGCCGAACTTCCATTTTTATTCTGCAAATCTACCTGAGCGCCATTCTCTAACAATATCATTGTCATTTCAGTATGGCCACTCTGACTAGCTATAAGTAGAGCAGACCATCCCTCTTCATCCTGCAAATCTACCTGAGCCCCATTCTCTAGCAATATCATTGCTATTTCAGTATGGCCATTCAGATTAGCTATAAGTAGAGCAGACGATCCCTCTTCATCCTGCAAATCTACCTGAGCCCCATTCTCTAGCAACATTTTTGCTACTTCAGCATGGCCTTTCTGACTTGCTATAAGTAGAGCAGACCATCCATCATTTTCCTGCAAATCTACTTGAGCCCCATTCTCTAGCAATATCTTTGCCACTTCAGTATGGCCATTTTGACTTGCTAAATATAGAGCAAAACTTCCATTTTTGTTTTTCAAATCTACCTGAGCCCCATTCTCTAGCATTATCATTGCCATTTCAGTATGGCCATTCTGACTAGCTAGAAGTAAAGCAGACCATCCATCTTCATCCTGCAAATCTACCTGAGCCCCATTCTCTAGCAATATCTTTGCCACTTCAGTATGGCCATTCTGACTAGCTATAAGTAGAGCAGACCATCCGTCTTCATTCTGCAAATCTACCTGAGCCCCATTATGTAGCAATATCATTACAATTTCAGTACAACCCGTTGCACTTGCCCAAAGTAAGGCTGACTCTCCTTTATCATTTAACTGATTTATCAGAGCCCCATTCTCCTCAAATAGTATCTTAACTACTTCAGCATTACCTTCTTTACAGGCTGACAATAAAGCAGAAGTGGTGTTAGAATCACTAGCACCAGCAGATGGGGTAGGGATGGAGTTTGTTTCCATAATAATAACAACAGAACCCACAGCTGAGTCTGAAGTAGTTAAGAACTTGTAATAATTTAAATCTGCTCAGAGTCTTTGTTTTGTTTGCAATGGCAGCAAAGGCAAAGTTGAATCACAAGAGGATTAATGATGTCTTGTGATGGAGAAATGTTATATTCATTGTAACCATCGATATTGGAGGATATTCAAGACTCATGTGACCTGGTAAACAAATATTCATAAGTTGCTAGTAATATTTATAAGCGTAGCTATATTTCATAAAATTTAAATGCCTATGATTATGTTAACTTATGGCAATAACTAAGAACCATACAATTAATTAATCTATATAATATGGCACATCTAAATAGTTACTGATGTCACTTGTGTCTCTATGCATTGAGCTTGTGTATTGTATTGTATAAATTTAATTCATGTGGAGTTCTATTTCTGGTTAACTTTTTATTCCAGCATACTTTATTGCTACCTAAATAACACAGATCTAATTTTCAGGATAATGGAGTATAGCTAGATACTAACTTTCTGTTCCTTGAAGTAAGCACCACTTCTTAGTTTCTAGATTCGACTATGACTGCCTATTTGAGCATGCCCAAGCAGGTGACACAAACTAACTGATGGATAATGCCAGAAATTGCCAAATAAGGAAATAGCAGTGGACAAACAAACACACGTCAATGTTTGCTGTCATAAATGATAGAGGAGATGATTTATTTGATTTTAAATGTGTAAAATTAAAGAGGGCATTTTATAATGAGAAATGGTCCACATTTTGCAACGGACACTCATCAGATTTGGATTCAGCAGATAATTAATATTTTACAAAAAAAAACGGATTTCTAGTCTAAACTAAAACTGAATGAACTTCCTGTTTCAGATTAGTGGGGCAGCATAATAGAAGAAACAGTCACTTTTTTTATAAAATTGTGACATTTGGCACACTCCAATTTGACATTTGGTGACCTCTCGGTTTTAATTAACTAATAGGGTAATTTTGTCTTCCCAATCAAATGTGTCCATGTTTGGTATCAAATAAAAGCCCTCTCCATAAAGAGTTAAATAAGCTTTAAGTCGCATTTTTATCCTAATCCTTTCTCTAATCATGGTCACTTTTGTACCTAACACAATTAGCCACTATGCCATGTAGTTACTGGGAGAAAGCTATGTTGATAACTGGCAGCTGTGTACCATCACGAGATGGTCCTGTAATTCTAATAGCTCTTTCTGATTTTGCTCTGGTGAGAATGTCCTCAATAAAATTTGTCCCATTGGCACTGACAGATACCAGACACATTTCTTTAAAATATACATGATAATGAAATAGTAACATCTAACCTTTGCTTTGCATTCCCATTGAATGAGCTTTCTCTTTTAGAAGTTGCAGAGCACCGTTTTCTATCAATAACTTGACCATATCGGCATTCTGAATTGCTACAGTTAGAGGACACAACCCAATTCTATTTTCCAAATTTACTTGAGCCTTAAACTCCAGCAATATTTTTGCCACTTCAGCATGGCCATTCTGACTTGCTACAAGTAGAGCAGACCACCCATCATTTCCCTGCAAATCTACCTGAGCCCCACTCTCTAGCAATATTTTTGCCACTTCAGCACGACCATTCTCACTTGCTAAAAGTAGAGCAGAACTTTTATTTTTATTCTGCAAATCTACCTGAGCCCCATTTTCTAGCAATGTTTTTACAATTTCAGTATAGCCTGCTGCACTCGCACAAAGTAAGACTGACTGTACTTTATCATTCAACTGGTTTATCAGAGCCCCATTCTCCTCTAATAGTATCTTAACTATTTCAGCATTAACAGCAATAGAAGCAAAACTTGAGACTGAAGTAGCTTACTAATTAACAAACAATTATTGTTGGCAAATTTACTCTATTAGAAAGGCAATTATGGAGCAGTAGCTGGTTTAATCTCACGTGATGAAGAAATGTGATATTCATTGTAACCACAGATATTGGAGGATGTTCATGACTTATGTGACCTGGTAAAGAGATATTCATGGTTTGTCAGTGGTAATTGGAGTTGTATCTCTTAAAGCTTAATTATAATCATATATGGCAAGAGCGTAAAATTAATCTCTATATACTGCACATCTAATTTTTTACTGTCTCTATAGCTACATTGAAATTTTAGTCCTGTTCATAGACAGAGTTTGAGCCTTATATTATAGTATGTTCATGTGAACTTCTCTTTTCTGGTAATGGCTTAACCTGTTTGCTTTTAATCAATTAGGTAAAGTTAAGTGACAGATTATTGCTTATTAAAACTTCAAACAATTAAACAAAATAGTATCAAATTACAAAATATTAAACTAATTAATAATTACTTTGAAATAGAACTTACTTAACAGTTGCCCATCCACCTTTTCCTATTAAGGACCAGTCAATTATATTCTAAAACCCATTGTTCATCATTGGGTTTTGTCAAGTGATCAGCTCCGGTATTTGCTTCCTCAGCTCTTCTGCATTCTTCCTGTGCTATTCCTCTGCTATTTGACCTGTTCTTATGTCACTTACTGCCTTTTCTGCCCTTGTTTGAGCTTCCTCAGCCCTTCATCTTGCCACCTCTGTCCTTCTGTCTGCCTCCTCTGCCCTTATGGGATTTGATACTTCATATTGGGCAATGGGAATTAACTGAGTATGTGGTAAAATATGTCATAGAAATTGTTTATACCACTAATAATTTGTAGTTTTCAAAAATGATTGAAAAAGAGAGAGAGAGTGAACTTGGTAAATATTTCGTGCGCGTTACAAAGAATTGAATAATTTGCATTTTGTCATGAATGTGATCGTCAATGTCACGGTGACGATACTTATATATATATATAAAAAACAAAAAACCCTGCAATTAGCTAACTACATTCTTCACAAAGTGCTTTAAAAAAAAGTCTCAATGCTCTGGTGTCCGTGCAGCAATGTGTGCTTTCATTCATGTAGCTACTCACAGTCCCGACCACTTTCTGTCACCTCTCTGAGATGAAAATATAGGCACACATCCACGTACATATTATCTTCATTGCTCCATTAGTTTCATGCATGTAGCTATAGCTATATCAGCGACAAATCTCTTAAAGATGAGTAGCTATGGATTAATTTTTTTACAATTATCCAGTAATGCTTGAAATTGTCATAAACTAACACTTGGCAACATCACATGACTATGTCCATAAGAAACTGCAATCATCGCTTGCCTTCCCAAAATCCAAAGATGACAAATTATTATCATATTATTGCTGTTTATTGGTAACTTAAATATTTTATTTACTCAATCAAAAGAGCTTGATGAGGTTGGACTAAAGCATATAGCTTCAAGTGCAACATAAATAAATATTAAATTATCCACTTGTCGGTGATAGCTATTAAACAATGAAAATCTTTCAAATACACTTTCTTCCAGTAGTTAACAGCTGCCAAAGCATGCAGTGCAAGGGAAAGTGATAATTGAAGTATAAGGGAACTCTACAGACTAGAGACAGACTTATCCATTACAATAACTTTTTTTGTGTTCACGGAACCTCTGATAGTGAACTCTCTATTAATCACTTCTATTTAGTAAGCGTTCCATTTGCTCCCTCCACTAGAAAATATATTGCTAATCACCTCTTAAAGCAAACAACCTCTGATTTGTGAACTGAAAGCCTGGTCCCAAACCTAATTGTTCTCAAAGGTTCTATTGTAAAATGCTATTGCAGGTGCAAAATTAAAGTTGGAAGAGTTCATGATTGCAATTCAAGATATATAGACCACAGTGTTACTTTTTACAGTCTGTGCAACACTAGGTGTGCATTTAGAGTGTTGGAACAAGGGTTTACAGTTCACAAATCAGAGGTTATTCGCTTTAAGAGATGATAAGCAAAACATATTCTATTCCTCAACATCCAAGCCCACAAACTCACTGGAGGATTGTGGAAGTCTCTATGAAGTTTCCCCAAGTGGAGGTGTAATATGAACTGATGCAGCTTGCCATCTTCCCTATATAGCAGGCATAAATGAAGATACCATTAACTGACTCACATTCCTTATTCATTTAGGACTTCTAGAATATTCTTTAGTCAAACATGTGTTTGTGACTGAGCGTGAGCAGTTGTGTATTTTCTTTGTATTTTTCACTGGTGGGTGGCAGGTCTATAAAATTTTGAGGGCCTCCCCCAAGCCAGTTAATCTTTGGGGTTTGTATCATTCTTACCTGTCACATACTTCACAGCTTTATTAATTACCTCAAAACTTCCTTGAGCGACTTCAGGGCTAGTTAAGGGTGAAGAAGTGAGCTTGGAAGTGAGAACAGGATAGTTTAGATCATAGCTACCAGGATAGTCTCACTCAAGTGGCAGTGTTACCTGGATCTGGAATGACACCTGGCATCCAACCCCTTACCTGGTGGTAGTTACGGACATTCTTAAGAAATCCCCCCACACTTTTTGCATATGAAAGTTTACTTGCTATGTATACTGTGAGTTAATAAATTTGTGTGTGTGGTATTTTTATGTTGTTGTTTTTTTTTAAATACGAATTACATTGCTACTACTCAGTATAACCACCAGACACTTTCCAAGTGTAGCGTTATGTAAATGCTATGGCTATGTGAAACTATAAATC
>WLWD01003631.1_pt1 | contig 48521 bp, 38 predicted proteins | sample 6712731 | NCBI WGS metagenome assembly WLWD01 (sample SAMN12718690, study PRJNA576275) | sponge metagenome | isolation source: marine sponge | host: Mycale hentscheli | place: New Zealand: South Island, Marlborough, Capsize Point | collected 2014-11-01 | reverse complement strand
GCACTTTCAGGGAGTGTTGTTTAATGTGATGTAGTCTCGGGCCCTCCTGGCCACCAAGAAGCCAATATTTTTCAACGCCTGCGAGTGGGGCGTGGAAGACCCGTGGGAGTGGATGGCAGAGTATGCAAACTCCTGGAGGAGTGGCCCGGATCACCATGACGACTGGGACTCCACAGCCAAGATTATTGAGATTAATTCAGATAAAGGAAAATATGCAGGTACGTGTACGTGTGGTTGTGTGCTACATTTGAGGACTGGCATCCCTACTACATGTTTAATTTCCTTGTGTGTGTGTGTGTGTGTGTCCCACCAGCCCCACCAGACCACCCAGCTGTGATTGGGTACCTGGCATTTGCTGGGGTGCAAATTCAAGGCCTTTTCTCATGAAACAGCAATGGTCCAGGTGGGACTTCGGGTGCCCACACCACTTGCTGTGAGGAAAGGCCTGTTCTCCTGCGAGTTCCTAGCCCGGCTCCAGGAGCTTTGCTTGCACGGCTCACAGTGCCTGCGTAGTGCACAGGCATCCTGGCTCTGCCAGGTGCGCGTGACCGCCTAGCGGCAGCAAGAAAATTTGCATTTGCATTTGCATTTGTGTGTGAAGTGTGACACTTTCATTCTTCTTTAGGCCCTGGTGGGTGGAATGACGCCGACTTTCTGATGACAGGAGGTCAAGGGTGCAGCAGCGACACCCCCCTCGTTCACTGTCCCGGTATGACAGACACAGAATACAAGACAGAGTTCACCCTGTGGTGCATCATTGCCTCTTCCCTCATCGTCTCCACGGATGTCAGAAACATGACTAGCATCATGAAGGAGGTGGGACTACAACTTAGAGAAGCATATATTAGTAGTATATAATTATCTAGGCAGTGTGTTAGCACTGGTCATCTGGTGCATCTAGAACTCCGCCATCTTGTGGCCCAGATTCTGATTGAGATGTTATTTTATATACCTCAACGTTGCTTGTGAACTAAGGAAGGATTATTGTGTCTGAAACATCGCCCGTAATATAGCAGCTTATAATAATAGCTGAAGACTAAATAATAAATCTGCTGCTTTTTTAAAAGTATTCTATTTATAGCCCTTTAAGTGTGCATCTTCACACATTTTGCTGGCATGATGTTTAACTCCAAGCTGTGGCGTTGGATTAGGTTTTGCTGAACAAAGACTTGATAGAGGTCAATCAGGACCCTATGGGTAAAGCCGGTGGAAGGCTCAGCAAAGGCCAAGGATCCTGCAGCAACTGTGAAGTGTGGGTCAGGCCTCTCAGCATGGGGAAAATGGCTGTAGCTCTCTATAACTCGGTGAGCAAACACTTGTTGTTGTTGTTGTTAACATAAACTACTCTATTTGCAGGGGAAAATGGCCAGTCCAATTTCCGTCAGTCTGAGCATGCTCAATGTGACAGGGAGTGCATCATTTAAAGATTACTGGAGCAAAGAGATGGTCTCAGTGACCTCCAGGTGAACCTTACTGTGCTGTGGATGTGTGCATTTTTATCTGTATGATCTCCCACCTCACCTAATATTTAGCTACTCTGTGACAGTCCAACCCCATGAGACCAAGGCTTACGAAGTACATCCTGCTGGGAAGCTATGACTATAACCTTTTATAGACCAATTGCTCGTATTAATTGTAACGCCATGATATTGCTTTTATATTTTTATTCTTTCAATGTGTTATTTATTATTATGATGAAAACAAAACAACAACAAACAAACAACAAACTAATTTAACTGAGCATACGTTATGTCCTCCTCTTCCTTCGTCTTTGGACTTATTAGTTGGCCATCAGCCGATACCTTATCCAAGGGTATGGCATCTTCTCCTCCCCCTAATTCTTGCAACCTCTTCCTCACAGGTTGGTGGAGGAGATAGTTCACAATGAGTCGCGCACAGTCCCTATTGAAATTCACCACACCCCCTCCGACTTCCACTTCATTGTAAAGCCGAAGAGTGGGGCCGCCGTAGAAAACATTGTGTCTGCTGCTCTCGCTGTTTTTCTGAAGATCCAGAGTGTTGAGCTGCAGAGCCATGAAAGTGAAGTCTCTTCCGTCCGTGATGATACCTTGGGTGACCATCGGGTACGAGAGATCTTGGTCTATCTTGAAGCCTTCCTGGATAGCCTCGGCAGCGAGCTGTGAGAACAGTTCCATCAGGCCCTGAGTGTACAGGTACTCCCGCCTGTTCTCAGACTCGTTAAACATGAACACCGTGTGCGCCAGAGAACTGGAGCTGTGCTTTCGGCTACCTCCAAACGGAAGGACTTGGTCAAACGAGCTCTTGAAGAAACTCAAGTGGCGTGGCAGGTAATCTTTCTCTTCCAAACCTTCTCCAGTAAAGTCTGATTCACACATCAGCCCCAAGGCCTTGTTGCAGTGCATCACGTACATGGGACTACAGCGGGCAACGTAATTGTCTCCGTTTCTTCTCCAGTAGCACTCCACATCCGGTGAAAATGTCATGTGAGAGTTGCGCATGTGTCTGTAGTTCTCTGATAGTGGCCATATGCTGGCAAAACAGCTCTCCAGAAGTCCTCTTACAGTGGTCTTGTCGTACAGACCTTTAGTTCGACTTGGGTTTCTGATTTGGTATGCTAGGAATTCTGTCACTCTCCTTTCAAAGTCCTCTATAACTTCATCTTCAGCCGAGTGGAGCGAAGAAATTGCATCGGGCAAGCCATCTATAAACACAGACTTTGTAAGCCACTGGTATTTCTTCAACGGGTACGTGATGGCGGTGGTTGATCGCACGAGATAGCTCTTTCTCCAGATGAATCCGGGCCCAAGGGGATGAGAAGGGACTTTCTTTTCCACGTGAACATACCCGTAAGTCCGGTGAAATATAGCAAGCGGAAAGACAAAACGTTCTACTGAGCGACCATTCAAGCCTGCACTGGATAAAGCAGCTCTGAATGCACACATGGTTGGCTCGTTTTAGAAAAGAAATTTTGAACAGCTATTTATTAGTATACAGTACGTGAATAAATAGAACACCGAAAATGAAAACTTAGTTGTTTTCTGTGACCGAACAGCTGGTCGCCAGCTAAGCTAAAAAATAAAGTAAAAATGTCGCTAAGGCGATCTAGTCGTTTGAAAGACAAAGAAGAAAGGGAAAAAAATGAGAGGGAAGAACTGATTAAAAATTTCAAGCAAGGTGCTGGATCAGCTCCAGATGAGGACTGCAACAACGGCTCAGAAGATTATTCTCCAGCTGAAGAAGAAAGCAGTGATGAGGCTGACCTTCCTCCTGTAGTTATTGCAACTCCTAGAAATAAAATCACACCCCAAAAATCAAATGACTTCCTTAGAGTGTGCGTAATTATATGCTTACCAAACTTTCGTAGCTATATATCTTTGATTTATACCTACCAATGGTGCAGAGTGAATGCACCCATGGTATATCCCTTACCATACATGATTAGCTAAAGGGAAATCCAGGGATTCCTGTACCCTCCCATTCTCCCAGTGCTTGCCAAGTCTGTTGAATTATAGAGTACCAGGATACCAATGTGCAGTGTATATAATAACAATATTAATAAACAATAGCAATCACAGAATATTGCAATTCTATTAGATACCACTCCTACAACCGCGACCACGGGCTGGATCTTTACGAGGGAGAATTCATAGATGACACAGATGTTCCCAAGGTGAAAAAGAACACTCCATCCAGAGCAAAAAAGAAGAAAAATAAACATGATTTTTCAGAAAGTGAGAAATCCTCATCCAGTGACAGCAGTAGTGGTACAACAAGGAAATTTACTAAACAAGTTTTGGTCTCTAGCGGAGAAGAGGGTGGGGCCAGGAATGGTGAGTGTTTAGACTCTGACGGGGAAGATAAAGTGATGGCTGTTCGGAAACGAAGGCGTCGAAGCAGCCACGCAACTCGGCTCTCTACTTCAGAAGAGGAGAGTGAAGAAGATGAAGCAGGAAGTGAGCCTGATGGCAAGAGACAGACGAGGAGAAAAAGAGACGGAGGAGGCATGGTCAAGAGGAGAGTGAAGTTTCAGGAGAGTGATGATGAGATTATGTAAGATAATTCAAATAGAAAATTTGAGTATATATATAGAATCCAACAGTTAGTATGTATGTATGATTGAGGAAGTCAAGATTCCCAGTTCACTGTTTTCTCCACCTCTTTACCTCTCTCCCTCACTACTTCTCTTTCTTCCAATCACTTCCTATCACTTCATATCACTTCCCCTCCCTTCCTACCTCTCTCTCTCTCTCTCTCTTTTCCTACCTCACTCTCTCTCTCCTCCCCTCCTTCCCCTACCCCATTCTAAGCAAGTGGAGAGAAGTAGTCTCATGTGTAGCTATAGGATACAACATCTCACAACATGGAGTGTGAGAACTCTTGTGTAACTGTGGAGATGTCAATTCTTTCAAATATCAGTCTTTGCGAAGATGTCAAGTATTATTTTGTGTTTTGCGTAAGTTATTATTGATCTCTTTAAGGGTTGACTCTTCAGTGAAGTCAGCGCTAACTGTGCGATCTCCTTCATTGCGAGTCAGGAAGATGAAGCATGATAAGAAACTGAAGTCGGCCAAACTGCTGGAGCGTTTCAAGGCACAAAGGTCATCATCAGGTAAATTTAAAAAAAAGAAAAGAGAAGAAGAAAATGTATACAGCACAAGATATGCTTTACTTTATTCACAGAAAGCAAGTCGGATGAAATGAAAGACGAGGACTTTGAAGAAGGTTCTAAGTTTCGTGACGTAATCTCCAAGGAGAAGGAAGACAAGCTGACATTAGTTTCACTGGCAGAAAGACTCCTTTTCCCCTCAGAGAATGTGGACTCTGAGGAATCAGGAGACAGTGACTGGATTGTTAGCGACGGAGAGGACAGCCATTTAGATGTGAAGGAACTGTTAAAAGATGCTGGGGAGTTTGGTGGAGGCAGGTTACCTTACCCTTTACCCCCGGGCATGGAAATGGGAGAAGAACTTGGGGAAGAGAGAATCGCCCTTAGTAACTTGAGGCCACTTTCTCCTCCTCCTTCTACTTCTTTATCTTCTCTGCTGCACGAGGCTATATGCTGTGTGGAGCTGGATGGAGGAGGAGACAGAGAAGCTCTGAAAGAAGCTCTGACACAATGCAGAGAACCACATGTCCTCAATGCTACCAACAGCCAAGGTTCGGCAAGCACGTTTGTGAATGGTTGGTTGGTTAGTTATAAATGGTCCCTTTTTTTTTTTTTTTTTTTTTCCCCTGTAAATGTACATATGCAATAGACATGTCTATTGATTCAAACTCATTTTTGCTGTATACAAATTATTATGCTCCTTTGAAGACTGGAGTACGTTGTTGTTATTGTTGTTGTTTTGTTGTTGTGACTCAATTCCTTCCAAAAGGTGTAAGTTAATTTAAAATTTTACATCCATTAGAGGAGGTTTGGATGGAAGCGTCATGACTGGGAGCCATTCAATCTCATGCTCCTGTTCACTTTGACTGGTGTGTGGTTTTCTCCTCTTGTTCAGGTCTGACAGCGTTGATGTGTGCCGCTGAGAGGCGGGACAGTAAGAGTGCACAGCTGTTGCTGGAAGCTGGTGCCAGTTTGAACTGCAGGAAAGAAGATGGCACGAGTGCCCTCCACATGGCGGCTGCGACAGGTTGCCTGGAGACTGTGCAGCTGTTGATCGCTTATGGCCATAAGGTAGACTGCACAGATGACTTCGGATGGTCTCCAATTCTCTACGCTCATTTCGAGGAGCACGAAGATTGCGTGCTGGCTCTTCTCAAGGCCTATCCACAGCAGGTGAGGCGTTTGAAGGACGGCATGGTTTGTGCCAGGCAAGATTGATGAGATGTGTAAATTTACTTTGATTGCAAGGCACCTGGCTGGCTAAGACGGGTTATGACTAGGGCAAGGGCTATGGCTGGGTATAGCTAGGGCTATGGCTAGGGCAAGGGCTGTGGTTGGGTATAGCTAGGGCTAGGGCAAGGGTTGTGGCTAGGGCAAGGGCTATGGCTAGAGCAAGGGCTATGGCTGGGTATAGCTAGGGCCATGGCTAGGGCAAGGGTTGTGGCTAGGGCAAGGGCTATGGCTAGGGCAAGGGTTGATGCTGGGTATAGCTAGGGCTATGGCTAGGACAATGGTTGTGGCTAGGGCTAGGGCAAGGGTTGATGCTGGGTATAGCTAGGGCTATGGCTAGGACAATGGTTGTGGCTATGGCTAGGGCAAGGGTTGTGGCAAGGGCAAGGGCTCTGGGTATAGCAATGGTTAGGGCAAGGGCTATGGCTGGGTATAGCTAGGGCAAGAGAAATGGCCATGGCTAGTGCAAGGGTTATGACTAGGGCTATGGCTAGGGTAGTTGCTGTAGAAATAGAGTATTGAAGCAAAGGTGTTCAATTTTAATACTTGTTGTCACTATGATACGCCACCTCGTCACAAACAGCACAAGACTACAACATGAGAGGAAGTATATCGATTAGTCTCTGGTATTTACAACACACACTTGGCCATTGTTCCTTTGGTCACTTTTTTTAATAATGTCCCTATGGTGTGCACAATTTAAAATAATATGATCAAACACTCTCCAGAATATCCTGAGTTGGTCCAAGTAAAGTACTTATCACACGTCACATGATCAAATAATTAGTTTATTACTACTGCTCATCTTAGTAGTAAGTGATATTTAAAATATTACGTGTGTATTATGAACCCGTCGGCCTGCATGAATGGCTATTGTGTTCTTTTTTTTTTTTTAATCATAACTATTTCGTAGTGTAGTTAAACGGTGAATTTTTTTCAGGAAGATAATAGTGAGGTTTAAAAAAATCACATTAAATTAACTTAGAAAAAAATAACCCAACAGCAATATATTGTTACTTATGGGTTTTAAAACCACAAAAGATGTTGCCTAGCAAAAGACCACAAAATTAATGTTTTTTGTTGTTGTTGTTTTTATTGGTATGTAATTATGGAGTTATACTATAAGTGATTGTTATAGAATTACTTAAAATAATAGTAAGTTTGAGCGTAATACAGGTTTGTTCAGACGCCACAATATGACGATGACGGCATGTGAGCAACACTCATACTTCAAAGTGATTGTAATGTTCCTTTTGCCATATTATCTCTGTTTCCTGAGCTCTATATAATATTTGTGCCTAGTTAACTATAAGGCAACCTCTGTTCTGGCTTGCTTTGTACACATGAGCTCTAAATTCACTGTCTGGAACCTCTACAGCATCTTCAAGTGTTGCTACATCTTTAGAAGTAACTGTCATAGCTCCAATACTCTTATACTCACTACTGTCAACCTCTTTACACTCTTCCTCACCTTTTTCGACCTCAGAGAGCCCATCACTATCAAACGAAACAGTTTTCAACCTTGACTACATTAAACTGAGAAGAACCTTAACTGCTGTGTCAACATGCTGAATGTTAGAGGCATCTTTCCTATGTTACCGTGTAGGTGAGCATTAATAAACTGTATATGTAGTAGAGCGAGACTTTGGCTTTGTTTTGATGCTTAAATCAAGTCTCTAGCTTGAGAGGTTCCATTCTTATGAATTTTTTGAAACCATGGGAAATCCACCTGCCATTTTAAGGTTACACCATGTGAAAGGATTAATCTTTAAAGTGTTACGGATTCACATAATATTTTGTTTTTGTTTTTGTTGTTATTGTTAATATTTTTCTGTGAAGTTTTCTATTTTAGGGAACATACTAAAGCAGACATCTCAGACTAACACAGAAGAGACCAAGAAGAAGACCCTCAAGGTATGTGTACTGTAAGTTGTTGAATGATTTTTTTTTTTTTTTTTTTTTGTAATATATATTCCCCTTAGCCACTTAAAAATGGAGCCAATGTTGTTGGGGATATGTTGAAGCTTTCCTGGTGTAGTAGATTCCTCCTATGGAATATCTATGTAAACTATATAGTAGTTTTTTTTGTTTTTTTTAATGTTTAAAATGTTGTTGTTTCTTAATTGGGGGGGGGGGGGGGGAGGGTTAAGTTGCCCAAGAAAAAATGGAAACTAAAGTCGCAGAAACAAGAAAGGTCACTGAGGTATAATATTAAGACATCATTAAAGATATATGCCGGGATATAGAATCATCACATGGGGCAAGTGACCTTTTTGTTTCTGTACTTTTAGCAATTGTGGTTTTCTTAATTCTTTTGGGAATTGCCTTAAAATCGTTTGTTTGTTTGTTCGTTTGTTTTTTAATGCACATCATAACAAAACCTAACTTGTTACAAAAGTGGTGAGCATGCGCCAAAACTATTCTATTCAACCACCTAGTGCTAGTCTTTATTAACCTTATTGCAAGCAATTGCAAAGAGAAGAAGACAGCATGTACAGTTGTGCGTGAGGGTGTAGGTATCATTATGCAAGTACCCTGTCACACAGTGGCACTTGATGTATTGCAAAGTAAGAATGAGTTATTACTATTCATTGTTATCATTCTCTATCACTTGGTTAAGGTTTGCATCAGTTTCCCTCTCCTGCTCTCTTTTCCCCTGAAATATCTCAGCTTTCTTATCCCCCTCCCTTCTCCTACTTTGTCTATCTCTCCTGCATCTGAATCTCTCTGTCCTTCTATCATGATTGTGGACTTAGACTTTGCGAAACTTTTTAGTACTTTTGCCTACCTTTGTGAAACCTATGCCGCCTTTTCTTGCCTATTCCGCCCACTTTTTAGTTACAATTAATCGCCTCTACTGATTGTGATGACACTTTACCCATTCATTTAATGATGATGATTTCTGTTTAACCTCATGAATTATTCATGAATACACACCGTTGTCATCGTTTGACACACAAGTGTATTATTATATAGATGGCACAACATCCGTTAAGTTTCTTATTGAACTAACTACTGGTGTTGATTAACGAAAAAGCCAAAGAGTCATGAACTGACGTTGGAAATTACTATTATAGCCTCTTAAACAAGGAGGTCGCATATAAAAGGGCGTAACCAGGAACATATTTTTCACGGCAAGTGGACAATGGCAGCTGATAGTTTTTGTCACTAATTTCCCGGAGACCATTTTAAATGCATTACAGCCACTTAGCACACAGAAGGGAAACAAAAAAAAAAGGCAGGCTATAAAAGGAGAAAGAAGAAGAGTACTTTTCTTGAGTTTCTTGCATTCTGTGGTTTAGGCTCTAGATGACAACTTTTGTTTAGTTGTTTAACCCAGATTTATGAGTGAAGTGAATTTATATTGTCCTTGGGAAAAGAGTGGTTGACCATAAAAGAAAGTGCTCCACTCTCTGATAAACATCTTGAATGTGGTCATATGGGTAAGTCATGTGATGCACAGCAGAGGATAAGATCATCAATTACAAATGGCAGATAACAAGTTGGAGTACCAATTTATTCTAGAGCCTGATGAAGCTTTGAAGTGTTCCATATGCCTTGAAGTAGCTAGAGATCAGCCTATGCAGCATGGAGGAGTTTGTGGCAGACTCTTCTGTAAGGAGTGCATTGAGAAGCATGGTGACAAGCCATTTTTTAAGCAACTAAATTATTATTATTGCCATTTCATTAGCTGCCAGACTATAAGTGGCTTATAGAAACAAAACTTTGCTACCATTCAAAAATGAAATAATTTGTACGAAAAAATCTAAAATCTCAGGATTTCAATAATAGTAGTAGTGAGTAGATGACTTAGAAGGACTAGATAAAGGATGTACTTGTTTATTTATGAATAGGGTAAAGCTTTGATGTGTATAATTAGAAACAAAGTGTTGTTGTTGTTTTCTCTACTTTTCCTTTCAATAATAAAAAAGAAAGTTCCTTTTATGATATTATTATTAATAACACTAAAGTAAAACAAGACAGGAAAAATGGCAAACAATGATGAAGTTAGTGTAAGCAAATGTGTAAGCGTAGGAGTTATACCGGCCATGGCCACTACAGGGAACAGTCTAAATCAGTCTAGATCTTATAGTTGCGGGGAGCGGTTACTATGGCATTGAAACCCCTTTACCGCATACGTAATTTAAAAACTCGACTTTATTTTAGTAGCTTGAGTGTTAGTTGTTAAAATCAATCATTTAACAATAGTGTAGTTTAAGGCTCGCTCGCCATTTGTGCTCAAGCACACCACTAGTATAGCTACTTGGACATATAAAGAAAACAACACAATGACAAAAAAAAACTTTAAAAAACTGAATCCTTCATAATATTATAACTTACAAATGCCAGCCATTTGTGGCAGTTTTAGTTGTTGTTGTTTTTTCCCCTTCAAATACGTGTGGCAAATAACTGAATGGGAAGACTCCTAATAGTGCAAAAATGGACATTTTGCAGACCAACAATGCTGGAAGGATTTCTAAACGTTTGTTTTTCCAAAAGATCGCTTTGGAATAGTAAAGGAAGGACCAGGCTGGTCTGGAGTTTCCTAAAAAAATCTTCCAAAAGGTTCAATATTAGCTATCTAATCTCCACAGAAGTCATTCCGACCGCTCGATTTCGACCTCCCAAGTTCGATAACGAGCACAAGTTCCGGTAAGGAGTAGAAAAATAATAGACATGCCCGTTTTTGTTAAAATATTGGTGCGGCCATGGCCACTTGGCCGCACCCGTTCCAACGCCCCTGCAGCTATAAAGCAATCTGCATCATTTGTTAAAGCTTGTATAAAAGGGAGCTTCGATGAGTGATGCTAATTCTGTTTTGTTTTTGTTTTGTTTTTGTTTTTTACTAAGGGTTTTTCAACTGGAAAGATGGCACAGTCAAATTTGTTGTCCATGACTCTAGTTGAGTTCCACAAGGAACCAGTTTTGTAGATGAAGACTTTAGCTAACTTCTACTAAATTCACTGTAGCCAAATTTCTATCTTACCAGGTTAAGAATGATGTATTGGATGAAAATTAAAATTCTGTGAAACTTAAAAATTCTTGTTTGACAAAGGTATTATAAATTATCCATTGGGATAAATTAGTTTAGCTATGTCATGTTTTCATCAATTTTCCATCACTTTATTGATATACCAATTTTTTAATTTTAATCATTTAAACCCCACCCAATATTGTAGGCGTGGCAATTGTGGTAGCTCGAATGGCCTCTACACTTTAAATTGCTTCCTACACCCAATGAAATGAATATCAGTTAACTCCTATTAACTAGCTATGAATAATACTGGTGTATGTGGGTCATGTGACACACATCTTATAAGATCATCAATAACAAATGGCTGATAACAAGTTGGAGTACAACTTTATTCTAGAGCCTGATGAAGCTTTGAAGTGTTCCATATGCCTTGAAGTAGCTAGAGGTCAGCCTATGCAGCATGGAGGTGCTTGTGGCAGACTCTTCTGTAAGGAGTGCATTGAGAAGCATGGCAACAAGCCTTGTCCCATCTGTAGGGGTGAAAACCCTCAGTACTTTGAAGATACCAGAAGTGAGTTTAAAATGAAGCTACAGAGCATGCTTGACAGTGTCTGTTTGAATATTTTCAGGTATGAGGGACATTAAAATTTTGGAGGTGAGATGTGCCAACATAGCCAGAGGCTGTGAGTGGATAGAGTGTGTAGGCACTCTTGAAGAGCATGTAGCTAAGTGTGAATATACACTGGTGGAGTGTACTAACAAGTGCACAGCTGAACAAAAGACAGTCTCTGTCATGAGAAAGGATTTGGAACACCATGTACAGTCTGAATGTCCTAAAAGAGCCTACAAATGTGAATTTTGCTCAAAAAAAGGCACTTATGCTAGTATAATGGAGTATCATGACAACTTGTGTTTGAAGAAACCCGTTCCTTGTCCAAACACCGACTGTACTCTGACTCTAGAGAGAGGAAGAGTAAAGAGACATGTAGCCAGTGAGTGTGAGCACACTGTAGTAGCCTGCAAGTACAACAGCATTGGGTGTCCGGAGTGGAAGAAGAGGAAGGACATTAGGATTCATGAAGAAGATGACAAAATCCATCTTCGTCTGTCACTGAATAAAGTTTCTCAACTTGATGGCACTGTAACTGAACTTAATCATACTGTGTTTCAGCTCAATGGTGCTGTAAAGGAGCTCAACGGTGCTGTAGAACAGCTCAGAGTTGTGGTGAAGCAGCTGACTAATAGAACTAAGAAAGAAGTTGGTGTTTCTATTGATGTGCCTAATTTTAGAGAGAGAAAAAGAGCCAGTGATGTGTTCCAATCTAAACCTTTCTTAACATTTCCAAGCGGATACAAAATGAAGTTCATAGTGTACTGCAATGGTCATGGTAATGGTGAAGGAACGCATTTGTCAGTGTACACTCAGCTGTTGGACGTACCTTACCGTGACCATCTCCAATGGCCCTTCAGAGGAACTGTTTCAGTGAAACTATGGGAGTATGAAACTATCATCAAGTATCACAACAATGAGGGAATACCTGATGGTGACCCCTGGGGTACTTCATGTTTTCTTTCTTTATCTTCCCTGCGCGCAAAGCTTGCCTTAGTGACTTCCCTGCACGTAACGCTTGCCTCAGTGGCTATGCGCAGTTGGTATGAGCGACCAGATGATACCCTCCACTTTAAACTGGCCATACAAGAAAATGAAGAAATTCACTAAACATATCAACACCTATTCTTAGATTATACAGACTATTAGCTATAGTTTTAAAATTAGTAACCACAAGTTCATTTTTAAACTTTGTATCTTTCTTTAACAATTTTTTTTTGTTTAATTCTAATACTCATGACACAGCATTTGTAAGATGATTACAGGCAATGTATGAGAGTAGCTCATCTTCCTCCCCCTCTCTCTGACTTAGGCCATGATTATAAAGCCTGGAGCAATGAGATGTACAAAGCATGTGCAGGTTTCTTTCTTCGTAGCAAAATTCAATTGTAAAAGAATATTATACACAATTGTAAACTCAGTGTTTTACTAATTTAAAATGAGATCTTAAAACCTTACATAATAATTTTCATTTTTATACTCTCATTAGCTACTTCTAATGCTTGTTTATTGTTCTGTCAATGTATCAGTATATGTATGTTTCAACATATGAAACATTTCCGTAAACTGCAAAAGTCAACGTAGAAGAACTTAATGTACTTTTTTTTTGTGATTACAGTAGAATAAGGAGGTAAGCCATCATTTCTTTAAAGAGAGTCATTATTTAAAATCAGTTGCGATCTTTTTATTCTAGATGACCCTGCCTATGAGGAATATATTTAAATCTATCTTTCTATATGTAACTGCACACTATGAACGTGTGAATTAGTACCAGCAACTTTCAAATTAAGCATTGTTTTCCAATTTTTAAAAAAATATATCGGTTCTTGTTGTTTTGGGAGATGTAGACATTTTTCTAGCACAATAGGTTCCTCGTATGAAATAGTTATGAACATAACTTCCTGATTGTGATCAAGAGGCCAGTTGTATATATGTAGGTATGTAGGTCATGTGATGCACTGTTTATATGATCAACAATGATAATGGCTGATAACAAGTTGGAGTACAACTTTATTCTAAAGCCTCATGAAGCTTTGAAGTGTTCCATATGCCTTGAAGTAGCTAGAGGTCAGCCTATGCAGCATGGAGGTGCTTGTGGCAGACTCTTCTGTAAGGAGTGCATTGAGAAGAATGGCAACAAGCCTTGTCCCATCTGTAGGGGTGAAAACCCTCAGTACTTTGAAGATACCAGAAGTGAGTTTGAAATGAAGGTACAGAGCATGCTTGGCAGTGTCTGTTTGAATATTTTCAGGTATGAGGGACATTAAAATTTTGAAGGTGAGATGTGCCAACACAGCCAGAGGCTGTGAGTGGATAAGGTGTGTAGGCACTCTTGAAGAGCATGTAGCTAAGTGTGAATATACACTGTTGGAGTGTATTAACAAGTGCACAGTTAAAGCAAAGACCATCTTTGTCATGACAAAGGATTTGGAAAACCATGTAAAGTTTGAATGTCCCAACAGAGCCTACAAATGTAAATACTGCACAGAAGAAGGTACTTATTCTAGTATAATGGAGGATCATGATCACTTGTGTTTGGAGAAACCCGTACCTTGTCCAAACACAGACTGTACTCTGATTCTAGAGAGAGGAAGAGTAGTGGAGCATGTAGCCAGTGAGTGTGAGCACATTGTAGTAGCCTGCAAGTACCATAGCATTGGGTGTCCGGAGAGGAAGAAGAGGAAGGACATTAAGGCTCATGAAGAAGATGACAAGATGCATCTTCGCCTGTCACTGAATAAAGTATCTCAACTTGATGGAACTGTAGCTCAACTGAATCACACTGTATCTCAGCTCAAAGGTGCTGTGGAACAGCTCCAAGTTGTGGTGAAGCAGCTGATTGGTAGAACTGAGAAAAAAGTTAGTGTTTCTATTGATGTGCCTGATTTTAGAGAGAGAAGAAGCGCCAACGACATGTTCCAATCTGAACCTTTCTTCACTATTCCAAGCGGGTACAAAAGTTTATAGTGTACTGCAGTGGTCATGGTGATGGTGAAGGAACACATTTGTCAGTGTACACTCAGCTGTTGGACGTACCTTACCATGATCATCTCCAATGGCCCTTCAGAGGAACTGTTGCAGTGAAGCTATGGGATTATGAAACTATTATCAAGTATCACAACAGTGAGGGAAAACCTGGTGGTGACCCCTGCGGTGATTCACGCTTTATTTCTGTAGTATCAATAGGTTTAAAATTACTATATCTTTCAAGGGATGCCCTCCACTTTAAACTGACCATACAAGAACATTCTGAATAATTAACACCTTTGTACACTTGAGATTTGTACTCAATGTCATAGTTCAGAATGGCTGAACAACACTTAACTGACTTATAACATAGCAACAGTCCGCTATTTGTAACAGTGCCATCAGTGGTGAAGTGCATCAGGTGAATTTTGAACATAATGATCGTTCCTAAAGGTACAATGGGATAGATTCTATCCATAGAAGCCGTGCCCTGAAGTCATGGACACTTACATATTGAATCCCTCCCTGAAGGACCTAAGGGATCTAGAGTCCCTCTGTCACAGTACAAAAACTACACCAACTATGTTCTAAATATATAGTACTTATTACATGAGTCAGAGTGTGATATGGTGAAATATTTCACGAGCAGGCTAATTTATTTTCACGAGCCAAAGGCGAGAAAATAAAGCCTGAGAGTGGTATATCTAGCCATATCACTCTGATGAGTGTAATAAGTGGTTTATTCCACACTAGACATCTTCACTGAAGTGGTTTTTTGGTAACTCGTGGTGTAAAGTTAGCGAAAACTCACTAGGGGCTCCCCACAACCCCAGCTCTTGCGCGCAATACAGCCATGAGATAACACTTTGTGATATCGTGTGATATCGTGAGATATCTTAAGGGTCACGTACCTAAGAATTTCATTGTGAAGATATCTAGCGTGGAATAAATATAAATATTTATTTATTGTACATTGGATACTTTTCTTGAGTACTGTTGCATCATGTGAGCATGCTGCTCCAATACACCCATGCAAGTTCTGGACAATTGACTATTTAGAAGTATGGCTGAGTTATGTGTGAATGTTTACTGTTTTGGAAAAGTATTCAATGTATAATGAACAGATTTATTATACTCATCATACAATATGGGGACGATATTTCACTCTCATGCTTGTATTTTCACCTGCTAGTAAATATCTCCCCATATTGTATGCTGACTTGAGCACTAAGTATTATTAATATAACATATTTAGATCCAGTTGCTATATTGTTACTAGGTGTACTAACTTGGTAAGTGTGCACTATTTTTTGCCTTTAGGTATATGAACTGTGCATACTAACCACCCTTGGGGTATTGGTTTAATAGAATAGGCCGGATGGGACCTATATGGGACCGATAACTCATACCACAGGAATTTACCATAGCTAGCTGCTTAACTGCTTACCGAGCTAGATCTGGAGATAACAGCTGGCAGCTACAATGCTAAAGTAAACTTGCTGTGTGCTTCAATTGAATTTTAATTGAATTTTAATTTTGGGCCAGAAATTTGCTTGACACCACCATTTCTGCGAAAATGCTGATAAACAAAGTTGCTAGTGGAAACTGGGCATACGGCCCTTGGGCGGCTTCAGTGCACTAAATCCACCAGTACCTAAGGCTTATGCTCTAACTATTACATAGTTATGTACTTCACTAAGTGTCCCTGATATCTTTAAACCATTACACAACACACTACTCCATTTTCAATGACTTCATAGCTGCCAATCATCATTTTGTGACAGTTTCTGAGGGATCGTGATTTTGTTTTGTGAGGAGGTTTTAAAAATCCCGAAATGTTATCTTTATAGCTATATTAATCAGAATTTCAAATTGTAAGCTGTTGCTGATATGACTGAATTTTAGAGCTGACTTGTTACAAGGTATTCTGGGCCATTTTTTAAGCAGCTAAATTATTCTTATTGCTATTTCATTAGCTGCCAGGCTATAAGCGGCTTATAGAAACAAAACTTTGCTACCATTCAAAAATGAAATAATTTGTACAAAAAATCTAAAATCTCAGGATTTCAATAAAAGTAGTAGTGAGTAGATGACTTAGAAGGACTAGATAAAGGATGTACTTGTTTAAGAATAGGGTAAAGCTTTGATGTGTATAATTAGAAACAAAGTGTTGTTGTTTTTTTCTCTACTTTTCCTTTCAATATTAACATTCATCTTGTGGAAATACTATCAAGCACCATTGGCACAAAAAAAAACTAATAATGAAAAAGAGAGTTCCTTTTCTTCTTGTGATATTAAGTAAAACAAGACAGGAAAAATGGCAAACAATGATAAAGTTAGTGTAAGCAAATGTGTAAGCGTAGGAGTTGTACCGGCCATGGCCACTACACTGTCAGGGAACAGTCTAAATCTGTGTGATCGCACATGTGCATTTTTTGACAGCCGGTAACTATAAAGTCGGGAAGTAAAATGGGTTCCTCAAACCATGTATGGATGGCAGTTTTTGCTGCTTCAGGCTCATCAGCCTCAGGCTTTTTTTTTTTGTTACCAAACGAACTTGCAAAGAAATTGATTGTAAGAACTTTTTAGTCCTCGAGGTAGGTGGCCTTGTAGCAGCTCAGGGGAGTAGGAAGCCACATCTTATAGTTGCACCCATTATAACCACACCCACTAACTGCACCCACTCGTTTATTCAAGTAATGAGTTATAGAAAAGACAAAACAATGGTTTTTCTATCCAATGAACCAAAGAGTTTATGTCTATGCTCTGCGGTCAAATGCAACTGTAAACCCAATTCAGTACAAGCCATATTTTATTATATTATGAAGCAAATGATTTTTATAACAATCAGTAGGTTCATTCAAATAAATAATGTTAAATTAATAGTTATAGCTATTATGTAGAGGTGTATATACCATATAGCTAATATAGCTACTTGGACATATAAAGAAAACAACACAATGACAAAAAAAAAAACTTAAAAAAAATGAATCCTTCATAATATTATAACTTACAAATGCCAGCCATTTGTGGCAGTTTAAGTTGTTGGTTTTTTTTTCCCCTTCAAATACGTGTGGCAAATAACTGAATGGGAAGACTCCTAATAGTGCAAAAATGGACATTTTGCAGACCAACAATGCTGGAAGGATTTCTAAATGTTTGATTTTCCAAAAGATCGCTTTGGAATAGTAAAGGAAGGCCCAGGCTGGTCTGGAGTTTCCTAAAAAAATCTTCCAAAAGGTTCGATATTAGCTATCTAATCTCCACAGAAGTCATTCCGACCGCTCGATTTCGACCTCCCAAGTTCAATAACGAGCACGAGTTCCAGTAAGGAGTAGAAAAATAATAGACATGCCCGTTTTTGTTAAAATATTGGTGCGGCCATGGCCACTTGGCCGCACCCGTTCCGACGCCCCTGCAGCTATAAAGCAATCTGCATCATTTATTAAAGCTTGTATAAAAGGGAGCTTTGATGAGTGTTTCAACTGGAAATATGGCAGAGTCAAATTTGTTGTCCATGACTCTAGTTGAGTTCCACAAGGAACCAGTTTGTAGATCTTTAGCTAACTTTACTAAATTCACTGTAGCAAATTTTCTATCTTACCAGGTTAAGAATGATGTATTGGATAAAAATAAAAATTTTGTGAAACTTAAAAATTCTTGTTTGACAAGGTCTGATAAACAGGTAAGATTGGTACCCATTGGGATAAATTAGTTTAGCGATGTCATGTTTTCATCAATTTTCCATCACTTTATTAATATACCAATTTTTGAATTTTAATCATTTAAACCCCACCCAATATTGTAGGCGTGGCAAATGTGGTAGCTCGAACGGCCTTTACACTTTAAATTGCTTCCTACACCCATGAAATGAATATCAGTTAACTCCTATTAACTAGCTATGAATATACTGGTGTATGTGGGTCATGTGACACACATCTTGTAAGATCATCAACAACAAATGGCTGATAACAAGTTGGAGTACAACTTCATTCTAGAGCCTGATGAAGCTTTGAAGTGTTCCATATGCCTTGAAGTAGCTAGAGGTCAGCCTATGCAGCATGGAGGTGCTTGTGGCAGAATCTTCTGTAAGGAGTGCATTGAGAAGCATGGCAACAAGCCTTGTCCCATGTGTAGGGGTGAAAACCCTCAGTACTTTGAAGATACCAGAAGTGAGTTTGAAATGAAGGTACAGAGCATGCTTGACAGTGTCTGTTTGAATATTTTCAGGTATGAGGGACATTAAAATTTTGGAGGTGAGATGTGCCAACATAGCCAGAGGCTGTGAGTGGATAGGGTGTGTCGGCACTCTTGAAGAGCATGTAGCTAAGTGTGAATATACACTGGTGGAGTGTACTAACAAGTGCACAGTTAAAGCAAAGACCGTCTTTGTCATGAGAAAGGATTTGGAACACCATGTACAGTCTGAATGTCCCAACAGAGCCTACAAATGTAAATACTGCACAGAAGAAGGTACTTATTCTAGTATAATGGAGGATCATGATCACTTGTGTTTGGAGAAACCCGTACCTTGTCCAAACACAGACTGTACTCTGATTCTAGAGAGAGGAAGAGTAGTGGAGCATGTAGCCAGTGAGTGTGAGCACACTGTAGTAGCCTGCAAGTACCACAGCATTGGGTGTCCGGAGAGGAAGAAGAGGAAGGACATTAAGGCTCATGAAGAAGATGACAAGATGCATCTTCGCCTGTCACTGAATAAAGTATCTCAACTTGATGGCAATGTAGCTGAACTGAATCACACTGTATCTCAGCTCAACGGTGCTGTGGAACAGCTCAAAGTTGTGGTGAAGCAGCTGATTGGTAGAACTGAGAAAGAATTTAGTGTTTCTATTGATGTGCCTAATTTTAGAGAGAGAAGAAGCGCCAACAACATGTTCCAATCTGAACCTTTTTTCACATTTCCAAGTGGATACAAAATGAAGTTCATAGTGTACTGCAATGGTCATGGTAATGGTGAAGGAACGCATTTGTCAGTGTACACTCAGCTGTTGGACGTACCTTACCATGACCATCTCCAATGGCCCTTCAGAGGAACTGTTGCAGTGAAGCTATTGGATCGTGAAACTATCATCAAGTATCACAACAATGAGGGAATACCTGATGGTGACCCCTGGGGTGCTTCACGATTTCTTTCTTTATCTTCCCTGCCCGTACATCTTGTCTCACTACCTTTGCGCAATTTGTACAAGCGGCTATATGATACCCTCCACTTTAAACTGACCATACAAGAAAATGAAGAAATTCACTAAATATATCAACACCTACCCTTAGATTATACAGACTATTAGCTATAGTTTTAAAATTAGTAACCACAAGTTCATTTTTAGACTTTGTATCTTTCTTTAACAAAAAAAAATTGTTTATTTTTTGTTTTTTTTGGCTATTTTTTAAGCAACTAAATTATTCTTATTGCCATTTCATTAGCTGCCAGGCTATAAGCGGCTTATAGAAACAAAACTTTGCTACCATTCAAAAATGAAATAATTAGTACAAAAAATCTAAAATCTCAGGATTTCAATAATAGTAGTAGTGAGTAGATGACTTAGAAGGACTAGATAAAGGATGTACTTGTTTATTTATGAATAGGGTAAAGCTTTGATGTGTATAATTAGAAACAAAGTGTTGTTGTTTTTTTCTCTACTTTTCCTTTTAATATTAACATTCATCTTGTGGAAATACTATCAAGCACCATTGGCACAAAAAAAACTTATAACGAAAAAGAGAGTTTCTTTACTTCTTGTGACATTATTATTAATAACACTAAAGTAAAACAAGACAGGAAAAATGGCAAACAATGATAAAGATAGTGTAAGCAAATGTGTAAGTGTAGGAGTTGTACCAGCCATGACCACTACACTGTCAGGGAACAGTCTAAATCTTTTTGATTGCACATGTGCATTTTTTTGACAGCCGGTAACTATAAAGTCGGGAAGTAAAATGGGTTCCTCAAACCATGTATGGATGGCAGTTTTTGCTGCTTCAGGCTCATCAGCCTCAGGCTTTTTTTTTTGTTACCAAACGAACTTGCAAAGAAATTGATTGTAAGAACTTTTAGTCCTCGAGGTAGGTGGCCTTGTAGCAGCTCAGGGAAGTAGGAAGCCAGATCTTATAGTTGCACCCATTATAACCACACCCACTAACTGCACCCACTCGTTTATTCAAATAATGAGTTTTATTAATAGAAAAGACAAAACAATGGTTTTTCTATCCAATGAACCAACGAGTTTAAGTCTACTGTATGCTCTGCGAATCTATTAAATTCAAATGCCTCTGTAAACCAAACAATTGTGTACAAGCCATATTTTATTATATTATGAAGCAGATGATTTTTATAACAATCAGTAGGTCCATTCAAATAAATAATGTTAAATTAATAGTTATTGCTATTATGTAGAGGTGTATACCATATAGCTAATATAGCTACTTGGACATATAAAGAAAACAACACAATGACAAAAAAAAACTTTAAAAATACTGAATCTTTCATAATATTATAACTTACAAATGCCTGCCATTTGTGGCAGTTTTTGGTTGTTGTTGTTTTTTCCCTTCAAATACGTGTGGCAAATAACTGAATGGGAAGACTCCTAATAGTGCAAAAATGGACATTTTGCAGACCAACAATGCTGGAAGGATTTCTAAACGTTTGTTTTTCCAAAAGATCGCTTTGGAATAGTAAACGAAGGGCCAGGCTGGTCTGGAGTTTCCTAAAAAAATCTTCCAAAAGGTTCGATATTAGCTATCTAATCTCCACAGAAGTCATTCCGACTGCTCGATTTCGACCTCCCAAGTTCGATAACGAGCACGAGTTCCGGTAAGGAGTAGAAAAATAATAGACATGCCCGTTTTTGTTAAAATATTGGTGCGGCCATGACGACTTGGCCGCACCCATTCTGACGCCCCTGCAACTATAAAGCAATCTGCATCATTTGTTTAAGCTTGTATAAAAGGGAGCTTTGATGAGTGTTTCAACTGGAAAGATGGCAGAGTCCAATTTGTTATCCATGACTCTAGTTGAGTTCCACAAGGAACCAGTTTGTAGATGAAGACTTTAGCTAACTTCTACTAAATTCACTGTAGCAAAATTTCTATCTTAACAGGCTAACAATGATGTATTGGATACAAATTAAAATTCTGTGAAACTTAAAAATTCTTGTTTGACAAGGTAGCTATGTCATGTTTTCACCAATTTTTGAATTTTAATTATTTAAACCCCACCCAATATTGTAGGCGTGGCAAATGTGGTAGCTCGAATGGCCTCTACACTTTAAATTGCTTCCTACACCCAATGAAATGAATATCAGTTAACTCCTATTAACTAGCTATGAATATACTGGTGTATGTGGGTCATGTGACACACATCTTGTAAGATCATCAACAACAAATGGCTGATAACAAGTTGGAGTACAACTTTATTCTAGAGCCTGATGAAGGTTTGAAGTGTTCCATATGCCTTGAAATAGCTAGAGGTCAGCCTAGGCAGCATGGAGGTGCTTGTGGCAGACTCTTCTGTAAGGAGTGCATTGAGAAGAATGGCAACAAGCCTTGTCCCATGTGTAGGGGTGAAAACCCTCAGTACTTTGAAGATACCAAAAGTGAGTTTGAAATGAAGCTACAGAGCATGCTTGACAATGTCTGTTTGAATATTTTCAGGTATGAGGGACATTAAAATTTTGGAGGTGAGATGTGCCAACATAGCCAGAGGTTGTGAGTGGATAGGGTGTGTAGGCACTCTTGAAGAGCATGTAGCTAAGTGTAAATATACACTGGTGGAGTGTACTAACAAGTGCACAGTTAAAGCAAAGATCGTCTTTGTCATGAGAAAGGATTTGGAACACCACGTACAGTCTGAATGTCCCAACAGAGCCTACAAATGTAAATACTGCACAGAAGAAGGCACTTATGCTAATATAACGGAGGATCATGACAACCTGTGTTTGAAGAAACCCGTTCCTTGTCCAAACACCGACTGTACTCTGACTCTAGAGAGAGGAAGAGTATTGGAGCATGTAGCCAGTGAGTGTGAGCACACTGTAGTAGCCTGCAAGTACCACAGCATTGGGTGTCCGGAGAGGAAAAAGAGGAAGGACATTAAGGCTCATGAAGAAGATGACAAGATGCATCTTTGCCTGTCACTGAATATAGTATCTCAACTTGATGGCAATGTAGCTGAACTGAATCACACTGTGTCTCAGCTCAATGGTGCTGTGGAACAGCTCAAAGTTGTGGTGAAGCAGCTGATTGGTAGAACTGAGAAAGAAGTTAGTGTTTCTATTGATGTGCCTAATTTTAGAGAGAGAAAAAGAGCCAGTGATGTGTTCCAATCTGAACCTTTTTTCACATTTCCAAGTGGATACAAAATGAAGTTCATAGTGTACTGCAATGGTCATGGTAATGGTGAAGGAACGCATTTGTCAGTGTACACTCAGCTGTTGGACGTACCTTACCATGACCATCTCCAATGGCCCTTCAGAGGAACTGTTGCAGTGAAGCTATGGGATCGTGAAACTGTCATCAAGTATCACAACAATGAGGGAATACCTGATGGTGACCCCAGGGGTGCTTCACGATTTATTTATTTATCTTCCCTATATCTTAGGCCTGTTGAAAAAGCTTTGCAACTTTGGTATGACAAGCGACCAGATGATACCCTCCACTTTAAACTGACCATACAAGAAAATGAAGAAATTCACTAAATATATCAACACCTATCCTTAGATTATACAGACGATTAGCTATCGTTTTAAAATTAGTAACCACAAGTTCATTTTTAGACTTTGTATCTTTCTTTAACAAAAAAAAATTGTTTATTTTTTGTTTTTTTTGGCCATTTTTTAAGCAACTAAATTATTCTTATTTCATTAGCTGCCAGACTATAAGCGGCTTATAGAAACAAAACTTTGCTACCATTCAAAAATGAAATAATTTGTACGAAAAATCTAAAATCTCAGGATTTCAATAAAAGTAGTAGTGAGTAGATGACTTAGAAGGACTAGGTAAAGGATGTACTTGTTTATGAATAGGGTAAAGCTTTGATGTGTATAATTAGAAACAAAGTGTTGTTGTTGTTTTTTTCTCTACTTTTCTTTCTATATCAACATTCATCTTGTGGAAATACTATCAAGCACCATTGGCACAAAAAAAACTAATAACGAAAAAGAGAGTTCCTTTTCTTCTTGTGATATTATTATTAATAACACTAAAGTAAAACAAGACAGGAAAAATGGCAAACAATGATAAAGATAGTGTAAGCAAATGTGTAAGTGTAGGAGTTGTACCAGCCATGACCACTACACTGTCAGGGAACAGTCTAAATCTTTTTGATTGCACATGTGCATTTTTTTGACAGCCGGTAACTATAAAGTCGGGAATAAAATGGGTTCCTCAAACCATGTATGGATGGCAGTTTTTGCTGCTTCAGGCTCATCAGCCTCAGGCTTTTTTTTTTGTTACCAAACGAACTTGCAAAGAAATTGATTGTAAGAACTTTTAGTCCTCGAGGTAGGTGGCCTTGTAGCAGCTCAGGGGAGTAGGAAGCCAGATCTTATAGTTGCACCCATTATAACCACACCCACTAACTGCACCCACTCGTTTATTCAAATAATGAGTTTTATTAATAGAAAAGACAAAACAATGGTTTTTCTATCCAATGAACCAACGAGTTTAAGTCTATGCTCTGCGAATCTATTAAATTCAAATGCCTCTGTAAACCAAATAATTGTGTACAAGCCATATTTTATTATATTATGAAGCAAATGATTTTTATAACAATCAGTAGGTTCATTCAAATAAATAATGTTAAATTAATAGTTATAGCTATTATGTAGAGGTGTATACCATATAGCTAATATAGCTACTTGGACATATAAAGAAAACAACACAATGACAAAAACAAACTTTAAAAATACTGAATCTTTCATAATATTATAACTTACAAATGCCTGCCATTTGTGGCAGTTTTTGGTTCTTGTTGTTTTTTCCCTTCAAATACGTGTGGCAAATAACTGAATGGGAAGACTCCCAATAGTGCAAAAATGGACATTTTGCAGACCAACAATGCTGGAAGGATTTCTAAACGTTTGTTTTTCCAAAAGATCGCTTTGGAATAGTAAACGAAGGGCCAGGCTGGTCTGGAGTTTCCTAAAAAAATCTTCCAAAAGGTTCGATATTAGCTATCTAATCTCCACAGAAGTCATTGCGACCGCTCGATTTTGACCTCCCAAGTTCGATAACAAGCACGAGTTCCGGTAAGGAGTAGAAAAATAATAGACATGCCCATTTTTGTTAAAATATTGGTGCGGCCATGACGACTTGGCCGCACCCGTTCCGACGCCCCTGCAGCTATAAAGCAATCTGCATCATTTGTTAAAGCGTGTATAAAAGGGAGCTTTGATGAGTGTTTCAACTGGAAAGATGGCAGAGTCCAATTTGTTATCCATGACTCTAGTTGAGTTCCACAAGGAACCAGTTTGTAGATGAAGACTTTAGCTAACTTCTACTAAATTCACCGTAGCAAAATTTCTATCTTAATAGGTTAAGAATGATGTATTGGATAAAAATTAGAATTCTGTGAAACTTAAAAATTCTTGTTTGACAAGGTGTGATAAATAGGTAAGATTGGTACCCATTGGGCTCAATTAGTTTAGCTATGTCATGTTTTCATCAATTTTTATTAATAACCAATTTTTGAATTTTAATTATTTAAACCCCACCCAATATTGTAGGCGTGGCAATTGTGGTAGCTTGAATGCCCTCTACACTTTAAATTGCTTCCTACACCCATGAAATGAATATCAGTTAACTCCTATTAACTAGCTATGAATATACTGGTGTATTTGGGTCATGTGACACACATCTTATAAGATCATCAATAACAAATGGCTGATAACAAGTTGGAGTACCACTTTATTCTAGACCCTGATGAAGCTTTGAAGTGTTCCATATGCCTTGAAGTAGCTAGAGGTCAGCCTATGCAGCATGGAGGTGTTTGTGGCAGACTCTTCTGTAAGGAGTGCATTGAGAAGCATGGTGACAAGCCTTGTCCCATGTGTAGGGGTGAAAACCCTCAGTACTTTGAAGATGCCAGAAGTGAGTTTAAAATGAAGGTACAGAGCATGCTTGGCAGTGTCTGTTTGAATATTTTCAGGTATGAGGGACATTAAGGTTTTGGAAGTGAGATGTGCTAACACAACCAGAGGCTGTGAGTGGATAGGGTGTGTAAGCACTCTTGAAGAGCATGTAGCTAAGTGTGAATATACACTGGTGGAGTGTACTAACAAGTGCACAGCTGAAAAAAAGACAGTCTCTGTCATGAAAAAGGATTTGGAACACCATGTACAGTTTGAATGTCCTAAAAGAGCCTACAAATGTAAATACTGCACAGAAGAAGGCACTTATGCTAATATAATGGAGTATCATGACAACTTGTGTTTGAATAAACCCGTTCCTTGTCAAAACACCGACTGTACTCTGACTCTAGAGAGAGGAAGAGTAAAGAGACATGTAGCCAGTGAGTGTGAGCACACTGTAGTAGCCTGCAAGTATGACAGCATTGGGTGTTCAGAGAGAAAGAAGAGGAAGGACATTAAGGCTCATGAAGAAAATGACAAGATGCATCTTCGCCTGTCACTGAATAAAGTTTCTCAACTCGATGGCACTGTATCTCAGCTCAACAGAGCTGTGGAACAGCTCCAAGTTGTGGTGAAGGAGTTGACTGGTAGAACTGAGAAAAAAGTTAGTGTTTCTATTGATGTGCCTAATTTTAGAGCGAGAATAAAAGCCAGTGACATGTTCCAATCTGAACCTTTCTTCACACTTCCAAGCGGATACAAAATGAAGTTCATAGTGTACTGCAATGGTCATGGTAATGGTGAAGGAACACATTTGTCAGTGTACACTCAGCTGTTGGACGTACCTTACCGTAACCATCTCCAATGGCCCTTCAGAGGAACTGTTTCAGTGAACCTATGGGATTGGGAAACTAAGATCAAGTATGACAACTGTGAGGGAATACCTCATGGTGACCCCTGCGGTGATTCACGCTTTATGTCTTTAGAATCAACAAGTTTAAGTTTACGTCTTTATTTTCAAGGGGATACCCTCCACTTTAAACTGACCATACAAGAACATTCTAAATAATTAACACCTTTGTACACTTAAGATTTGTATTGTTATTTTTAAATTATTATAACTATAAGCGCAGTGAAGGTGCTACACTTAGGGCCTGATGAGCCTAAATGTCGTAGTTCACGATGGCTGCACAACACTTAACTAAATAATAGTTAAGTCCTGAGTCCAAGGGATCTACCGGCTAGTAGAATCTTGAAGGTCCTAGTTGTAGTGTCCCGAGCGAAGCGAGGGCGCTCCTAAGGGCCTCTGGGATCCTATTAATGCTGAAGTTTTTTGACAAAAACCCATGAAGAAGTAGTTTTGGAAGACCAGCTTGTTTATTGTGCAAATCCAGACTGTTTAGGAGAGCCTTGGTGTTCCTTGTGGGGAATATGTAAGTCTGGTACTGAAACAAATAGAGTAGCTTTAGACTCCGAAGCGGAATTTGTGCAGGCCAGTATACCAGCCCCTCCCCTGACCATCATCCGGACACAGTTTCATGTCAATTTGCACCTCCAAAGAGCAACATTTAAGTTAAGTGATCTAAGGAAAGTGGCATTCCCACCAAAACTAAACATGACACCAAATATTGCTTCGGTTTGTGGGAAGCCTGGGACCAACACAGAGCTCAAGTCAGTGGTGAAAAAAAATCAAACCCAAGATTGTAGACCATCATGAAAATGTTGATAATCCTCAAAGGTGTTTTGTAAGATTGTATAAAAAATACATTAGTCTGCTTCATGTGATTTGTTTTGTGAGGAGGTTTTAAAAGTCCCGAAATGTTCTCTTTATAGGTATATCAATCAAAATTTCCAATTGTAAGCTGTTGCTGATATGACTGAATTTTAGAGATGACTTGTTACAAGGTATTCTGGGTCATTTTTTAAGCAACTAAATTATTCTTATTGCCATTTCATTAGCTGCCAGACTATAAGCGGCTTATAGAAACAAATCTTTGCTATCATTCAAAAATGAAAGAATTTGTACGAAAAATCTAAAATCTCAGGATTTCAATAAAAGTAGTAGTGAGTAGATGACTTAGAAGGACTAGATAAAGGATGTACTTGTTTATGAATAGGGTAAAGCTTTGATGTGTATAATTAGAAACAAAGTGTTGTTGTTGTTTTTCTCTACTTTTCTTTCTATATCAACATTCATCTTGTGGAAATACTATCAAGCACCATTGGCACAAAAAAACTAATAACGAAAAAGAGAGTTCCTTTTCTTCTTGTGATATTATTATTAATAACACTAAAGTAAAACAAGACAGGAAAAATGGCAAACAATGATAAAGATAGTGTAAGCAAATGTGTAAGTGTAGGAGTTGTACCAGCCATGACCACTACACTGTCAGGGAACAGTCTAAATCTTTTTGATTGCACATGTGCATTTTTTTGACAGCCGGTAACTATAAAGTCGGGAATAAAATGGGTTCCTCAAACCATGTATGGATGGCAGTTTTTGCTGCTTCAGGCTCATCAGCCTCAGGCTTTTTTTTTTGTTACCAAACGAACTTGCAAAGAAATTGATTGTAAGAACTTTTAGTCCTCGAGGTAGGTGGCCTTGTAGCAGCTCAGGGGAGTAGGAAGCCAGATCTTATAGTTGCACCCATTATAACCACACCCACTAACTGCACCCACTCGTTTATTCAAATAATGAGTTTTATTAATAGAAAAGACAAAACAATGGTTTTTCTATCCAATGAACCAACGAGTTTAAGTCTATGCTCTGCGAATCTATTAAATTCAAATGCCTCTGTAAACCAAATAATTGTGTACAAGCCATATTTTATTATATTATGAAGCAAATGATTTTTATAACAATCAGTAGGTTCATTCAAATAAATAATGTTAAATTAATAGTTATAGCTATTATGTAGAGGTGTATACCATATAGCTAATATAGCTACTTGGACATATAAAGAAAACAACACAATGACAAAAACAAACTTTAAAAATACTGAATCTTTCATAATATTATAACTTACAAATGCCTGCCATTTGTGGCAGTTTTTGGTTCTTGTTGTTTTTTCCCTTCAAATACGTGTGGCAAATAACTGAATGGGAAGACTCCCAATAGTGCAAAAATGGACATTTTGCAGACCAACAATGCTGGAAGGATTTCTAAACGTTTGTTTTTCCAAAAGATCGCTTTGGAATAGTAAACGAAGGGCCAGGCTGGTCTGGAGTTTCCTAAAAAAATCTTCCAAAAGGTTCGATATTAGCTATCTAATCTCCACAGAAGTCATTGCGACCGCTCGATTTTGACCTCCCAAGTTCGATAACAAGCACGAGTTCCGGTAAGGAGTAGAAAAATAATAGACATGCCCATTTTTGTTAAAATATTGGTGCGGCCATGACGACTTGGCCGCACCCGTTCCGACGCCCCTGCAGCTATAAAGCAATCTGCATCATTTGTTAAAGCGTGTATAAAAGGGAGCTTTGATGAGTGTTTCAACTGGAAAGATGGCAGAGTCCAATTTGTTATCCATGACTCTAGTTGAGTTCCACAAGGAACCAGTTTGTAGATGAAGACTTTAGCTAACTTCTACTAAATTCACCGTAGCAAAATTTCTATCTTAATAGGTTAAGAATGATGTATTGGATAAAAATTAGAATTCTGTGAAACTTAAAAATTCTTGTTTGACAAGGTGTGATAAATAGGTAAGATTGGTACCCATTGGGCTCAATTAGTTTAGCTATGTCATGTTTTCATCAATTTTTATTAATAACCAATTTTTGAATTTTAATTATTTAAACCCCACCCAATATTGTAGGCGTGGCAATTGTGGTAGCTTGAATGGCCTCTACACTTAAAAATTGCTTCCTACACCCAATGAAATGAATATCAGTTAACTCCTAACTAGTTATGAATATACTTGGTGTATGTGGGTCATGTGACACACATCTTATAAGATCATCAATAACAAATGGCTGATAACAAGTTGGAGTACAACTTTATTCTAGAGCCTGATGAAGCTTTGAAGTGTTCCATATGCCTTGAAGTAGCTAGAGGTCAGCCTATGCAGCATGGAGGTGCTTGTGGCCGACTCTTCTGTAAGGAGTGCATTGAGAAGAATGGCAACAAGCCTTGTCCCATGTGTAGGGGTGAAAACCCTCAGTACTTTGAAGATACCAAGAGTGAGTTTGAAATGAAGCTACAGAGCATGCTTGACAGTATCTGTTTGAATATTTTCAGGTATGAGGGACATTAAATTTTTGGAGGTGAGATGTGCCAACATAGCCAGATGCTGCTGTGAGTGGATAGGGTGTGTAGGCACTCTTGAAGAGCATGTAGCTAAGTGTGAATATACACTGATGGAGTGTACTAACAAGTGCACAGTTAAAGCGAAGACCGTCTTTGTCATGAGAAAGGATTTGGAACACCACGTACAGTCTGAATGTCCCAACAGAGCCTACAAGTGTAAATACTGCACAGAAGAAGGCACTTATGCTAGTATAATGGAGGATCATGACAACCTGTGTTTGAAGAAACCCGTACCTTGTCAAAACACAGACTGTACTCTGACTCTAGAGAGAGGAAGAGTAGTGGAGCATGTAGCCAGTGAGTGTGAGCATACTGTAGTAGCCTGCAAGTACCACAGCATTGGGTGTCCGGAGAGGAAGAAGAGGAAGGACATTAAGGCTCATGAAGAAGATGACAAGATCCATCTTCATCTGTCACTGAATAAAGTTTGTCAACTTGATGAAACTGTAGCTCAACTGAATCACACTGTATCTCAGCTCAATGGTGCTGTGGAACAGCTCAAAGTTGTGGTGAAGGAGCTGACTGGTAGAACTAAGAAAGAAGTTAGTATTTCTATTGATGTGCCTGATTCTAGAGAGAGGAGAAAAGCCAGTGACATGTTCCAATCTGAACCTTTCTTAACATTTCCAAGTGGATACAAAATGAAGTTCTTAGTGTACTACAATGGTCATGGTGATGGTGAAGGAACACATTTGTCAGTGTACACTCAGCTGTTGGACGTACCTTACCGTGACCATCTCCAATGGCCCTTCAGAGGAACTGTTTCAGTGAAGCTATGGGATCGTGAAACTATCATCAAATATGACAACGGTGAGGGAATACCTGATGGTGACCCCTGCGGTGATTCATGCTATACTGCTTTCTTTTGGCTGGATTTTAATGTAGCTATACATCATGATAACAAGCAACTACTAAGGAATACCCTCCGTTTTGAACTGACCATACATGAACATGAAGAAATTTGCTGAATAATTAACACCTAAACTTAGATATTTATTATTTGTTTTAATGCTATTATGTGTTAAATATTATCATCACAATTTTGATCAATGTTAACTCTTAAATCAATTTAGATGGTATGATTTTGTGAGTGGAAAATGATATTATCACAATATAAATAATGTAACTCACTTCCTCTTCCTCCTCTAGTTCTAGAGGTCATTGCTAGGGTCATGATTAGAGTAATGATAAAGCCTAAGCTATACTGTGTACACAAGAAGTACTGATTTATCCTTGCGTCAAAATTCATGCTAAATATATTGAGCATTGAATTAATTATACACTTACTCTCGGTGTTTGTGGGTATATTATAGGTGGTAAGATGTGGTCTTAAGCACTATTTATTTTTATTGACTTATGTAAGCTTTCCCTGAACTGTAAAATCAATACACTGTATCAGTTTTTATAACTGTGGTAGATGTAGAAAGTTAGTTGTTATTATAAGAAAGGAATTATTCTCAGTGATTAATTTCTTGATCTCTGTATGACCCTACTAATTTGGGCATTAAAACATTATTTACTACATTGGATTACATGTATGTAATGCTTAGTGGACGAGTCAGCATAGAATAGGGAGAGATATTTCAAGACATGTATAAGTATTTTCATTAGCCAAAGACAGTGAGAATACAAGTGTGAGAGTGAAGTGTCATCCCCATATTGTACAACATGTGTAATAAATTGTTTATGAACCTAATCATATTCATACATTACATCCTGCTTGGTGAGCATGCTCACTAAGACTGTCATTCCATATGAAAAGGCCTGAGGCCTCTTTCCTCAGTCTATCTCTTTTTTGATTATTGGTAAAGTGATTACTAGTGCACTTTTAGTTGTGTGTATGGGTGTCTGGTTCTTCTAAGAATAGGGCATCAGTGTATGCTGCATCCTAGGGCTTTGCCTAGGTGGTCCTTCGAATTGAAGCTTCTGCTCAGGGACTTACAACCCCTGAACATAGTGAGGTTATCCAATAAATAATCCTCCGTGTCAGTCTTCTCCAAGCAGGAATGAAGTATCTAACCATTCGCAATGAAAGCTTCGTACAAGTAAAAAAGAAATATTTTTTTCCTTTGTACCTATATAATATACTGGTGGAGTGTAGTAACAAGTGTACAGTTGAACAAAAGACAGCCTCTGTCGTGAGAAAGGATTTGGAAAACCATGTAAAGTCTGAATGTCCCAACAGAGCCTACAAATGTAAATTTTGCTCAAAAGAAGGCACTTATGCAAGCATAATGGAGGATCATGACCACCTGTGTTTGAAGAAACCCGTTCCTTGTCCAAACACAGACTGTACTCTGACTCTAGAGAGAGGAAGAGTAGTGGAGCATGTAGCCAGTGAGTGTGAGCACACTGTAGTAGCCTGCAAGTACCACAGCATTGGGTGTACAAAGTGGAAGAACAGGAAGGACATTAAGGCTCATGAAGGAGATGACAGGATTCATCTTCGTCTGTCACTGAATAAAGTTTCTCAACTCAATGGCACTGTAGCTGAACTTAATATTTAATAATACATACTGTATTTCAGCTCAATGGAGCTGTGGAACAGCTCAAAGTTGTGATGAAGGAGCTGACTCGTAGAACTAGGTGTGTTTATATTGATGTGCCTAATTTTAAAGAGAAAACAGAAACCAGTGATGTGTTCGAATCTGAACCTTTCTTCACATTTCCAAGTGGATACAAAATGAAGTTCATAGTGTACTGCAGTGGTCATGGTGATGGTAAAGGAACACATTTGTCAGTGTACACTCAGCTGTTAGACGTACCTTACCGTGACCATCTCCAATGGCCCTTCAGAGGAACTGTTTCAGTGAAGCTATGGGAATTAGTATCTACTATTGAATATCACAACAGTGATGCCAAACCTGGTGGTGACCCCTGCGATACTTCACGCTTTATTTCTTTTTTTCTTCTACTATATACAAATTTAGTATTTGATTTGAGCAATGCCCTCCACTTTAATCTGACCATACAAGAACATGCTGAATAATTAACACCTTTGTACACTTAAGATTTTTATTGTTATTTTTAAGGCTATTGTGTTTACAAATAATTATTATAACTATATGTGCAGTGAAGGCACTACACTTAGGGCCTGAGGAGCCTCAATGTTGTCGTTCACGATGGCTGCACAAAGTTGTAAAAGTGCCATCAGTGCCATAGCGGCCATTCCTAAAGGCACAATGGGATAGACTCTATCCATAGAAACCCTGCCCTGAAGGCGGTGCACTACATATAGAATTCCTACCTGAAGGACCTAAGGAATTTGAAGTTCTTTGGTCACAATACAAAAACTACACTAGCTATGTTCTACATGTAAATATATATATAAATATTTTATTTATTTATTGTACATTGGATATTTTCCTTGAGTACTGTTGCATCATGCAATCATGCTGCTCCAATACACCCATGCAAGTTCTGGACAATTGACTATTTAGAAGTATGGCTGAGTTATGTGTGAATGTTTACTGATTTGGAAAAGTATTCAATGTATAATGAACGATTATACTCATCATATAGTATGGGAATGATATTTCACTTTCACGCTTGTATTTTCACGTACTCATAAATATCTCCCCATATTGTATGCTAATTTGAGCACTACATAATTATAAATATAATATATAATAGTTATGTACTTCACTAAGTAGTATGTTCTCGCTGATATCTCTAAACCATTACATAACCTACTACTCCATTTTCAATGACTTCATAGCTGCCAATCATTTTCTGACAGTTTCTGAGGGAGCGTGATTTTGTTTTGCGAGTAGTTTAAAAGTCCCGAAATGTTATCTTTATAGCTATATCAATCAGAATTTCCAATTGTAAGCTGTTGCTGTGTGGTGAGACTACGGTGTTTAGAACAAGAACATAACAAGTAAATTTCTGTAGCAATCAAAGAGGGTGATAAAATGTTTAGTAGTCTGAGTAGCAGCTATAAATAACTAGGCATATTATTATGTGAGTGCCCGATATAATAAATAAATAAATAAATAAATAAACTGCTCTCATTATGTGGTCTTGTTTCATGACATCTCTCTTCCATTAGAGAAGCTTGACATTATTAGCTGTTTATTTTGCTGTCTCCATCTGGCTATCCTTGCCTGACAACGCATCTGCAATGCAGTCCATCTTGCCTGCCACATGAATCACAGTGAAGTTATAGTCAGATAGTCAAAGTCGCCACCTGTTATTCAATACTGGTGATGAAAAACAGATGCAATAGAGCTTCATGGTCAGAGTACACCACAAAGTCAGTACACCACAGATAGTAGGAAAAATGCTCAATAGACGTCAACCTCACGAGTGCTTCCGATTCTGTGACAGCATATCTCTGTTCCCTTGGCAGCAATTGGCGGGAGGGCACACGGCACCCAGACATCGTCCCTACAAACACAAAGAACTCCTCCCACACCACAGGATGAAATTTCAGTAAACACAGCAAGTTTGTCTGATAAAACTGGAATTGTCAACATAGAATGATTACAAATCTGTGGGATAATAAACTTAAATGAATGTGTCATGTCGTCAGTCCATATAACAGTCTCTGGTGAGGATTTAGTCGTATGTTTAGTAAGGGCAGAAGTATGATCAGCGAACTTCAGGATGAAACGGAAGTAAAAACAGGCGAGACCCAAGAAAGAACTAAGTTATGATACAGTTAAGTATAAGGGTGTATGTAATTTTGAAGTCGATGAACTCTTGCCTGAGATGTACCCAAACGACGATGAAACCCAAGAACTCAAATTGTTTGAAACTTCAACAACATTTTGAAGATTTGACTGTATGTCCATCATCTCCAAGTCTTGAAGAACATGATCAATGTGGGACATATGATCAAACAAAGACTTAGATATGATCACAACATTGTCAATGTATGGCAAGGCAATGGAATCTAAGGCATGAAGAACATGCTGCATCAGCAACTGGAAGGTCGCTGGGGCATTCTGATGTTTACCATGTTTACAGAAAAGACCGTATAAGGGTGGGACTCTACTCTGGAACAATAGGGACCTGATGAAATCCTTTGAGCAAATCAAGCTTTGATAAGAATTGAGCATCACCAAGGCTGACAATGATGTAATCCACTGAAATAGTTCGGGAACAGTTACTGCATTAAGTTTACAATAATCAACTACAATACGAACGTCACTGTCTTTTTGAAGATTTGGAAAGTGGGGGAGGCTAGACCATTTAGATGTTGATGGCTCTATGATGTCCAAATCCATTAGTTTATCCAATGCTTTACAAAACCTAACCTTTGCTTTAGCTGGAATAGAATAAAATGGTGACCACACCGGAATTGTGTTGGTAACTTGAATAGGCAGAAGTGAGATGCAGAATTGGTTTAGCCAGGTTTAATGGAGGGAAAAAAAACAAAAAAAAAACGGCAGAATGCTTAGACAACACTACATTTGAGGAACTTTCACATTCTGGGAACAATTCAACACTCTGAGGCAGAACAGATGCATTAGTAATGCAGTCATACTAGTACTCTGTGATTGCCACCACAGCGCAGACGCTAGACACAAGATCAGCTGCCTTTAACAAATTGACATTAACAACCTTGCCTTTGGTTTGTTAAAGTCTGAATGTCCCAACAGAGCCTACAAATGTAAATTGTGCTCAGAAGAAGGTACTTGTGCAAGTATAATGGAGGGACATGACCACTTATGCTTGAAGAAACCCGTACCTTGTCAAAACACCGACTGCACCCTGACTCTAGAGAGAGAGGAAGAGTAGTGGAGCATGTAGCCAGTGAGTGTGAGCACACTGTAGTAGCCTGCAAGTACCATAGTATTGGGTGTCCCGAGTGGAAGAAAAGGAAGGACATTAGGATTCATGAAGAAGATGACAAAATTCATCTTCATCTCTCACTGAATATAGTTTTCAATTTGATGGCACTGTAGTTGAACTTAATTACACTGTATCCCAGCTCAACGGCGCTATGGAACAGCTCAAAGTTGTGGTGAAGCAACTGACTGATAGAACTAAGAGAGAATTTAGTGTTTCTATAGATGTGCCTAATTTTAGAGAGAGAAAAAGAGCCAGTGTCCAATCTGTACCTTTCTTAACGTTTCCAAGTGGATACAAAATGAAGTTCATAGTGTACTGCAATGGTCATGGTGATGGTAAAGGAACACATTTGTCAGTGTACACTCAGCTGTTAGATGTACCTTACCATGACCATCTCCAATGGCCCTTCAGAGGAACTGTTTCAGTGAAGCTATGGGATTGGGAAACTAACATCAAGTATCACAACAGTGAGGGAAAACCTGGTGGTGACCCCTGGGGCTATTCACAATTCCTTTTGCTATCTTTTCTAAGCTTAAAGATAGCTGTACGTAATATCTTTTTTCAAGCAAATAAGTGATACCCTCCGCTTTAAACTGATCATACAGGAACATGAAGGAATTCACTGAAAAATAACACCCACACTTAATTACTTCTTTTATAGTTGGTTTGAGGCTATTGTATTCATTAATATTATCACAATTTTATTCATTTTTTTTCTTTTCATATTTACTTTCAAGTTATTCATGTGGTTGGATTGTTTGTGTGATAAACAGGCAATAATTATAACTCACCTCCCCCCCCCCTCCTCCTCTCTCTCTTTCTTCCCTATTAGTTCTAGTTCTGTGATCATGATTAGAGTAGTGATAAAGACTAAAGGAATACTACGTAAACAACTAGTATTGATTCTCCCTTTGTATCAAAATTCAATTAAACTAGCTTGTCATTAGTTTACATAAATTATAGTACACTATTATTTACTCATATTTGGGGTATATTATCCTTAAAAAGTGGCTGCATAGCTCCAGCTGCATCTCTGTACTTCAATCAGTCAGTTTGTCATGGGCTTATGCTTGATGCACAATTAGCTATCATATAAAGTTATTATTAACATCATACCCCCAGCCTTCATAGCACCTCCCCGGCTTTTGTGATTATTTTCTGTCTTTTTTTTTTTTTTTTTTTTTTGACACTTAAATTCACACATGCTTCCCAACCTGGCCGTTGGTCTGCAGATGACACTTTCCCTTTACTCTCTTTACTTCCTTGCCTGCCATCGCCCTGGACTGTGCACTTGTTCCTGCTCCACTCTTGGCAAGCACACACACATGGTATTCCTGCCAATTTTCTGGTGGTCTGACTGCACATGACTCTTGTATGTCGCACTTTTCCACCTGCCTAGCTGCTGTATCATTACTTATCCAATCCCTGTTTAGGCTGCAGTGGTGGCTTCCCTGGGCAATTCTCAGGAGTGTTTTTGCCTTTCTCCAGTACTGTTTGATTTCTCCCACTAAACCTGCTTGTGTGTGTGTAAGTGGTTTAGCCACAGCAGCCTGGAGGAAAGGATACCAGGATGCTATGGCTAGTATTCTTCAGCTTTATACAGCCCCAGCTGCATGATGTGTCTGAGGTCATTTGTATCTCTGCTTCCTTATAATGAAAAATAAAGTTCCTTTACTTCATGTGATATAATTATATAGTCAGGGAAAGTTAGCCCAAATTCTTGGTGAACCGGGAATAAATTCCTTACCAAGAAATTTTTTTACCATAATGTAGGTAATAGTGCCTACAATGACCCCTCGAAAGATTGAAACCCAGTTCCCCTAGGGGAACCCGCTATAGCCACTTAAAGTTTCTATTGGTCACCTTATATGGCAATTGCATTAAAAATCACAATCTTTTGAGTTTAAACTAATAAAAACAGTCAAACTAGTCTCATGAATTGAGGTCAGAGTCTTCTTCAGGCTCTTCCTCATCATCAATGCAATTTTTGCATGTAATTCCTTTGCAATTTCTGCATGCTGAGATGCATTAGACTTCATTCTTCCTACAGCTGCAGCGTCTATTGCTGCAATCGCCTTTGCAATTACAGCTAGTAAACTCCAGCAACTCCTCAGGGGCCACAGGCTGTAGAGTAGGAACTGGCTCATAACCTTGACTCCCTACTATCCATCCATAGCTACTGGGATCCAAGGACATGCTTTCCAGCAGCATCCAGTCCCGGGTTTGAAGGTAGGCACGCAAAGAGTGCTGTGCTGCTGCACCTTCTGTGGGAGGAAGAATTTCTGGTTTTATTACCCCAGCTGCAGCCTTTCTCAGAAACATATTATATCGAATTTCAGCTAGTGGCGTTCCTAATGTACGATAGATGTACTGGAAGATTGCAATACCATTCCTAATCACATCATCCTTAGTAGCTCGCACATCAAGGAAGATATCCATGTGTTTGCTGACGTCCCCTACGCACAGTTTGTCATACAGAGTGGCTTTGCCATGGCCAGCTATAGCTGAAACAGTGTCACACCCAGTAAAGGCATGGCAAAAGAGCAGGTACTTTCTTTGATTCTCTGAAAGACATTCTTGGATTCTCTTTACATTGTATGAACGGCTACTTTCTTATCTGTCTTTAGTATGGGTCTCAAAAACATCTGAAGGCTTTCAGGAACAAGTGCCAGCTGGCTTGAAATGTCAGCCATAGTTTGTGTAGTTGGGTATGTCTTTGGGTCAAGATTAATAGTGGCTATATCATTGCAAATTAACTTAAATGCAGTTTTTATTATTTGACTTTTCTCTTCACCTGACTGCAAAATACATAGTAGTTTCGTTGTACTTCTCTTGAAGTTTTTTCTTCAGCCATTTCTTCGAATATGCAAGACTTTTATCTGGTGTTGAATCTAATTGTTGCAATACTTCATGAACTTGGGCAAGTGTCATTACCCCATGCTCAACTTCCAATTCTAAATATTCACAAAGTTCATGAAACAGTGTTTCTCTTTCCTCAACCACTTTTCTACCAACCTGAGGAAAGAAGTTGATAAATAGTGTAATCTCCACATATAGCTAGCTACTACTTACATTCCTAGTCTTGGAACAGTGACCACCTGTCTCGAAATTAATCTTGCAACGCAAGTGATAAAGAGTTTCTTCAGCCACAAGGTCATTCATGCCTTCTAGGTGGCCAGCAACTTCTATGTCCCAATCATCTTTACGATTTTTGGCGGTGTTCAGCAGTGATGTCTTCAACCCATCAGCTGACAAGTTGTCAGGAACTCGATACCTCTTCCTAGTGATCTCTATAGAATCCAAAAACAGGGTTCAATAAGAACATGCAAGGAGTTTAATGATAGCTATACCTTACCTGGATGATTTGGAAAAAGATCAACAGGTTGGTTGCAAAGAATGCATACATTCTTGTATGCAAGCTGAACAGCAGAACGTGTGTTGTTGGAACTGAATGCAGCTGATGCAGATGAACTGCGTCGTCTCTGGTTCTGTACTGACTCTTTCTCTGCCTTTGCTGCAACTAAAGTGTGACGGATTAGAGTCTGAGTTAGCAAAAAAGAAAAAGAGAGTATATACTTACCAGTTGCCTCTGTGGTAACCTTGACAGATTCATTATACAGATCACACTTGCACTGTCTGTGATATCTCACACTTTTAACTTCATATGCTTCATTGAGACGCTTCAAAATTTCTGCATTTCCAACAGTTTCTACATACCCTAACAGACCATGATATCCTTTGGAAGTTGCCAGTACCAGCTTTTGAGTTGGTGTCTCAGGCCCACCACAAATGAAACACATTTCCAAAGGTGCAGATGTAGAACTATCCATGGTGCCACTAAAGGAGGCACTACAAGCAGACTACTAGCTAGCTGGTCACAGTTACTGCAGATCCAGAACACCAAAGTAAAAGGTACTTGCAGTACAGCAAAACCTGCACAAGCATGCACACAACTTGCACAAGCATGCACATAACTTGCATTAGCATGAACCAAGCAAGTAATAGTGTGCATTATTTACTTTATTGCAGCTGTAGAAGCATGTAAAAATATGTAGCTACTGCGTTTACACTTATTTGGCTGCATTCACTGATTGCCATATAAGGTACTGAGTAGTAAAACTTTAAGTGGCTGTAGCAAGTTCCCCTAGGGGAATTGGATTTCAATCTTTTGAGGGGTCATTATAGGCATCATTACCAACAATCTGGTATAAAATTTTCTTGGTAAGGAATTTATTCTCGGTTCATGATTAAAATGCCCTGACTATATAATAACACAAAAGGATTAATTAAATTTCAGAAAAATTGGCAGACAATGATTAATTTGAAATTTTGCTGTTACTGGTTTACAGGTAGACGGAAATGAAGTTGTGTTTATATCCAAATGAATATCAGTCATCTCCTATTAATTAGCTATGAATGTGATCAAGAGGCCAGTATATGTAGGTCATGTGATACACTGCTAGTAAGATCTACTACAATAAATGGCTGATAACAAGTTGGAGTACCACTTTATTCTAGAGCCTGATGAAGCTTTGAAGTGTTCCATATGCCTTGAAGTAGCTAGAGGTCAGCCTATGCAGCATGGAGGTGCTTGTGGCAGACTCTTCTGTAAGGAGTGCATTGAGAAGCATGGCAACAAGCCTTGTCCCACATGTAGGGGTGAAAACCCTCAGTACTTTGAAGATACCAGAAGTGAGTTTAAAATGAAGCTTTAGAGCATGCTTGGTAGTGTCCGTTTGAATATTTTCAGGTATGAGGGACATTAAGGTTTTGGAAGTGAGATGTGCTAACACAACCAGAGGCTGTGAGTGGATAGAGTGTGTAGGCACTCTTGAAGAGCATGTAGCTAAGTGTGAATATACACTGGTGGAGTGTACTAACAAGTGCACAGTTAAAGCAAAGACCGTCTTTGTCATGAGAAAGGATTTGGAACACCACGTACAGTCTGAATGTCCCAACAGAGCCTACAAATGTAAATACTGCACAGAAGAAGGCACTTATGCTAATATAATGGAGGATCATGACAACCTGTGTTTGAAGAAACCCGTTCCTTGTCCAAACACAGACTGTACTCTGACTCTAGAGAGAGGAAGAGTAGTGGAGCATGTAGCCAGTGAGTGTGAGCACACTGTAGTAGCCTGCAAGTACCACAGCATTGGGTGTCCAGAGTGGAAGAAGAGGAAGGACATTAGGATTCATGAAGAAGATGACAAAATCCATCTTCGTCTGTCACTGAATAAAGTTTCTCAACTAGATGGAACTGTAGCTCAACTAAATCACACTGTATCTCAGCTCAGTGGTGCTGTGGAACAGCTCCAAGTTGTGGTGAAGCAGCTGATTGGTAGAACTGAGAAAGAAGTTAGTGTTTCTATTGATGTGCCTGATTTTAGAGAGAGAAGAAGCGCCAACGACATGTTCCAATCTGAACCTTTCTTCACTATTCCAAGTGGATACAAAATGAAGTTCATAGTGTACTGCAGTGGTCATGGTGATGGTGAAGGAACACATTTGTCAGTGTACACTCAGCTGTTAGATGTACCTTACCATGACCATCTCCAATGGCCCTTCAGAGGAAATGTTTCAGTGAAACTTTGGGAATATGAGACTATCATTAATTATCACAGCAGTGAGGCTAAACCTGGTGGTGACCCCTGGGAAGGTACTTCATGTTTTCTTTCTTTATCTTCCCTGCACATAAAGCTTGCCTCAGTGGCTATGCGCAGTTGGTATGACAAGCGACTAGATGATACCCTCCACTTTAAACTGGCCATACAAGAAAATGAAGAAATTCACTAAACATATCAACACCTACCCTTAGATTATACTGACTATTAGCTATAGTTTTAAAATTAGTAACCAAAAGTTCATTTTAGACTTTGTATCTTTCTTTAAAAAAATTGTTTAATTCTAATACTCATTACACAGCGTTTGTAAGATGATTACAGGCAATGTATGAGAGTAGCTCATCTTCCTCCCCCTCTCTCTGACTTAGGCCATGATTATGAAGGCTGAAACAATGAGATGTACAAAGCATGAGCAGGTTTCTTTCTTTGTATCAAAATTCAATTGTAAGTCATTTTTTAAAGAATATTATACACAATTGCAAACTGAGTGTTTTTAAAATGAGATCTTAAAACCTTACTTAATAATTTTCATTTTTATACTCTCATGAGCTATTTCTAATGCTTGTTTATTGTTCTGTCAATGTATCAGTATATGTATGTTTCAACATATGAAAAATTTCCGTAAACTGCAAAAGTCAACGTAGAAGAACTTAATGTACTGTTTTTTTGTGATTACAGTAGAATAAGGAGGTAAGCCATCATTTCTTTAAAGAGAGTCATTATTTAAAATCAGTTGCGATCTTTTTATTCTAGATGACCCTGCCTATATTTAAATCTATCTTTCTATATGTAACTGCACACTATGAATGTGTGAATTAGTACCAGCAACTTTCAAATTAATCATTGTTTGCCAAATTTTTTTAAATATATCGGTTCTTGTTGTTTTGGGAGATGTAGAAATTTTTCTAGCACAATAGGTTCCTCGATGAAATAGTTATGTACATAACTTCCTGATTGTGATCAAGAGGCCAGTTGTATATATGTAGGTCATGTGATGCACTGTTTATATGATCAACAATGATAATGGCTGATAACAAGTTGGAGTACAACTTTATTCTAAAGCCTCATGAAGCTTTGAAGTGTTCCATATGCCTTGAAGTAGCTAGAGGTCAGCCTATGCAGCATGGAGGTGCTTGTGGCAGACTCTTCTGTAAGGAGTGCATTAAAAAGAATGGCAACAAGCCTTGTCCCACATGTAGGGGTGAAAACCCTCAGTACATACTTTGAAGATACCAGAAGTGAGTTTAAAATGAAGCTTTAGAGCATGCCTGACAGTATCCGTTTGAATATTTTCAGGTATGAGGGACATTAAGGTTTTGGAAGTGAGATGTGCTAACACAACCAGAGGCTGTGAGTGGATAGATTGTGTAGGCACTCTTGAAGAGCATGTAGCTAAGTGTGAATATACACTGGTGGAGTGTACTAACAAGTGCACAGTTAAAGCTGAGAAAGGATTTGAAACACCATGTACAGTCTGAATGTCCCAACAGAGCCTACAAATGTAAATACTGCACAGAAGAAGGCACTTAGTATAATGGAGGATCATGGCAACCTGTGTTTGAAAAAACCCGTTCCTTGTCCAAACACAGACTGTACTCTGACTCTAGAGAGAGGAAGAGTAGTGGAGCATGTAGCCAGTGATTGTGAGCACACTGTAGTAGCCTGCAAGTACCACAGCATTGGGTGTCCAGAGTGGAAAAAGAGGAAGGACATTGGGATTCATGAAGAAGATGACAAGATCCATCTTCATCTGTCACTGAATAAAGTTTCTCAACTAGATGGAACTGTAGCTCAACTGAATCACACTGTATCCCAGCTCAACGGTGCTATGAACAGCTCCAAGTTGTGGTGAAGGAGCTGACTGGTAGAACTAAGAAAGAAGTTAGTGTTTCTATTGATGTGCCTAATTTTAGGGCTAGAAGAGAAGCCAGTGATGTGTTCCAGTCTAAACCTTTCTTCACATTTCCAAGTGTATACAAAATGAAGTTCATAGTGCACTGCAATGGTCATGGTGATGGTGAAGGAACACATTTGTCAGTGTACACTCAGCTGTTAGACGTACCTTACCATGACCATCTCCAATGGCCCTTCAGAGGAACTGTTTCAGTGAAACTATGGGATTATGAAACTATCATCAAGTATCACAACAATGAGGGAATACCTGATGGTGACCCATGCGGTGATTCACGCTATATTTCTTTCCTTTGGCTGGATCTCAAGTTAGCTAGACGTCATCGTAACGAGTACCTAAGGGATACTCTCCATTTTAAACTGACCATACATGAACATGAAGAAAATTTTCTAAACAATTAACATCTAAACTTAGATATTTATTATTGGTATTAATGTTAATGTGAGTTAAATATTATCATCACAATTTTGATCATACCTACACAAGACTTACCTTTGTGGTTCTAGTGAACAATGAGTTTTCAAGTAAATACTGTTGCGTACAGCTATAACTATGACAAAGAGCGCATTGACTCGCCGCCGCCACAAACTCGAATAGAAAAAGAATTCCGGTATGTTTTCAAGTTTTAACAGCACCCGCAAAAGAATTCAAAATGATAAACAATTCAATTTCTAGGGTGATACGGGTAATGATCACTAAACCTGAGGATTCTGTTTAGTGAAGTTTGGGACGGGGTCCACCACCGAACTAACACAAAAATATGCGAAGGTCAAAGTACAAATGACGTATGTACTTATGTCCCCACATATTATATAAACAAATATTCCCGATTTTCAATTGAGTTACCCCTGATGGTGTCTCGCTTGTCATCAATAATCCTCTGTGTCAATCTTTTCCAAGCAGGAATGAAGTATCTAACCATTCGCAAAGAAAGCTTCGTACAAGTAAACAAGTGTGCTTCTTGCTCTTTATTTATTTATTTTTTTTTTTTTTTTTTTTGTCAAAAAAAAAAAATTCTTCTGTATGCAATTTAAACACTCTTTGTGGTACTAGTTTTGTGCAGGTGATTGGAGGGGAATAATACGGGGGAAGGGGGGAATAACATTTTTAATCCATGGCTGTTACCACAGCAACTAAAATGCACTGGTAATCAATAGCAACCCTAGCGCTTATAGGGGTGGGGACGCCAACCAAAAAGTGAGGGGAGGGAAGGCAAAAGCTATATAGTTAGGAGGAAGGGGAGGGCCATGAAGGCAGCTATGTACTTCTAAATGGAAGCATGAGGGTACAAAATTGAGTGTGTGAAACCTGTTTGAGCAAAAAAAAAACAAGATATGAGTGGCTATATGACTTTCCCATTGCTAATTCTGCTCCACTGTATATACCTCCCCAGGTAGTACGTTCTCTGCTGATATCTCTAGCGCACAACGAGACCTACTACTCCATCTTCAATGACTTCATAGCTGCTAATCCTTCCATCCTGGAGGATGAAAGCTTCCACTTCATGAAGCACTGCATGAGACTGCTCAGCTTCCACAACAAGCAGACCTGGTTCAGACAGAAGCTGAAGGTCCTGAGGCAAGTTGGTCACATGATGCATTTAGTCCCCTCACACTGGATAAGCACATTAGAAATGTATTAGCAGTAGCAATGGCTGTATTATGGAAAACAACCAGAGTATTATTGAGCAATTGGTATAAAATTTACAAACACACATCAATTCAAATCATTACCATACTAAATGTTAATATCCAGTTTGTTGTGTCATATACATGAACTAATCTCCATATTATTGGTTTGTAGGGAAATATGTTACACACCCTTTAATTAGGTGTGACTACCCTTTTACATTGGTTGTTTCAAGCTGTAAGGAAGCTCAGACCTTGAAACCTATGAAAATACAAGTAAAAAATCTCCCATTACTTTATACTTGTGTAGTTATCAGTTTGTTGCTCATGGCTAGAGGCAATTTCAAAGATATTACTGTCCACAGGTCCACAAATTTGTTTTTACGCATAAGCTCTCCCATCTGACTCCATGTTTGATAGGCAGTATCATCCAGCACCTTGGATAACTAATTGTTGCTAGAAATTTTAATGACCCTTTACCTGTCTATTCAATTTAAAAAAAATGGATAGTGAGCAAAAAATTTTTTCTTAATTTAGAACATTTATTTAACAGAAATGAGTTAAGTATTTATACAGTAGAAATATCCTGTAGAGATTGAGGGACGTAGCTTGGACTCGGTGCATGCATGCAGTTGTGAGTCAGTGTTATCTTAACGGTATTTACAGTGTCAGTACATTATGTGAAATAGGTTGTATTATTCAGTGTAACCTTAGTAACCTACACAGTGCTTATGGTATGATTAAACACAAGTGGCAAACATGTTAACCTACATATGCCTATGTTTCAGCTTTGATCTAGTTCTTCATTCATTTTCCTTCAAATTAAAAAAAAAAAGGTTAAACTTAAATAAAAAAGTAAACTATCCCAAATGAATTTTGAATTTTAGATAAATTGCGTAGTGTTCGCTGCTATTTGTATTTGTTATGTTGTCATGGTTACTTCCCAGGGAGCATGCCCTGAAAGACTTGACGTGTCCTCCCATCAGATTACACAATGTGAACAGGAAGAACCTCCTGAGTGACCTTCAGTCCAACATGAAGGGTCGCTCCAACCTCTCCTGCTGGAAGTGTCCCTTCAGTGTTACATTCAGAGGCGAGGCAGGTGAGTCTTCCTTGGTTGCCATGGCAGTGGGTAGGCGTGACTGGCCAATCAATTAATGAAGAAGTTTGCAGCAAATCCATCGTATGTACTAGGGAATGAATGTTCATACATTTACATTAAAACAATATTTTGTGGTTGCTTTTATTTCGATTTTTTATACCTGTTGATATTCTTAGCTAAACATGTGATATTGCTAATTTTTCAACTATTTCATGCAAGTCAAATTAGTCCCAGAACTTCCTGACTATGAGCATCTTGAGTTGCCTAAAGATTGTGATGAATTTAAAACTGAGCACAAGCGAATGTTACAATTATTGTTGTTGTTGTTGTTGTTGTTGTTGTTATTATTATTATTGATATTATTATTATTACTCTATTTCAGGTATATGTAGTGGTCCACGCAAGGAGTTTCTGGCCTGCCTGACTAAGTCTCTTGCCAGAGGAGACGGACGGTTGTTTGTAGTGTGTGATGACAATAAACTCAGGTGAGAGAGAGAGCAGGATTGGTGGGGAGGCTGTAGTCGGTGAGCGAGCGTAGTGAAGACACTATCAGGACTGTACAGTCAATAGTTGGTATGTGTGTATGTGATAGGCATGCATGGGGCATAGTGCAGTATGTATATAGTGGCACGTGTGATAAAGTATTTCAAAATTGAAGACTATTTGGGGAAATGAATTTGTCCCTAGCAAAGCTGGATAACCTTTAACTACGATTCACTTAGTGGTCATACAGCTTTACCCATGTGCTCATGCATCCATCTGGAAGCCGCATGACCACAGGCTTCACCCCTTGGGGGTGAGAGACTTGGCGGGTCAGTGGCAATTGGTCCCCCAATTGCTCTAGCTCAGGTTCACATCCAGATGGATGGAGATCCACAATATAACTTCTTTTTTTTTCTTCTTTTTTTTTTTTCTTCTTTTTTTTTTCTTTTTTTCTCCCTCAGTTGGTGGGTGGTGGTGGGTGCTGCGTGTAATCGCACGGACTGTCCCAATGCCATGTGCAGTACCCAAATGACGTTCCCTAGTACAATGCGCCTGCTCCCTATAGCATCCAGCCTGCGCCTTTGCCCACTTTGCTCCTCCCCCTCCTAATTAATACCTTTATGTCCCGCTGCTGCTTGGCGGCAAATGGTCCGTTAACTACATTCAAGCAGACCTAAAATCTAGAACTTTAGTTCCTTTTGGCAAAGTCCAACAACACTTAACATGAGACATACTCACTCTTTCTTCAGTGCCATTAGAAGATTGATACACTTTCACTTCAGTGTGCTGTCAAAAGACACATTTGGTGATAAAAAAAAACAAACTCGAGGTGAGAATTAATAAAATAAGTTCCGTTAAAAGGTCATTAACTACATTCGACTTCAGTGTTTTAAATTGTTCCCCTGCAGATCAGAGAGATGGTAGGACAGTGAAATACCGTATCTGTACAAATACCTTGCTGATACATGAAGTCTAGGCTAGCTCCAACAAATATACTAAACCCCCTCAACAGCAAACAAACAAAAGCTAGACCGGGTGTATAAATGTAGATAGAAAGTGAAGTAAGTGATGCAATATTATATTACATCGTATTCCTCAGCTATGGAGTCTTTAGCAGATATTATTCCATTGGCCTGTCCTCCTACAGACGTGTCTTAGTTGTGCTCCTACAGATTGATAGAGTAATGTCTGCTATTAGTACTTCAATCTCTTGTGCCAGCCCAATATTTTGAGTTCTAAAGAGCATGCATCCCATGAGGCAACCAGTCCATGTTCCTCTTTCAGTGATTCTGTCATTCTTGGCTGAAATGATTATACAGTAGTTTTTCTCAGTTTTAACACCCATTATATTTTTAATTATATCTATGCATCACCACGGAGAGTTCATCCTCCTTGATCCCTGAGGAGGATTTCGGCAAGAAGTCTAAACATTGGGTTATGTTTTTATTAAATATATATTTGCTGTTAAAACTGAGGCAAGCTGCTATTATCAATGCTCTTTACTCCTGCTGATTCATGTCCTGTTATAAGTCTGGATCCTATACTGTCAGTATGTTTTCTGGTTCTAATTAACTGTCTACAGATTTGGGACACATTGACGGGAACCAAAATGTTATCGGATTAGCTAAAAGGGACAAGTGTAGACAGACTACATAATGGAAGTTCAAGTTTTGCCATGGGCAAGTCATAATTAATGTGACCATGCCCACTATTAAATATCAACTAATAATTAACAAACAAAAAAACAACAAAAAAACAACAACACAGGGTTGCTGAAATTTATACATCTTCAGAACGCCATCTTAAAAAAGAAAGGAGTGAAGTGAGAGTGTTTGTATAAGGCATAGAGCTAGAGGACTGTCCATTGTCTATAGGCAGCCGATTGGCTTACAAGTTACCAGCCATACATAACACAAACTCATATTCCAATGTATTTGTGGGTGTATATATGTGTGTGTGTTAGTACGTGGGTGTATGTGTGTTTGTAAGTATATTTATATGTGTGTTCATATTCCAGTCTGCAGCCATGTTCTTTGTTCTATCAGTCCAACTGTCACTTGAGACAGGACATACTCACCAGACACAAGGAGATGCTGGGTCTGGTGGCAACCATGCTCGCACATGCCGTCTTTCACAACCTGACGCCCGGCATCCAGCTGACACTGCCTCTCCTCAAGCAGGTAGAGAGGGAGGAAGTGTGGGGAGGG
>WLWD01004699.1_pt1 | contig 48526 bp, 14 predicted proteins | sample 6712731 | NCBI WGS metagenome assembly WLWD01 (sample SAMN12718690, study PRJNA576275) | sponge metagenome | isolation source: marine sponge | host: Mycale hentscheli | place: New Zealand: South Island, Marlborough, Capsize Point | collected 2014-11-01 | reverse complement strand
TGGTGCCAATCATTTTAGCATGTGCAGCATGGGGGAAGGCATGGTACGCCCGCCAGGTCCGATGCTGGTGTGACAATCAGGTGGTGGTGTCAGCCCTTCGCTCACGGTCGAGCAAGGACCAGGGAGTCATGCACCTCATCAGGTGCGTTGTGTTTGTGGAGGCCCGGGTGGGTTGTCACCTAGTTGGGGAATATATAGAAACATTCAATAATGACTTGGCAGATGACCTCTCTCGCAATAACCTTGTGTCTTTTCTGTCAAAGGTCCCATCAGCAGACAACCACCCAACGCCCATTTCACCCCAGCTGCTCGATCTCCTACTGAACCCTCAGGCAGACTGGGTGTCCGAGCAATGGCGCAGTCGGTTCAGCGCTATTTTCAGCAGGGACTGGCTCCATCCACCCACAAGACCTATGAAGCTGCAATGAAGCGCTTCCATGGGTTTTGTGAGCAATTCAACGTCGTCAACCCCTTCCCAGTGTCTGAGATGCTATTGTGTAGTTTTGCGGCATTTCTCGCGGATCAGGGCCTGGCGCCACAGACAGGGAAGAGTTATCTAGCTGCCGTGAGAAATATGCAAATTTCGCTGGGACTACCTGACCCCCGTGACCAATCCTCCATGCCGATGCTGAAGAGGGTGCAAGCCGGCATTAAGCGGGTGAGGGCGGTGTCGGGAGCGCCCTCACGCAATCGCCTACCCATCACAGCTACAGTGCTGGAGCAGATTGGGGCGCACTTGGCAGCTACAAGCCACCTTCACAAGGAGCTGCTGTGGGCAATATCGTGCACTGCGTTCTTCGGGTTTTTCAGATTGGGAGAGCTACTCCCAGCATCGACCAGGGTGGAACAGGACACAGCGGTGATCAAATGGGGTGATGTGGCGGTTGACAGTCGCGAGAACCCGAGGATGGTCCGAGTGCACCTTCGACGGTCGAAGTGTGACCAGTTTGGTGTGGGGGCAGACATCATATTGGGGCGGACGGGTCGATCCCTTTGCCCGGTCACAGCGGTGCTGCAATATTTGGCCATCCGTGGTTCGAGGCCTGGCATCTTTTTCTGTCAACCAGATGCCAAGGCGGTGACGAAGGCCTGGTTCACAGAGCAGCTGCGCTCTGTTCTCTCTGCAATGGGTCTGCCTCGGCAGCTGTATGCAGGTCACAGCTTCAGAATTGGTGCGGCGACCACAGCGGCAATGGCAGGGGTGGAGGACGCTACGATACAGACCTTGGGCCGATGGCAAAGTGCAGCATACCTGCAGTATGTGAGGATGCCGAGTGACCAACTGGCCAGGCTATCTTTAGTTCTGGCGCAGAGCACTTAACCAGTTAGCTGTGTATTTTATTGTGTATTTTCGGATGTCATAATGATTTAAATGTTATAATATTCTTAGTCCTTTACCTAACAACTATTGCCTTGGGGGGATAGGGCCGTAAACGGCCTTCTTGGGGGGATGTAAGCGACCCCTGATCAGCACCAAATGGGGCGGGGTTACCCAAGAATTACGTCATCAGGGCTCGCCACACCTCTATCCCCCTCAAGGCTGTTGGGGGGCACCAGCTGACGTTATGCCACAGCAAGGGCGCCACCACTAGCCTTGTGTAAGCCCGGTCTGCCAAACCCTAGGTAAGATTACGTGAGGTAAGTATGGGGTATTCAGGTGATTAGACCAAGCGCAATTAGACCGAGCGCAACGGAGTTAAATGTAGTTTAAGGTAGTTAAACGTAGTTAACGGAGGGGAGCGTACACGCAGCAATAGGGAGGGTGGGGCTGGGATAGGGTGATAGGGATTGTCACAGGTAGTGAGGAAGTTAGGTCACGTGTAGGTAGCGTGGGTTGCCGCGGGTAGTGGTAGGGCACGTGTCAGTGGTAGGGCACGTGTCAGTGGTAGGGCACGTGTCAGTAAACCGCAGGCAGCTACACAGAGCTGTTATCTCGAGCAGTGGGTGCATTAAGTTTGTCCCACCTCCAACCCCTGCATTCCACCAGTAGGTAGTTTCTTAAAATAGTGTTCTCCATCCCTTACGGATGTGATACCGGGTATGGGGGGGGATGTAAGCGACCCCTGATCAGCACCAAATGGGGCGGGGTTACCCAAGAATTACGTCATTAGGGCTCGCCACACCTCTCTCCCCCTCAAGGCTGTTGGGGGGCACCAGCTGACGTTATGCCACAGCAAGGGCGCCTCCACTAGACTTGTGTAAGCCCGGTCTGCCAAACCCTAGGTAAGATTACGTGAGGTAAGTATGGGGTATTCAGGAGATTAGACCAAGCGCAATTAGACCGAGCGCAACGGAGTTAAATTGTATTGGGGTCGTTTGATTTGAATTTGCATTGGTTTTCTTCCTGCAGGTTGCCAAATCTGAATTCACATCTCATTATTAGTAGTAGAATATGTAATGACATGTAAAGGGGGAAATGATGATTGGTAAAGGGTAAAGAATGGTACTCCTTCTGGAATGCGCGCGCGTTTAAACGACGACGATACGTATTCAGGATTTCCATAGACTACATCTTAGAGTTGCTCGCTCGCTTCGCTCGCTCACCAATTACTGAGAATTATCTTCATGTGATACTATGTAATTCCCACTTGGAGAATATAATATGTTGGTTGAGTGTGCAACTTTTTTTTGTTATTGTTGTTGAAAGCAGAGAAGGCAAACTTCAGTATTTGGATAAGTTGTATCAGACTTTTCTTTTTGCCATTTTACAATAATTTTTCTTCTCTGTCCTGTTGGTCATGAATAATGATTGTGAATTAAAAGGTTCCTGCCCTGATGTCTCCACTGCTCGATCCTGGCTGGCAAGGTACCAAACTACAGCTAGCTACACACTCCCAATTCAACAACAGTTCGATTTCATGGAGGACTGATTATTTGAGCATTACTACAACAATCAATCAAACTGAAATAAAGCCACAATCATGATAATGAATAATATTTAAATGTCCACCATCCTCATGATAATAAATATATTTAAATGTCCACCATCCTCCCCCTAAAGATCAGATATAGTATAGTAATGATAGTACTTGCAGGGACTTTCCCCAATATAAGGGACTTTCCCCAATATAATGGATAATGATAATAATAATGATAATAATACAAATAATTGCATATCATGTAATGTGTGCAAATGGATACACTTTGTATCAAACCCACCCACACCACTGGGTCAGCAACAGCACCTATGTGTATCTAAACGCCCCATTTTTAACAGTTCTGGACAAGTTCTACTCCTTCGATATGATCAGGCAAGATATCGAATCATAAAATGTGCTAATTAACCGATTCTGGACAGGTTCCTTCGATATGATCAGGCAAAGATGTCGAACAATAAAATTATGCTAATCAACCGATTCAGGACAAGTTTCTCTCCTTCGATATGATCAGGTGAAGATGCCAAGCCATAAAATATGCTATTTAAGTGATTCTGGACAGGTTCCCCTCCTTCGATATGATCAGGTGAACATGTCGAACTGTAAAATATGCTAATTAAGCGATTCTGGACAAGCCTATGAATAAGTAAAGTGGTTACAAGTTTATGACAGGTTTTGGGTGTATTTATAGAATTTTAAAAGATCCGTAAAGTTTTTACTTCAAGAAATACTCAAAGATTGCTTGACATACAGCTTGTTTCCCCTCTCTTTAACTCATGGTTTCAACTTTACACCCACCTCACCACTATCTTTGTGAAGTAGGTAGTTAGGGTTGGAGATATTTGATATTGAGAAGGGTTTTTTCTTCTGGACATTAGGGAGGGGGTACAGAGAAAGATGAATTTGTAATGAGATGATGTTAACCTCTTTCCAGAGAATACAAACATGTGAGAGTAGTTAATATGGTTGAGGCATTTTTTAACATGAACATGTATCATTTACAAGTACCCGTTGCTAAACAGCTATACATGTATTACTGAGAGAAGTCTTATGGTCTATAACTATCATGTAACTCCCACATGGAGCAAATAGCTGTAAGGCTACGATGCACATTCCTTCAGCATTATTATTTTGTGCATTACCTAGATTTTTTTTCACTCTCACTTTTTTCTTCTTATAGATTGATTGTTGGGCACCTAGGAGGTGAGAAGAGAGAGAGCTCATCCTGTCAAGTGCTCCGAACTCCGAATAACCAGAAAATATTGGAATGGGTCGAAGATACAGGATTCCAAAATGTGATCTGGACAGATAGAGCATGCCATTTAGCTGGAAACACACCAGCAATTCCGCTACCGCAATAAAAGGGAAACCACCACCTTGAAATGAACTGAGGTGTGTGTGTGTGCGTGTGTGTGGCCAACTATTTATTTCTTGGACAATTATTTCATCTCTCTTTTTCTTAGTCTCCTTCATCATTGCTAGAATACTTGTATTCTTAGATTGTGTTGTAATAATGTTTTCAATTATTATTTTATTGTAAGTATGCTCATAATCGTCCCATCTCGTGTTATATAGAGCCAAGCACGCTAAGAAAGTACACATGTAGGCAGGAATTTCTTGCAATAGAGCTATGGTGATTTGCATCTTTGAAGGAATAATTGACAGAATTTGGTACTTCTAAATTATTGAGTGCAACCTACTGTATTCATTACCTGTTGGTCATCAGATAATGAGCCCAAGCACATTTCAGGACATGCCAAGATGTTTCCCACAAACAATATTATTAATAGGATCTCCCAGAATCTCCCACTGCCAAGTGACATTCTGTGTATTCATTATTCATAGTACTGTGGTTTACCCACTGCTCTGTACAATCAGTGTCTTGTGGTATTTAGGTTTCCTGTTGTACCACAACCAGTGATATGTGTATAGCTATTCAATTCAGTGTGACATAGCCTGATTTCCACTGATAAGTTCCTCTATCCATTCACATTTTGGTGGTGTCATGGGCTGTTGGGGTGTGGCGTCAATCTGTGGAATAGAGTAGGCCCCACCCACTATCTGCAGCTGTGGGGGGCTTTTGGCTAGCCCAAATTGTAATTATCAAGGAAGTTAATTAGTGCTAATTGGGTCATGCCCGCTGATTATTGGGCTCCATGCCCCAACAGCCCCTGACACCACATCCAACTGGATGGAGACCTAGGTTTCCAGATGTCCATGATTTGGACCTGCATTGCTCACAAAGGTGAACGGTTGGTAGGGGTGGGTGGTGGACAACAGAGAGTGCTGTTGCTGCTTGTACGTGCATTCTGAATAGTCTGAACCTTGCCACGTGTTGCATAGTGCGCTTCATTACAAATTCCCACGAGGCTTGTATCCGCGCTACGCTACCCAGTCCTTCTGCCTACCCCACCCCTCGCAATGGCTAAGCCCCTTGCTAACCCCGTATAACTACATTAAATTACATAGAGAAAGTTATGAAGTTGAAGTTGTAAATTATTTTTTAAGTTGTGATTCAGTGCTTATTCGATAGCAAGTTAAAACTATTAGTAATAATGCAAGATCATCACATACGCTACCAATATAAAATTTGTGGCATGAACTGAAGGAGTATCTGCAGAGCAAGGTGAAACCTCTAACAGAGGATGAGCTAGTGGAAGGAATAAGTAGGTTTTGGCTGACTATGGACAAGAACAAGTGCAAAAAAATTACTTGAGACATTTACAGAATAGACAGCCTAAAATTGTTGTTTATGGTCTTCAAAATAGTCAATTTCTTCCATGTTGCAATCTGCAGAATGACTTGAACACAGGCCTTTCAATGCAAATACCTTCAAATTCTATTTGCCATTTCTAAATAGAGAGGGAAATAATTAGAAATAGTTTGCTTTGTTACAAGGAACTCCTTTAGTTGTTTGGTCCTTCTCTCATCTGATCACATCAGAATAAAATCCTATATAGTTGAATATGAGACTTCCTTTAAGGAACTCCAAAATCTTCTTGAGCTACGCAAACAACAGCTGTTAGGAGAGGTCAACAGAAACCTCTGTGATCCTCTGTGATTGCTCTGTTGCGTAAAGCATATAGCTATTACAAATAGCGCATTAATGGTAACTTAACCACCGACACTAATTTGAATAGGAAATGAACTCTAGTATATTTGCAAGACCCAGCTGCATCTGGTAACATCCAGTGACAACCTAATTCAAAGGGGTATAATATAAACACTTAGAGTTGCTGGATGATAGAGTAGTGATCTCTAAATCAAAGGATTTTATCTCGCAGAGTATGGGACGGGGTAGACCACCAAGAGAAAAATAAAACATGACAGCAAAGTACAAAATGACATACATACGTCCACACATTACACAATAATACCCCCAATATTTTATTGTGTTACCATTGATAGTGTCTCGTTCGCTTTACTCGCTTGCCAATAATCATTTCAATATAAAATCTTTGTAGTAGTTCACGATGGACAAGTCCTTAGAAGAACACACACATGGACTCACTCGATGGTACAATTCTGTGGTGTGTTGTGTGTGTGTGTGTGTGTGTGTGTGTTATGTGTGTATCTCTGGACTATTGAAAAGATACATGGTTGAAAATGAAATTTGTGTTATTCACACAATGGCAAAATATTTGTTGTTGACGCAAAGACAAGACCTGCAGACTGAAAGTGTTCACAATATGCAGACAATAACTTGCATCGCTGAGATGGTGAGATCTCACTATAATAACATTCGGTAGTTTTGTGGTGAGTCTCCCGCCAAGTGCCCGCCAACTGTAGGATAGGAATGTTGACATACATCACATGATCCAATGTGATAAGATTAGGCCTCGCCCAAATTGAACCAGTTGTTTGACTTATCATCACTTGCTATAATAGAACCTATTACTCTTCTAGACTTTTAACCCTTTCGTTCCGGATCCCGCTTTAAAGCGGGTTAAGACCGATTGACTTCTCCGAATTTTTAAAAATAGTTACTTTATAGCTAGAACCTTCAGATTGCATACACAGGTGCCCAATGCATTGGAGAAGCATCTAAAATAGCTTTCAGCCAGGACTGCTTTGACAGTACCTCACAGCAGTTGCGTTTATTTCTTCCTCGGCAAAAAAAAAAAACATCGGTTCTCCGTCGAATTTAAAAAAAAGTTACCTTCTTCACAGCAGCTTCTTTAATGGATCCAGTCATTTCCAGAGCTTTGTAGAAGCAGCAAAAAATTCCTTGAGCTCAGTAGCCTTCCATAACACATTGAAACAACCGCTTCTTTGCCGACCAAGACTTTGCGGTTTGACTTACTGTCTTCTCCATTTTTTATAAAATCGCCAGTTCAACTGGGGACCTCCCTATTACGTACAGTCTTAGGTAATGCTTATTACATCATAGGAAAAAAGTGAGCGTGTCGTGTGACCTCGGTAACTATGCAAAAAAAAAATTTTTTCAAAGTCATTTTTTGGAAGATGGCGTCTAGAAGTTACAATGCGGTGCAAGTTTTAGACTTGCTTGATGTTGACTCTAGCGACTCAGGATCAAGCGGAGAGAAGGGAGACTACATCTAGGGCTATAGGAGGCCCTGTATCAGGGTTGGTGGACCAGACCCCGTCAACTCTGATACTGAAAATGGGAGTCAAGAAGATGATGAGGTAAGCTTGTCTTTCTCTTGTCTTTCTCTTGAAAAATAGCAAGCTTCTGTTGTGGAAAGGACTTATTTATAGCTATATTGAGATAGAGTAAGCTGTTTAGCTATAATATTATTATATATTTCATTGAGTTTTGAGATTTGAAAGTTGCTTGTGGTTTTTTGAACAAATTCAAATTTTCAAAAAAATTAAAAAAGTTTTTACCACATATACTACTAGGACCAGATGTGAATGCAGTCACCGACCCAGATTACGCAGATGAGGGGACAGGAGCAGAGTCTTCCAGTGATGAAGGAGAGGATACGGGACCTGAGTCTTCCAATGATGAAACACGAATAGGCAGCAGGTTCCAGTGATGAAGAAGAGGAAGTGGCTCCTCCTGCTCCGAGTTCTGGACGTCCTCGCGGTCGGAGAAGGCGGGAATTGAAAAACAAGAGTCTGGTGGATGAGGTAGGGGGAGAGTGGAAGAAAGATGACAACACACTCATTGATATTCCATAATCTTTTGTGTAAAGGACCACAAACTTTGATATTTATGGCTGCTCTCCCCCCTCCCCCTCCCTGAACATCCCAAAAGTAATATGTATTGTTATTGTCGTTGTCGTTGTCTGTGTTTTTGTGGTGTTGTAGTGGAGGTGGAGCTGCACACTCGATGTATATGTGTGTGCGTGGAGTTGAAATGTTATTCTGGCGCTTCCAGATCTAACCGGGGAGGGAACGAACTCGGGGGGGGGGGGGGGGGGGGCTTTTCCAATCGGGGCTACTATGCCCATGTAAGTTGAATTTCATGTATGTGTGTGTGTGTGTGTACACCAGTCAATTTATATTATACATTTATTTTTATGATCTGTATTCACCTGTATCTTCTTTTTTCTAGTGTGTGTGTGTGCATTTGTGGAATGAGAGAGAGCATCCGTGGACAAACAGTATGTGGCGCTTCCGTATACAACCTGGGAGGGAACTCTGGATCTTTTTGGATCGTGACTACTATGCCCATGTAAGTTGAATTTCATGTGTGTGTGTGTGTGTACACCAGTCAATTTATGTATAATAAATTATACATTTATTTTTATGATCTGTATTCACCTGTAGCTTTTTCTTTCTTGTGTGTGTGTGTGTATGTGTGTGCGTGCATTTGTGGAAAGAGAGAGAGAGCAACCATGAACAAACAGTATGTGGCACTTCTGGATCCAACCTGAGAGAGAACGAACTCGGTGGTCTTTTTCGGTCTGTGACATCATCCATGCCGGGTAAGTTGAATTTCATTTCAACTTACTGATATTTGGGTGTCCAGCTAGGGCTGGGGTTATGGTACAAGAATGTCAGTGAAAAGTAATGACGGGGGAGGGGGGGGCTCAATTCAGCGAGGCCAGCAGTTATGTTACAAATGTCATTGTTGTCTTGTGTTTTTTTGGTATTGTATGGAGGTTCCGGATCCTATGGGAGGGATCGTTCAGTCTGTGACACCATCCATGCCGGGTAAGTTGAATTCCACGTGTGTGCTTGTACTGCTTTTCATTTTCAAAGTACACTTTATCAATACATGTTTCTCTCATGTACAGTGTAGAGTATACATACCAGGGTTCATACAGTGGGAGGCATGGCTGTGTTCCCCCCTAGAATTTTGGGAGTTGAATAGAAATGAACATTTAGGAAGCATTTATTTTTAGTCTGATATTGTATTCCATTATGTTCCTATCATGACTGAGCCATTTAGTGCATAGGACCGAACACTGATTATCAGTGTGAAGTATAGACTCGTATGCAAAGATGTGCATCAAAGTAGTGTAGGTTCCAAAAAATGGGTGTGGCGAAGTACACTCGGAGCCCCACCCCAAACAAAAATCCTGTATGAAACCGCATACAATACATCATAAAGTTGCAATTATATAGGATCATGAATAATTTGTTGTTTGTATTACAAATATCTTTGTTGTTTGTGTTTTTGTGTATATGAAATTGTTTTGTAGTGGAGCTCGACGTCCGATGGCATACGTTCCTTGTGGACACTCATAGATGTCTCCTACATGATCACAATCAGCACCACACACAACAAACAACATATTTTATTGTTGAACTAATATAATATTGGTATAAAATGCATCAAACAATATTATTTCTATTTTATTTTATTTTTTTATTGATGGGAAAAGTGGATTTTTTGGGGGGGAAAAAAAATTTTTTTTGAAGTATTAGTAGATGGCTTAAATATTATTCAATTTTCTCAATCAAAAAATGAGGGGAATCCCAAACTCTTGGTCTATTTAGTGATATATGGTTGCTATGGGGTTTTCCCAGCCAGCATCGAGTTAAAAAAATAAAACGGCAATGCTCTATTCCGCGGTAGAAAATTAGATTTTTCCGCGCGCGTCAAAACAATTCAGGAACGAGAGGGTTAACACTTTTTGATATACAACTAGGTAAAATGGCAGTAGGTGTAGATGTTGTGGAGAAGAATCTAGAAGACCTGGAGAAGGAGATCACTTGTGCTATCTGCCAGGATCACTACACAGATCCCAAGACTCTTCCTTGCCTGCACTGCTACTGCAAGCAATGTATCCTCAAACTGGCCTTTAGGGTAGGCCAAGGTAAGCAATTCCCCTGTCCTGAATGTCGCAAGGACACTGTACTTCCTGAGGGAGGTGTGGAGGAGCTTCAGTCAGACTTCAAATTAAACCGCTTGAAGTCCATGTACCTCAAACACAAGAAAGCTCTGAGTAAGCAAGTCACCTGTGAGATTTGCAATGCTAAAGCTATAGCAGAAGCCTTTTGTCACCAATGTGATAAGTTTGCGTGCAAAAATTGCATCCATAACCACTCAGTAATGACAGCAGTCTTCGAAGGACATGAATGTGTGCCTATTGAACAGCTTCAGATATTACAAAGTGAACAGCTTCTTCCTAAACATCCTGAGCCTAAGAAATGTAGTGTTCATAAGAAAAAGTTGAAAATATTTTGTTTTGACTGCAACAAGCTGATCTGTCGAGACTGCACTGTGAAGGATCACAGAGACCACAACATAGAGTTCAACAATGTAGCCGCAGACGACAAAAAGAAACAACTCCTTGAAATGCTCAAACCTCTAAAAGAAGTAAAAGAATCTCTGTCTCAATCCATCAAAGATGCAAATAAGCTGAGAGTGAGATCCAAACCCAGCAGAAAGAAATGACTCACAAAATAGAGACTTCCTTTGACAACCTTCACAAGATTGTTGAGCTGCGCAACAACAGCTGCTAGGAGAGGTCAACAGAAACACTGAAGACAAGATCAAGAACTTAAACACACAAAAGGAGAAATTGTCCATTGCTAGTGCAGAAGTTTGCAATGTGATCGACTACACAGAACAGAGTGTTAAATTGTGTTCTGATGATGAGGTTATGAGCATGCACATTGAAGTCATGAGCAAAATACAAACACAGATTACCGAAAGTGACAAACAAAAAACGGATACTGAAATATCGGAAAAGGCAGACTTGATAGTTGAGGTGGACTGTGCGGAGGCTGTACAACAGTTCTGTGAGGAGAATACCTGGGTAGCAAATAATACTATAGTAGACATGCTGGAAGTCAAAGAAGTTCCAAAGACGATGGAGGTTGGTGAGGAAGTCAAGTTTACAATACAAAACAAGTCTGGGAAAAAAAATTCTGCTACAAATTTGAAATGTCAGTTTCAGTGCTTAGACACTGCAGAACTTTATTCAGCCAAGACAAATGTGATTATTGCAAACGAATATGAAATCACATACACACCCCCAGTGCGTGGGCAATACAAACTTACTCTTAGTGCCTATGACCACCCTGTACCAGGCAGTCCCTTCACCATTGTTGCATACTTAAGTCCAATGAAGTTGAACTGTCCTACAAAAGTTTGGAATAATGTAACGAGTCCATTCAGTATTGCAATAAACTCACACAAAGAGACTTTTGTTGTAGAATACAATAAAGCAATTGCAGTATTTAATGAAGAAGGAAACAGAATAAGATGTACTATTCAGAGTTCACTCAAAATGAAGCAATTGCGCAGTTTAGCTGTTGATCATGAAGACAATGTCTATTATATTGGACAATTATCAAGTAAGATAGGGAAATGTGATCGCTACTTCAAAAATATCCAAGTACAAAAAGGCAAAAAATTCCAAGGATTAGGCCATTGTGACATAACAGTAGTAGGAGAAGAAGTACTTGTCACGGAAAGGAATAACAAAGGCCAGATTACAGTGTATGACAGAGATCTGAACTTTGTCAGGCGTATCTCTACTATCCATATGACTATGCTACGCCACATGTGTCCTGATCCCCATGGAAACCTGTATGTCAGCAAAAGTGATAATACAATAGTTGTCCTTGACATGAAAGGAAATATCCTTAACACTTTTAATCATGTCCAGAATGAAGTCACATTATTGAAAGATCCATGGATGGTGCATGTGTTTGGTCACTATGTGTATGTGGCTGACGATGACTTACAGAAGACAGTCGTGTTCACCGAAGACGGCAAGTACATTACCACATTTGGTTGCTACGGACCACTGCACATTAATAACGATGGAGTGGTGTTCTCCTGTAACCTTAGTCACGGTGTGAATATTTATTAGCTTCATGTTATTTCTATTTGTTATATTTTCAATTTAATAATAAAAAAAAAAAAGTTCTAGCAAGTATCCCACAACACAGTGGTGCCTGAATGACTATCTTTCGCTAATTAGGAATGCAGTAGCATAAGGTGTTTTTACCATTAGCTTCAGTTACACTAGTACACTTCACCTTTCTTGATCCATGCATGTATTCATGAATACACATCATGTGTGAATACACACATGACCATCATCGACAGCACCAATGACCCTTTACCCACCCTTTACCCACCCCACTCAGCGTCATAAATACACACACCACCGTTGGTGCTAATACTGATGATGCTTTACCAACCCGCCTAAGCTCCACTGTCATCATCGCTTTTATCAGGGTTCATCATAACTAGTGATGTGCTTGAGCACAAATGGCGAGCGAGCCTAAAGACTATACTATCTTTATAGACTTCTAACACTGAAGCTACTGAAAATAAGGTCCAGTTTTTAAATTATGTATACATGGTAAAGAGATTTCAGTGCCATAGTAACAACTCGCTGCAACTGTTTGAATTTGAAAAAAAAAACCAAAAAACAATACACGTTATTCAAATGTTTTCTTTGTGATGTTCTTTAGCTAAGTAGTGGCTGTAACGCGCAATGATTTCACACAACTGGACATACCTACATGAGACTTACGTTCGTGGTTAGTCTATGCATTTTCAAGTAAATACTGTTGCGCACGGCTTATAACCATGACAAAGAGTGCATTGAATTACCACCGACACTAACTTGAAACGGAACTCCCTTAAGTTTTCAAGTTTTAACTGCACTCGCAGAAGAATTCAAAACGGTAAACAATTCAATTTCTAGGGTGATACGGGTAATGATCGATACACCAGAGGATTCTGTTTAGCGAAGTTTGGGACAGGGTCAACCACCGAACTAACACAAAAACGTGAGGGTCAAAGTACAAAAATGACATACGTACATCCAAACATATATATAAACAAATATCCCCGATTTTCAATTGAGTTACCCCTGATAGTGTCTCACTCGCCAATAAGTATATGACTGTGAAAAAAATCACAGCCATTTTAATAAATTATACTTTAAAAGTGGCTTGAGCATTGTTTTGAGAGCAACATTGCTTACGGTACTCAATTACCTTTGCACCTAGCTGTCTAGCTCCCTTTGCTGTGAGCATACTACTGGATGCCCAACTACATGAAACTAGTTAGCTAGTCAGGTGACCAATACTGGCTGGAGTAACATAGAGACAGCTGTAAATAGGGTAAAACAGCCAACTACAGATTCTCAAGGAGGGGGTTATTTAACCTTAATGGGTGGAACTCAACCAGGCTATTTGGATTACAAGGTATTTTGGATTAATGTGTTTCAGATTACTTAGGTTCTATTGTATGTACATTGAGATTTGCCTGTATCATGGCAATCTTCAGGTTCTCGAACCATAGCTTCACTCCTAATACGTATGTTTGTAGTAAGATGTGATTTCCACAGTGAAAGAGACAACCACTCCCACTCTCTAAAATGATTCTATATAATAATACACTTATCTGTCTGTAACGACAATGATGTGTGTATTATGAATAATTTAATAGCTGGACCATATACTAGATAATCCAAACTTTTCACTAATCTGAACACCCTTCAGTCACTTAGTGTTCACAACACTGAGGTTCTACTGTATGTAAGTATATAGCTCGAAAATGTGAAATAATTACGACAAGAAAATAAGCACCTAAGATGCGAATCTTCAGCACTACTATATCATAGCTATTACAAAATCATTTCTCAGATATAATGTGCTTGGGCACATACGTACATAATAAATCAAGTATAAATAGCTCAGTAGATGTAAATGCAGTCTTAACTAAAAAAAGCTAGGCAATGGACATTCACAAGTTCCTCCAATCCGAAGCTCTAATTCCAGCTCTCAGTAAATTCATTTAACTATTGTACTGGACAATTTAATCAGCCGGAATTCTTTACTTCCGTTTCCAGAAAAAGCTAGTCAAATTTTTGCCAAGATGATTGTAGCCTTTTGCACTGGGAGTAACACCCCTCATTGTCACGTCGTAATCATGTGAGCGAATAATTTCTTGCTTATCGTCATAGTTTTGCTTTATGCTGCCTCCTTCAATGCTCAAGAGGTCACAGAATGACTGACTAACTGACTGACTGACTGATGGTACTAAAACCCACACGCATGCACGCTGAGGGTTATAACATTATGTTAAGTAGAAAACCAGGAGATACTGACCTATACATTTTTTTTAAGAATGGAATATCATAGTGGATTGTGGAAAATTATATTTATACTGCTAGCCAATGGCTATTCTATGGAACTTTGTTACTACATATGGTAAGGTGCACTTTAAATAAAGCGGCAATCTCTCCATTACTAGCGCTGACCTTATATTTGTTAGGATGACATCATTCACACAAACAATAATATGGCACCATTTACAATCAGTAAGAGGTCTTCTGTTTAGCCAGCCTGTGATTGAGTACAGTAGAAGCCTGGACTAAGATGCTATGAGGAGGGACAAACACGTATTGATCTATTGTAAACACTCATTTTCCTCCAGCCTTGTGCAGGTTGTTAACCTAGAATAGAGTTCAACACGGTTATGTAATGGTGAGAATCATCTCCAGAGGCTAGGTAAAGGTTGCATTGGAGTTGGGCAAATTAATAAAAGAGGCGGGGAATGAGTTTGAGTGGTAAACCAACGTCACGACCCAGTAGTGACATGGGCAAGAAGAAAGCTGCACGTGTCCTGGTAGATTTTTTTCTTTTTTCACTTTGTTAGAATATACTTACATGGCTTAAAAGCAATGTGACACGTGCTGGGCCAAATGTTTAGGATTTATTCTAAAGTTTCACCCCTTCACACCACTCAATGAGACGGAGGGGTGAGAGCATAGGCTCAGTACTACCAGCAAACCATACATAATCAGAAGGTTGTGGCCTTGGAAGAGCGTGGCTGTATATGGAAAGGGGGTTAAGGTTAGTAGATCACAATAACATATGGTACAGGGTCATCACTACAAATGTTGCCAGAATGGCTGAGTGTACGGAGCTTGTTATGAGATTGGAAAATAAATGGAAGGGTTTCAGACAGTGCAATAGCAAGCCTTCAAATATTCTGTTCTTCAGTCTTAAAGGAATTTATTATCATCACAACAATAGTAACTAAAGGATGGTCCAATAGCCCAACTTGAAGTGAAAATAATAGCATCTGTGAAATTCAGGGATCTATAATACTGAGCAGTTAAAACAAAATAATTAAAAAAAGCACCAGATTTACTGTAAATACAGCATTTACAGAGGTCCATAGACTTATGTTTCCCTGAAGTAATATTATCTGCAACTTTCACATGAGGGAATCGTGTAGAATCACGACACACTAGTTTAGTTTTACTACGCATAGTTACACACATGTGACACACTCACCAGCACATGTTCATCCGAGGCTGCCAATCCCCACTGGTGCAGGATCTTCTCTATGTCTGCTATAAACCTAATACAAAAGAAGTAATACGTGAATACTGAGTACTACCACAGACAGTTAAAAAGTTTAGACAAAATAACCTTACTTTCTGACAAAAGTGAAGTCTTCTTGATAACAACAGTAACGACTTTTGAAATTAAAAAAATGAGATATGCAATGGTAAAATGTTACTATCTGTAATATTTGCCTATTCCAGACAGTACCACCACAGTGAACTGAAACTCTGTCACTAGCTCACAATGCCCTGATTCCTTCACCTAACCTTGTGCACTAAGTATTAGCTAGATCAATGTATGTATATGTATTCTGTTATTCATTATATTGGTGGGTCTCACTCTTAAAGTGGCCAAGAACCGTAAAATAGCTGACTCATCAATGTAGACACAAGCATGTTCAGTGAAGGCTCTAAGTGTATTTATGACTAATGCTATCATACATTCAAGTTAATAGAATCTGCAATATTTTTGGGTCTAATGAGGCCATTCCACTCAAAGTATAGACATTTGAGTTTTCATTTATTCTTTAGAGTTTAAGTTACTCTAAATAGTTACCTCAGTAAGAGTTCAAGTATAACTATGGCTAAAAGTTAAAAAAAAAATGTGCCAGAATTACTCGTGCACGTACAAGCCGTAGCTACTTACGTTTCCCAAGAACTTGCATTTGTGAAGTCATTTATTTCAAAAATGTCTCTGCTACCAGCTGCTGCAACCTCCATTGATTCTTCGCTCTTCTAACACTACTATCTTACAGCAACAGTTAGCTAAGAAGAAAAAAAAAGATTTTTTATTCCAATTTTACTTTCTAAATAAAGAGCAGTGTCATCATGGCTTATTAGAAAAGCTACCTTCCTCTTCTAGCTGCCGCGACTTCATAGCTCCAAAAAAAACAAAAACAAAAAACACGGAGGACAGGCCCCTTGGCAAGAAAGGCCCCTGGCAAGAGCCCCTGGCAAGAAAGGCTGTAGAGAATAGGTGTGTGCTTTATTCGTACGAGCGAGAAGAACTCTGTTGTAGTGAGAACAGATACAGGATTCCAAAATGTGATCTGGACAGGTAGAGCATGCCATTTAGCTGGAAACACACCAGCAATTCTGCTACCGCAATAAAAGGGAAACCGCCTTGAAATGAACTGAGGTGTGTGTGTGTGGCCAACTATTTAATTCTTGGACAATTATTTCATCTCTCTTTTTCTTAGTCTCTTTCATCATTGCTAGAATACTTTTATTCTTAGATTGTGTTGTAATAATGTTTGCAATTATTATTTTATTGTAAGTATGCTCATAATCGTCCCATCTCGTGTTATATAGAGCCAAGCACGCTCAGAAAGTACACATGTAGGCAGGAATTTCTTGCAATAGAGCTATAATTTGCATCTTTGAAGGCATAATTGACAGAATTTGGTACTTGTAAATTATTGAGTGCACCCTACTGTATTCATTACCTGTTGGTCATCATAGATAGTGAGCCCAAGCACATGTCAGGACATGCCAAGATGTTTCTCACAAACAATATTATTAATAGGATCTCCCAGAATCTCCCACTGCCAAGTGACATTCTGTGTATTCATTATTCATAGTACTGTGGTTTACCCACTTCCCTGTACAATCAGTGTGTTGTGGTATTTAGGTTTCCTGTTGTACCACAACCAGTGATATGTGTATTCAATTCAATGTGACTTAGCCTGCTTTCCACTCATAAGTTCCTCTATCCATTCACATTTTGGCGGTGTCATGGGGTGTGGCGTCAATATCTGCAGCTGTGGGGGGCTTTTGGCTAGCCCAAATTGTAATTATCAAGGAAGTTAATTAGTGCTAATTGGGTCATGCTCGCTGATTATTGGGCTCCATGCCCCAACAGCCCCTGACACCATATCCAACTGGATGGAGACCTAGGTTTCCAGATGTCCATTATTTAGACCTGCATTACTCACAAAGGTGAACGGTTGGTAGGGGTGGGTGGTGGACAACAGAGAGTGCTGTTGCTGCTTGTACGTGCGTTCTGAATAGTCTGAACCTTGCCACGTGTTGCATAGTGCGCTTCATTACAAATTCCCACGAGATCAGAAGATCTTGAACACACTCTTGAGGTTTTGTTCATATCCTGTTGCATTTGTTGCGACATTGAGAAAACCTTTCTAATAATATCTATAGCAGAGGAAGATCAAGTTATTTTGAGGTTCCTATGGCAACAAGCTTGACCTGAACATCCAGGTTTTTCGAATCTCTTGAGTTGTATTCGGAGTGTCCTCAAGCCCATTCCTGCTCAATGCCACAATAGACAATTCCCTAAAGCAGTTTTCCAATTTCATGCCTGACCTAGTCACCCTCCTGCACCAATCTATTTATGTGGATGATACTGTGGCTGGTGCAGCAAATGTGAATGAAGCAATGGAATTGTATGAGGATTGAGTAGTCCACCATACTCCTCCCCTCTGTTGTGGTGGGTGGGGCAACAGTGTCAATATCTCCAGCCACTACCAGAGTCATGACAACTTCATTCCCACATAAGCCAATCTGTCTGTCTTGCAGTGCTGTCTTCCTGAGTCATCCTAAAAGTCATGTGACATTATAGACAAGAAAAGAGGGTAAGAATTAATACTAAGCATGGCTGCATTTTTTATTAGGGCTAAAGTGCAATTGATTATCTATATATCCACTTCATCTACCTCCAAATATATAAGCACTCTGGACAATTATATATAATACTTATAGCACGAGTCTGAGTACAATATGGGAAAATATTTTATGAGCACGCAAAATATTTTCACGAGCCGAAGGCGAGTGAAAATATGGCGTGAGAGTAAAATATCATTCCCATATTGTACGACGAGTGTAATAAGTGATTTATTGCTTCTTTGAAATTTTTCTCAACCGGTTACAATACAATTTTCATTGATTTTACTCGCTACGCGCGCGCTACAAGGAGCGTTCAATAACAAGCGTACAATATGGGAGAATACAGAACGCTCGCGTGATGCGGAAATATTCAAGAAAAAATATCAAAGCTGCAATAAATACACATATAATTCATACTCTTTTAAAAATCTTACTTCTTTTTCCTCTTATTGTAGCCGTATTTTAGATGTTTGCGTGATGTGTATGGGATGTGTGTATAGATCTTACAAAACTGGATTACATTTAAAAGGTTTACATAATGTTTAGAGAAAATTAGAAGCTCTCTAAACTCTCTCTCACACAATTACAATAAACTCCCACACTCATTAATTATTCTCACCACATGCATTTCCTCACATGAATACTCCTATAGTCAATGTTAAATGTTCAAGTACTTAGTAACTCTTGTCTATTTTGTTTTAGTCTGTTACTTTCACTCTATATTTAACTTGCTAACTCATGACATAACAGTGGGTTGTGAATATGACAGTGATTTAATATATCAAAAAGCACTCGGGACAGCACCGAGTTCCAAGCTACTTACAGATAAGAGCCTGAAAATCAATCTCCATAATCATCTCGTTCCCGTCACTGCTACAATTATAATAGCTATATGAAACCAGCCAAAGTGAAATTGTCCTCGTTAGATTTATGCGTATTATAATTATAATTACAATTTAGCCCTACTTACTACAACTTAAAACTTCAATGGTAGTCATCAAATTAAATGAGTCTTGAATATATTCCTTTAGATTATTTAGTTCCATATCATTTTCTATGCTAAAGGTCTGAATAGCCTGAAATAGTACGTCTTATTACAATCAGGAGAAAAACACTGTGAAAGTATTCATTAGCCTTGGGTGGGAGTTTACCTTATATGGGAATGTAAGGAATGTTGTGAATATAGTTAGTGCATCACATGACCCAGTATTTAATCTTACCCAAACAGAAAAAGTACCTTTTACAACACTATTTTGATATATAACTTGGTAAAATGGCAGTAAGTCTAGATGTTGTGGAGAAGACTCTAGAAGACCTGGAGAAGGAGATCACTTGTGCCATCTGCCAGGAGCACTACACAGATCCCAAGACTCTTCCTTGCCTGCACTGCTACTGCAAGCAATGTATCCTCCAGCTGGCCCTTAGGGTAGGCCAAGGTAAGCCATTCCCTTGTCCTGAATGTCGCAAGGACACTGTACTTCCTGAGGGAGGTGTGGAAGAGCTTCAGTCTGACTTCAAATTAAACCGCTTGAAGTCCATGTACTTCAAACACAAGAAAGCTCTGAGTAAACAAGTCAGCTGTGAGATATGCAATGTTAAAGCTACAGCAGAAGCATTTTGTCACCAATGTGACAAGTTTGCATGCAAGAATTGCGTTCATAACCACTCAGTAATGTCAGCAGTCTTTGAAGGACATGAATGTGTGCCTATTGAACAGCTTCAGATATTACAAAGTGAACAGCTTCTTCCTAAACATCCTGAGCCTAAGAAATGCAGTGTTCATAGAAAAAGTTGAAAATATTTTGTTTCGACTGCAACAAGCTGATCTGTCGAGACTGCACTGTGAAGGATCACAGAGACCACAACATAGAGTTCAACAATGTAGCCGCAGACGACAAAAAGAAACAACTCCTTGAGATGCTCAAACCTCTAAAAGAAGTAAAAGAATCTCTGTCTCAATCCATCAAAGATGTGATAAAAGTTGAGAGTGAGATCGAAACCCAGAAGAAGAAAGTGACTCACACAATAGAGACTTCCTTTGTCGAACTCTACAAGATTCTTGATCTGCGCAAACAACAGCTGCTAGGAGAGGTCAACAGAAACACTGAAGACAAGATCAAAAAGCTAGACACACAAAAGGAGAAAATGTCCATTACTAGTGCAGAAGTTTGCAGTGTGATCGACTACACAGAACAGAGTGTTAAATTGTGTTCTGATGATGAGGTTATGAGCATGCACAGAGACATGATGAGCAAAATACAAGCACAGATTACAGAAAGTGACAAACAAAAAACTGACACTGAAATAACGGAAAAAGCAGACATAATAGTGGAGGTGGATTGTTCAGATGCTCTACAACAGTTCTGTGAGGAGAATACCTGGGTAGAAAACAATACTATAGCAGAGATTCTGGATGTCACAGAAATTCCAAAGACTATGGAGGCTGGTGAGGAACTCAAGTTTACTATACAAAAAAAGTCTGGGAATGCCAAAAATCTGAAATGTCAGTTTCAATGCATAGAGACTGCAGCAGTTTATTCAGCCAAGACAAATGCCATTAGTGCAAACAAATATGAAATCACATATACACCTCCATTGCGTGGACGATACACTCTTACTATTAGTGCCTATGATCACCCTGTACAAAGCAGCCCATTCTATGTTGCTGCATATTTAAGTCCAATAAATTTGAAAAATCCCACAAAAGTTTGGAATAATGTAACCAAACCATGCAGTATTGCAATAAACTCACACAAAGAGACTTTCGTTGTAGAATGTGATACAGCTATTGCAGTGTTCAATGAAGAAGGAAACAAAATAAGATTTATTGATGTGAAAAAACTTAAACTATATAAATTGCGCCATTTAGCAATTGACCATGAGGACAATGTCTATTATATTCGACGGCTTTCAAATAAGATAGGGAAATGTGACCGTTACTTCAACAATATCCAAGTACAGGAGGTCAAAGGATGTGACCTTATTTATATAATAGCATTAGGAGATGAAATACTTGTCACTGAACGTAGCAACAATGGTCAGATTGCAGTGTATGACAGAGATCTGAACTTTGTCCGGCACATCTCTACTACCAGTAAGACTACACTACGCCACATGTGTCCTGATCCCCATGGAAACCTGTATGTCAGCAATAGTGACAAAACAATAATTGTCATTGACATGAAAGGAAATATCCTCAACACTTTTAATCGAGTCCAAAATGAAGTTACACTATTGGAAGAACCATGGATGGTGCATGTGTTTGGTCACTATGTATATGTGGCTGACGCAAACTTAAAGAAGACTGTCGTGTTCACCAAAGATGGCAAGTACATTACCACATTTGGCTGCTATGGATCACTGCACATTAATAACGATGGAGTGGTTTTCTCCTATGACTATTTTAGAGACTGTGTCAATATTTATTAGCTGTTAGAGATTTCATTTTGTTGGTAATAATCGTCATTGTTATGCACACATTATCTATTGTATCACATCATGTTATTCAGCTGTGCTACAAGTCTATATGAATTGATAAAGATTGAGTGACAATAATGCTGTTGTGATGGCTGTACCTAAAGCTAGCGTCGCGAATTGTAGAGTTATTACATTAGCTTATACATAATTTCAATTTGTTATTACATCAATTTAATAACTTACATTTGTTTATGAAGGGGTGGGGTGTGTAGTTATTTGTCAACTGTTGAAATCACTTCTTACTGGCCTTGCTATTTATGTTTGTAGCACTGCAAACATACATAGCAGAGTCAAACTATGGTTCCAGACTCAGAGGAATTCAAAGACAGGTACATATCCATGATAATAATAGAAAAAAATTACAATAAAAAATAACCAGACTGCATTGGATTAGGCAATTAACAAAAAATCTTCAGAAAATAGCAGAGAAACTATCCATTGGTAGTGGAGAAGTTCGCAGTATATGATAACTACATAGAACAGTGTGTTAAACTGTGTTCTGATGATGAGGTTATGAGCATGCACAGTGAAGTCATCAGCAAAATACAAGCACAGATTTCAGAAAGTAATGAACAAAAAACTGACACAGAATTATCAGAAAAGGCAGACTTGATAGTGGGGGTGGACTGTGCGGAGGGTCTACAACAGTTTTGTGAGGAGAATACCTGGGTAGCAAACAATACTATAGTAGACATGTTGGACTACACAGAAGCTTCAAAGACTATGGAGGCTGGTGAGGAACTGAAGTTTACGATACAAAACAATTTTGGGGGAAAATCTCTGCAATAAATCTGAAATGTCAGTTTCAGTGCATACACACACTGCAGCAGTTTAATCAGCCAATACAAATGCTATTAGTGCAAACAAATGTGAAATCACATGTACACCTCCAGTGCGTGGATGATACAAAGTTACTGCCAATGCCTATGACCACCCTGTACCAACTATAACCCTAACCATAAACTCATGAAAAGAATTTATCATTGTAGAATACGATAAAGCTATTGAAGTAATTAATGAAGATGGAAACAGAATAAGATGTATTATTGATGTGAAGAACTCAAAGTAAATGGATTGCGCAATGTAGCAGCCAGTAGCATTATAACATAAAAAAAATCATCTATTGAAGTTATATACCATTGATGAGTTAATAAATATTAACACAACTAACGTCACAGTTACAGTGAAACACCACACTATTGTTATTAATGTACAATGGTCCATAGCAACCAACTGCGGTAAATGTACATGCCGTCTTTGGCGAACATGACTGTCTCCATTAATTCCCAGTCAGCAATATATACATAGTGACAACACATGCACCATCCATGGTTGTTTCAATAATTCGACTTCATTCTGGACTCGATTGAAAGTGTTGAGGATATTTCCTTTCATGTCAAAGACAGCAATCGTTTTGCTGATATACAGGTTTCCATGGTTATCAGGATACATGTGGCGTAGCAGAGTTTTGCTGTTAATAAAGATACTATGGACAAAGTTCAGATCTCTGTCATACACTGTAATCTGTCCTTTGTTATTCCATTGAGTGACAAGTACTTCATTTTCTACTACTGTTATGTCATAATGGCCGCAATCTTGGAGATTGACCTCCTGTACTTGGACATTGTTAAAATAGCGATCACATTTCCCTATATTATTTGATAATAATTGTCCATTATAGACACTGTCTACATGATCATGTTAGATTTTTTTTTTTTTTGAGGATTGAGGGTGGTGGTGGGGTGGGGGGAGTTCTTTTTAAACCGTGGAAATCCTTTCCTGCTGCGAATAATGGTGGCCCAATGACAATTAAAGAATCTGACCAATAAGAAATACAGATGCTATCGGCCAATGAAGCTGAACAACATTTCAACTTACCTATATAGGAGCAACAATACCAGAGGATGATTCTCATATTGGTTAATAACTAAACTTCAGGACTTTTTCACTAAAATACATTACAAGAGTATTGGAGTTGGGTACTGCTTCAGCAGCGTGACTGGCATAATGAATTTACTCTTTACTAAAAATAGATATTGTGAATTTGCAGAAGAAAATTAACGCTCTTTCATAGTATTCCTGCACAAAGGCATCATTTACTGCATCGCAAAATCCAGAATGTTGCCCTGTCCTAACTAATTTCTGCAGGTACTATTATTTCCTGCATGTATAGGACGGATAAAAAAAATTGATTTTTGTTGCTCTGAGACATAATTTGCAGCAAGTTATGAATTCAAACAGTAACACAACATGCAATCTCGTGTAATCATACTATTATTGTGTTGCCAACCATTACCCATTGTTTGATGTCCTACATGCATGTTATGCAAATATTTTTACCTAGCCCTATTTCATTCAACAAATTGTGGAACACAAATTCCAGTTGCTAGGGACTTTTTTTTCTTAATGTTAGAGCTGTAACGGAGCCTATAGAGTACTGCTAATTGATTGTTGTTTTTTAATAGAAAGAAAGAAAGAAAAAAAGGCTGGTCTTTGGAGCGTGTTTTGTTCAAGTTACATTCTCCTCAAGCCTCAAGTAAGTAATCCTCCCACTGTACGCAATCGTCACTGATGAGCTCATCCTTGTCAGTTAGTTCATTGTTTTCAAATTGATCGTTTTATTATATTTCTCAATTCTGCATCATGAAAGTTTTGTAGCTAAGGTCATAGTTTACCTACGTATAAAGTAAAGTTACCGTAAAGTTTGGAGTCATTAGTTTTTGAGGAACATGAATTCAAACCTCACCCGCAGGCGTGGCCACCACCAATTCAATTGATTCTCGCGGAAAGTTAATTCCCGGAGCTCCACCTTTTGGGTGCCTACTGCGACCAGTAAAAGTAAGAAACCAGTTTTCTGGCCGCCTCCCTCGCACACGGTTTTAAGCGCCACTGAACGAGTGATATTGAGCCGATAGTTTTATATAATGTTGTTCTCTTGGCATAGTCAGGTAAGGGAAGGCTTTCATCAAGCTATCTAGATGCATATTTTAGTGTCTGTATTGAGTAGTGAATCATTTTTACTTCAACAGTTTCAGTGTATCTACAGGTTTTCCGTACTTAGCAATTTCACATTATATCTGTACTTTGCTAGCTACATTCAATAAAATATTAATCTGAACTTAGCGAGCTATACCAAAATAGTATTTTGAGCTATACCAAAATAGTATTCTATATAAAATGCATTGCTATTTTATCGTAAAAAAACTATCATTGGTCATCACAATACTGCAAAATAAATAATCATGAGTAGTATATTACCATGAACATGTTTTAAAAATAATAATCCAGATTACGAGTCTTTAAAGAGGTATTACTTACCAGTCAAAACTTGGAGACCCTCTAGGAGCCACTGCTTGCTCCAAAAAACAAACAAAACTGATGAAGTCAACAAGGGAATAGAATATCAAGCAGCTGCGCTTTACAACTTAAAGATACTTCACTACTTTTTATGGTCATTTTACCTGTCAAATTTTCACTGTTTTTATCCTCCTCAAATGCTACTTGTTTGTAAACAAGTACATGGCTAGCTTGCTCCATTTGTTAGTAAGAAGCCATTGAAGTTCTGAGTGTTGCTGTGCACTTTTATGTTAGGATAAGTCAAAGAAGCCCAGCCCCCCGCACAATTTTGTGACAACAGTCCGCTAAGGGTCAACAACTAAGTATATTACTGAGAATGATCTTCATGTGATACTATGTAATTCCCACTTGGAGTATATAAATATCTGTTGGTTGAGTGTGCAACTTTTTTTTGTTATTGTTGTTGAAAGCAGAGAAGGCAAACTTCAGTATTTGGATAAGTTGTATCAGACTTTTCTTTTTGCCATTTTACAATAATTTTCCTTCCCTGTCCTGTTGGTCATGAATAATGATTGTGAATTAAAAGGTTCCTGCCCTGATGTCTCCAGTATGCTCGATCCTGGCTGGCCAGGTACCAAACTACAGCTAGCTACACACTCCCAATTCAACAACAGTTCAATTTCATAGAGGACTGATTATTTGAGCATGACTACAACAATCAATCAAACTGAAATAAAGCCACAATCATGATAATGAATATATTTCAATGACCACAATCCTCCCCCTAAAGATCAGATATAGTATAGTAATGATAGTACTTGCAGAAGTTGTAGGGACTTTCCCCCATAGAATAATAATACAAATAATTGCATATCATGTAATGTGTGCAAATGGATACACTTTGTATCAAACCCACCCACTTCACAGGGTCAACAACAGCACCTATGTGTATCTAACTACTCCTTCGACATGATCAGGCAAACCGATTCTGGACAGGTTCTCCTCCTTCGATATGATCAGGCAAAGATGTCGAACAATACAATTATGCTAATCAACCGATTCTGGACAAGTTTCTCTCCTTCGATATGATCAGGCGAAGATGTCGAACTGTAAAATATGCTAATTAAGTGATTCCGGACAAGTTCCCCTCCTTCGAAATGATCAGGTGAAGATGCCAAGCAATAAAATATGCCAATTAAGTGATTCTGGACAAGTTCCCCTCCTTCGATATGATCAGGTGAAGATGTCGAACCATAAAATATGCTAATTAAGAGATTCTGGACAAGTTCCCCTCCTTCGAAATGATCAGGTGAAGATGCCAAGCAATAAAATATGCTAATTAAGTGATTCTGGACAGGTTAAGATGTCAAACCATAAAATATGCTCAATAAGTGATTCTGGACAAGTGCCCCTCCTTTAATAAGGTCAGGCGAAGATGTCGAACAATGAAATTATGCTAATCAACCGATTCTGGACAAGTTTCTCTCCTTCGATATGATCAGGCAAATATGTCGAACCGTAAAATATGCTAATTAAGTGATTCTGGACAAGTTCCCCTCCTTCGATATGATCAGGTGAAGATGCCAAGCGATAAAATATGCTAATTAAGTAATTCTGGACAAGTTTCTCTCCTTCGATATGATCAGGCGAAGATGTAGAACCGCTAAATATGCTAATTAAGTGATTCTCTCCTTCGATATGATCAGGTGAAGATGCAAAGCCATAAAATATGCTAATTAAGTGATTCACGATTTGGACAAGTTCCCCTCCTTCGATATGATCAGGCGAAGATGTCCAACCATAAAATATGCTAATTAAGTGATTCTGGACAGGTTCTTTTTTTTCGATATAATCAAGTGAAGATGTCGAACCGTAAAATATGCTAATTAAGTGATTCTGGACAAGTTCCCCTCCTTCGTTATGATCAGGTGAACATGTCGAACTGTAAAATATGCTAATTAAGCGATTCTGGACAAGCCTATGAATAAGTTTATGACAGGTTTTGGGTGTATTTATAGAATTTTAAAAGATCGGTTAAGCTTTTACTTCAAGAAATATTCAAAGATTGCTTGATATACATATCTTTGTCAAGTAGGTAGTTGGGGTTGGAGATATTTGATATTGAGAAGGGTTTTTTTTTTCTTCTGGGCATTACGGAGGGGTTACAGAGAAAGATGAATTTGTAATGAGATGATGTTAGACTCTTTCCAGAGAATACAGACGTGTGAGAGTAGTTAATATGGTTGAGGCATTTTATAACATGAACATGTATCATTTACAAGTACCCGTTGCTAAACAGCTATGTATATTACTGAGAGAAGTCTTATGGTCTATAACTATTCATGTAACTCCCACATAGAGCAAATAGCTGTAAGGCTACGATGCACATTACTTCAGCAATATTATTGTGTGCATTATCTAGATTTTTTTCACTCTCACTTTTTTTCCTTATAGATTGATTGTTAGGCACCTAGGAGGTGATATATAGGAAGAGAGAGAGCTCATCCTGTCAAGTGCTCCGAACTCCGAATAACAGAAAATATTGGAATGGGTCGAAGATACAGGATTCCAAAATGTGATCTGGACAGGTAGAGCATGCCATTTAGCTGGAAACACACCAGCAATTCTGCTACCGCAATAAAAGGGAAACCTCCTTGAAATGAACTGAGGTGTGTTTGTGTGGCCAACTATTTATTTCTTGGACAATTATTTCATCTCTCTTTTTCTTAGTCTCTTTCATCATTGCTAGAATACTTTTATTCTTAGATTGTGTTGTAATAATGTTTGCAATTATTATTTTATTGTAAGTATGCTCATAATCGTCCCATCTCGTGTTATATAGAGCCAAGCATGCTCAGAAAGTACACATGTAGGCAGGAATTTCTTGCAATAGAGCTATAATTTGCATCTTTGAAGGCATAATTGACAGAATTTGGTACTTGTAAATTATGCACCCTGCTGTATTCATTATCTGTTGGTCATCATGGATAATGAGCCCAAGCACATGTCAGGACATGCCAAGATGTTTCTCACAAACAATATTATTAATAGGATCTCCAGAATCTCCCACTGCCAAGTGACATTCTGTGTATTCATTATTCATAGTACTGTGGTTTACCCACTGCCTTGTACAATCAGTGTGTTGTGGTATTTAGGTTTCCTGTTGTAGCACAACCAGTGATATGTGTATAGCTATTCAGTTCTACAGTGACTTAGCCTGATTTCCACTGATAAGTTCCTCTATCCATTCACAATTTGGGGTGTCATGGGCTGTTGGGGTGTGGCATCAATCTGTGGAATAGAGTAGGCCCCACCCACTATCTGTAGCTGTGGGGGGGCTTTTGGCCAGCCCAAATTGTAATTATCAAGGAAGTTAATTAGTGCTAATTGGGTCATGCCCGCTGATTATTGGGCTCCATACCCCAACAGCCCCTGACACCACATCCAACTGGATGAAGACCTAGGTTTCCAGATGTCCATGATTTGGACCTGCATTACTCACAAAGGTGAACGGTTGGTAGGGGTGGGTGGTGGACAACAGAGAGCGCTGTTGCTGCTTGTACGTGCGTTCTGACTAGTCTGAACCTTGCCACGTGTTACACAGTGCGCTTCATTACAAATTCCCATGAGGCTTGTATCTGCGCTGTGCTCTCACCCCCCACCCCTCGCAATGGCTAAGCCCCTTGTTAACCCCGTTTAACTACACTAAACTACATAGAGAAAGTTATGAAGCTTTTTTTAAAGTTGTGATTCAGTGCTTATTCGATAACATCTAATCTGTGTCTCTTCCATTGACTGCTGCCTCTCTTGAGTAGGGGCCATAAATTCCTTTCGCTACTGCTCTACATTCTCTTTGGATATTCAGGACTGCTTGTAGGGGAATCAGAAGGAGGGTCTCCAATTTTCCATTGTTCAGGGGTATCAGCCACTTCAATAGGGTAGAGAAGTTGTAGTAGTTACTGGAGGCATCCACTGCCACTGCTGGAGACCATCTCTCAATGAATGCCTGTTTACTGGGACCAGCTTTAATCAGAAGATCTTGAACACACTCTTGAGGTTTTGTTCATATCCTGTTGCACTTGTTGCGACATTGAGAAAACCTTTCTAATAATATCTATACAGCAGAGGAATATCAAGTTATTTTGAGGTTCCTGTGGCAACAAGCTTGACCTGAACATCCAGGTTTTTTGAATCTCTTGAGTTGTATTCGGAGTGTCCTCAAGCCCATTCCTGCTCAATGCCTCAATAGACAATTCCCTAAAGCAGTTCTCCAATTTCATGCCTGACCTAGTCAACCTCCAGCACCAATCTATTTATGTGGATGATACTGTGGCTGGTGCAGCAAATGTAAACATAGCAATGAAGTTGTATGAGGAGTCCACCATACTGCTTTCCTCTGCTGTGGTGGGTGTGGCAACAGTGTCAATATCTCCAACCACTACCAGAGTCATGACAACTTTATTCCCACATAAGCCAATGTTTCTGTCTTGCAGTGCTGTCTTCCTGAGTCATCCTAAAAGTCACGTGACATTATAGACAAGAAAAGAGGGTAAGAATTAATACTAAGCATGGCTGCATTTTTTATTAGGGCTAAAGTGCAATTGATTATCTATATATCCACTACATCTACCTCCAAATATATAAGCACTCCGGACAATTATATATACATACATAATTCATACTCTTTTGAAAATCTTACTTCTTTTCCCCCTTATTGTAGCCGTATTTTAGGTGTTTGCGTGATGTGTATGGGATGTGTGTATAGATCTTACAAAACTGGATTACATTTAAAAGGTTTACATAATGTTTAAAGAAAATTAGAAGCTCTCTAAACTCTAACACAGTTACAATAAACTCCCACACTCATTAATTATTCTCACCACATGCATTTCCTCACATGAATACTCCTATAGTCAATGTTAAATGTTCAAGTACTTAGTAACTCTTGTCTATTTTGTTTTAGTCTGTTACTTTCACTCTTTATTTAACTTGTTGACTCTGACATAACAGTGGGTTGTGAATATGACAGTGATTTAATATATCAAAAAGCACTCGGGACAGCACCGAGTTCCAAGCTACTTACAGATAAGAGCCTGAAAATCAATCTCCATAATGATCTCGTTCCCGTCACTGCTACAATTATAATAGCTATATGAAACTAGCCAAAGTGAAATTGTCCTCGTTAGATTTATGCGTATTATATAATTACAATTTAGCCCTACTTACTGCAACTTAAAACTTCAATGGTAGTCATCAAATTAAATATGAGTCTTGAATATATTCCTTTAGATTATTTAGTTCCATATCATTTTCTATGCTAAAGGTCTGAATAGCCTGAAATAGTAGTCTTATTACACTCTGGAGGAAAACACTGTGAAAGTATTCATTAGCCTTGGGTGGGAGTTTACCTTATATGGGAATGTAAGGAATGTTGTGAATATAGTTAGTGCATCACATGACCCAGTATTTAATCTTACCCAAACAGAAAAAGTACCTTTTACAACACTATTTTGATATATAACTTGGTAAAATGGCAGTAAGTCTAGATGTTGTGGAGAAGACTCTAGAAGACCTGGAGAAGGAGATCACTTGTGCCATCTGCCAGGAGCACTACACAGATCCCAAGACTCTTCCTTGCCTGCACTGCTACTGCAAGCAATGTATCCTCAAGATGGCCCTTAGGGTAGGCCAAGGTAAGCCATTCCCTTGTCCTGAATGTCGCAAGGACACTGTACTTCCTGAGGGAGGTGTGGAAGAGCTTCAGTCTGACTTCAAATTAAACCGCTTGAAGTCCATGTACCTCAAACACAAGAAAGCTCTGAGTAAGCAAGTCAGCTGTGAGATATGCAATGTTAAAGCTACAGCAGAAGCATTTTGTCACCAATGTGACAAATTTGCATGCAAGAATTGCGTTCATAACCACTCAGTAATGTCAGCAGTCTTCGAAGGACATGAATGTGTGCCTATTGAACAGCTTCAGATATTACAAAGTGAACAGCTTCTTCCTAAACATCCTGAGCCGAAGAAGTGCAGTGTTCATAAGAAAAAGTTGAAAATATTTTGTTTCGACTGCAACAAGCTGATCTGTCGAGACTGCACTGTGAAGGATCACAGAGACCACAACATAGAGTTCAATAATGTAGCCGCAGACGACAAAAAGAAACAACTCCTTGAGATGCTCAAACCTCTCAGAGAAGCAGAACAATCTCTGTCTCAATCCATCAAAGATGTGAATAAAGTAGAGAGTGAGATCCAAACCCAGAAGAAGAAAGCGTCTCACAAAATAGAGACTTCCTTTGTCGAGCTCCACAAGATTCTTGATCTGCGCAAACAACAGCTTCTAGGAGAAGTCAACAGAAACACTGAAGACAAGATCAAAACGCTAGACACACAAAAGGAGAAAATGTCCATTACTAGTGCAGAAGTTTGCAGTGTGATCGACTACACAGAACAGAGTGTTAAATTGTGTTCTGATGATGAGGTTATGAGCATGCACAGAGACATGATGAGCAAGATACAAGCACAGATTACAGAAAGTGACAAACAAAAAACTGACACTGAAATAACGGAAAAAGCAGACATGAGAGTGGAGGTTGATTGTTCAGATGCTCTACAACAGTTCTGTGAGGAGAATACCTGGGTATCAAACAATACTATAGCAGAGATGCTGGATGTCACAGAAGTTCCAAAGACGATGGAGGTTGGTGAGGAAGTCAAGTTTACAATACAAAACAAGTCTGGGAAAACAAGCTCTGCTAAAAATCTGAAATGTCAGTTTCAATGCATAGAGACTGCAGCAGTTTATTCAGCCAAGACAAATGCCATTAGTGCAAACAAATATGAAATCACATATACTCCTCCATTGCGTGGACGATACACTCTTACTATTAGTGCCTATGATCACCCTGTACCAAGCAGCCCCTTCTATGTTGCTGCATATTTAAGTCCAATAAATTTGAAAAATCCCACAAAAGTTTGGAATAATGTAACCAAAGCATTCAGTATTGCAATAAACTCACACAAAGAGACTTTCATTGTAGAACATAATACAGCTATTGCAGTATTTAACGATGAAGGAAACAGAGTAAGATGTATGGATGTGAAGAAACTTAAAGTAAATGGATTGCGCAGTTTAGCAGTAGACCATGAGGATAATGTCTATTATATTGATGGATCATCATATAAGATAGTGAAATGTGACCGTCACTTTAACAATATCCAAGTACAGGAGGTCAAAGGATATGGCCTTATTCATATAATAGCAGTAGGAGATGAAATACTTGTCACTAAATATAGCAACAATGGTCAGATTGCAGTGTATGACAGAGATCTGAACTTTGTCCGGCACATCTCTACAACCAGTAAGACGACAATACGCCACATGTGCCCTGATCCCCATGGAAACCTGTATGTCAGCAATAGTGACAAAACAATAGTTGTCATTGACATGAAAGGAAATTTCCTCAACACTTTTAATCGAGTCCAAAATGAAGTCACATTATTGAAAGAACCATGGATGGTGCATGTGTTTGGTCACTATGTGTATGTGGCTGACTATGACTTAAAGAAGACAGTCGTGTTCACCAAAGATGGCAAGTACGTTACCACATTTGGCTGCTATGGACCACTGCACATTAATAACAATGGAGTGGTTTTCTCCTGTGACTTTTTTAGTGACTGTATCAATATTTATTAGCTGTTAGAGACTTCATTTTGTTGGTAATATCGTCATGGTTATGCACACACTATCTATGTATCATATCACGTGATTCAGTTGTGTTACGAATTGATAAAGATTTAGTGACAATAGTGCTGTTGTGATGGCTGTACCTAATGCTAGCGTCGTGAATTGTAGTGTTTATTACATTAGCTTATACATAATTTCAATTTGTTATTATATCAATTTAATAACTTACATTTGTTTATGAAGGGGTGGGGTGTGTAGTTATTTGTCAACTGTAGAAATCACTTCTTGCTGGCCTTGCTATTTATGTTTGTAGCACTACAAACATACATAGCAGAGCCAAACTATGGTTCCAGACTCAGAGGATTTCAACGACAGGTACATATAATCCATGATAATCATAGAGAAAAATTACAATAAACAAGAACCAAATTGGATTAGTCAACCAACAAAAAATGTTCAGAAAATAACAGAGAAACTATCCATTGCTAGTGGAGAAGTTCGCAGTATAAGATAACTACACAGAGCAATGTGTTAAATTGTGTTCTGATGATGAGGTTATGAGCATGCACAGTAAAGTCATCAGCAAAATACAAGCACAGATTACATTTAGTAATGAACAAAAAACTGACACAGAATTATCAGAAAAGGCAGACTTGATAGTTGAGGTGAACTGTGCGGAGGGTCTACAACAGTTCTGTGAGGAGAATACCAGGGTAACAAATAATACAATAGTAGACATGTTGGACCACACAGAAGCTCCAGAGACTATGGAGGTTGGTAAGGAACTCAAGTTTACAAATCAAAACAAGTCTGGGAAAACAAGTTCTGCAATAAATCTGAAATGTCAGTTGCAGTGCATAGACACTGCAGCAGTTTATTCAGCCAAGCCAAATGCATTAGTGCAAACAAATATGAAATCACATGTACACCTCCAGTGCGTGGACGATACAAAGTTACTGCTAATGCCTATGACCACCCTGTACCAGGCCGTTGCATTGCTGTTGTAGCTTTTTAAGTCACATGAAATTGAAACTATAACCCAAACCATTCATTATTGCAAGTGTTGTTAGTTTGTTTTTTTTTTTGTTTTTTTTTTGAGGATTGAGGGTGGTGATGGGGTGGGGGGAGTTCTTTTTAAACCGTGGAAATCCTTTCCTGCTGCGAATAATGGTGGCCCAATGACGGTTAAAGAATCTGACCAATAAGAAATACAGATGCTACCGGCCAATGAAGCTGAACAACATTTCAACTTACCTATTATAGGAGCAACAATACCAGAGGATGATTCTCACATTGGTTAATAACTAACTTCGGGACTTTTTCACTACAATACATTACAAGAATATTGGAGTTGGGTACTGCTTCAGCAGCGTGACTGGCATAATGAATTTACTCTTTACTAAAATAGATATTGTGTGTTGCAGAAGGAAGTTTCCGCTCTTTCATAGTATTCCTGCACAAAAGGGCAACATTTACTGCATTGCAAAATCTAAAATGTTGCCCGTCCTAACTAATTTCTGCAGGTACTATATTTCCTGCATGTATACGTAGGACGAATAAAAAAAAGGATTTTTGTTGCTTTGAGACAATTTGCAGCAAGTTATGAATTCAAACAGTGAGTTTGTGGTTAACACAAACATGCAATCTCGTGTAATCATACTATTATTGTGTTGCCAACCATTACCCATTGTTTGATGTCCTACATGCATGTTATGCAAATATTTTTACCTAACCCTATTTCATTCAACAAATTATGGAACACAAATTCCAGTTGCTAGGAAATGTTAGGGCTGTTGTGGAGCCAGAGTACTGCTAATTGATTTTTTTTTAAATAGAAAGAAAGAGTGAAAAAAAGCCTGGCCTTTGGAGCGTGTTTTGTTCAAGTTACATTCTCCTCAAGCCTCAAGTAAGTCATCCTCACTCTGTATGCGCTAATAAACGAGTGATATTGAGACGATAGTTTTATATAAGCCCTAGCCCTAGCCCATTGTTTGATGTCCTACATGCATGTTATGCAAATATTTTTACTTAAATAGAAAGAAAGCAAGAAAAAAAGCCTGGCAATTGGAGCGTGTTTTGTTCAAGTTACATTCTCCTCAAGCCTCAAGTAAGTAATCCTCCCACTGTACGCAATCGTCACTGACGAGCTCATCCTTGTCAACTGCTACGTTACTTCATGGTTTTCAAATTGACCGTTTTATTTTATTTCTCAATTCTGCATCGTGAACGTTTTGTAGCTAAGGTCATAGTTTACCTACGTATAAAATAAAGTTACCATAAAGTTTGGAGTCATTAGTTTTGAGGAACATGGATTCAAACCTCACCCGCAGGCCTGGCCACCACCAATTCAATTGATTCTTGCGGAAAGTTATTTCGGGAGCTCCACCTTCTGGGTGCCTACTGTGCGGCTAGTAAAAGTAAGAAACCAGTTTTCTGGCTTCCTCCCTCGCACACGGTTTTAAGCACTACTCAACGAGTGATATTGAGACGATAGTTTTATATGATGTTGTTCTCTAGGCATAGTCAGGTAAGGGAAGGCTTTTATCAAGCTATCTAGATGCATATTTAGTGTCTGTATTGAGTAGTGAATCATTTTTACTTCAACAGTTTCAGTGTATCTACAGGCTTTCCGTACTTAGCAATTTCACATTATATCTGTACTTTGCTAGCTACATTCAATAAAATATTTATCTGAGCTTAGCGAGCTAAGCTACATATCAAAATAGTATCTTGAGCTATACCAAAATAGTATTCTATATAAAATGCATTGCTATTTTATCATGAAAAAACTATCATTGGTCATCACAATACTGCAAAATAAATTATCATGAGTAGTATATTACCATGAACATGTTTTAAAAATAATAATCCAGATTACGAGTCTTTAAAGAAGTATTACTTACCTGTCAAAACTTGGAGACACTCTAGGAGCTACTGCTTGCTCCAAAGAACAAACAAAACTGATGAAGTCAACAAGGGAATAGAATATCAAGCAGTTGCGCTTTACAACTTAAAGATAATTCACCACTTTTTATGGTCATTTTACTTGTCAAACTTTCACTGTTTTTATCCTCCTCAAATGTTATTTGCCTGTAAACAAGTACATGGCTAGCTTGCTCCATTTGTTAATAAGAAGCCATTGAAGTTCTGAGTGTTGCTGTGCACTTTTATGTTAGGATAAGTCAAACAAGCCCCCTCACAATTTAGTGACAGCAGTCCGCTAAGGGTCAACTACTAAGTATATTACTGAGAATGCTCTTCATGTGATACTATGTGATTCCCACTTGGAGTATATAAATATCTGTTGGTTGAGTGTGCAACTTTTTTAATTTTTATTATTGTTGAAAGCAGAGAAGGCAAACTTCAGTAATTGGATAAGTTGTATCAGACTTTTCTTTTTGCCATTTTACAATTATTTTCCTTCCCCCCCCCCCACCATATCCTGTTGGTCATGAATAATGATTGCGAATTAAAAGGTTCCTGCCCTGATGTCTCCACTGCTTGATCCCGGCTGGCCAGGTACCAAATTACAGCTAGCTACACACTCCCAATTCAACTACAGTTCAATTTCATGGAAAACTGATATTTGAACATAAGAGTGACTACAACAATCAATCAAACTGAAATAAAACCACAATCATGATAATGATTATATTTAAATGTCCACCTCGTCCCCCTAAAGATCAGATATAGTATAGTAATGATAGTACATGCAGAAGTTGTAGGGACTTTCCCCCATAGAATGGATAATGATAATAATACAAATAATTGCATATTATGTAATGTGTGCGAATAGATACACTTTTTATCAAACCCACCCACATCACTGGGTCAGCAACAGCACCTACAGGCATATTTTGGAGTAATCAGCTGATCCATCTCCATCCACCATCTTTACAGGAACACTATACACTATGTGTATCTAAACGCCCCATTTTTAACAGTGTTATATGCTAATTAAGTGATTCTGGACAAGTTCCCCTCCTTCGATATGATCAGGCAAAGATGTCGAAACATAAAATATGCTAATTAACCGATTCTGAACAGGTTCCCCTCCTTCGATATGATCAGGCAAAGATGTCGAACCGTAACATTATGCTAATTAAGTGATTCTGGACAGGTTCCCCTCCTTCGATATGATCAGGTGAAGATGTCGAACAATAAAATATGCTAATTAAGTGATTCTGGACAAGTTCCCCTCCCCTCCTTCGATATGATCAGGTGAAGATGTCGAACAATAAAATTATGCTAATTAAGTGATTCTGGACAGGTTCCCCTCCTTTAATAAGATCAGGTGAAGATGTCGAACCATAAAATATACTGAGAAAAATCAGCTGTCTCAGTTTTCAAGATGAGTTCCAAGAAGAAGTAGGGTGGTTAGATAACCATCACCAAATTTCACTCCCAGGAATTCCAATTACCAGGGCTGAAAATCCTAAACTTTTGCTATCAGTTAGTAAATTTCATAATAAAGCTATTCCTGTAATTTTGAAGCTCTGTGCAGCCTGGCGCTGGTGCTACAACAAAAAATAGACCAAGCGGTCAGCAAAACTAATACATTTTCTAAGGGACACGGTGTGCAGTGATACTATCGGTGGGCGTGGTAGGATGTTACGTGATGTCATCATGCAAATCCCATATTAAGTGATTCTGGACAAGTTCCCCTCCTTCAATATGATCAGGCGAAGATGCCAAACCATAAAATATGCTAATCAACCGATTCTGGACAAGTTCCTCTCCTTAGATATGATCAGGCGAAGATATCGAACCATGAAATATGCTAATTAAGCGATTCTGGACAGGTTCCCCTCCTTCGATATGATCAGGTGAAGATGCCAAACCATAAAATATGCTAATCAACCGATTCTTGACAGGTTTCCCTCCTTTAATAGATCAGGCGAAGCTGCCGAACCATACAATATGCTAATTAAGTGATTCTGGACAAGTTCCCCTCCTTCGATATGATCAGGCGAAGATGTTGAATCGTAAAATATGCTAATTAAGCGATTCTGGACAGGTTCCCCTCCTTTAATAAGATCAGGCGAAGCTACCGAACCATACAATATGCTAATTAAGTGATTTTGGACAGGTTCCCCTCCTTCGATATGATCAGGTGAAAATGTCAAACCATAAAATATGCTAATTAAGTGATTCTGGACTGGTTCCCCTCCTTTAATAAGATCAACAATAAAATTATGCTAATTAAGTGATTCTGGACAAATTCCCCTCCTTCGATATGATCAGGCTAAGATGTTGAATCGTAAAATAGGCTAATTAACCGATTCTGGACAGGTTCCCCTCCTTTAAGATCAGGCGAAGATGTCAAACAATAAAATTATTCTAATTAAGTGAATTTGGACAGGTTCCCCTCCTTCGATATGATCAGGCGAAGATGTCAAACCATAAAATTATGCTAATTAAGTGATTCTGGACAAATTCCCCTCCTTCGATATGATCAGGCGAAGATTTCGAACCGTAAAATATGCTAATTAAGCGATTCTGGACAGGTTCCCCCCCATTAATAAGATCAGGCAAAGATGTCAAACCATAAAATATGCTAATTAAGTGATTTTGGACAGGTTCCCCTCCTTCGATATGATCAGGCGAAGATGTCGAACCGTAAAATATGCTAATTAAGCGATTCTGGACAGGTTCCCCTCCTTTAATAAGATAAGGCAAAGATGTCAAACCATAAAATATGCTAATTAAATGATTTTGGACAGGTTCCCCTCCTTCGATATGATCAGGCGAAGATGTCGAACCGTAAAATATGCTAATTAAGCGATTCTGGACTGGTTCCCCTCCTTTAATAAGATCAACAATAAAATTATGCTAATTAAGTAATTCTGGGCAGGTTTCCCTTGTTCGATATGATCAGGCGAAGCTGCCGAACCATAAAATTATGCTAATTAAGTGGTTCTGAACAGGTTCCCCTCCTTTAATAAGATCAGGCAAAGATGTCAAATAATAAAATTATGCTAATTAAGTGATTCTGGACAGGTTCCCCTCCTAAGATCAGGCGAAGATGCCGAACCATAAAATATGCTAATTAAGTGATTCTGGACAAGTTCCCCTCCTTTAATAAGATCAGGCGAGGATGTCAAATAATAAAATTATGCTAATTAAGTGATTCTGGACAGGTTTCCCTCCTTTGACATGATCAGGTGACATGTCGAACCGTAAAATATGCTAATTAACCGATTCTAGACAGGTTCCCATCCTTTAATAAGATCTGGCGAAGATGTCGAACAATAAAATTATGCTAATTAAGTGATTCTGGACAAGTTCTCCTCCTTCGATATGATCAGGTGAAGATGCCAAACAATAAAATATGCTAATGAAGTATTCTGGACAGGTTCCACTCCTTATATATGATCAGACGAAGATGTCGAACAATCAAAATATGCTAATTAAGCAATTCTGGACAGGTTCTCCTCCTTTAATAAGATCAGGCAAAGGTATCAAACCATAAAATATGCTAGTTTAGTAATTCTGGACAAGTTCCCCTCCTTTAAGATCAGGCGAAGATGTCAAACAATAAAATTATTCTAATTAAGTGAATTTGGACAGGTTCCCCTCCTTCGATATGATCAGGCGAAGATGTCAAACCATAAAATTATGCTAATTAAGTGATTCTGGACAAATTCCCCTCCTTCGATATGATCAGGCGAAGATTTCGAACCGTAAAATATGCTAATTAAGCGATTCTGGACAGGTTCCCCTCCATTAATAAGATCAGGCAAAGATGTCAAACCATAAAATATGCTAATTAAGTGATTTTGGACAGGTTCCCCTCCTTCGATATGATCAGGCGAAGATGTCAAACCGTAAAATATGCCAATTAAGCGATTCTGGACAGGTTCCCCTCCTTTAATAAGATGAGGCAAAGATGAAACCATAAAATATGCTAATTAAATGATTTTGGACAGGTTCCCCTCCTTCGATATGATCAGGCGAAGATGTCGAACCGTAAAATATGCTAATTAAGCGATTCTGGACTGGTTCCCCTCCTTTAATAAGATCAACAATAAAATTATGCTAATTAAGTAATTCTGGGCAGGTTTCCCTTGTTCGATATGATCAGGTGAAGCTGCCGAACCATAAAATTATGCTAATTAAGTGGTTCTGAACAGGTTCCCCTCCTTTAATAAGATCAGGCAAAGATGTCAAAAAATAAAATTATGCTAATTAAGTGATTCTGGACAGGTTCCCCTCCTAAGATCAGGCGAAGATGCCGAACCATAAAATATGCTAATTAAGTGATTCTGGACAAGTTCCCCTCCTTTAATAAGATCAGGCGAGGATGTCAAATAATAAAATTATGCTAATTAAGTGATTCTGGACAGGTTTCCCTCCTTTGACATGATCAGGTGACATGTCGAACCGTAAAATATGCTAATTAACCGATTCTAGACAGGTTCCCATCCTTTAATAAGATCTGGCGAAGATGTCGAACAATAAAATTATGCTAATTAAGTGATTCTGGACAAGTTCTCCTCCTTCGATATGATCAGGTGAAGATGCCAAACAATAAAATATGCTAATGAAGTATTCTGGACAGGTTCCACTCCTTATATATGATCAGACGAAGATGTCGAACAATCAAATTATGCTAATTAAGCAATTCTGGACAGGTTCTCCTCCTTTAATAAGATCAGGCAAAGGTATCAAACCATAAAATATGCTAGTTTAGTAATTCTGGACAAGTTCCCCTCCTTTGATATGATCAGTCAGGTAAAGATGCCAAACCATAAAATTTGCCAATTAACCGATTCTGGACAGGTTCCCCTCCTAAGATTAGGTGAAGATGTCGAACAATAAAATTATGCTAATTAAGTGATTCTGGACAAGTTCCACTCCTTCGATATGATCAGGTGAAGATGCCAAACTATAAATTTATGCTAATTAAGTGATTCTGGACAAGTTCCCCTCCTTCGATATGAACAGGCGAAGATGTCGAACGATAAAATTATGCTAATTAAGTGATTCTAGACAAGTTCCCCTCCTTCGATATGATCAGGTGAAGATGCCAAACCATAAAATATGCTAATTAAGTATTCTGGACAGGTTCCCCTCCTTCGATATGATCAGGCGAAGATGTCGAACATTAAAATTATGCTAATTAAGCAATTCTGGACAGGTTCCCCTCCTTCAATATGATCAGGCGAAGATGCCAAACCATAAAATATGCTAATTAAGTGATTCTGGACAAGTTCTCCTCCTTCGATATGATCAGGTGAAGATGTTGAACAATACAATTATGGTAATTAAGTGATTCTGGACAGGCTCCCCTCCTTCGATATGATCAGGTGAAGATGCCAAACCGTAAAATATGCTAATTAAGTAATTCTGGACAAGTTCCACTCCTTTAATAAGATCATGTGAAGATGTCAAACCATAAAATATGTTAATTAAGTGATTCTGGACAAGTTCCACTCCTTCGATATGATCAGGCAAAGATGTCGAACATTAAAATTATGCTAATTAAGCAATTCAGGACAGGTTCCCCTCCTTTAATAAGATCAGGCAAAGGTGTCAAACCATAAAATATGCCAATTTAGTGATTCTGGACAAGTTCCCCTCCTTCAATATGATCAGGCGAAGATGCCAAACCATAAAATATGCTAATTAAGTGATTCTGGACAAGTTCTCCTCCTTCGATATGATCAGGTGAAGATGTTGAACAATACAATTATGGTAATTAAGTAATTCTGGACAGGCTCCCCTCCTTCGATATGATCAGGCAAAGATGTCAAACCATAAAATATGCTAATTAAGTGATTCTGGACAAGTTCCACTCCTTCGATATGATCAGACGAAGATGTCAAACCATAAAATATGCTAATTAAGCAATTCTGGACAGGTTCCTCTCCTTTGATATGATCAGGGGAAGATGCCAAACCATAAAATATGCTAATTAAGTGATTCTGGAGGAAGATTACCACAGTATGATAGAAAAAATAACATTTCCATTTGTACTCATAATTTTATCTATTAAACATGTTATTATTTTAATAATTGAACTTATAATGATGATAATAAATACTGTAATGAGTAATTCTTTTCATTTTCTTTATTTCAAATTATTCTAAAGTCATACTTAATCGTAAAATTGCCGATTAAAAATAAAAATTGAATTTCTTTGTAATGATCAAGTGGAATGTCAGACTATAAAAAAAAGTTAAATAAAATTTTATGGACATTTTCTCTCTTCGCCATGATCAGATGAACATGTCAAATTATAAAATATATGCTAATTAAATGATTTATGCTAATTAAATGATTCTTCCCTTATTCGTTATGATCAGGTGAAGATGCCAAATCAAAACCTGCAATCAATATTATATATTCACAATAAATATACCGCATTCCCTGACATGATGGAAAATACGTTCACAAAAGAAAGTATGAAGGTAAATGGTCATTAACTAGCAATTAATGGATGTGATTTTCTTTTCTTCTATAGTTGTTTGGACCTTCTTACCACTCAGCTAATCACATCAGAATAAGTTCTTTTATCTCTTAGTCTTGTTAAACAACTCAATGTCTCGTTAGAGATTCTCAAATGACCCACACATATATTTTACCAGAGTCATGACAAACTTCCTTCCCGCATAAGCCAGTCAGTCTGTCATATGGTGCTGTCTCCCTGGCCAGTCATCCTAAAAGTCATGTGACATGAAACTTAGGAAAGAATTAATACTATTAAGTAAGAACAATACTGTTGCGTATAGCATATAGCTATTACAAATAACGCATTAATGGTAACTTAACCACCGACACTAATTTGAATAGGAAATGAACTCTAGTATATTTGCAAGACCTAGCTGCATCTGGCAACATCCAGTGACAACCTAATTCAAAGGGGTATATAAACATTTACAGTTCCTTGGATGATAGAGTAGTGATCTCTAAATCAAAGGATTTTATCTAGCAGAGTATGGGACAGGGTAGACCACCAAGATAAAATAAAACATGAGAGCAAAGTACAAAATGATACATAAGCCCACACATTACACAATAATACCCCCAATATTTTATTGTGTTACCCTTGATAGTGGTCTCGTTCGCTTTACTCGCTTGCCAATAATCATTTCAATATAAATTCTTTGTAGTAGTTCATGATGTACAAGTCCATAGAAGGACACACACATGGACTAACTCGATGGTACAATTCTGTGGTGTGTGTTGTGTGTGTGTGTGTGGCATGTGTGTATAATGTGTGTATCTCTGGATTATTGAAAAGATACATAGTTGAAAAAGAAATTTGTGTTATTCACGCAATGGCAAAATATTAACTGATTCTGGACAGGTTCCCCTCCTCTTATATGATCAGGCAAAGATGTCGAACAATAAAATTATGCTAATTAAGTGATTCTGGACAAGTTCCTCTCTCCCCTTCGATATGATCAGGTGAAGATGCCAAACCATAAAATATGCTAATTAAGTGATTCTGAACAGGTTCCACTCCTTCGATGTGATCAGGCGAAGATGTCGAACCGTAAAATATGCTAATTATGCGATTCTGGACAGGTCCCCCTCCTTTAAAAAGATCAGGCAAATATGTCAAACCATAAAATATGCTAATTAACTGATTTTGGACAGGTTCCCCTCCTTTATAAGATCAGGCAAAGGTGTCAAACCATAAAATATGCTAATTAAGTGATTCTGGACAAGTTCCCCTCCTTTGATATGATCAGGCGAAGATGTCAAACCATAAAATATGCTAATTTAGTGATTCTGGACAAGTTCCCCTCCTTCAATAAGACCAGGTGAAGATGTCAAACCATAAAATTATGCTAATTAAGCGATTCTGGACTAGTTCCCCTCCTTCGATATGACCAGGTGAAGATGCTGCTAATTAAGTTATTCTGGAGGAAGATTACCACAGTATGATAGAAAAATAACATTTCCATTTGTATATTCATAATTTCATCTATTAAACATATTATTTTAATAATTAAACTTATAATGTGATAATAAATATTTTAATGAGTAATTCTTTGCATTTTCTTTATTTCAAATTATTCTGAAGTCATACTTAATCGTAAAATTGCCGATTAAAAATAAAAATGAATTTCTTTGTAATGATCAAGTGGAATGTCAGACTATAAAAAAAAGTTAAATAAAATTTTATGGACATTTTCTCTCCTTCGCCATGATCAGATGAACAAGTCAAACGATAAAATATATGCTAATTAAATGATTTAAATGATTCTTCCCTCATTCGTTATGATCGGGTGAAGATGCCAAATCAAAACCTGCAATCAATATATAATATTCACAATAAATATACCGCATTCCCTGACATGATGGAACATACATTCACAAAAGTAAAGTATCAGGTAAATGGCCCTTAACTAGCAATTAATGGATGTGATTTTATTTTCTTCTATAGTTGTTTGGTCTTTCTTACCACTCAGCTGATAACATCAAATAAAAGTCCTTTGATCTCTTGTCTTGTTCAACAACTCAATGTCTCGTTGGAGATTTTCAAATGACCCACACACTTTATTTTACCAGAGTCATGACAAACTTCCTTCCCACATAAGCCAATCAGTCTGTCATACGTTGCTATCTACCTGGCCCGTCATCCTAAAAATCATGTGACATGAAACTTAGGAAAGAATTAATACTATTAAGCAAGAACAATACTGTTGCGTAAAGCATATAGCTACTACAAATAGCGCATTAATAATAACTTAACCACCGACACTAACTTGAATAGGAAATGAACTCTAGTATATTTTCAAGACCTAGCTGCATCTGGCAACATCCAGTGACAACCTAATTCAAAATGTAAACACTTACAGTTCCTTGGACGATAGAGTAGTGATCTCTAAATCAAAGGATTCTATCTAGCGCAGAATATGGGACGGGGTAGACCACCAAGAGAAAATAAAACATGAGAGCAAAGTACAAAATGACATACATATGCCCACACATTACACAATAATACCCCCAATATTTTATTGTGTTACCCTTGATAGTGGTCTCGTTCGCTTTACTCGCTTGCCAATAATCATTTCAATATAAATTCTTTGTAGTAGTTCATGATGTACAAGTCCATAGAAGGACACACACATGGACTAACTCGATGGTACAATTCTGTGGTGTGTGTTGTGTGTGTGTGTGTGGCATGTGTGTATAATGTGTGTATCTCTGGATTATTGAAAAGATACATAGTTGAAAAGGAAATTTGTGTTATTCACGCAATGGCAAAATATTTGTTGTTGAGGCAAAGACAAGGCCTGACTAAAAGTGCTCACAATATTCAGACACAGAACTTGCACCAGTGAGATGGTGAGATCTCACCATGACAACATTCAGTGGTTTTGTGGTGAGTCTCCCGCCAAGTGCCCAATTGTAGGATAGGAAGTGACGTGAGTGTTGACATACATCACATGATCCAATGTGATAAGATTAGGCCTCGCCCAAATTGAACCAGTCGTTTGACTTATCATCACTTGCTATAATAGAACCAATTACTCTTCTAGACTTTTAACACTTTTTGATATACAACTTAGTAAAATGGCAGTAGGTCTAGATGTTGTGGAGAAGACTCTAGAAGACCTGGAGAAGGAGATCACTTGTGCTATCTGCCAGGAGCACTACACAGATCCCAAGACTCTCCCATGTCTGCACTGCTACTGCAAGCAATGTATCCTCAAGCTGGCCCTTAGGGTAGGCCAAGGTAAGCCTTTCCCTTGTCCTGAATGTCGCAAGGACACTGTACTTCCTGAGGGAGGTGTGGAAGAGCTTCAGTCTGACTTCAAATTAAACCGCTTGAAGTCCATGTACCTCAAACACAAGAAAGCTCTGAGTAAGCAAGTCACCTGTGAGATATGCAATGTTAAAGCTACAGCTGAAGCCTTTTGTCACCAATGTGATAAGTTTGCATGCAAGAATTGCGTTCATAACCACTCAGTAATGTCAGCAGTCTTCGAAGGACATGAATGTGTGCCCATTGAACAGCTTCAGATATTACAAAGTGAACAGCTTCTTCCTAAACATCCTGAGCCGAAGAAATGCAGCGTTCATAAGAAAAAGTTGAAAATATTTTGTTTTGACTGCAACAAGCTGATCTGTCGAGACTGCACTGTGAAGGATCACAGAGACCACAACATAGAGTTCAACAATGTAGCCGCAGAGGACAAAAAGAAACAACTCCTTGAGATGCTCAAACCTTTAAAAGAAGTAAAAGAATCTCTGTCTCAATCCATCAAAAATGTGAATAAAGTTGAGAGTGAGATCCAAGCCCAGCAGAAGGAAGTCACTCACAAAATAGAGACTTCCTTTGACGACCTTCACAAGATTCTTGAGCTACGCAAAAAACAGCTGCTAGGAGAGGTCAACAGAAACACTGAAGACAAGATCGAGAACTTAAACACACAAAAGGAGAAATTGTCCATTGCTTGTGCAGCAGTTCATAGTGTGATCGACTACACAGAGCAGAGTGCTAAGTTGTGTTCTGATGATGAGGTTATGAGCATGCACATTGAAGTCATGAGCAAAATACAAACACAGATTACAGAAAGTGATAAACAGAAAATGGACACTGAAATATCGGAAAGGGCAGACTTGATAGTTGAGGTGGACTGTGTGGAGGCTCTACAACAGTTCTGTGAGGAGAATATTTGGGTAGCAAACAATACTATAGTAGACATGCTGGAAGTCAAAGAAGTTCCAAAGACTATGGAGGCTGGTGAGGAACTCAAATTTACAATACAAAACAAGTCTGGGAAAACAAGATCTGCTAAAAATCTGAAATGTCAGTTTCAGTGCATAGACACTGCAGAAATTTATTCAGCCAAGATAAATGCCATTAGTGCAAACAAATATGAAATCTCATATACACCTCCAGTGCGTGGGCAATACAAACTTACTATTAGTGCCTATGACCACCCTGTACCAGGTAGCCCCTTCACCATTGTTGCATACTTAAGTCCAATGAAGTTGAACTGTCCTACAAAAGTTTGGAATAATGTAACCAAACCATGCAGTATTGCAATAAACTCACACAAAGAGACTTTTGTTGTAGAATACAAAAAAGCCATTGAAGTATTTAATGAAGAAGGAAACAGAATAAGATATACTATTCAGAGTTCACTCAAAATGAAGCAATTGCGCAGTTTAACTGTTGATCATGAAGACAATGTCTATTATATTGAAGAATTATTGAATAATATAGGGAAATGTGATCGCTACTTCAACAATGTCCAAGTACAGGAGGTCAAGCAACTCCACGGTTTCGGCCATTATGATATAATAGTAGTAGGAGAAGTAGTTCTTGTCACAGAATGGAGAAGCAAAGGTCAGATTACAGTTGTATGACAGAGATTTGAACTTTGTCAGGCGTATCTCTACTACCAGTAAGACTATGCTACGCCACATGTGTCCTGATACTCATGGAAACCTGTATGTCAGCACTAGTGACAATACAGTAGCTGTCATTGACATGAAAGGAAATATCCTGAACACTTTTAATCGAGTCCAGAATAAAGTCACATTATTGAAAGATCCATGGATGGTGTATGTGTTTGGTCACTATGTGTATGTGGCTGACTGGGACTTAAAGAAGACAGTCGTGTTCACCAAAGATGGGAAGTACATTACGACTTTTGGTTGCTATGGACCACTGCACATTAATAACAATGGAGTGGTGTTTTGCTGTGACCATAATAGTCACCATGTTAATACTTATTAGCTTCACCTAACCAAAGTTTCGTGTAACTTCATTTCGTTATGTTTTCAATTTTATTTTTAATGTCAAGTGATTAGATTTCTTTTTGGAGGAGGGGTGAGGATGAGGGTGTGTAGTTTATTATAAATTAACTGTATAATCATTATTTGCTACAAATGTTCATACCAGGGGCCTATACTAAACAGGATATACAATAAAGAATTTTTAATTCTCATTGTGGATTGTGGGGAAAACTCTGCATTACTAGTCGATAGCAAATCTCTCTTTGTGACCTAAGGCTAGGTGGACTGTAAATAAAGTGGCAATCACTCAGATACCAACATTAACATTATGTCATTGATGACATCACCTGTACAAACAATAGAAATGTTGGCCCAATCACCAGTTATAGTCAACCCAATGCCTTCTTTAGTGGCTACACTGTGATTAACCCTCAGTGTGCATGCATGAGAGGGTAACAGTACTCAGTTTGTCTGTCAGTCATTCTGTCACACAACAAAAAAGCAGATCTCAAAGACGGCAACTTGAAGATTGAAACAGGTATCAAAATACAACACTGGACAATTTTCCTTTAACGTGCCAGAATTTTTTATTTTGATTTAGTTAAAAAAACAAAAACAAAACTATATGTAGTCATTTTTTAGCCATACGACTGTAAGCTTTAGTGGGTAATACCCCCATAGTCACATGCTATTTATATGAGCAAATCGTTTCTTTGCTGCCTGCTTACACTATATTGTCAGTGGTATACCGGGTGCTTGGAGTTTCCTATTGAAACTACTGGTGAGGTGAGTGTCGCTTGGTTAAGTTTATCTAATTAATGAAGACAGTATTAATGTCTACCGTTTCATTGCACAAGTTGCATATCGACTTGCATGAGCTACATATTAACATAATCATATTGATACTACACCAAATACAATATTATTTTGGTCTTTGTAATAGCTAGATAGTATATAGTAACCATGAGGGGTTCACACTATTGGTGCTTCATTGAGTACAGTAGACTATAAATTATACAGAATGTGATGAGGAGAGATAATCAAATATAGAGCTATGTAAGTGCAAACTTTTCTCTTCACCAAAGCGCAAATTTTGACCTAGAAAATAACTGTGGTACAGG